>Ga0307516_10004465_pt1 | contig 17244 bp, 22 predicted proteins | sample 19_EM_MG_FD_203310 | JGI IMG/M metagenome (GOLD analysis project Ga0307516, IMG submission 203310) | Populus trichocarpa ectomycorrhiza microbial communities from riparian zone in the Pacific Northwest, United States - 19_EM | ecosystem: Host-associated > Plants > Roots > Unclassified | place...
ACCTTCCTTGGCCCACGGGTGCAACCTGCTTACCCACCCCAGCACCCTGGAGATCTCCGCATGGGCTCGAATTCAAACAAGACGATCATTCAAAATCTGGAGCAGCACAAGGGTATGGTGAGGTTGGTGGGGTTCACCAGGACCCCTGACATTGGGCATGGAGGCCGTCTCTGCGAACCCGGTGGTCACGTCCGGATTCGCCGCTCCGCGAGGCAGAATTTGTCCGGATTAAGAGCCAACGTCCAAAATTTTCGGCTTGGCCCATGTCCGGATTTGGATCCGGCCATAGTGCCATAGGTTACCTGCGCAAATTCCACATACAGGGTACATGGCCGCTATGAGATGAGGCAAGAGCAGTGCATCTACTCTCCTTCGTACTTATAAAGTACTTTCCTGGTGTGTTCGACCCCTCCTGATTCGGAGGAATCGTTTTTCGAGACCCCATGGCAAACTGGGTCTCGTTTGCCTCCACCGTAGGATGGAGGCACAGGAGAAAGCCCCTTAGGGACAACAGCGCGACATATACCCTGCATGCAGCCGAGCAATTTTAGACAGTATGTATGAGCCGCCTAAAGCGACTGTTCGAAGGCTTGAGCTTCGATATACGACGGCGGAGATTGCGGTGATGTCCGACTCGGAGTCGGCCGCTGCGTTGTGCCCGCCGCCTTGGCCGCCTGACTTAGAGCGCAAGCGGACGGCTAGTTTCGGTTTTGTTAGCCCGATCGAGTAGAAGCACACGCCTTGAGCGAGGGCTCCTTCACCGTTGAAAAACGCCCACACAAACCCACCGATAATAATCGACGGTAGGGGAAAGAGCGCCGATGTGGGCAGTCACCATAAGACCGTAAGGAGGACTCCACACCCACTTAAGCCTTCTCAGCCGATAGTCAGATCCTAGTAGGTGCTCATGAGTCCAGGAGGGGTGCAGACAAGCAAGGGGAATGCCTTCTGCATCCGTGACACCGCGACAGTGGCAACACCTGCTGAATTTCCGGGGGGAACTGACACTGGCTGTCGGTTGACAAGTAAAGGCAGCCGAGTGTGCCCTTCTACCATGGCCCCAGCCCGAGTATCGTCATCTGGTTTAGGGGGCCATTGTCTAAAGCGCACCAGCTTCCCACCCCGTGTCTGAGCTGGATGTAGGCCTCAACCGCGTGTGGGGAGATTGGGGGAGACCTCCCACAGCCAACTCGGTGATATGCTGAGAAGGACCTTCGGCCTCCCTGATAACCTCCTTCGCAGCGGTGTTGATCCCGCCGTCGTGGTTTAAAACGGGTGTGGTTGTGCCCGCCTGCCATGGTCCTGAGCGTACAAAATACAGCGGAGCACCTTAGCTATTACGCCACACGCTGGCCTGGTTTCTTTTCTTTTGGCCGCCATGCGGTTGTCCGGATTTTGCGCCGGCCGCTGACCAGGCCCCCTGCACCCGTGTCCGGATTCCGCGTCGGCCAAGCCGCATTTTATGCCCGGATTTTTGGGTCAAAAAGACCCGGCATCAACACCAAAAATGGCCCGATTTGTCCGGATTCTGGCGACGGGGTCCCTACAACTTTCCAGGGTCCCGGGCGACCCCCCCCTGGGCCTCCGACCCCTGCCGAGGTGGAGGCTGCCGGGATTTGTCGGAGAATGCCGGAGAAGCCCACGGGTCCTTCGGCAGTCCGATGCAAGGCAAACACGGCAGCTGCGGCAATCCTTCGCCGGCCCGAATCTACCGTGCGGTTGTTGGTACCGCCCGACGTGGTCTTTGGTTGGCAGTCTGCCGTTCTGCAGCGAATCCGAGGAGGAGGGGTGCGGAATGTATCACCGGTCCGGACAGCCACCAGCGTGGGAAAGAGAAGAATAGTACGTAACAAACCCCGCGTGTCAAAAAATTCACCCCCGAAGACTTCCAACCCAAAGCAATGGGGGAGATAAAATGTCCAGGCTGCGACGAGAGGTTCCAGGGCTTCAAGCCGCTCTGGAGTCACCTGGAGCTCGAGAATGTGGAAGGATTCCTCTCCAGTGGAAAGGGTGCGTCGTCTTAATCAAGCCGGTGGCCCGACAGCTCACAGAGATCCTTGCAACAAGTCCTGGTCTCAGTCCACGGTGCAGATTCCACGATCGTCGACACCAGGGACGGTGGAAAGAAGGTGAAGAGACAAAAAACGACACGGAAGTTCCTGTGCTATTGTGCGACTGGGTATCAGAACCAGTCTCAACTACGAGACCATGTCGGTAGAGCCCACAAGGGGGTGGGTTGTTTCATATCCAACTGGCTCCCAGGGCTCCTTTAGTAACCATTGGAATAGGCTACCCTCCTCCAGCGCGCCAATCTCCAGCTTCACCTTGAGAAGGCATTCAAACTCGGTGATCTCAACGTGGAAGAGGCAGGAATGTCAGTCGACCCTGTTGACGAGCCCGACGAGTCTGTGATGGTTGTCACTGACGAGAGCGGTAAGCTGCATCCCCACATTCAACGGTCACTGCTTAACATCGGACCCTCGAAGAGAGTCGGGTTGTTGAGCGTGAAGAGGAAGGAGGCGATCAACCTGGCTTTTGGACTTCCGGAAGCCATGCTGCTTTTTCAGGCGGAAAGTTCCGCCCCGATCCCATGTTGCAAGATGAGAGCCAAGAGGACTCAGATAGGGGTGAGGAGGACGACGTAGGTGTGGTGGGCGACTGTGATGAAAGGGGTGAGGACGATGGTGATGATGATGATGGTGAAGAAAAAGGCAACGATGATGACTATGGTGAAAGGAGTGGGAGGGAGGCGGACGAGAACAAAGGAGCCTTCGATGTCATGTCTGAAGGTGAGGGTTGGGTTGCAGGCGAAGTCCCCACAGCAGATGACCCGGTGGAGCAAGGTGAGTACACCGAGTCAACCAGTCCAGGCTGCTGATCAAAGCGCACATCAGTAGGTCCCAGTGCAAGGAGCCATGGTGAGCAGTCAGGCTTCTCCAAGGCAACCAAACCTTGCTCACACGAGGAAGCCCCCGGTCTGGCCGAAGATGCGGTGAAGTTGCTCTGGCAGTGGGGCCTTCGTGTCAACATGGAGCTGAAGATTCTTATCTGCTGGACTTGCAAACACGGGATTCACCCAAGCCCCCAGAGGATTATGAACCACCTTCAAGCCAAACACATTCGCAAAGGGAAAACTATGAGGAAGCAGCACCCTGATCTTCAATCCAGACTAGAAGTGGCCCTGAGCGGCTACCATCTACCAGAGCCAAGAGTGATCATGCTCCAACCCACAGACACAGCTCCGATCCCGGGGATCACCGTGCATCCTGGGTTCTATTGTCCCATGAAATTACCAGACGGGACAACCTGCTGCCGAACGTACCGCCAGGAAAGCTCCTTGGCCGACCACCTGAAAAAAACACACATCGAATGCTCCAGTAAACCCAATGCCAAAGAGGTTTCCAACTACTCCTGCAACTGCCAAACCATCTTCACCAATCCGGTGCGCTACTTCAGGGTAAAAACCGGCCGGCGGGAGAAGCCGGAGAATTACCCCAATGTTTACACGGCCTTTATCTTGGAGGAGCTGCCGAAGCTACCCACGAAATCTACCATGTCAATTGAACGCTTGAAGAATGAGGACCTTCCAAGTCTCCTCCGAGGCACTCAGTGGCATCTATACATCAGCAACTACCGGCACAACCCGAAGGACGTGGTGGACCTGATCAGGCACCCTGACAAAAAGGATGCCTTGGATGGGGGTCAGGCGTTGAGCAGGTTGCCTAAAATCGCCAACTTATGGATGGCCATGGTTGGAAGACATTGGGAGGCTTGCACTGCAAACATGCGGAAGTTTCTAAATGGATTTCCGATAATGTGAGTGCTTTTGGACTCCGGTTGGGATTGGGCTCACCTGTCACCAGAGACAACAGTCGCTGGAACTGGGTGCTGAAGGACGAGACTGGAGAGCTATACGCCCGGACGTTGACAAGGTTTGCGGCGGCTGCGATTCGAAGCTTGAATCGGAGTGAGGACCGGTTCCGCTTGCCCCTCACCAACATGATGAGATCCAAGGCCAGTCAACTTTTTGAGGCTCTCAAATCCCTCCCAGGCACCTTACCCGCAGGCGATGTACTCTCGCCCGGGGAGAATTCCGCTGTGCTCAAACTGCAGGAGTTCTTTTACACCTCAGTCACAGACTCGCTTCGTGAAAGTGTGGAGGACAAATTCAAGTGCCCAGTCATGACCTATGCAGCCTGCTTTGCCTACAACGAAGACGACACCTTCAAAGTGGCACACCAGGTGACTTCGATGTTGGCCCAATGGTCGTTCCTGCTGAGGGCGAATGCCCTCTACTATGCAAAGCTCAAGTCTGAGAATGGTGGTCCGGAGGCATCTGCCCCCAAGTGAGTGATTTGAAGCCAATTTCGGCTGTCCCGCAGTCTCACCCACCTTTCTGAAAGGATCCTCCGAGAGCACTGTGAGGTGCACCTCGCTAAAGGCTGCGACTCCGTGTTTGACTTCGTCCGCGAAGCGCAGGCTGTGGCATCTAGCATTGCCCTCAGCCAGCCTGCCACTGCTGATACCTGCACTAGTCGGGATTTCAAATTCATCCAGCACAAGGGCTATCTTGTCGAAGTGGCTAGGCTCACCAGTGGGGTCCAGGAGATGCTGAAGGTTCTCAAAGGGAAGATGTTTGGGCTCACAGGTGGAAAGCCAGTCCAATATCACATCCCCGAAAACCACGTGGATGACCTTTCGTCCCTTGCTCGAGGGGTGTCCTGGATGGACAAGTGCTACACCGAACCTCGTGAACAAGGGCTTATGTACACCATGCTCCAAGGGGGTCACTGGAACCTATGTGTGGAGGGTGTGGGGTCGAGAAGGCTAGACTGGAACATGGTGGCTTGCCACCAGTTTATGGACCAGGCCGCCGAGATTGTAGATCTCATCATAACCCTCGTCCACATCGGCGCTGGTCCACCTGTACGGGGCGAGGAGATCGTTCGGGACCGGATAACAAATGGCAATCAGATCAGGACAATCTACCTCTGCTTTGGCCAGATGCTGGCCATTAGGCGTCGTTCCAAGGACACCAACTCTCGGGGTGTCGACGCTTTTAACGTGTGCTACTTCCCCCAGTGCCTGACAGATGTTATATGCTACTATCTACTGGTTATCCGTCCTCTCGAGAGGCTCGTCGTTTGGGAGTTGTACCGGGACAGAGAGAGGTGCCTGGACTATGATCTGCACCTCTACGTCAAGCATGGGAAGAGGATGACGTCTGACCAGTTCTCTGATACATTGCGAAAGCTCACCACCAATTTCTTCGGAGTCAAGCTCTCCATTAGTCCCTTGCGGCACATCATGATTGCGTTTATGAGGGCTTTCATGGAGCCGAAGATGGTTGAAAAGGGCAACAACATTGGGGATCTCATGTCATCCCACACCACGTTCACAGCCGTCCATAGCTACGCAAGGGAAATCAACAACCTCGAAGGTGTTACTTCTGGAATCATGCTCGATGTTCAGGACTTTTGTGAAGACTTCCACGATGTGATCGGCCTGGGGGAAAGGACAGGACCCCTCATGCCGGTTCGATTCAAGCGACGACTAGCCCACAAACTGATCGGGCTTGCTTCAATGGACCCCAGTGACCTTGGGGCACTCAGCACCGTTGGTGAGATCCTCAACCGCCTGGGCGAGACTGCGTACAGGGCAGCACTCCAAGAGTTGAGGTCCCACGTAGCCAAGGAGATATGGGAAGCAGTTGCCGCAGGCCTCGAGCGGGTCATCGCCGACGCAGGGTTGTGGGAGCGGTTACTTCCCTCCAACTCCCACCCGCAGCCTGGTCCGCCCACCGAACCCCCCCAAGCACCTCCTGCTCTTCGGACCCTGCCAGCTCCCACCAACATGCCGCCTGTGCAAAGATCAACAAAGAGGCAGCTCTCCGGCAAAGCCGAACCTGCTCCAAAGCGGCCAGTCCTCACCAGTGGAACTCCCCGAACCCGATCCGATTCGGGAACGGTTTACCCCCAGCGCGAAGAGTCCCCGGAGCTCGAGTACGCTTCCGACGATCCCGCAACGCCAACCGACACCCCAGCCGTACTTCGCGAGACCCACCGGGCCCTGGCCAGTCCCAACGATCCCGCAACGCCAACTGACACCCCGGCCATACTTCGCGAGGCCCACCCAGCCCTGGCCAGCCCCGACGAGTTTGGCTTCTGCCGGCGGTCTATGAAGGACGCTCCCAACGCCGCGCCGGATCCCCCCGACCGTCCAATTGTCCAGCAGTTGTCCACGATGACACTCAACCCCCCACCACGTGCTCCCGCTCCTTCCAAAGAGGCCAGACCCAGCCAAGCCTGTGACCTGCTCAGTGCGCTGAGACAGTATCGAAGGGACCCACTTGCAGAGTTCATCGGGAAGCAGAAAGAGCTGCTAGGATCGGTGATGGGTGGAAGCCATACCGTGGCTGTTTTACCCACAGGCTCTGGCAAGTCTGTGGCCTACGAGCTCCAACCGACCTGCAGTCGGCAGATCACTGTAGTGGCAATTCCATACAAGGTCATAGTCGGCCAGGTACTTGAAAATGTAAAGGCGCACGGGGTCAGGGCGGAGCTCTGGTATCTCAGTACACCAAGAGTCATTGAAGATGATGTGAGGTTGATCGTGGTGCCGTACGAAACCCTCCTCACCGAGGCATTCTGCATGTGAGTCGGGTTTGGACCAGGAACTACAGGAATCTAACGAGGCTTTTTAGGTGGGTACAACAGAACCATACCATCATCGGCTCTGTCGTGCTCGATGAGGCCCACACCATTCTCACGTCCCAGGGCTTCCGACCTATTATGAACCGCATCTCTCTGATCATGGAATGTAAGGTTCCTATCACATTCCTCACAGGGACACTCCCCACAAAGCTATACGAATCACTCCGTCTTAAATGTGGTCTTCCCCACCACACGCTTATCCGTGCCCCATCAGACAGGAAGGAGCACCAGTACTCGCTCTTCCAGTCACCTGAAGCCTTTCTGGTCGGAAAAACGGCTGGGTTCGTCATGGAACTCACAGGGTTGCTCACAGGGACCCAAAGGGGTGTAATCTTCACACCTCGTGTGGAGACAGGGAAACTCCTGGAGGGTCTCCTTACAAATGTCAAGCTTATCCATGGTGATATGGACAAAAATACCTCTGCTCGGGAGGAAATAATCCGGGAGTGGAAGCTGGGTCGGTCAGGAGGCTGGTTGATCGGAACCAGCTCTCTCATCCAGGGTGTTGATTATCCAGATGTTCATCTGGTCGTGTTCATGGGAAGACCCTGGGGTATGGTCGATTTTGTGCAGGGTGCAGGGCGATCTGGACGGAATGGAACCCAGTCCCAAGTCATCATGATCAATACAGAATGGGCCCCTGACCCCAAGGGTGAGGATGATGGGTGCAGTGCTGAATTGTCAGCTTTGGCCGAAAACTCCGCAGTTTGCAGAAGGCTTGGCATCTCCAAATGTATGGACGATGGCCAAGCAACCTGTGCATCTCTTGATGGAGCTGCTCAGTGTGACATATGTCACCCAGACAAGGAACTAAAGGACATGTTCCTGAACTGCAAAACCCTCAAAAAAGATCAAGCCATCCACTTCCCCCCCCTCCCACCCCCGCCAAACAGCTCATCCACCAGGCCTCTGGCACGGCTAGAGCTTCCCTCCCTTTGTCCCAAAAGTGCCCAATCAACAGTCATAATGAACAGTAACAGAATGGCGGCCATTCGTACGGCGAAGGTGGACATGACAAAGCTTTGCCTTTTGAAGCTGCAAACCTTTGGTCTGAAACAGTGCATTGTCTGTTTTTTCCATAAGAAAGAACAGGATGGCAAGAAGCACAGCATGTGCTTGAACACTCTTGGAGTACATGAAATAACTGGTTTGTATAGTTGGAACAAGCCAATTTCTGACAAGCATGGTGATGTATTACCCTTCCCCATCCATAACACTAGGCAGCCAATTGACCTATTGAGAACAGAGAGGCTGGGTGTTCAATAAAACTCTATGGCCAAATTGGTGCTTTCGGTGTGCTCTTCCCACATGCGCGTATGGAGGCAACCACAACTACAAGGAGTGCAAGTGGGGTGACACCATTCAGGAAGTGGCATGGATGGTATGGCACAACCCCAACCTCTTTACAAAGATGAAGGAAAAGGTCCCCTGCAACCTCGATCCCGTTCCTGCTGGTTCAAATACCAACAACACAAAAAAGAAAGAGTGGTTCAGCTGGCTGGCTGCCTCAGATGGCCAGAACTCATGTAATTTGCATTCACTCTGGCTGTGGTACTTTGACACACAGGTTGGGCCTCACCTAAGAGCACCATGACCTTCCGCCACGATGTCAAACCCCAATCAAACTCCAACCACAAACCCCGATGCTGATAACTCTGGACATAAGATATCCTCTAGCATACAATGTAAACCTGTACATGCATATTTTAAAGACACCAAGCCACAGTCAACTTCGGGAGAGCAGCCCAAATCGGAACACTAATAAACCTTGAGGTCTGATCTTAAACATCGACCTCTGTCTGGTCCAGATTCACCTCCTCTCCTTATTAACCCTGTTGTCAAGGTCGACAGGCAACACCTTCCTTTCACACAGCCCTTTATGTTTTAGGTTCCGTTTATTCTTGGCGCTTCTTTTCGTGATTGAGTTTGCCACTCAATCACATCCTTCTTCTTCCCCTGTTTCATCTCCCTCTTCGCTCAACCCCTCAGGTTGATTTTGATCCCACACCTCTACCATTCATGCCCACCCATCCAGGTGCTCCTGTTTGGCATATGGGATCAAGTGGAAGGTGGCCACAGATGAGATCCGTAAGACACTTCTGTCTAGTTCCTCTAGGACGTAAGACTCCCTCCCTTTGGTTTCGCATACAACTTGATAAGGCCACATGTACCCATTCGTTATCCTGTTGTTGATGAAGACTGTCTTCTCATCCTGAATGTTCCGAATCAGGAAGAGCTCTCCTGGGGAGAACGAGGTACGTTGAATGCAATGTCTGAACTTTGCCCAAAAAGCCTCTTTTGGCTGGGGCGTCCCGGAAACGTCATCGTCGTGGGTGGAAAATCGAAGATATCGGACCTAGAGTTTGCCAAGGCACGCAAAATCGGCCATCTGCAAGAGCTGACCAAGAAACCTAAGGACTCTTTCGTGCCGGTCATGGTTGATACCTGTACATTAAGTTGTTTTGTCTCGGCTTTCATGTGCACATTTTCAACCTTGACAGGGCACGGTTAACTTTGCCGCTGTCGAGGCCATTGATGGCTGCTACCACTTTCGGCCTGTCCCAGGTATGGGAGAACCGGACTGGGATGACCGGATCTTCGTCTACGCGCCTCTCCACAACTATGATGGAAGCTACCCGGAGGGTAGCCACACTCGAGACTGGAGGTCGAACAAAAAAAGAAAGGACGTTTTGGGAATTCGGGAAAAGCGAAAAGCTAACTAATACAGCGTTCGTCTCAAGCCTTTTATCTAATCTGAATATAGTTGATCTTTGAACTTTCGGATGCATCCTGACGCATCCCGGGCCCTGCTACCCGATCGTGAACTTGAAGTCGAAGTCTCGAAGTCGAAATCGAAGTCGAAGTCCGTCGTAATCATATCATGATTACATATGAGCTGTTTGGTGGGTTGCAGTTTGGGTCATTTTCAGCTACACCTTAACAACCGCCGACAATAACACAACCCGTCAACAAAGGAGACTCGAGGGGGTTCGCTGGGCACACAAAAGAGAAAGAGGACCGAACCCTGTTCGATGCTGAGTATTTTAGGTACATAGAGCCTTGCCTTATATACTAAAGTACTCGAGTCCATGATATCATAAAAAGTCCACGAAACATAGGACCGGGGTGTGATACCCCGGGGCGGGACACCCAAGGTGGAATGTAGGAGAACAAGTGAAGGCGGCGAGGGGAATGGCGGGAAGGATTTGGTGCCAACGAAAATGACAGCCCTGAACCGCTTCAAACAAGCAAACCAAACACATTTATTGTACATCGGCTACGGAATTCTGCCATTACGGATAGAGATGACGCTAGTTAACAGAACAACGGGTGATAGACTAGGCACAGATTCACGGAGCCCCCAAGCCAGCTCAATCCAGGGCGTCTTACGCACCCACATTGGCACATTCGGCGGCTTCAGGGATGAGAAATCCAACGATGGTGCGTAGTTTCCCGGGTGTCTGCGCGAGTTGGAAGCAGAACTGTTTGATCTGGGGTGCGGGTCGGCATGTCGCGTTGATGTTTATATGGCAGGCGTACCTCTTTGATGTTGGAGAGCATCCCTTAGCCTTTAGTGTGCGTACAAAACGCCGCCTCGACGCCAGCTCCGATTCTAAGAGACTCCCAGGGGTTCCATACAAGTTAATTAACTTCGGTCATACGCGGGTTCTCGGAAAGGGCGCACCTAAACGGCAGAAGGGAAGGAACTAAAAAGGCTGGGTTTCCTCTCTTTCAACGCAGAAAATGGTGTTGGAAAGCGGGGTTCAGTAACAGGTCTTGTGATCTGCCGAGGGAGGGGCCACCTCGCATCCGAAGGGGCAATTACCCAACCGGTGTGAGTGCGAACGAAATGAGTACCGTCGTGTGAATTGGACGGGCGACAATGCGGATGGCAGGGCTGCGATGTCGAGAATCGTTCCGTCGGCCACTCCGGAGGTGTAGTCGGAAGTCAGGAGGTGTGCAACCACTCCATCCAGCCAACATGGAGGTCACTCAGACCAGACTTGCCGAGGGGAGGTGGGGTGTGGCAATCTTCGCCATAAAGGAGATCCTGAGGGTACTCGTAAACCGTTGACCTAACCCTGAGATGCGAACTATTTTCGTTGAAGGCTGGGTCAACGTTGGTTTCCATATGCTGCTGTTAGGTAGTAGGTCAGCGTCTAGCTGGCCCCGGGCGACGTCCAGCTGGGAACTTGCCTCGAATCAGGTAAAGGTCGTCGTCGGGGGTCAGATGAGGGAGGATAGTTAAGGGAGGATAGTTGTCTGGCAAATACCCATAATTTAGTCAATAAAGCTTGGTTTAATTTACTACAAACATTGTGCCTCCACCGAAGGGTTTCAGCCTCCAGAAGATCTGGGAACACAGCGGAGTGACTTATGATAGCTTAGCTGGGACCTGAAACACCGGATGGCCGCATCTGTTTGAAAGGTAACACCACATGAAGGCATGCAAGAGTGCGAGGGTCAACAACCATGGGGGAAATGAAGATAGTGGTAGATGTAGCTATCTGATGCGACCGTCATGTGCTGTCTCCTTCCTACGCCCATCACGACCACAGGCTGCGAGAAACCCTCGCCACCACTTCCAAACAGTGAACCAAACCGGTTGAAAATCAGCGCAAGTCCACTGAACAGCAATACAGGACCACAGAGGCTATGGTGAACGCACTTACCTCATAGTGGGACAATGTCCAGTGCAACGTACAACACGGCATCCCAACAGCCCACTCCTGAGAGAAAAGTAACTGTTAGAATGGTAACGAGCGTGTATTAAACAGGCCTTTGATGAGCTTGAGAATTCACCTACGGCAGCGGCAGCGAGGGCACTTACATTGGCACACTCCCGGCCCCAGAATGGCGGAAATGGTCCTCAGCAGAACAGGATTTACAATGGGCACGGGGGCCGAGTAGGTGAGCGGGTTGGGGGCCGAAGGCGGAGACATTGGCCAGGGGCGGGCCGTTGCCTGTCAATAACACTGCTAGCAACGCAATATGGGGTCAGAGACCCCTACGGCAGGAGGGCGAGCAGAAACCACGCTTCGCTAACAGAGCGGGCCGCGAGCAACCTGGTGTGACTGATAACGATTCATGTGCGGGTAGGTTGGGACTAACACCGGTGAGGGAATCAGATATACCTATCTAACATGTAAGTAAGTCCTCGGAAGTGCAACCGAAGCGATGAAAAAACGCACCAACCGGTGGGTGGAATGAGGGCCGGGAGGTTTTGACCACTTACAACGATACAGATGGCATGCGGACACCGGGGATGACGCGGCGGCGACATTCCTACAGGCCGTTCCAGACAAATTCAAACGCTCTGGAAGCGAACCGCCTACCTTTTCAGTGTAAGGAAGCAGCCCCGGTCCAGGATTCCAACCCAACAACGCACCGCGAAGCGTGTTGTTTAAATCCATCGCTCAGACAATGGGCGGCGGGAGATAACAGGGGGGATCTCTGTCGAAAAGTATCCGAGAGGACCTGTGATTCGGGAGCGCTATCGGTCGCTACCGGGTGTCGAGGACGAGGGGAGAAAGTGAAGAGAAAGCGGGAATCCCGAGCATGACGATGTGGTTCGGTAGTCTCCGAAGCGTTGGCGTGTTGTCGAAGGTTCCTCAAGGCGGGGGGGAAGGTCATTGAAGCCACGTGTGCTGTTTCTCTTCGGCGGGGGTCTCGGCAATGCCATACACGATAGGACGTCAGGCAGCCCATGGTAAAGCATTCGCACTAACGAGGGGGGCTCGCAACGATCTGAAAAGGATCGAACACCAGTCGTCGGGCCTGAGGTCTCGAATGACCGGACGGCACCATGTGGCTGTGGATTCCGCCTCGCGCCGGAAGCAGGCTAGGGGCAGGAATCCGGCAGCGAGTTCGCTAATCTGTAGGGAACACATCAGAGAAAGTTGTGGGGAACTGGTACCACGGGGTCATGCATACCTGTTCAGAGATCTCCCTGACGGCAGGGGATAAACGAGACTGAAACGGGGACTCAGATCGAGATGGGAACTACAGTGAGCGCGGGCCTTGACCCTGGGGACAACGCGTCAACGACAGTCCTGTGAGGTTGCGGACGAAACCACCACTCACGAACGCGTTATCGATCATGTTCCAGACGCGGCATCGATTGCAAGGCACAAGGCGGCGTTCCCAGCCGGCGAACGACGTGGATGGAAGCAGTGCTGTTGTGTGAGTTAGACAGGGGAAAAACACAGGAAAACAGGGCAACGTGGTTACAAGTTGAAGGTAATTGTCGATGGTCTCGTGCTTCCATCCACGGGGGTTCTTGACGGTAATCGGTAAACGACACTGGAACGGGGGCTCAAGTCGAGACAGAACTCCGCGACGTGGCCCTTAGCACTGGGGACAATGCGGCAACGACGGCCCTATGGGCTTTGTCAGACAGATTCAAAACCTGGAAAACGGGGCGCCCACCTTTCCGATGCGAATGAGCGATAGGCGTCCGTCCTGAACCCCAGCACAGAAGCAAGTTGAGAATTAGAGTAGACCCCCCCTGCATCTCGCGGCCCGAATGAGCACGCACACTCCAACCTGTTTTCTGAAAGTGCGCGCCCCAAACTGCGCCATGACGTTGCCGATACTGTCGGGTGGTGGCCGCGCGAGTCAGAATCATGGAATAGGTCCGCACTCACCGAAGAGGAGAACCAGCGGAGACAACGTACTAGCCAGGGGTCCGTCACAACATTGTTGATCTTGGCCCTCTTGGGATTGGCGGCGAAAGCCGAGTCTTCTGAAATCTTCCCAAGTTCGACCAGCGGCGGCCGTGCGTCGAACGTTGAGCTTGCGGATTTGACTCAGGAATGGGTCGGGGACACTTGGGAACCGCAGGCGGTGTGTGACACGGAGGGAACTAAAACAGAACTTCATGCAAAGGTTTCTTCAACGTGACGGGGAGTGGTCGAAATCAACGGTCTCCATTCAAAGTAACGATTGTCCTCGGTCAGACCGACAAGCGTACGGCATGGGTGGAAGCAGTAGTACTGTGGCGTAGGTTAGAGGGAGATTCAAGAGGGGAAAAAAAGAAGAAACAGGAAAAAGGGGCACCGACTGACACGGTTACATAACCGCACGGTGCAACTAGAAGCCGTGAGGCGCAGTCTGCGGCCCCTGGGGTGAACCCCAACTCTAGAGATCTGGGATTGAGGCCTGAGGTGTTGGGCAGGCATAAAAGGATCTCTGGAATGGCGTGAGGGTAAAAATCAGACAATGAATGTAGGGAACTCGTCACCAGGCACGAACCGAAGTTAAGCGTGATATCCACTCACACTGGGTGGGTACAACTAACTCATGAAACCCTGAGACTCTTGACGGACCGTGGGTTGACCCTGAGGCCGAAGGTCGGTGAGGAAACATGGTTCGTTCCAAACCCCGTGATCTCCGATCACGTTCTCGCTCGAAGATCGGGCCTCTCCTCGGAGAGGGGTTTTGACGAGGACCTACTGGTGTCGGACGCCTCGATGCGTCACGTCGGGCGATGTTGTGGCATAAAAACATGGCCCTGGAGCCATGAATGCCTAAAGATGACACCATGGCAGACAACCATGACCGAGCACTGACCAAAATCGTCCGCACGATGTACAGTGTTCTTGGCACTCTAAGATCGGACCGGAAGCCAAGCGCACGTTGTTTTCAAATCGCCTTGGTACATTTGGACGCGGTACCTTCGAAGCACTGCGTGGTCAGCTCCCCAAGGGGCTTGGTTCCCTATGTGATCATCTAGAGGTAATGAGGAGGGTGCTCCGTGGGATGTATTCCGACTACGAGAAGAACTTCGGTGGTTCCATCATACTGGACGTTGTCCCTCCTTTTGTTGCAGCTCTCAAAGATCTCGCTGAGGCAGCCAAATGGATCAATGTAACCCCCCCGCATTCACCGATAACAGTGGACCGGTCAGATCAACGAGGGCAACGGCGGGGGGCTCCGCGCTCTAACATCACCGACGACAATGCAACCCCACATACGAACTGGCGCAAGCGGAGACACGGTGGTTCTATATGACGGTCGAAGTGCACAAAAAATAAACCACATCACGCGCGGGTAATTCACCTCACACATGCCACGCGCTAGACTGGTAACCAGCCCCGAATACTGATCGCGCGCCGAGTATCCCACGTCACACGAGTGCTCTGACTTTCCCTCGGGGGATTTCCTCCCTTGCCCCTATACTGTTCCAAATGCACAAAAAATAAATACCATCGCGCGCACCCAGTATCGCGCATCGCACATACCTTCCCCCCATCGCGCAGGCGTCCTAACTTCCCTGGAGAGGTTTTCTGCCTTGCCCCGAGGTGGGCCGGGGGAAGGAGGATGATTTGTCAACTTTTACACTATCTTAGAGGTAGTTTCGAGGGGGTGTGGCCGTTTTTCTGTTGGACGGAACAGCCGCGGGATTACCCGAGATTCATGATCCGACCGTTGCTTGGGTAAGATTCTCCAAGCCAATCCGAAGCAGTTGGGCCCAGAGATGGGACCTGAGGATTGTCTGCTAAGTCCTCCAGCCCCCAATCCATCCCCACCAAATTCCAGTGCACCGTCCATCTCGGTGTCACTCGGGCGTTACGCAGCTCCTCGGGATCACGCAACTAAATTCGGACCGGACCTGCAAACTCCGGAATAGGCCCAAGGCCAAGAAACTTGGAGGAGCAGTAAACGTGAGGATTCCCTGTCAGATACCCCGAGTCACCTGTCATTTATGAGTCCACGAAATCCAGCCAGCCCACCCCAACCTGAACCGCAGTGAGGCACAACCACTCGAAACACTTAGGTATGGTTGTTACTGTCCCTCGTGCACCATCTGTTGAATGAAACCGGTGGTTTATGTCTGTGACCCAACACCTTGTAGCTGACTGAGAACAGAACCTGGTGGGGGAGCCTGAGCGCAGCCATTCGCGTGCGGAACCTCAATGTCTGAAGACCTCCACGAACCCAATCTCCTCTGTGCCCAATTGGGCTCCCCCGTCTGGTGTGTCCAGCGTCGCGACATGGCACAGGCCACTGGGATCACCTGTGGTACGTTTGGCGACACGTCCGAGTTCGTTCGGTCATCCTATCCCCTACAATCCTACAGCATGCTCCGTCTTTTTCGTTCCTCTCCCTGCGTTTCCCCTTCTACTCTCCCTCCCTTTCGTCTTCCCCATCCCCGCCATGCCCCACCCCGTCACCCAGGCAGAACTTGAGGTTCTCACACTCCTCACCCAAGACTCTGATTCGCGCAGATATAACAACCGGCAAAGAAGATCGGGAGGCGGGACGCGAACTCGACCATCTTATCCTCGCTGCTGCTTTCGCTTCTGGACCTCATGTCACAAGACACAACTACTCGCACGAATTCTTCCCCGCCAGCGGTGACCCTCCGAGGGTTCCTGAGATTTGCACACTCGCCCTGGATCCGAAGAACGGCTTGAGTGCGCAGTGGTGGGTTTTGGTATGAGCAAGGCTATGGGTGGTTGGTTTCTTGCTTGCTACGCCAACAACCCTAATATAGAAATCAAGCTAAGTGACATGGAGATGAACGAGATCTCAGCACATCGTATCATGGTGACTTAGTCCATCTGGTCCTTGGTCCTTCCCACGTAGCACCCACCTGTCCCGCCAGTTCAAACGAATGTTTGCGTATGCTAGCGACATCTGGAAAAGTCTCAGTCGCTTCCACTAATTCCAGTCTATGGACGCGTTCCTGCAGGCGAAGCCGGTAGATCCACCCACTAGTTCCATGGGCAATGGCTGAAGCTGGTGGCTCCATGTGTTTCCACCAAGCCAATTGGATGCATGTCCATAGAAATGCTCGATACTTGCACACGCTTGTGTGAAAAGCGATAACCCTGGAAGTGCCCTGACGTTGTTCGTCCACTGAATGAAACTGTCTTGTACCTGGCGCCCTCGTGAAACCCTCGATATACACGAGGGCGGGCTGTCCTCCAGGTACCTACCATACCTTCATATCTGCCGTCCCACGATGCAACGGCCCACAGTTGTTCTGAGAGGCGCATCATCAAACGCGTCCCCTGCCAAGAACTTCGGGGGGTATGTCTCAGGTATAGTTCGGAATCCTATTACACGATAGCATGCAAATTTTATGCGATGGGTAGGAACGATAGCTCAGCATCATACCTGGTTTGGGTCCGTGGTTGTTGAGCAGACGCGAGGTCAGCGCCAGACAGGACGCAATGACTTACCTGGTAAGGGTGAGAGGGTTGCTAGTGGATGGTGAAAGTTAAGAGCAAGAAGTGTTAGATCATATTCACACGCCCTATGTGGTATATATACAAACATGGGAGTGACGTTTCACACGTTACTGATGTGTGACATATGATCACGTGACTATCTACTGGCTGCCCTCTAACGGCGCCATTACACAATGCGGCCGTAAGGCGCATGCCATAAAGGCGGGTCGAACTTCCCGAGTTCAACACTCCCCCATGCTAAGCAGCGGATACGCGCATAAGCATAACTAACGAAGAAGGAGAGCCTATAACGAAGGAGAGATATATACCGCGATTGACGGTGTTGGTATTTA
>Ga0307516_10004466_pt1 | contig 17242 bp, 12 predicted proteins | sample 19_EM_MG_FD_203310 | JGI IMG/M metagenome (GOLD analysis project Ga0307516, IMG submission 203310) | Populus trichocarpa ectomycorrhiza microbial communities from riparian zone in the Pacific Northwest, United States - 19_EM | ecosystem: Host-associated > Plants > Roots > Unclassified | place...
GATATTCCACCAAAGCACATACATTTTCCATCTTTAATCACCAATGCTTAACTTCTTTTGATTTCAAGCTCTTTCAACATAAAATCTTAAGAAAATAAAGGAACACTTCTTCTTCTTCTTTTCTTTTCTTTTTTTTTCTTTTTTTCTTTTTCACCTTTGGCAACTTTACCCATCTTTTCATCAAACATCACTTCTTCTTTCTTTTCACATAATTTCCAACCATAATTCCATGAGATATCACAAGTATATGCTCTACTAATCCTTGGCCAGGGAAAAAAACATATAAAAAGTTAAGGCTTATACATGGATAAACAAAGAAAAGATAAACAAGCTCAAAAGGGACTCACTAAGGATAATATGTTTTATGTTGGCTTTTTGGCTCAAGTGGTTAAAATTCCTAATGCCTTTATCATCTTCATGTATATATGTAATGTAAATGTAATCTCAACAAGATATGAAGCAAGTTCTAGAGATACATACCATTGAAAGAATGCACAATCAAATAATATAATGTTGAAGGCTCAAAAGCTTGCATTGGTATAACACTATAAAGTCAACATGACATATTCTCAAAGTCAATCCCTAAACCAATTAAACCTTAAAACTTGCATGCACCCTCCTTCATTCGATTTATATCTTCATCTATCTCAATTAATTCTTATATATAATACTCACATTCTCATAAACCAATAGGAGTTCAAAAGATTAAACATAGAAATTTTTTTTTTTTGGAACAATAAAGAAAACCAAAATAAGAAAACCAACATTCTCCCAATACCCCCACATTTAAAACACAACATTGTCCTCAATGTTGAAATAAAAGAAAAGGAATATAAGAGAATGATAAAAATAAAGTAAAATGCGAAAAATAAAAGATAGGAAAAAGAAAGCAAATCTGATTTTTCTTTTCTTTTTTGCTGGGTTGCCTCCCAGTAAGCGCTTTTGTTTTATGTCATTGGCTCGACATGCTACATGCTCATTCTTCATAGATTGGTTCAGCTAACTCCATAAAAGCGGTGAGTTCTGTCGTCCAACCTTCATAGGAAGGTTTCAAGCGATGCTCATTGACCTTGAGTACTTTGTTGGTTTCTAAACTTGTAATTTCAACTGCACTATAAGGAAAAACATTAGAAAAAACAAAAGGTCCAATCCAACGAGAGCACAACTTTCCAGGAAAAAGTTTCAAACATGAATGATAAAGAAGGACTTTGTCTCCAACATTAAGCTCTTTTCTTGTAATCATTCGGTCATGAAGAATCTTGGTCTTTTCTTTGTAAATCATTGCATTCTCATAAGCATCATTTTGTATTTCTTCCAACGTAATTCCAATCCTTTTAGGCACCAAAAGGATAGGCATCACCCATTCACTGTCCGTGATGGAGTAAATGACTCTTGCATCATGGAGGACAGTTTGCAAAGCTTGCAAATCTAATGTCGATTCATGCACATTTTGGGCAACAAATATATTCCTCTCCATCTCTTCTATCTTGGTAAAATCATAGTCATTGCTTAAAGCCACACTTAATCCATCCTCACAATCAAAATCACAAACTTGCTGCACACACTTATCAACTTGGTCATATCATGTGATAGAATAAACATTACTATAAGGATATGTCATTGCATCATGAAAATTAAATTCAATTTTTTCATCTCCTACCTTCATAAACAAAGTATCATTGCCACAATCAATCTTTGTATTGGCAGTTTTTAAGAATGGTCTCCCAAACAATATAAGAGTGTTGTTTGATGAATCACAAGAATCATGTTCCATATAAAGAATATAAAAGTCGCATGGAATAACCAAACTATCAATCTTGAGTCGGACATCTTCTATCATACCAAGTGGATAAACAAAACTACGATCCACAAGTTGTATTACAATACTAGTTTTATTCAAAGGCTCTAGACTAAGAGAATCATAAACATGTTTAGGCATAACACTAATGGATGCACCTAAATCACATAAAGCCCTTTTAAAACTAACATTACCAATAACACATAGGATAGTAAACGCACCTGGGTCTTTTTGCTTCAAAGGCATATTCTTTTGAACAATAGCAAATATAACTTCACCCATACTTACCATTTCATGACCTTTTAGCTTGTAAGCTCTCTTAGTAGTACACAACTTCTTCAAGAATTTAGCATACTTGGGAATTTACTTGATAGCATCAAGCAAAGGAATGTTGAGTTCTACTTTCTTGAAAACCTCTAAAATATCTTTTTCTTTGTCCTCTTTCTTTGACCTAGAAGAACTCACAGGAAAGGGTGGAATTATTTTAAAACTGGAATTCATTGAGTGAGGAGTTACCTTTGGAGTGTTGGTCATTGTTTCAGTTTATGGAGGAGGAGGGTGTTTCTTCTTTGTACTCAATTCGATTTCTATCTCTTCTTCTTCCTCCATCTCAATTTGTTTCGACCTTTGCCTTTCAAGTTCTTTCCCACTTCATAGCATGATCGCACTAATATTCTCTTTTGGATTCAATGTTTGGGAAGGCAATTTTCCATTGATTTGTGCTTCTAATTTCCCTACACTCGAAGCTACTTGCCCCATTTGCTACTCCAAGTTGTGAATACTTGACTTTGTTTCCTGTTGAAAAGACATGAAATTTTGTTGCAAGGAACTTTCACCTCTTGTACATTGCCATAAGCCAAAGAACGCACACGATAAGTAAGATCATTAACTTTATTCTCAAGGTTAGAAGTACTTATCTCATTTACTCGTTTGCTTTGGAAGTCTCCACATGTGCCAAATTGTTTCGAGTTGGCTGTCATATTTGAGAGCAATTGGCATGCAGCCTCGGGTGTCTTGTCTACCAATGCTCCTCCACTTGCCACATCAATGATACTACGATCAATAGGCATCAATCCTTTATAAAAATATTGAATGAGAGCTGATCAGGTATTTAATGATGAGGGCATTGAATGCAGAGTTGCTCAAATCTTTCCCAATACTCGGAGAGTGTCCCTTCATGAGATTGCCGAATCGCACATATTTCTTTCTTTATGTTGGCAACTCGAGATGCTAGGAAATACTTTTCAAGGAAAATCTTCTTCATGTCATTCCAAGTTTCAATGGAACTTGAGAGAATAGAGAAAAACCACATCTTTGCTGCCCCTTTTAGAGAGAAAGGAAAAGCTTTCAACTTAACATGTTCTTCATCAACTCCATTTGGTTTCATGCCAACACAAACCATATGGAACTCCTTGAGATGAGTACGAGGATCTTCTCCAGCAAGACCATTGAATGTTGGTAGCAAATGTATAAAACCAGATTTGAGCTCGAAGTTTACATTATTGTCGATGTTTATGCACAATGGTTGATTTTCCACATTAGGAGCAACAAGTCCTTGAGTGTTTGTTGTCGTTCAACAGCCATGGTGTTGACGCGAGCTTCCTTTTGTAACCTGCGTAAAGTGTTTTCTATTTCGAGATCCACCTGCACTTGACTCTGGTTAGTAGAACGGGTTATAGGCATAAATTGTCAAGAAAACTCAAAAGAAACCAACCACACAAGAGATAAAAAAACAATGCAAATTGTACGAAAATCCTATGCTAGAAAACTAAAACTGCCTAAAAACCCTAGAAAACAGTGGAATTTGGCCTCGATAAGGTGGGGCTTGTGTTTTATCACTAGTCCTGTTCAGAACATCATTTCCCTTTAGAAAATAATAGGCCAATACATAATTCCACCAAAAAATATATTTTGAACAGTACCACCATAGTTTTAAGACTCGGTCCAAGGCCCGGGTTCCGGGTTTTGACCGGGTCGGCTAGGTTAGTTTTTTTTTAAATCAAAACGACGTCGTTTTAGTAAAAAAAAAAAGTCAACGGGTTTGCAACCAAGTCTTGCCGGGTCAACCGGATCGCCAGGTCAGCTGGGTCACACCAGGTTTTTCCTTCCCCTATTTTTTCTTCAACCCAACCCGGTTCCAGCCCCAGTCGGCCGGGTCCCGGGTCGACCTGCCGGGCCAGGTTTTAAAACTATGAGTACCGCTGCTGTAAATGAACAGTATCGCAGCAAGCAAAAATTTTGTTTCTCTTTTTTTTTCAGAAAAATAAATAACAATCACAGCAAATAAAAATGATAGCACAAGAATCAGCTAAAATTACTTCCCTGGCAACGACACCAAAATTTGTTATGATGTCGTGGTCGCACAAATTAATTACTTTAGCTTAAAACACAACACACAAGATAGTATAGAGCAAGCAAGAGGTCGATCCCATGAGCAAGGTTCAAGTCAAATTTTTATGCTAGATGATATGCAATTTAGGGGGGGTTTGGATGTTATCTAGGCTAAAGCAAAAGAAAATAGAAAACTATCAAGCGAAATTAAATAAAATCAGAAAATTATCAAGAGAACAAACCTTGGTCGCAAGCACACATCCACCTACAGAAATCAGAACTGATCATGGAAACGAAACATCAATTTATATTCTGAATATTTATCTCTTTTTAACATTGCTTAGTTAACGGATCCGCTGTATAACTAACCCTAACCATCAAACAACCACAGTGTCTACACTAGTAATTTAATTCAATGGCGGGCTTAAGAACTAGATAAGTTGATTAATCAATAAAACATAACTGTCCGCAGTCTATGTTTGACTTGATTGAATGTTCTCCCTAAGATTAATAACGTAGATCCGCCACAATTATTAAACTCAGTTGCTTCACAAGTTCATATACCATAACTCCGGTTTCGATATCAAACTTAGCAATAGATTGTCTACAATAGTAACTTAGAGTCCGCTCTAGCAATTAAAATAAACAATCAAAGGAAAAATAAGCATAAGAGAACAAACATATTCATCATATAAACTGAAAATAAAAGGTAAAATAAATCTCACAGTTCTTGAAATTCAAAGGTTTCCATGTCCTTGCAACCAAGAAAAAGAGTTTAGCCTTGCATGTTTGTTGAACAACTAATCAAAAAGAAGGAGGAATGCATGATTTCGGGTTTCTTAGAGGAAGGAGGTGCTTTTCTCTTCAAAGTAGTTTCAACTCCTTTTACCTTGTCTCTCACTTTACCCACCTCAACATCCATCTTTTAGGCTTCTAACACTTTATCCTGAAGTATTGATCATACTTTTAATTGCACCAACAAGGACCCCACCAATACAACTTCCAATCGAGCATCATTTTGTTTTCAATTCAACTCATTCCTTTTTATTCCAATCCATGGACTCATCCATAACAAATTTATTTTTTAGATTGAGAACATCAGCAACATCATTTGCTTTCCCTGGGTGGTAGTCTATTATACAATCATAATTTTTAATTAACCTCACTCACCTTCTTTGTCGCACATTCAATTCCTTATGCGTCATCAAATATCTCAAGCTTTTATGATAAGTAAAGATTTAAACTTAAGATCCATACAATTAGTGTCTTCATATCGTTAAGGAAAACACCACAACCACTAACTCTAGGTCATGAACTAGATAATTTACTTCATGAGGCTTCAGTTGCCTTGATGCATAAGTCATTGCCCTTCTATGTTGCATCAAAACACAACTCATCCTTAAAGCATCACTGTAAACCACAAGTCCTTCAGATCCTGAAGGAAGTGTTAGTATTGGGGCAGTAGTAAACCTCTTCTTCAATTCTTAAAGTTTTTTTCACATTCCTCTGACCATTCTCACTCTACTTCTTTTCGAATCAATCATGTCAAAGGTGTTGCTATGGTTGAGAACCATTCATTAAACCTTTTATAGTATCATGTCAACCCAAGAAAACTACAAATTTCTATGACATTTACCAGTCTCTCCCACTTCAGTGCTGCCTTAACCTTCCTGGGATCCAAATATCCCTTATAAAGATATGACTTGTCTTATATAAAAGATTTTTTTTAGTCAAAATTCACACTTACTCAACTTGGCATACAACTTTCGATCACTCAAAGTTTACAATACACACCTTATGTGCTCTTCATGCTCCATATAGGAACTTGAATATATCAAAATATCATCTATGAATACTACCATAAAATGATCTAAATAAGGTCAAAAAACCTGATTCATGAGACCTGTGAACATGGCAGGAGCATTTGTCAACCTAAACAGCATTACCAGGAACTCGAAGTATCCATAGCGAGTCCTAAAGCAATCTTTGGTATGTCTTGCTCCTTAATTATCAGCTGATAATACCCTGACCTTATGTTTATATTTGAGAATACTCTAGCCCATTTCAATTGGTTGAATAAATCATCTATTCACGAAAATGAAAATTTTTTCTCCTGCAGCTGGATTTTAAATTCAGCCAATTCTGCAAGTGCCATTTTATAGAGCGACTGAGCTATAAGAGATACGTTAAGAAGTACATCAATGGAAACTTCCTTTCCAAAGGCAACCTTGGCAACTCTTCTGGAAACATATCTAGATATTCCTTTAAAATCCCTTTAAAATCAAAAGATTATTTATCTCATCCTACCTTGTTCAACATCCTCATATATACAAGGTAAGTCGAGCACCCTTTTCTCAACAGTTTCCCAACAGTCATAGCTGAACCTACACAATTTGGTAGAACATTTCTTTCTCTCCTAAAAATTACCCCCTACCATCTATTCCCTAAAGGGTTATTGCTTTTGCAAAGCAATCCATCTAAGCCTTATGTTCACCCAACCAATCAATTCCTAGAATTAAATCAAAATCATATAACTCTATAGGCATTAGATTCAGCTCCATGTCCAGGTCCCTGTGTTTACCCTAACATCTTTATACATTGGATTAATTAGAAATTCAGTTTCATAATTGGTTTTGTTTTGCCTTCTATGAGGTTATCACTGTCTCAAAAAAAAAAACATTTTGGTATTGGATTGATGTTTGATTTCATAATCGTCTAATTGTTATCATATAATTAAATAAAAAAATATTTTAAAAAAATTATAATCTCAGTGGAATCCATAACCTGGTTCACAAGTTTGGAGGGCTAGCCCGGGTTACCTGATTCATAGGTTTGACGAGTTTACCTATCGATTGGATGTGTTTTTTTTTTGTCTTTTAATTGTTTTTAATTTATTTTTTTTATTTCATCCTTAATATTGGATTGATTGAGAAATAAATTGCATGATTGATTTTTGTTTGCTTTCTATAGGGATAATTATCTCAAATAAGTGTCTATTTTTATCATATAATTAAATATAAAAAATTATAAAGAAAAAAATTATTAAATCCAATTGATTCCATGACCAGGGTGGTGGGGGGGATCAAAATTGATTCATTTTGTCATTGTTTCGATATTTTTTTAAAAAAAAATTGTTTTAAAATCTAAATCATGTTTTTACCAATCATCAAAGTTGTATTTAAACCCATAAAATTAATCAATTTAAATCAAGCTATCTCTCATACAATTTAAATAGAAGCTCGAGACAAAAAAAAAATTGAGTCCAGAAATTTTAAATTAATCCACTTAATTAAGTTGAATAATACTATCAAAAAATAATAATGCACAACAAAACTGGAGCAATAAACCATTACCCTTCTATGCAAAGTTGCAAACGGTGCATCAACAACCAACTAAGAGTGTGTTTGGTATTGTGGTAGCTGTTGTGGTTGTGGTTTGAAAAAAGTTATTTTATAAAAAGTACTTTTAGTTGAGGTTGGTTTGAAAAAATATATGTTTGGTTAAAACTGTGGTTGAAATTGAAGTTGAATAAAAAGTAATTTAATGTGATTGGTTACAAAAATACTTTTCAAATTAAGGTTATAAAATAACAAAAAAAAAATTAATAATTTTTAATTTAAATATTATAAATTTAATTACTGTTATTATATTATAAAATAAATAATACTTAATATAAAATATTTTTTATTTTTCAATTAAATTATATAGAAATCTGAACATTTAAAACTACAAATTGTTTGATGTTTTGTTATTTTTTTCTGAAAAATCACAATCTCTGGTTGTTTTCAATATGATTTAAGAATACTTATATTTTGTTAAGAATACTATTTACTGCACTTTGGACCCTTTCATTGGCTCAAACCCTGGCATTGATATTAAAAATATCCATAGTGGACCCTGGTTTGAAGAACATGAGAGAGCTCTCACTTCTCTTTCACTCCCTGACAAAAACTTCACTGGTTACCACGCAGACGCAGGTAAAGCAGCTTGGAGCTGCTTTCAAAGAAACGCGGATGCGTCCGCATATTTTGGTAGGTCCCATTAACAGTAAACAATGGTTTCGCATTTACCAAACAACTGATACTTGCGGTGACAACTAAACGTGGAAGCTACCACGCAGCCAAACACTCTCTAAAAAGAAAAGGTGTCGTAATGCAATAAATAAAAATCTTCGGTTTTCTTTTCTTTTATCAAAAATAAAATCTTCATTCAATCCATAACAAATAGAGTTTTTTTTTTTTCTTCCTGCTTTTCAAAATGTTTTTAAGATTATTTTTTACTTAAAAAAATATTAAATTAATATTTTTAAATTGATTTTTTATGTTAAAATTAAAAAAAAATCTAAAAAAGCATATATTTTTAATTGAAAAAACATATTACCAAAAACGCACAAGCGATCCCTGCGGTGCAAAATGACTCGGGCTGGGGTACTACACCTTTGTATAAAGTTTCTGCATCCACATCGTTTGGTATAAAATACATTCTATTTGATCACAATAAGAACAGCTCATCTAACAAACTACAGAAGAATATCAACAAGAGAAAAAAATGAATCAAAATCAAAATTTGAACCAACTCCTCATTTTTAAACCCAAAAGATTAAATTTTAAAATAGAATTGAACTTGTAGAGCTTCATAGGCCTAAAATTATCCGTATCTGATCCGGAGGGTGCCTTGCCAGTGATTGGGGCTCTGCATAGCCATTCTTGGGATCCATTATTGCCGTGTAAATAAGCGCATAAGCTTCAGCAAGAGACCGAGCCACCTGTATACCAGCTTCAGAGCGCAACTTTGGAACCTGCATCTGCTCAAATTCAGGAAGGGAACTCTCATTTCCTATAATAAGCCCAAAGAATGCCCTCAAACATTCTGAAAGAGACACTGGAGAGGTGTCTTCAATTTCCACCAGAGGGGTGCCAGTTGCTGTACTGCCCTCCTCGTTAAGTGACTTCTGGAAGTAGTGCATCTTTTGCGACAAGCCACATCTACTTAAAATGGCCTCGGCTTCCTTTTCTACAAGTGAATGCATGTGATTGTCAATCATTGCTCCCAGTTTCTTTACATAGCCAGCTGCAACCTTGTGCCTGGATAGCGGTTGTTGGATGGCGCATAAACAATTGATGAGGAATATTTTGGAAGGAGTTTCACTATTCTGCAAGGATTCATGAATCCATGATATTAATTAATATTATAAATTAGGATGCAAAAGCCATTTAGAAGAATGCACAAATCTGCATATGTTTCGTCACTTAATGTTAGACAAACTACGCCGGATGTAAGTTGAGCACAAGCATCACCCTTTCAAGCTCTTTTTTGGCATCTTAAGATGTACTTCATAAAAAAAAAAAAAGGGGTGTAATTCATGAATTCAAACATGAGCAGGATTGTAATTGCCTAGTTCTGTGTAATCACCACAACAGCTACCCTGAGATATGGTATTGAATGCTCAGAATTTAAAATGCAGGGACAATAGAGACAGTGAGGCATATGGTCATTAAGACAATGGATACATATACATCTTAATAGAGAGAAAAGGATCATGTTCAATCCTGACATGTTATGACTGAATACTAAGTTGGAAATGATTCAGTTTACGTTCCTAGGGTTCCTTCCTTCCACTGACACGACAAAAGTATGTCATGACCTGGAAATTTCATCATAAAGATTATTTGAAGGTAGCTAATTTTAATGGTCCTAGATGCCAGGAAAACGCACCAGTATACAAAATCAGGGGGCTATTTGATATATCAAGCCTTCGACCATATAATGGCTCGAAATGCTCATAAAGCATACCACAAACCCACTAAGAAGTGTGAGAAGAGAGAAGTGAAACTCTAGGACTGAAAAAGGAAGACAACAATAAATGCATTGAGAGAACAGGCAAAACCTTGGACGATGTTGCAGGGCTGTTATTTGACAAGAGAGCATCGACCGATGATTTACTAATTTGGCCCGAGTCAGAACTTGTTCTTCTTCTCGATGCATGGCTAACACCCTTGGACTTGTGTGCCTCTGCAGCTTGCTCACACATCTGTGATTATTGAAAGCAATTAGATGGAAATCAAAAATAACATGTTGCCTAAAAAAACTCAATGGAATCTAAGTTCTTAACAGAGAAAAACTAGTCCTAAAATAGAAGCAATACTAGCATGTTTGAAAAACATCAATCCAGTTTCAAAAGTAGTGCCGAAAGCAATTCACAACAAGCTCAGAACATAAACTCATCAGAAGTTAAAATGTAAGACCAATTGCCATTTTCTGTTTCAAATGCAATCACAGATATTTGCTCCGGCACAACTTTAAATCATGTGGTTAGAGCCTAAGCATCTTTGGAAGCAGATAAATTTCCAAACTTTACACAGTGATTGTTACAGGTCACTTATGCACAACGCAGTTTTAACATTAAAGTTATTCAGCACATCCACCAAGTTTAATGCAGTTTGTCCACTAATTTTATCTCGTGTTGAAATTATGTAATCAGGAGCATGTTCGCCATGAATAATGCTATTCTACAGTTTCTACCACTAACATCAAAGACAAGCACACCTGAATGATAGGGTCAAGTAAAGCAGAGATCACTGGATCAAAATCAGGCTTCTTCCCTGTAACAGTAACCATCATGCTGTTGTGGGTTTCAATTATTTCAAGCAGGACCGAGACTCCTTCCCTCACTGCTTTTGGTGGGGAAAGATCAACAGCAACAAGGGGAGGATATCGTAAAAGCTTCTCTCCCCGACTTTTCAGAATATCGAAAAAAGTTTTCTGAGCAGCATCCCTCAGTGCCCAAAGTGTATTACACAGAACTGTATCTCTCCCAAGTAAATCAGAGATCTGAAGATCAGCAGAGACTACAGTTATTGTCATCAAGAAGGAGAAACAAAAAAGTGGGCGTGGAAAACAAAGATGAGGTAAACTCACAGTGTAGCTGTAAAATTCCAGTGTGTTACTGAGTTTACATGCAATTATGAGACTAGGTTGTGACTGCAAAACTTGTTCAACTCTAACTTTAAATGGCCGGCAAACTCCTTCGAAAATTCTATCCAGAACATATGTTAGGTCAGATTCTGTCTTTCCAGTGCCATTCTCCAAACTCTTGGAGAATCGGTTTACGGTTGATACGGTATCTACCAAAGCATCTGGGTCGAGTAGGACAAGAACAAGTTCTCGTTCAGATGCCAAGGCCTGCACATGGAGCAAATTGACATAAAATTATTAAAGAATGAAACTGAGATTAATATGTGCATGGAACTCGGCCAAGCAGAAAATTAGAAGTACAACACAATCAGAGAGGACTCCAAGTCGAACCTGATGTAACCATCCTAGCATGTCACCTACATATCTTAACGGATCATGAGCATGAACCTCAATAGGTCTTGGCATTCCACCAGGTCCTCCACGTGTAAGAGCGCTTATGAATCTTCTAAACAATGCATTATGCCTCATATTTGCTACCTGTATAAATAATTATGAAAAATTAGAGAGGGAAAAAAACAGCATTTGACCATTAAGCTATTCGTCATTAAGCTTTGCCACATGAGAACTACCTCTTCTGCACAGTACTTAAAAAGAGCAGGCCTTTCCTTGAGCCAACGGACAGCTGTTTTCAAAAGCTCATCAACTTCAGGATTATCACTGTCACCCAATTTCCTACACTCTGCCTGAACCCACCTGCGTAATTATACATATGCATAAAGGAACGATATCTTTAAAATTAAACCATACAAGACAGGCGAAAAATTTAGAAGAAATGAGAAACAAAGAAACGGAAAGCAAGAATTCATTCCTCATATTAAAATGAAACGAGTGGTTCTATATATTGAAGGCAGGCAAAAAAAAAAGGGGGGGGGTTTGCCTGCAAAGGCGCTCATAGGCTCCTTCTTGGTAGACAGCCATCATATCCATGAGCTCCAAACCAGCACGCTGATGGTGGGTACGCAGCAGAACCTTGCAGTTGGCGTGGATTTGTTGAACATGAGAAAGAGCCTTGAAGAAGTTGTCATCGAGATCCTCATCCCTAAGAGCATTGATCTCTTGATTTGAGAGCTGGTAATCGCGAAGGAAGCAGGATACAATGTCTTGTCTCTGAGTGGTGATTTCTAGTTCCTCTTTGAGCCTTTCGGTGGTGCTGATAATATCACCCGTACTTGCACTACAACTACTCAAAGCCTTGGCAATACTGAAATGGAAGGATGTTTTTATTTATTTAATTATTTAATTTTAACATGGAAAACTGAATTGGAGTAAAAATCAGGACAATGATAGAAAGTTACTTATCGCAGCATTCGGCCAGGGCGTTAACCTCCTCCTCGACATGATCCAAAGCCTAGTAATAATAGATCAATTCAACTCAGTTCAAATTACAGAGAAATAGATGTATAGGAGGATTCGGAGTTTTATTGTATAGTTTACTTGCTGAGCGGTGTGGGAGGCTTGAAGAAACTCGTGATTGAGGTGGAGAGAGCGGTCCTCGATGGTGGATCTGAGGTGGCGACGTGACTGAGGGGTGTTTTCGTTGTAGAAAGCGGACAGAGTATTGAGCGAAGCCACCAGATCCGGACTGTCCGTCCGACATTCCAGCACCTTCTTCAGCTTCCGAGAAAGTCCCGGCGCCAATCCCACCGGCGTTCCCATTTCCCGTTTCCGTTTCTTGATTCTGTTTTATCTGGTGATAAAGGAATTTTGGTGCTGCTGCTTCATTTCTCAGAATTTCCTTATAAATCTATAATAATTAGATGTGGATGTGGGCTTTCCCAAATCCACTAAACTCATCAAATTTTAGACCCGTACAAGCCCACCTCTGCCTAAAAGGGCCCTTTCCCACCCCCTTTTTTTATCCAACCTTTTCGGCCCAGCTAATTCCCTAGATATATTTTAAGCGACCCACTGGCCACGTGTATCAAACAAAACAAAAACTGCATTTGAATAAAACTTTTATGGGGAAACTTTATATATATATATATATTAATTTGCATATTTTATATCCTAAATTATTGTTTATTTAAAGAAAATCTGAAAAAAAAAAAATTCAGTCTCGTGTTCATATTTATGCACTAAAATGACATCAATTTAAGAAAATATAATAAAGATATTGATGAGAAAGTTAACAAATAAATTTGATTAAGAATTTTAGGACTTGTTTGATAAAAATTATAGATATAAGATTTGGAAATAAATTGGTGTTTCTCCAAAATCATTGTCCATGCCGAAGACTAACTGCTTGGGCCTAATAGGAACCCAACTCGAAATGCAGATAATCTGCACATTTTAAACAAATCTACATTAATTAGGCGCCCCTCTCCAAGTTAATTATTAATTAATGTAGCTTCCACGTGTAAACAAAAATATGAAGGTCACCCCTTCCTTTGTTTGCAGGAAATTCCTTGCAAAATGAAATCAAGTGCATTAGAAATTATATTAGGCAATGTTACTAAATCAGGCTAGGACATCGACTCGTTTAATTTAATGGGCTATCTGTCACTAGTTTATTGGTCGGTCCACTATAATATAAATATATTTTATAACATATAAAGCATGAATGGAAATTAGAGAGTTGGTAAGTGCATTATTTTTTAACTTGAAAGTGTAAATTAGTTATAAAAAATATTAAATTAATATTTTTTTAATGTTTTTTAAATAAAAAATATTTTAAAAAATAAAAGTTAGGGAGTGCCAAGTGAGCACTAAGTATGTGTTTGGTAGTGCGGTGCAGGGTATTTTTGTAAAAGTATTTTTTAATTAAAAATATGTCAAAATATTTATTTTCATAATTTTTTTTGTATTCATATATCAAAATTATCTAAAAAAAACATCATCAAGTTTAATGCTTTTTCAGACGAAAATAATTTAAAAAGTACTTTAAAAAACAGGTTGAACTACAAAAACAAACTCTTTCTAAATTTTATATTTAATTTAATACATAAAAAATTATAAAAAAAACTAAACTAGTTTTTTTATTATATCAAATATTGTATAATATCTAATATATGTATTTTAATTATTGTCAATAAAAACTCTTCACTAAACTCTAATATTTTTTCTGAACATTGTTATAGCTATCATTATCATAATTATAATTATAATTATAATTGTAATTACTATACATTTACCATTACAATTAGCCTCTAAACCAAATACATACTGATTGCTGGTTTAGGAATGCTATAATTTAAAATGTTTTTTTTAAAATATATATTAAAATAATATTTTTATTTTATTTTTTATACTAGCACATTAAAAAATTAATTTAGAATTAAAAATAAATAAAAAGTTTCAAAAGTAAAGTTATGCCGCAGTGCCTATAACCACCAAAGTATAGCTAATTTTACCCTCTCTTTATGGCTATTACAGTGCATAAATAATAATGCCAGAGGCAATGCCAATCACATATTTATTTGCCTATGGCTAGCTAGCTTTTGGGATCAGATCTCCTCTCTTTATGATATCACTTCAACTATGTCCTCGTCATGTGCTTGTTAATATTTCTCTTTTAAAATCACAATATTTATATAATTATAGCTTTATTGACTAAGTATTTTAATTGCCTATATACCCACAAGTCAAATTACTCCCACAGTTTTAAGATCAAGGTGATTAAATATGTGCAGTTCTTCTTCTAGATGTCTAGCTACTAGCTAGTATAAGAAACCTCTTATGGATTTTATATACTTTGCATACATGTATTGTAGTGTGAGTATAATATATACAAGAACCAATATTAATCTTTTCGACATTTTTTAATTTTTAATTTTTTTGAATAATTGGACATCTTTTATTGATGGATCGATTTCAACTTTTTATCTATATCTACTTTATAAGCATGCAACTATATATAATAGATTATAAACAGTAAACCAACTATATAGCACTATATATATATATATATATGTTACCATAGTTTTTAAATCAACAACTACTACTGCTACTCTCTCTGTCAAATCATCATTATTCAATAATTCCCATTATAACTTAGCTTTTAGGCGTATAATGCAGATGATGTAGTTAAAGATAATGTAATATACATGTCAGTTAATCAGTTGTTGGGTTGTTGTCTCCATCAAACAAATTAAGTGCTTGGTCTTCTGCCCGTTCGACTGGTCCGCGTCATGCTTATATAAATATATGTGAAATTAACTGTATAGATATAGTTTTTATATTTAAAGAATAAGTGGTATATTATTAGTTATTTTTTAGGTGTATTTTAAAGGAAGATATAAATCCAAGTGAGAGAAAAAAATATCATACGGAGATATTCTTATTCCTTATGATGGGTTATAAATTTTATTTTTATTTTTTTTATGTTTATTTTTTTTAAGTTAGTTCTATCAAGTAACTAAGATTCAAAAAAAGATACTTGATTAATCTAAGATTCAATACTCAGTTTCTCACTAAGAGATAGAGAGTAAGAGAAAAAGATTTGAGATTCTAATAAGAGTTCACAGATTCAATACTCAGTTTCGATGATAAGTTACAAGTGTAAGTTATTCCGGGAGTGGCAAGTTTTGAAGAAAAAAAATCTGGAATTTTCTCTATATTTTTTTTTTTAATTTTCAGATGATTATATACGATTTGAACTTGATCATGTACAGATTACTACGTAATGTACTTGTGTTAGTTTTGACAGTGAAAATCTAATGAAATGATAAATGAGAGACGCAACAACTTTTTAAGAATAGATTGCATATAATTAAATCTATAAGGATGGATTAGACACAATCCTTGAAATATATATATAAGGATATGTCAAGTCATTTTCCCTTATTTTTCTTGTTGCCCTCATTAATTAACACTATAAACTATAGAGAAGATTTTTTTTATGTGTAATCATTGTTCATCAAGACAGATATTTAGCCAGTTTACCCAATTGTTCATAGCCGATTTTTTTTTCTTGATCCATAATTTTTTTTGATTTCTTACACACCAGTCACCACACTAAACTTCTTTTCAATCTTATAATTTCAAATTTTGTTTCCAAGGTTTTATGTGTTGGTATATGTTTTTATTATTATTCCTTTGTGTGTCATAGAGCATTTTATCGTTAAAATAAATATATATTTCATAAAATATAATTTATATTTTTTTTGTAAGAAAAGATAAAATATAATGACCAAAATTGACACTAGTAAAAAAAATAGAATTGTTTTTACAAAAATACAAAGCATGGAAAAATCCAATTTTGTCTCTAAGTCTCAAATTATACATGTTTGGTCTTTGATGTTTTAGATTCTTTTGTATTATAGCCTAAAAATTTATTATATTACATCCTAATACTTGGATGGATGGTGAGGAATGAGAAAGATAATTGTCAAAAAAATAAAAAGAAAGAAAGTTGACAACCATCCACATTTTGATCACTAAAAAGAGTGATTTCATCATTTAAACATGTAAAAAAATAGATATGAACTTTGATAATTTAGTTTTTATTCTATTTAATTTTGGATTTGTAAATTGATAAGAGGGTGTTTTAGACTCCAAAATATATTTATTGTGATTTTTATGATGTTTTTAAGGTTTAAATACTCGTACTCTAACTTTCCAAATATAGAAGCAAATGATATGTTGTCTGTAAATATAAAAAAATTGATTCACTTTTTTTTAAAAAAATAAAAAGCTAGGTGTGTGGGCTCCTTTTCCTTATAGACCAGGCTCGCGGGCTTGTCTTGGCAGGCCTAACAACGCATAATTTTTTTTAAAAAAATTTATTTTTTATTTTTTATTCAAACCCCTCTTATTATTTTTTAAATTATTTTTTATTTTTTAAAAAATATGAATTGATCTTTTGGATTATTTCTATAATTTTATAATACTTAAAAATATTATTTTAACTTCTCTTTATTTTTTTGTCATCTTAAATTTTAAATTGATAGCTTGTATTTGCATTGTTCATTTATAATTATGAAAATCATATATATCTTGGGAGTATAATTAACCTTGAAGATAAATAAGAGAAAATGTATAAAATAAAAAGGATAGTTGAGATAAAAAATTTACATGTATATTTATTTTTTATATTTTACAAAAAAAATCAATTTCTAACCTAGGTCTTTAATTAGCGTAAATGACTTCTATTCAATTTGTCGGTTTTTATATTTTTTAATTCATTTATTAAACAAAAAA
>Ga0307516_10004467_pt1 | contig 17235 bp, 22 predicted proteins | sample 19_EM_MG_FD_203310 | JGI IMG/M metagenome (GOLD analysis project Ga0307516, IMG submission 203310) | Populus trichocarpa ectomycorrhiza microbial communities from riparian zone in the Pacific Northwest, United States - 19_EM | ecosystem: Host-associated > Plants > Roots > Unclassified | place...
TACGGAAATCGATGGCAATACAACGGGCTTGACGAACATTCATATATAGCATACTCCAATTGAAGTCGCGCCCTGCCACAGCTTTCCGTTTAGCATTACGGTCATCCTTCAACTTCTTCTTCCCATCACCCTCTGTGATTTCGGACTTGCCTTTACGTTCTACAGCTGGAAGGATGTGTAGCAGTCGTCCCTGGAATGACCTCTTATCAAGTGCCTCGTAGGCAGCGAGGGCAGACGGTGGCTGTTTGAACTTGACATAACCAAGCCCCTTCGGCTGCTTCGAAACGGGATCTATCGGTATATGAACCTGAGTAAGGATCGAAGTCAGTAAAGAGTCGAGGAAAAAGGACGACATAAGTGGAGAATCAGAAAATATTTTCTACTATCGGATTTCCCTGAGGATCAACATTTTTCCTTTGGAATCTGATGTCCCTATACAGTTTATCATCCCGGACGAACCGTACCGTCCAATGAATCAACGAACAGCACACTCACTTGCTCAATCTCACCAAATGGCTGGAAGAGCTCGGATAATTCGGTGTCCGTACACGAGAAAGCAAGGTTACGAAGGAAGAGGCGAGCAGTTTGGAGGATCGTCTCCGTGGTCGGATCTTTGTCCTGGGACAGAGGCGCTTCTGCTTCGTCCTTGGTCGTCAGGGCCACGTCCTCGTCCTGCTGAAAGACTCGTTCTGGCTCGGAAGCCTGCTGCGTCATATGTCGCTTCATCCACTCGAGGTCTGATACGGCGTCGTTGTCCTGGTCATCTGATGGTTTCACTTCGGCCGCAGGCTGTGTGTCAGCATTGTGGGGTACAGGATGTGATACTTTTGTGTCGTTTGCCCATGAAGGTCCTTTTCGGGGACGCGACACTTCGAGGAAGGTATCTAATTGGGCCGTTGTTTTTGTTTCCGTTGGGGCCTGTTGCTTCTTCCCTTTGGGATCCACTGTTGTTATTTTCGACTGGTCGTGGTCAATCCGCCGGCGTTTGTATGGTGCCGGAGCATCTTTCGCCCCCTCCAGCAAATGTCAATAATACACCAGAGAGAGAAAAGGAAAGGGCTGAGGAGGACAACTTACTCCCTCGACTACCGCAACGCTAATTCGCGTGGAGTCGACACAAGTCTTGTCAAACCAGTCCCTAGCAGCAGCCGCCTCCTTGTCCGTTTTGAATCCGACAAACCCAAATCGACGCGAAGTTCCATCAGGTTTGTGTGAAATCTTGATGTCTGTAATGGTCCCTGGGGGTGCCCCATTTTGCGCAAAGTGCTTTCGGAGACCGTCGGGAGTCAAGTATGATGGGAGGTTCTTGACGATAAGACGAGACATCGTTGAGCGAACGAACAGCGAAAAAAAAAGCGTAACTCTGCTCGGCGATTGCCGATTCACACGCATGAAATTGAGGCCCTCATTGCACACCAAACAGTACGTGCAACTCATCTCTTCGCTCTCAGAACTTCGTCCGAGGCAGAAGCTCCAGAATGTGATGAGCTATTAATATTGTGGGTCAATTTTCTTGCCTTGACCACGTCATACCACCTAAATACAGATCTATGCCCAGGATCCGATGGAACTTCATTTCCTTGGTATTGAAACGCTGCCAACTCGAATGGATATCCCATATGTATATAGGTTTGCCAGGAATGCATTGTGCCATCAAACGCCGTCGACATGCCCACCAAACCTGCTCACTTGACTTAGCCTTCCTCTCAAGCAACCCAAGTTCATTGCTCAGCTTCGCCTTACGATTATCAATATCCGTTTCCTTTGCCTAAAGAATCACACCGTTGTTCAGGAACTCATTCATCGCTTCGCTGAGTACATCGAATGTCCGTTCGAGCTTCCTCAGCACGGAAAAGACAAGATCCTTATGGTGAACTCACCGCACTTCTTTGGATACCCCCGTCCCGCATCAGCGTTCACAGGGGGAAAGGCGGACTATTGACTTTGGGACTCCTCATGAAGTGCAATGGAAACCTGGCAGTGTTCAGAGTGCTGGCGGCATGCTGATCGGCAGAAAGCCAGCACTGGAGGAGACGTCGAACGTGATCACTGGAATCGGGCACTGCGGACCTTGTCAGGTATAATTTCATAGTCTTACATCAAAGTTGATTCTTAATTCACTCTCTAGTAGCCTGACGAAGACCTCATTCTTGGACTCCATGAAACGCTTGAAACATACCTTTTGCAGGTACAGCATGTCAGTTACCAGTTCATGAGTCTGCTTGCAGAAACCCTCCAACATCTCCGTTTCAGTGGAGGAAAACACGATTGTGGTGTCCCCTCTAGAGGAGCAGACAAGCCAAACCAGCGAGCGTGCAGGGTAAATCCGGTTGATATTATTATCAAATACGCTCAACCTAGTAATCACGGCTAGTCTAGGAAATAGCATAATCGGAAAACTTCCGAGGGTTTATTTCTGTGTTATCACTGAGGCAGGTTACACGGAATCGCCTTTTTACCTCAGCATCGATGCTGGCTACAGATATCAGCTCATTGAATTGTGACTTCTGCTCAATTCGAATGTAGCATCATGGGTATCTATAAGTAGCCTCGCCAGGGTTCATTGTGCCATCCAACGCAGCCCCGACATGGTTGCCAACCGTCCCAACATTCCCGTCCTTGACTTAGCCCTCCTCTCCGATGAGACAAAGCGACCTGAGTTCATGGCTCTGCTTCGCCATGCCCTCATCAACATTGGTTTCCTCTACCTAAAGAATTACACGGTCTCTCAAGAGCTTATCGATCGCCTTGTTGAGTATATTCCCCGCCTGTTCGACCTCCCGCAAGACGAAAAGGACAAAATCCCTATGGTTAACTCACCACACTTCTTTGGATACTCTCGCTTCGCTTCAGAATACACCGAGGGAGAGACTGACCATCGGGAGCACTTTGACTTCGCAACTCGCTACGAGACCCAGTGGAAACCTGGTGGTCCCGACCATCTGGGATTCTATGGTCCCTGTCAGGTATGAATCCAGCCTGATCACAAGAACATGCCTCATCCATTCACTGTAGTGGCTTGACGAAGACCTCCTTCCCGGATTCCGTGAAACCATGGAAACCTACCTAATTGAAGTACACAATGCCGGCGTCCAGTTGATGAGTCTGATAGCGGAAGCCCTTCAACTTCCTTCCGATGCGTTCGCAAAGTTCTACTATTCCCTTGACGAAATTCAGTCCAGAGCAAAGGAATGGTCCAGTCTTCCGAAGCGTCGTCTTGGTGGCACTTACACCTACCTCTTCTTTTTTACCTTCAGGTCATAAAATATCCACCCCAGCAAGAATCGCAGACTAACGTAGTGGGGAACACGCCACATTTTGATACCAGATTCGTGACACTCGTGGGTAGTTTTTATCTCGTTGCGCTCGCGAGTCTCATACACATCGTATAAGGTCCTGCAACTACCACACTCTCATCCAACACTTCAGATACAACTTGGTGGTGAATGGATTGACGCCACCCCTATTCCGGGAACGTTTGTCGTCAACTTTGGGAAATGTGAGGAACACAATTAATTCTTCTTTCATATACAAACGACTTGAGGGGCTGCTACTATACAGCACTTGAGTATGTTACACAAGGGCTGGTGAAGGCTACGTATCATCGTGTGTTATCCCCCCCCGCGGGATCCCCACCAAGATATTCTGTTCCGTTGTTCCAAGGCACCCGTTTAGATATGTATCTCGCAGACGAGATCCTCGATTGTAGGTCATTCTCTCATAACAGACTTTCTTGGTTTTCCGAACTCTATGCACTGTCCTGACCGGCCACACCTGAAGTCCCCCCAGAGATCTTGAAGCTCAAAGATTTGCGGGAGGATCCCATCGAAACAAATAGTAAGTAATTTTTTTTTTCCCTTCAGCGTGGCGCAATGCGAAATTATCTTTGCAACATAGCCGCGAAAGACAACGAATTCTACAGCCAGCTCGCTGGGGATATCATCTTTCTTCGTGGGATCATGTATGTAGTGATCCACACTGGAATTTACAGTCCTAATTCAGCTGATCCTATTCTTTGCTACAGGAGCCATCCTGACATCACTGAACGATTTTATCCGCACCTCTTCAAGAAATACTTCCCCGATGGGATGCCAAAGCATTTGATACGTACTGAAACTCAGATAGAGGGATAACGTGGTGCATAGCGAATGTCTAGATCACTCGTAGCAAGCTCGCACGCACGCGCCTCGTCCGTTATGATGCATTGATGCAATATAGATACTCTGCAGTTTCCGAAACCAACTGCGCATCCAAGATGTCTGATAAGATACTAATGTTTTGCAAGCGACCGAAATCCGATAAGCTGCCAGCACTACGTGGAAGGGAAGGGTGCACATGACATTCCGGGGGAAGTTTGGTCATATTAGATATCATGCTTTATTCCGAGGTCAGTGCCAAATATTAAATGCGTACGCAACATTCTTGGTTTCTGAATGCTTACCTTAGACCAATCTGCTGCCATCTTTGCTCTTATCAAGCCACTTTTATCTGTGTACCCGTCCAAAAAGCCGAAGAGAGGAAAACAGAAAACGAAAGGTTGGTTCTGAAAAAGGTTTATATTTTACTTGAGGAATCACAATGTCTGAGGCGTTATCGTACTAGGGTCTCTTCAGATATCCCGTCGTGCGTAAGCCACATCCTTACATACCAAACGAAGATCAGAATACATTCTTGCACTACCTAACGTTCTTAGAAGATATTCTCGACCACTATTCGTCATTTACCCGTTACTAATTGGACCACCCAACGATATTGTGTACTTCCTAACTGCCTTGAAGTGGGGTGCCAGGTTAGAGTGGTGTACAACCAACAGCGATCTTGCCACCTGTGAGCTGTCAAAACATTGGCATCGTCAGGTCGTTGCCTCTCTTACCCCAGTGGTTCTGCTTGCAGCATACTTCGGTAGCGAGTAAAGTACTGCACCGATCTCAGATTTATGCGTCTTCCGCGAGAAAACATCACTGCCTACCAAAAATCTATGACCGGGAAGCAGTCCACTCCAATGGGGTAGATCGGTGACTTGATCCCAAGACTATCGATGGTACTTGTGGTAGCTGGAGTAGGACCATAGAGGACCTGGTTGCAGCATAACCGGGTACATCCTTGTGCACTTGCTGCTAAGCCAAGCACCGCTGCCACAATGGAGGTGGTTAGCAACATCGCCTGACCAGGAAAGTATCGACGTATGCGACCTTGACTTCTCCCTTTGTCACGGCTGATATATATACTCCACAGCGTTTGTAGGCTTACACGCGGTTTGCGAATTTCGCAGCGGAAATTAAGTAGAGCATCCCCTGTGTTCTTCCTCCCTTAACTTCCTTATGGTCATATAACCAGCGACATTCCAGGGCAACCAGGGCACCGTTCTGCGTGATGATAGTCCAGTGTGCCTATCAAACCGTGAACATTATGCGGCCAGACCCTTATTATATCATACACTCGACTCTACATCAGAAGAACCCGATTTTCTTCTCGAATATGGTAAAAAAAAAATACTATTCTTTCAAGTCATCCAACTGATCATGGCAGGGTGGTACGCACGCGTGAGTTTTGGTGGCTTTACTGTGGACATATCAAGCCCCCTGGAGGCTGTTCCAAGGAGGCGCTGATGTAAACAAGAGGGGTAGAGCTCACCTGCTGTCACCCGCTTCACCTTCGGCTGTGCAGTATGCGTATGCAACCTGTACGGAAATTCGCCATCAGCGTATAAAGCATTCGTTCCTTGTCAAACTCATCGACACAGGTCATCCAACTCTGTCAATCCTATTGTTGCGACCCGCTGCAGGGCATCATCAACTAAATAGTGTAAGCGCAAGGAACTTCTACATATGGATCAGCGCGTTGATAGCACATACGGCGTCGCAATGCGAATACCCTGTCAGTGTCACTGCGATCGCTGATGATAAGACATGGGACGGTTACAGTGCTCAACAAATCTTTCAATTCGTGCTTCATACAGAGGAATAGCAGTTCTTTTCCCAACTTTATCCAACAAGGCGTTATTGGAATAACCGTCCTCCCGCTGGTATGAAGGAAGCTATCTCCCCGTCGCGAACACGCTCAGGGACTTATTGGGGCTAACACAGTTAGTAGTAATACCGGAGTGCTAGCACGAAGATTGAACAAGACGAGGATACTTACCGTCTTGCTATTGTATGCAACCATGTTGTACTTACCTGGGACCGCTTTGCAGCGTGAGCAGTCCTGAAGGCCCGGGGCCAATGGCTCTTGCTCCGAGGGTCCGGGTGGGTGAAATATGAAGACTGTTCAGTCAAAGATAAAACTCTTTCGCTTGTTGGGTGAGGCCCGGAGAAGAATCGTAGTCCCAAGTACTGGTATGAAGGAAACTCGTAGAATCGTATTGTGAAGCTGGAGGACAACGACCCTGGGAACATGACAAACTCCGTCGGATATTTCCGCAACGGAACACCACCACACGAAGACACGACGTTGGCATTGAAGGTCGCGATGCCGCCGATCTCAGTATTCGGAGAGGAAAAAAACCCGCGAGGAATCCCAAAGGCATCATTTATCGTGCGTGTCCAGGGTTATGGAAGGATTCTCCCATTTACCCATCTGATCGGCAGGGTAATATCGAGGAATACATCGCTGGGCCCGATGGCACGGTGGAGGGGCCTTTGAAAGAATTCCAGGATGCTATCGCGTATGTCCAAGTCCATGTTGTTTAGTAACAGTTCGGGATATACACAGTGCAGGAAGTATCGTTATATGGACGGAAGTCTGACACAAAGACGAAAAGGTCTCGAGGACAAGATTCCAGACATCAAAAAGACCCTTCACATGGTCGAGTTCTTGCAAACACGGCGGGTAGGCTCGTTGGGTATGCATATCTAGTACCGAGTGCTGATATACTGTACTAGGATGGAAAGCAGAAAGCAGATGGAGAGGATGATTTGGAAGACGAGGACTCAGAGGACTCAAAAAAGCCTATGACCACCACTTTCGAACTCAACGACACGTTATATGCGGAGGCTCAGCTCGAGGAGACAGATACGGTTTATCTTTGGCTGGGGGTGCGTCGACGTGTCTACGAGTGCGCCATTATCTAATCCACTCAGGCAAATGTTATGCTGTCCTACAAAATCCCTGAAGCGATAGCACTACTCCGATCAAAACTCGATGCTGCAGAAACCAGCCTAAAAGCGGCAATAGAAGATCTTGAATTCATTCGAGAGCAGCTGACGGTGATGGAGGTTAACACTGCCCGGATGTATAACTGGGACGTGAAGCGGAGAAGAGAGCGAAGATCGGCTGAGGAGGCCTCTGAAAAGTCTAAGAGCTCATAATTACTAACGCACGATTTAGATCCATCCGTTGATACTGTTTACCGGCCTCTGAGGCTAATTCATGAACTAACCACCAAGACCCGGGATGATCGTGTTAGGTGCTTGATGAACGCTTGATGAATGTCCCCACAGGAATGGAAGTGGTTTGATTCTTGACTCACTCTCACTCCAAATACAATCCAGCTTTGAAGGAAACGTCCATATAGCCGTCTCATGATGATGCTAGAAACACTTTCACGCTTTTCCAATATCAATACACTGATCAGAATTACAGGCGCTGATTGTGGAAGGGAATGTCTCGCTGTCGGAGAACATGGAGGTTGCACCACTCACCCAACAGCTGTCTAATCACTGACACTATAGTGGTCTCCAACTGGCAAACATCCTTACAGTTGTCAGCTTCTTGCCTCTAGGTTGCGTATGAGAGGTTGGCGCTGTGCGTGTGTAAGGAACTAACACGACTTAGCTGCACAACTACGATATATTTTCGATCTACGAAGCACTCGAGAGGGCCCGGGCGTTGGTGAGGACGCCTCCCGCGGACCTCGGGGTGAGTTATGGTCGGTACCGGGCAACTGGTATCGATCGTCCTGCGACCGGCAAGACCCACAAAGGGCAGGGCGGACGTATGTCATCTACGACGCACCGAAGCGGCCAGGTTAGATCCCGCGCCCTGTGTCCTGAGGCATGGCCCTCTCAGTGCTTTGACTAACCTTGTATTTTAGCTTTGACATATTCTTTGTACCTTAGATACATTGTTGCTTGGACATCGAGCCACTCCGAGGTGCTTTGACGTCAATACTGTACTTATAGTGCCTGTAGCAGCTTCGAGCTGCAGCAATCCGATTCCCCCCAGTTCTGTATCTCACGTCCGAACCTTCAAGTCTAAGCAAGTCACAAGTTTATCGTCGTATCTACAGCATTCGCCGTCCGAGTACCAAGTTAAAGCCTCTCTCGTCTCTCGTCTCTTCTCTCTCTCCCCTTGTCCTCACGAACACCCGAACCCGCACCTTCACCTACACGTGCTATGTAACTGACTTCTTTCATGTACTACAGCAACTGGCATCTTTTCAACAGATAGTACATGCGTTTGTAGCTTCGAATCTATGTCGTCCGCGAGGATGCACCTTACGATCCTGCAGAAATGTTTTGATAAATTGGTGGGTAACACGGACGACAGTCGAACTTTTTCGACTCGATCACGAGCTTTGGTCTCGCGCTCCGCGTTCGTCGCAATCTGCTCACCTGTCCCCAAAGCCTCGTCTCGGCTTTCAACTCGCCTAAAGATGAATATTCGACTGTGCTGCCCTGTCGGGGCCTCAATCGAGTAACATGTTGTCCATGGATCAGCAACCTCGGGGCGCTCGATTCTGCGCGCAATGGGGAACTCTCATCTCTTGACACCCTGCACATGCTTTCAACGTCCTGATCCATATGTAGACGCTCATTGCACTTCCATTATTGAATTGATGATGCCCTGCAGAAAGTAGCGACGGAACCCATCATTGCAGCTTGATGCAGGGCATTCGGGCGATCGACGAGCTGGGGGGGCACGTGCAGGGATGACCCACTCGACCCGGTTAAACGAGTCTGCAGTCCACCCGTGTATTTGGAGCCAGGGAGACGACCTCAAGACTGGTTCCATGCAGCTGAGTGAGTCAGTGACACTGGTTGCAGAATCCTTACTCCCTTGCTCACATCACAACATACTTCAGCTTGTCAATGCACAGCAAACCTCGATATGATTCTCGCCGCTGGTAACAATGCAAAGGGGTCTTTCTCTGCCATGGTTTGTACAGCCGTCAGCGGCCGTTCTTGGAAGGAGGACTGCCAATTGAGACTACGTTTTCTTAAAAATTTTATAATCCGAGTTTACAGTAAGGTCCTCATGAGACTACGTTACTATGAGGACGCCCAGATGTGAATCATAGGTAAATAGTAAGTAGAGAACACATCTACCTTGGCATCCATGCACCCTTACTCCACGACGTACACGATTGTGTTCAGCGTGTTAGCGACAGAGGGTTGGACCCACTGACGGACGATGGCGACGGCAAGGCGTTGCCCCAACAACTCTCGAAGAAGGGATTCACCAAGTCCCGACTTCACAGATTCTAGGTTAGATAACCCAGTACCTTCTCGGATCCGATGGCTATCGTATCTATTGCCTGACCCAACCCATAAGATTGTGGCAGGAACTCGAATGCTTGGTCGTGGGAAGATTGTTCAACAAGGCAGAAACAGTTTACCTCCGTCCATACAACTCTCGAGCTAAGGTGCACCAATTGTTTTGGGATTTGGAGAAAGAGTTCAGATCCACGTTCCAGACTCATTGACCTCTAAGCGTACGTTGACTTTTTCGCGATAGCATGTACTAGGGTTGCTGAAGTATTTAGTCAAGGGAAACACAGGATATGCGCCTGATCAACGTGAACGCCTTCTTGGATTTTGAAAACGAGAGGCCCATTTCAGATACCGCACTCTTGGTGGATATCTATGGCGCCGATCTCGCTGTGACGGAATATGCCATACTGTCGCACTGTTGGGGTGCACCTGCCGAAGAAGTACAGTTCAAGGAGATGCAAGGGCTCGCCCGCATGGGAAAAGCGAAGCGAAAGAAGTTCCAGGAGCGCATTGGCTACCAGAAGATTCTCAAGAGCTGCGAACAGGCTTTCAAAGACAAGCTAGACTGGGTTTGGGTCGATACTTGTTGTATCAACAAGGAGAGCAGTGCCGAGCTATCCGAAGCTATCAATTCGATGTTTCGATGGTACGAAAGCTCAAAGCGATGTTACGCTTATCTCCACGACATCAGTGATTCCGCCTTTCCTTCGGAAAAAGATGAGGAAAGGTTTGGCGAGTTCAACGGCTGGCCAAAGTGGTTCACACGTGGCTGGACACTGCAAGAATTGCTAGCACCGAGAGATATTCAGTTTTTCAATCAGACGTGGGACTGCATTGGTGAAAAGAGGGGCCTAGCATCGACGCTGACGAAAGCCACGCGAGTTCCGGAGGCTATCTTGGAGGACGGGCTGTCCTCTGCGCGTCCCAGTGTAGCACAGATCATGTCCTGGGCTGCAGACCGGAAGACGACCAGGGAGGAGGACCGGGCATACTCACTCCTTGGACTGCTTGGCGTTTATATGCCAATGCTGTACGGAGAGGGGAAGAATGCGTTTCAACGTTTGCAGCTGGAGACCATCCGCAAATCAAACGATCACAGTATCTTTGCTTGGGATCATTGTGGGGAAAGCGGGCGGATCGGCAGTGTCCTGGCGGATGATCCAAGTTTCTTTCGCCACTGTCAGGATATCGTCAAGTTAGATCCTGACGAGTTCATCTCACGCCTCCAAATTGAACCACTCTTCACTGAAAAAGAAATGCGCAAGGTGTCCCCAAAGCGATTCCTCATGTTCTCTGTCACCAACGGGGGCATTGAAATATGGCTACCTGTCGCACCATATTGTGGAACCCCTTCTATCCTTAGGGCTTGGTTGGCGTGTTCGTGTTCTTACTACGCGACCCCGATGACCATCGATTTAGCTGCCTCCAAATCTAACTACTACAGATATTTTGGTGCAGATGGGACCGCAAGTGCGTTTCCAGTCTTTCAGCAACTCCACATGGCTTATCAAGACGAACCTACGATGCAACGCGAGATTTCCTTCAAACTCGATCACAGGACAGTTACCCACCATGGATTCGTCTTTTGTGGCATCTTTCCCAGTGAGGTGACCTCGACAGCCGATTGTGTTAAAGTGTCAGGTATCAATGGTCGTGCTGTAGCAGTCTATTCCAACGACAGCACAAGTACTCGTTTTGCGGTTGCACTTGGTCACTGCTTTAGCCAACCCTGGGTACACATTATTTGCGAGGAGTCCCCTGACTCTGCAACCTGGCCACTGTGGCAGGATTATGCTAAGGGAATATACAGTAAAATGTGGAATGCTCCCGCGCATGCCCAAAGTATGGTCGAGCAAACACGTCATCTGGCTGACATATTCACTCATGTCAATCGTATTCACCTCCCTCGATCCATTTGGGACGTAATGGCTATTTATGATGCCAGGCAGAAGAAGTCGGATAATCCCACAGTTACCATAGATGTCATCCAATGCAGCGGTTGTTGCGGGCCACCCATGTGGGAGACATTGTATAAGGTTAGTGGGTTTTTATTGTCCTGGGCATATGTAATACTGAGCCCTCACTATGATGCATTTCGACATAGACTTTCGAGGATAATTTCGAGATGACCGGCCTATTCCTAACCCAGGTCCCTGGAGGGATTACAAATGGTGTCATTCAACACAGCCTACATGTGGATCAGGTCGATACACATTTTTTTCATGCCCCTACATATCTGGGTATCAAGGTAAGGAAGTGTTAACTGTTCTCCAGGCTAAACCTCATGGGACTTGGAGTAGCTTGGTGATTATGGGAGTTGGCACCACACAGACAGTAGCTTCCAGTGTGAAGGCAATATCTTTGAAGATATGAAGTCAGCTGTCATGAAACCTCAAGTCTCTATGGACCCCGTGGATTTAACTCTCCTTCCTGTGAAACACCAAGTATCCATGGACCCTTTGAATTTGACTCTTCTGGAAAAACACAACATCTGCAACAGTGGTGGTGCAAACATAGCCAGTGGCCCTGTGGTGACCATTTGTCCTACTGACACTTGTGCAGTCCCAGGACTGGTTCTTTTCCAACCAGTTTGCTTGACCCTCCCAAACAATCAAGTTATTGTCACTTTACTGAAAGCCCTGTCCATTCATCTCACAGACAGATATCTGGTGACAAAAGTTGTACAATGTACAGAGTATCGTGAAACAGACCCCTTCAAAGAACAAATCAAACTCAAGAGGTCAGAATGTGGTAAGAATTTAGAAAGATATGAGTGCAGGTGAATAATGACATCTTACTGTTGTTTTTAATTTGAATAAAAAGATTCCACTCTGGACTCTCTGAGGTGCTCAACAAACCTACATGCCCCTTTGTACACTCTACAGCAACCCTTAGTTTGGTGTCAAGCCAGGCCTGATGTAGAAAACATGATGCAATTTGGGATGATCAGGTGTGTCTATTGGGATACTGTTTATATAAAACTGATGGCAAATTCTATCAGAAAACATTTTTATACACTTGTGGATGTACATGGTTCACAAGTAGCATTGCCAACCATGCATTTGCCAGATAGGCCAGGACATCAACTGCCCTCCATCACAGGAGATTGCCAAGGCAAAGATGTAAAAGAAATTGCAGCTATGTTCTTTGCAGAAATGTTTGGTGTTACACATCTAAGGTCCCATGTGTGTATACATACCCTTGGTTAGTATCAGACATCCGATGAAACTTACTTTCAAATGATCCACATCTTAGGTTGGTGGAATAACCTTCTTCAAACAACTCCATCACCTTGCGGGAGCAATTGAAGCTGAAGCATCCCCTGGATCAAAGGATAGGTGTAGCAATCCAGATCAATCTGGTAGGTGAGCACATCCACCCTACTAGTTTGTGTGAAGGCACACAGGATTGCTTGAATGACACCTTCCTGACTCGTGCCCAAAGCTCGCTTGAAATCAGGGAAGTGCCGCAGAAAGTAACGAATTCCCGCATCAAAGGCCTAGCAAAGCTGTTACTTAAGAGGATGCCTGTAGTAGAGCCAAACGGAGGGTGGAGGGTAGCGCCTTGGTTTTCCGAAACGAGGAAAATTGCGCGGGCGGCTATGGCTGTATCAAATAGTGTTGGTGCGGGGGTGAGTGTGTCAGATACTAGTATCAAGAAGATGAAAATGAAAGGACAACAAACAGCTTCTACAGGACATCAGTTCTGCCTACAAAACACCTAGCAGGAACCTTATATGGCACCCACTGTGAGTTTTCACTGTACTTTGTGTGCCATTCCTACATGACAAAGTTGTCACTATGATAGTAGCTTGGAAAAGCCAAAGAGGCTGGGTTACAGAATCAATGAGAACAGGTGGGTGTTCCCCATATGTCCAGAGTTTATTCCTTGAAAGGGCGTTATCCAGTAGGGACGTCCAGTTGATATTGAAAGATATATGGATGCTACAGACTACATTGGATGCAGTGCAAGATACAGACGAACAGCGTGCATTGGAAGAAGATATAGCAGGCAAGGTAACAGTTCGTACTAGCAAGTCCGAACCTTCGGTATGCTGACATATAATGCATTGTAGATCTTGCTGGTATGTTACTGCGGACTCCAAGCTGAAGTGGAAGCAGTACTGGAAAAAGTACACGAATTATTCTGTAGTCCTCTCCATAGCACCTGATGTAACTTAACTCAGGTCATGGACCGTATCTTGAAGGATGAGACCGTGAACAGAAATATGCTGCGCGCACGAGCTCATGTAAGTAGCCATGTTGTAGATCTAAGAACTAATCCACCTACTCAACTTGCAAGCTTCTGGAGGAAACGGGTCAAATTTTCGAGGACGCACTGGCTGAGCCGCCAGACGAATATCAATATCATTTGCTGCGGTGCGTACAATACTTGACCTGAGGGGATGTGCAGGAGTTCAGAGTTGTATCCACTTCCAGGGTCTTGGCAGATGCAAAGGCCGGCACGTCTAAACATGCACTGTTACTCGCTGCACGGGCTGCAAAAGGAGCCCAAAAGAGGTGCGCTACAGACTCCCCGGTGACGGTTTGAAATTTAATGCTCATGGATATGCGATAGGTGTCCAACACAAGCTCTCGAGCTCCATCTCCCGCCTCAAATATAACTGCCTACGAAGGCATCGAGTTTGTTTCGCTTGCATGTAATGATGAAAGAGGAGTGCGAGTACTGTGAAGTTGAGGGGTCTTACCTCTCGTTGGTTAGGCATGATCGCGCCTTCTGCGTTTCATTGTAAAGAAGATCTACAGTGTTTGGGACTCGAGACAGCGAAGAACATGCTATCCCCCTTACAGGTATTAAGAAGACTTCTTTGTAGGGCAAAACCTACCTAAGAGATGCAGTCCGTTATTAGAAGGACCGACTGCGGATATCGTGTGTTCATGACATGTCCCTGGGAGTTCGAACACTGAAACTTCCAAGCTAACAGAGTGCGAGATGTCGTTGACTTCAATACGATGGAGGGCACGAATCTAATAAGTGACAATTGTATAGCTGAAGTCAAAACAAACTTTCACCTGATTTGCTCTCCGCTATACTCATCATAATGTGGAATGTATCCTGTACTCACCAAAGGATAATGAAGACTGAGATAAGTGCGGGGTCTTTTACCAAGGCAACGGGGAGATCAAGGTTCCGGTGACCAAGTGCAATCCGGAGTATTATCCCGTGTATTACCAGGAGAACAGCCGCTACTCCACCCATGCACCTAACTCTAAATGGAAATCTTGCCTCGGGGCTCATACGGCAACAAGAGCACCACCAAACCAGCGAACATCAGCAAGCTCCCTGCGATATACACGGGCAGGGCCGTCGATAAATTAGCATACAGTGCAATAATGGGTGCCTATCGTTATGCCCATCATCGAAATTCACATCAAGACGTGCACGAGTGCTGCAAGAAAGAGGAAGGGTAATTGAACTCACCATTACCCCAAATACGCCCTTGGCAGTAGATGTCAAGCAATTCCCGGTCCCGCGGTGGATAGCGGGGAAGATCTCCGAAGAGATCGCATACAACACACCGTACATGATCTGCAACAAATCAACTTCTACTGATTTACGATGACGATCCAAGAGGGATCCACTCACGTTACTGCACAGCGCATAACCACAGTTCCATCCCAGAAGCTCGTTCGACGACCTGGAGGTAGTGCTCGCGAGGAGAAACACACCAGTGAGCCCTGCATTTGGAGGGAAGCTATTGAGTAGTGCAGTGCGTGCTTAACTATGGGATACTTGCCTGAAGAAATTGCGAGGGTGCCTTTGCGGCCAATGTAGGGGACCTCGACAGCCCACCCGGCCAGAAGCGCAGCGGGGATGCCAACGGCGCTGAGGATGACTTGCTGTAAGGGTAAAAATGAGAGTCGAAAAGGAGGCAAATGACCAATACGTACATTACGATAAGTGATGTAGAGTGAGCCGTCACCGAAAGCAACGCCCCGAGTGGTGAGGCTAAACAGAGTGCTATTTAGTCCGGAAGAACTGAAACCCATCAGCACACTGACATATACGGCAAGAAATTGTTGTAGAGGGTGGACGCAAGGCCGATGATTCCTAACGACCCACGTCAGGTTTTATGTCAATGGCCGCATAGCAAACTGACCCCAAACCGCGATCAATAGACTGGTCGACCACGCCATCTTTGGGGTCGCAAACAATGCCTTGATATGGTTGATGGCAAAGCCTGAATCCTCACTTAGTATTCTGCGTTTACTTCCCGACCGATGGGAGGACTCGAATCCACGAATCTTTCCTGGTGCTTCCAGTTCTTCGACGGTAAGCGGACACGGCTGTCCGTTGCACTCGGCAAGCTTGCAGATAACATCTACAGCTTCGGCATCTTTTCCGATTCCAGAGAGGAACCGGGGACTTTCTAACAATGAGAATACAAAGAAACGGAGGCCCCAGAGCAGGAGGGTCAGGCCACCGAGAGTGAAAAGGAGATATCGCCAACCCATGTTGCTAGAACGATCGCAATTGACAGCGGATGTGCAGGAGAAGTTTGAGATAAGAGGCCATGCCACCTTGCTGGTAGTCAGTGCTAGTAAACGATGCGGATACAAATGAAAGCATTACAAGATTTCCCAAAAGTTGTCCGAAGCACCACCAGATCGAAAGGATAGTCAGTAGATACTGGTGAGAACCAGGAACAAAGTCTGCAGAGAGCACATATTGAGAAATCATTACTATTCTTGACAGAAAGTTGGTCGCTTTACCCAAGAACACGGCAGCATCGACAGGCATATTACCTAGAATCAGATGCTTACTAGTGCGTGAATGGGGTAAACATGGCAGCTCATACCGCCGACTCCGACACCAACGAACGACATGAGGACCCCCAAGGAGACGAAATTAGGTGAAGCTCCTGCGGCCACACCGAATACGCCTGCGATGAAAAGCGTCAAGTTGAACGACCATCTAGGAAAGAAGTATATATTCTCGTGAAGCGATGTCGCACGACGAAGAAACAGACCTCCTTCCCCAGACATCACATCCCAGTCCCCAGACGAGACCGCCGACGAGCAGCCCGATATTTGACGCCAAAGAGAGGAAAGGGCCTTTAAAATGGAACTCGTACATCGCAGACGTTAGTATGAGGCCACTCAATGACTGTTGTGAGTGTTAAGTGACTTGCTGCATTCCTTGAACTATTACATAACGGAACTTACAGGCCAAACGCTGTCCCTTTTATATTTGAGAGCGGGCAATCAACAAAAGGTGAGTATCGAGACGAGGCCCATGGACGAAGACTTACGCAAACCATCCAAAACCTGCCACTACGAAGAGACACCACTACCGCGAATACAAGCCCCAAATGAACATGCAATCGCAAACGTGTCACATGAATTACAAGTACCTGGTATTTCCCCATCCCAATATCCTGTATCGACCGATTAAGGATGCGCGCCTTTGCTTGATACACTGGATCAACATATCCATCGTTGTAGAGGTCTATTCCGGTGTTTGGGCTTTTTCCTGCGAGAAGATGTGCGTCTGAGCGATGGGTATTTCCCTGGTCTGCGGATGGAGAAGGCTGCTCTTGTATGGGTTGGGTATCCATCAAACCGTGCAGGCGGCGGTAAGGTGCCAGTTGCGCACTTGCATAGAATCGATTTGTCATGTTGGCACAGTACTCCAGACTCCAATAGCTCTGTTTGTCAACGGACATTGCCAGCACGATTACATTTGCACAAGCATTTTGATCAAGGATGTCGACTGTCAACGTTGCCGAGACCGAGAAAGAAACCCAGGATGGTCAAGGACGCACAGACGAGTCAGTTGTGCC
>Ga0307516_10004469_pt1 | contig 17234 bp, 14 predicted proteins | sample 19_EM_MG_FD_203310 | JGI IMG/M metagenome (GOLD analysis project Ga0307516, IMG submission 203310) | Populus trichocarpa ectomycorrhiza microbial communities from riparian zone in the Pacific Northwest, United States - 19_EM | ecosystem: Host-associated > Plants > Roots > Unclassified | place...
CCTTTCACTGGCTCTGGATTGCGGGCCTGCTTCTGTTAACGGGTCTTGCGACCGAATACTTCTACAAATTCTCGATGGCGGTGGTAGTGAACTGGCTGTGGGTGGCGCCGGTTGCCCTGGCCGGCGCGCATATCGCCCTGCGCGCTGCTGCTCCCCAATTGCTGAAGTTGCAGGGCGCACCGCGCACCGCTGTCATCGTTGGCATGAACGACCAGGGCGTGACCCTTGCCAGGCACATCAACAGCTCGGCCTACTCGGGCATTGAGTTGCTGGGATTCTTCGATGATCGCAGCGAGGAACGCAGGGGCGGACGGGATGAATACCGGCTGGCCGGCAAAGTCAACGACCTGGCCGCCTATGTGAAGAAGCACCGCGTCCAGTTCATCTACCTGTCGCTGCCGATGGCCGCCCGGCCGCGCATCCTGGAGGTGCTGGACGGGCTGAAGGACACCACTGCGTCCATTTATTTTGTTCCCGACATGTTCATCACGGACCTGATTCAGGGGCGCAGCGACACCGTTTGCGGCGTCACGGTGATATCGGTTTGCGACACGCCTTTCCGAGGCTTCAACGGGGTTCTGAAGCGGGCCAGCGACGTGGTCCTGTCGCTGCTTATCCTCCTGCTGATTTCACCCGTCATGCTGCTGGTCGCGCTGGCCATCAAACTCGACTCGCCGGGACCGGTGATTTTCAAGCAGCGGCGTTACGGTCTGGACGGCGAGGAGATACTGGTCTACAAATTCCGGTCCATGACGGTGACCGAAGATGGCGGCACGATCCGGCAGGCGCAAAAAAACGACGCGCGCATCACTCGCCTTGGGGCCTTCCTGCGGCGGACATCGCTTGACGAGTTGCCGCAGTTTGTCAATGTGTTGCAGGGGCGCATGAGCATTGTGGGGCCCCGGCCACACGCCGTCGCCCACAACGAGATGTACCGCACCCTGATCAAGGGGTACATGGTGCGGCACAAGGTCAGGCCGGGCATCACCGGCTGGGCACAGGTCAACGGCCAGCGCGGGGAAACCGACACCCTTGAAAAAATGCAGGCGCGCATCGACTGCGATCTCGACTACCTGCGCAACTGGTCGTTACAACTTGATCTTTTTATCATTTTCAAAACAGTACGCCTGGTTTTTAAAGATGGCGCCGCCTATTAAAAAACCGCAAATGTAGGTATCGAATAGAGCGAAAGAGCTATTGCCAGGAGCTGAACCGTGAACCTACCATCGTTTTATTCCTTCTCCCTCGCGTTGCGCTCCGACGCGCTTGTCCCAATTTTTATGCGCTTCCGGGTACCAACGCCAACTCATGAAACCTTCCACTGACCGCCTCCTGCTGCCCCTTGCCTTGCTGGCGCTGTTCGCTCCGTCGGCGCATGCCGACGACCTCGACACGCTGCAGCTGCGGGTTGGCCAAAGTGTGGAGCGGGACAGCAATGTCTTTCGCCTGTCCGACTCCGCCAATACCCAGGCGCTGCTGGGAACGTCGGAGCGATCCGATACCGTTGCGGTGTCGACCTTTGGACTCAAGCTCGACAAGCGTTATGGTTTGCAGCGATTTGAATTCGACGTGAGCGCCGAAGACCATCAGTACAGCAGGTTCTCGAATCTGGACTTCACGGCCTTCAATTACGCCGCTGCATGGCGCTGGAGCCTCACGCCAAGATTTCACGGCAACCTGACGGCGGATCGCCGGGAGTATGTCGACAACACGGCAGATGTGCAAAATTTTGGCCAGCTCAATCGCCGGACAAACCGCTCCACGCTGTTCGACGCTGAATATGAAATCGACGGCGCCTGGCGAGTGCTGGGCGGTGTTTTTGATCGCACCAGCACCAGCAGCGCGCCTTTTACTTTCGAAGGTGACTCGAGGATCACCGGGGCGGAAGCTGGTGTGCGTTATGTTTTTCCCTCGGCGACTTCCCTGGCCTACCGTCTGAAGCGGGGCGAAGGCGAATATTCAGGGCGTGTGCCATCGCCGGCGCTGCCAAACAGCTTCCATGACACGGAGCACGAGGTGCGCCTTGACTGGGCCCCCACCGGGAAAACGACGATTCAAGCCCGGCTGTCCCATCTTGATCGCCAGCATGATGGCCTGGCGGCGCGGGATTTTTCCGGGGTGACAGGTCAACTCAATGCGAACTGGATGATTACCGGAAAAACCAGTCTCATGGGCGGTGTTGCGCACGAACTGGGCAGCTATCAGACAACAACGGCGAGTTATTACCAGGGACACCGGTTCTTCATTTCGCCCGTCTGGAAGCCGAGCGAAAAGACCGCCTTGCGGCTGCGTTATGACCGCGGCGTGCGCGACTATCGCGGGCCGCTGCCCGGATTCACGCCAAGCACCCGGCGAGACACCAGCCAGCTGGCATTGCTGGCATTTGACTGGCAACCCTACCGCGCGCTCAAGTTGACCGCTTCGCTGCAGCATGACAGGCGGCGATCCAGCGAACCGGGTTTCGACTACCGCAGCAACTCGGTCGGCGTTTCGGCGCTGGCGAGTTTCTAGATTGCACCGCCCCTTTTTCAGGTTCATCACGGAGATACAACGATGAAGTTACCAACCCACTGCCTCGTTGCGGCTTTGCTTTCTTTACTGGCGCTCGGCGCTGCCGCACAGCCTGCCCCGCCCCCGCGCGTTGCCGCTGCGGCGGTCACGGCGCCGGCAGGTCCTGCCGCGGTCAACCAGGATTACCGGCTCGGCCCGGGGGATGCCATTGGGGTCCAGGTTTACCAGAGCCCGGACCTGACGGTGGACGCCCGTGTATCGGAAAGCGGCGTGATCAGCTATCCCCTGGTCGGCAGCGTGCAGCTGGGCGGCCTGACCATTTCGGAAGCCGAGAAAAAAATCGCCGACGCCTTGCGCACAGGTGGCTTTGTGAAGGTGCCGCAGGTCAACATTGTCCTGCGCCAGGTGCGGGGCAACCAGGTGGCTGTGCTGGGTCAGGTGACCCGACCCGGCCGTTTCCCCCTGGAAACCTTCAACACCCGTGTCAGTGACATGCTTGCCGCAGCCGGCGGGACCACACCGACCGGTGACGACGTGCTGATCGTCACCGGCCAGCGCGAGGGCAAGCCGTTTCGCAAGGTGATCGACATTCCCGCGCTCTTTCTGAACGAGAAGCCGGAAGAAGACATCCTGCTTGCAGGCGGCGACACGCTGTACGTCAACAAGGCGCCGATGTTCTACATCTATGGCGAGGCGCAGCGACCCGGCCCTTACCGCATCGAGCGCGGAATGACGGTGATGCAGGCCCTGGCCCAGGGTGGTGGCCCGACAGTGCGGGGCAGTGAAAAACGCCTGCGCATACACCGCCGTGATGCCTCCGGAAAAGTAGTGGAAGCTGTTCCCCAGCTCACCGACCTGATCCGGGCGGAGGATGTGCTGTACGTCCGTGAAAGTATTTTCTAAAAATGACGCTTCATCAATTCCTGCTGATCATGAAGGCCCGCTACAAGGTGGCGGTCCTGATTCTTCTGTGCACCTTGCTGGCCGCGCTGGCCCTTAGCCTGCTGTTGCCCAAGACCTACACCGCCCAGACCTCGGTCCTGGTGGATTTGCGCTCGCCCGACCCGGTCGCCGGCGGCCTGGTGCCGGGTCTGGTGGCCCCCAGCTATATGGCGACCCAGGTGGACATCATTGGCGGCGAGCGTGTCGCGCAGCGGGTCGTGAAAATGCTCAAGCTTGATGAAAACGCCGGAGTTCGTGACAACTGGCAGGAGGCCACCGGAGGCCGGGGTTCGCTGGATACCTGGCTGGCCGATGGGCTGCAAAGAAAACTGGATGTGCGGCCAGCGCGAGAGAGCAATGTCATCAACATCACCTACAAGGGGCGCGACGCGGAATCCACCGCCGAGATTGCCAATGCCTTCGCGCAGGCCTATCTGGATATCAATCTGTCTCTGAAAACAGAGCCTGCCCGCATCTATGCGGAGTGGTTCGACGAGCAAACCAAGGCATCGCGCGCCAAGCTGGAAGAGGCGCAGGCCCGGCTGTCGGAGTATCAGCAAAAAGCCGGCATTGTCTCCAGCGACGAGCGCGTTGACTATGAGACCGCCAAGCTAGGTGAAATTTCTTCCCAGCTGACGGCAGTGCAGGGGGAGGCCACGGACAGCCAGAGCAAGCGTAATTCACGCGGCGACACGGTGGCCGAAGTCATGCAGAGTCCCTTGATCAACGGCCTGAAGGCAGATGTCGCCCGGCTTGAGGCCAAAGTCCAGGAGATCAGCGTGCGGCTGGGAGAAAACCATCCCGAGCGCCAGCGCGCGGAGTCCGAACTGGCCGCGATCAAAGGCCGCTTGGCGAGCGAGACCGGACGGATCAGCGCGTCCATCGAAACGACCCACCGCGTCAACAAGGACAGGGAGCGCGAACTCCAGGGCGCGGTAGGTGCGCAAAAATCGCGGGTCCTGGCACTCAACAAGCAGCGCGACGAACTCAATGTTTACCGCCGGGATGTCGAGTCGGCCCAGCGGGCGTTCGAAGCCGTGAGCCAGAGCGCGTCGCAGACGCGCCTGCAGAGCCTGAGCAACCAGACCAATGTGGTCCGCCTCAACACGGCGGTGGCGCCACTGATGCCGTCCAGCCCCAAAATCCTGATGAACCTTCTGCTCGCCGGTTTCGGCGGAACGCTGCTGGGGCTGGCGTGTGCCCTGTTGCTCGAACTGGCGAACCGCCGCGTGAGATCGGCGGAAGACCTTGTGCAGATGCTCGACCTGCCGGTGCTGGCCTGCATTTCTGCCAGCGCTTCGCAGCGCCGGCTGCCCGGCGGGAACCTGTCGCTCGGAAGGGCCGTATGAACAGAAGCAATCCTCAAATGATCAGATCGATTCCGCTGACGGTTCCCAGCACGCCTGCTGTGGGCGCGGGCCGGTCCATCGGGACCATTCTTGTTGACGCGGGTCGGCTTTCGCCGCTGGACGTCGAGCGCATCCTGACGCTGCAGCGGGAGCGCGGCACCCGTTTCGGCGATGCAGGCAAGGCCTTGCGTCTGGTGACCGACGATGACCTGCGCTTTGCACTGTCTGTCCAGTTCGGGTATCCCTACCTTGCGCGCGACAGTGTCCTGAGCCGCGAACTGGTGGCCGCCTATCAACCCGCCAGCTCCCAGGTGGAGCAGCTGCGCGCCTTGCGCAGCCAGCTCATGCTGCGCTGGTTCAATACCGGGGCCGACCGCCGGGGGCTGGCCATTGTCAGTCCGGGCTCCGGCGAAGGGCGCAGCTACATCGCCGCCAACCTGGCCATCGTGTTTTCCCAGCTTGGGGAGCGCACGCTGTTGATCGACGCCGACATGCGTTCGCCCAAGCAACACCTGCTTTTCAATCTTGGCAAGAGTGCCGGCCTTTCAGACATTCTTGCGGGCCGGGCCGGGCTGGAAGCGGTGGTCGGCATTGCCGAATTGCAGGACCTGTCGGTGCTCGCTGCAGGAGCGATACCACCCAATCCCCAGGAGTTGCTTGGGCGGCAGGAATTCTCCAGGCTGCTGCAATCGCTGGGCGAGGATTTTGATGTCATCATCATCGACACGCCACCGGCCAGCGAATGCGCCGATGCGCATACGGTGGCTGTCCGCGCAGGCGCTGCCTTGATGGTGGCAAGGCAGAACTGGAGTTCGATGCCGCAGATGGCCCAGTTCACCAACGGCTTGCGTGAATACGGTGTGGCCCTGGTGGGCTCTGTGCTCAACGATGTCTAGGAGGCTGCCCGGCCTTTCGGTCCAGGAGCGCATGGCTTGCGCCCAGCAGCGCCGCACCGATCGATCCCCCCACCGCATCGGCCCCCAGGTCCATCCAGCTCGCGCTTCGGCCAGGCAGCCAGGCCTGATGCAATTCGTCCATGATGCCGATCATGAGCGCGCCGGCCAGGCAACTGAGGGCCATGGACCAGCCACGCCGGCCGCTCGCGACGCCGCTGGCTGCGCCGATCAGCGTGAACGAGGCCACATGCGCAAGCTTGTCCCACGGCGCTGGAAACAGGCCGACGGCAAAAGGCTGGGCGCCCAGGAAGTAAAGGCCTGTCCCCGCCATGAGGACCGACGCACCCGCGAGAATGCGGAGGCCGCGCTGCGAATCGGAAGGGCGAGAGCCGGGCGTCAGCATGGAGCCTCGGGCTGCACACGGGGCTGTGCCGGAAGGACATCGTGAGCCGGCATACGCAAGTTTTTCCGGATTGGCGGCAACGCTGGACCCTGGTGGTGGAAAAGGTGGAACGTGTGGAAACGGCCACCGACGAGCTGCGCCTGCTGGCGCGGCTGGGCTGTCCGGAGCGGCCGTTTGTCCTGGCATTCGCCAATGCCCACGCCATGAATTCTCTCGCAAGTTCGCGCCCATTTTTCGAGGCCCTCCGTTCGGCCGACATGGTCTTGCGGGACGGTTCGGGCATGGCGGCGCTGTTCAGGCTGCTCGGCCTTGCGCCAGGGCTGAACCTCAACGGCACGGACCTGATTCCGCGATTGATCCGGCAATTCGATGGGCGCCGCATTGCGCTTTTCGGCACCCGGGATCCTTACCTTCAACGCGGTGCGCAGCTTGTTTCGCAAAAAATGGCTCCTTTAAGCCCGCTTGTCAGCGCGCATGGTTTTCTTGAAATTGGCGATTATGCGGCGCTTGCCGAACAACACCAGCCAGCCTTGATCCTGCTCGGCATGGGCATGCCACGCCAGGAAGAGGTCGCGGCCTTGCTGAGGGCAAGGCTGGATTTTCCCTGCCTGATTGTCTGCGGCGGCGCCATCATCGATTTTCTGGGTGGAAAAACTCCCCGTGCGCCGGCATGGATGCGCCGGACCGGTCTGGAATGGCTGTTCCGGCTGGGCCTGGAGCCGCAGCGCCTGTTCCGGCGTTATGTATTGGGCAATCCGCTGTTTTTGACACGGGCCCTGCGTCTGGCGTCGCAACGCAAGGGCTGACGGTTGCGTGCTGTGGCCCCTCCTGCAAGGGCGGGGAGGCGTCCCAGCGATTGAGCACGTCGGGGGTGCAGTTGCGCTTGACGATAACGCCCGGGTTACCGAGCACCACGCAACGGGGCGGGACGTCTTCCAGAACATAGGCGCCTGCGGCGATGCGGCTTCCCCGGCCAATGGTGACGCCCGCCACCACGGCGTAAGGGCCGAGCAGGACATCGTCCTCGATGACAGGGTAAATCGTGAAGCGGCGGCCGTCCCGGTCAATGCGATCCCGCTGGCCCAGCGTGACACCGTGGAAAAGGGTCACATTGCTCCCAATGCGCGCCCCCTGATTAACAACGATGCCGCGGGCATGTGTCAGCGCCAGCCCGGGAGCGATCCGGGTGCGCCAGGGGAGCTCGACCGCTGCCCGGTGGCATGCCAGGCGGTGCAGCACCTGGGCCGGAAACAGCAGCAGCCAGCGAAGTGCCGGCGGGCATTGTTGCGCGGCCTGGCAGCATCGCAAGGTGACCACGATACAGAAATCCGGGTACAGCAGGAAACCCTTGCAGACCAGCCCCCAGCTGAATCGGCCAAACCTGCGGTGGGTATCGGCCTTCAGTGCGTCCATAGGGCATGGCCGATCTTGTGGGCGGAAGAGGGGTCTTTTCCGGCGAACCAGCCCGCCGAGCTTTGCAGGCCCGCAGCGTAGGGCGTCCAGACCACGCCCAGCCTGCTGCTCGCCTGTGTCCAATCCAGGTGGATGTGCTGCGCCCACAGGTGGGTCAGCCCAGGCGGCATGGGATCCGGAAACGGGGCGGCGGATTTCGCGAAGCCGGTCCAAACGCGTTGTGCTGCCTTGAGCGGCGGGCTGGCGATGAATGCATCGAACTGGAGCTGGCGCCTTCCGATGCGCCGGACAGGTGTGGCCTGGAGGGCAAGCGCCAGGTCCACAAAGTACTGGTTCCATCGCGGGCTGTCGGGACCTGCAAGATTGAAGGCCGGCAGTTCCCCGGGCCTGGCAGGCAGATGCAATGCAGCCACCACGGCCTGGCAAACGTCGTCCACATGCACCAGGTTCGACCAGCCGTCACCGGCTTCTCCCAGGTCACCGAGACGACCAGCCTTCAACCACCTTCCGATACGCCCGACCCAGAGCTCACTGCCGGGGCCGAAAACACAGCCAGGCCGCAACAGCACGGCTTCGCCGCCCTGGCGCACGAATTCGCCCAGATGAATTTCAGCCTCGCATTTGGCCCGGCCATACCACCCCAGGCCAGGATGGAGGGGCGCATCTTCCTGAATGCGCCCCTCGACCGGCCCATACACCGACATCGTGCTCAGATGGACGATGCGCCGGCACCCCGTGCCCAGTGCCGCCTGCACCAGGGTGTGCATGCCTGCGGCAATCGAGCGGGCATCGCCCGCGACGCAATTGACCACCGCGTCCACGCCCCGCAATGCACTGCTGAGCCCTGCAAGGTCGAGGGCATCGGCCTGGATGGTGGCGACACTCCCTGCGGCATCGCGAAGTTTTCCCCGCGAAGCGATGATGGGTGTGGCCCATGCGGTATTTTTGAGCACTTCCGCCAGCCGCTTGCCAATGTGGCCCGAGCCGCCCAGTACAAGAATTTTCATGCCGGCTCTCCAAGGGGCGAGGCTGTCCTGACCGCGCCCAAGCGCCGCGACAGGGTGTCGCCCAGCCTCAGGGCCAGGGCAATCAGCGTGAGCGTGGGGTTGGCCTGGCTGGACGTCGGGAACACCGCGCTGCCTGCGATGAAAAGGTTGTGCACCGAATGCACCTGGCAGTCGGCATTGACCACGCTGGTGCGCTCGTCCATGCCCATGCGCGTTGTACCGATGTGGTGTCCGCCGTAAGCACCAAAGCGTGTCAGGTCCTGCTCGAGAGACTCGCGGTTGTATTCGAAACGGCCGACGCCGCTCTGTAAAAACTCCTGCGCCAGGACGTCCAGCGTGCCTTGCACCGATGTGATGTCCGAACGGCCATAACGCCAGTCCACGCGTATCCGCGGCACGCCCAACGCGTCCACCCGGTCTGTCAGGGTGACGCGGCTTGCAGCCTGCGGGGCCTGCTCGCCATGGATCTCCAGGCTGAAGCGGTTGGTCTTGTTTCTGAGGATGACGGACGGGAACTTTCGATGGGCGAAGGAGCGCTTCGCGAGCCAGTGCGCCAGGAACGCGCCGGTGTCGACCGGGTCCGTGGCGAAATTGAGGATGTGGCGGGCGTAAATGCCAGGCGTCATGGGCTGGCCATCGTTCAACCGTTTGGCGTATTCGTAGCTGATCAGCTTGCGCGCCAGGAAAAGTCCCGACAGAACGCCATTACGGTGCGCGGGGTCGGTGATGCGTGGAAAGTGCAGGCGTGCCACGGCATTCGCCAGCCCGAGGCGGCGCTGCTCCGCCGCCGTGACGGACAGCCGGCGGCGGCAGTACACCCCCTCGGGCGCTACCTCGTAGCCGTGGCTCACATGGCGCGGCGGGCCGTGAATCTTCAACGTGCCTACATTCCCCGCGATATGGCACATGTAGTAGCGGCCGACCACATCGTGGAAATTCCCTACCCCGGCCGGGACGACATCACGCGAGGCCAGCAGCAGGCGCGCGGTTTCAAGCCCACCGGTTGCAAGTACCGCTGCACGTGGGCTGGCCCAGAACCGCCTGCCCGCAAGCGTGGTAATTTCCAGCGCGTGAACAGCGCGTCCGTCAGGCTGAAGCCGCACTGCGGTGCAGTTGGCGCCGAGCAGGACGCGTACGCCGGGCGCCAATTGCAGGCGCCTGGCGTACCGGCTTCCGAAATCGGTGGGGCAGGAAAAACGCTCCAGCCCGCTGGTGCGTACGCGTGGACTGTCGAAGCCGCGAATCATCGGTGCCGCACCAGGACCCAGCGCGTCATCGGCGTCGTAGCTGAAGCGCCCGGCTTCCGCCAACGCATTGGCCGGCGGGTAATAGGGCAGCAGGTCTTCGTAGGCCATTGGCCAGCCGCTGTGCGGTACATGCGGTCGGGCTTCGAAATCGATGGGGTCGAAGGGCATGCAGCGACCGCCCCAGATGCCTGTCGAGCCGCCCAATCGCCGCTGCCGGTACTTGTCCGGGGGGCTGTGCAGGCGTTCATCGGCCACCTCCCCTTCATAAAGCGACTGTGTGTTGGCATCCAGGCCGGTCTGTCCGGACTCCAGCAAAAGCACGGACAGGCCGCGTTCCGATAACGCCAGGGTGAGCGCAATGCCGGCAGGGCCGGCGCCCACGACACATACATCGGCCTGGAGGATGGCGCCGTTCTCAACCGTGTCGGCACCGGCGATCAAGGCGATTTCCCCTCTGGGCCCGCTACGGCCGGGACGCCGGCTGCGGCGGCGGCAGCGTTGCGGGCACCGGGCCCGGCCCCCCCAGGCAGTGGCTGGCCCGAAATGCCGAAGTGGCGCTGGTGGACTCTGGCGACACTGGCCGAAAACCGTGGCAAGGAAAATTTTTGCTCGTAAAGCCTGCGCCCGTTGCGTTCCAGGGTGTCCATCAGGCCCGGTTCGCGCAGCACATCTTGCAAAGCACGCGCGAGTCCAGTCACGTCGCCAGCCTGAACAAAATAGGCGCTTACCCTATCTGAAAGCACGGTGGGTATTTCTCCGACCGGACTGCAAACCACCGCCACGCCGTTGGCCAGCGCTTCCAGAATGACCAGGGGCAAGCCTTCGTCGTAGGACGGCAGCACCAGCACATCCGCACGCGCCATCAGCTGCGCGACCTTGTGCTGGTCGGACCAACCTTCAAAATGCACAAAGCTGTCGACATGCAGTGCCTGTGCTTTCTTCTGATAACTCTCGATATCTCCGCCCCCGGCCAGGGAGACGGCGAGCCGGGACCGGTCAAACCCCGATTGCGCCAGTGCCTGCAAGAGGTCGCTGACCCCCTTGCGCTCCGATAAATTCCCGAGAAAAAGTACGTGCTGCACAGCGCCCTCCGACGGCTTGCGCCGCGGTTCCGTGGGTTCGGGAACGCCGTTGATGACAATCTCGACGCGGCTGGCCGGAACCTTCAACTCCGAAGTGACAAAACCTTTTGCAGCGGTGCCAAGCACCACGCAACTTGCCGGCAGCGAGAACACCCAGCGTGTCAAGGCCTGCAGGGAACGGGGCAGGGCCCGGTACGAGTGATGCAGTTGCGCCGCGTGCAGGTGAAGCACAACAGGAACACCAAGCGTGCGGCACATGACGATGACAATCCCTTTGCGGAACAGGCTCAGGCGTTCTGCCATGTTGACGTGTACGCCCGCCAATCTCCCACTGAGACGTCCGCGCACCAGTTTCGCCAGCGCAGTGGCCAGAACCCATGCGGAAAAAAGAGCGCTGGCGCCGCCTCGCGTGTCCAGTGGACGCAACTCAGCGACCCCGGGCGGTGGCGGAAAAGCCTGGGCCTGGATGAGGTAGTCCGCGACCTTGAACATCCCGCCGCCTTTGGGTGTCCAGGGACATGCGATATAGATGAAACGCCCTCCAGGCACGGCATTGGCGGTTTGCGGTATGGATTCAGTCTGCATTTATTTTCCAGGGCCTTGGTAAGAAAACGGGGGTGCGCGAAACAGGGTGCGCTTGAGAAACACGGTCATGGGGCGCTCGATCCAGACATAGGACAAGCCGCCAACGGCCATCACGGCGAGGCCGATGGCTGGCACGACAAGCAGGCTGTCCTGCACGCCGAGTTGCCGAAGCGCCAGAACGCCTGCGGGCACCACAAAGGTGTGGGAGAGGTAGATGGAATAAGAGGCGTCGCCCAGAAAGGACAGGGGCGCTGCAAGGCGGGACCGCGCCGTCCAGGGCTCCAGCCAGACGGCGCCGGCCACAACAAGCGCTGCCCCGCAGCCCCAGGTGAGAAAGCGGTCGGTGGAAGCATCCCAGCCGATGCCAAACATCAGCATCAGGCCGGCCGCCACGGCGATGGGTCCCATGGCCGGCGGCGCCTCCCGATAGTGCAGCCATGCATGGGCGATCACCACACCCAGAATGAACTCAAAAACAATGGATTGCGCATAAAAGGCCAGCGCCGTGAACTGCGGCGCCTGTTGCCCGGCCAGGAAAACGAACAGGAAAACCAGCAGGCAAAACCGGATGCGTGGCAGACCCAGGGCCAGCGCTATGGCGAAAACCGCGTAAAAAAGCATTTCGAAATTCAGCGTCCAGCCCACGGGCAGGGTGGGCTCGATCAGGCCCCAGGGGCTCATGGCCGGGACAAACAGCAAGGACGCCGCCAGATGGCCGGCCTCCACCGATGAGCGGGTGGCCAGGGCGGGCAGGGCCAGCAGCAGGGCCACCTTGAGCAAGGTATAAAACCAGTAGAGCGGCACGATTCTCAGCAGGCGTCTTTTCATGAACACCCCGGCCGCCGCCAGGCTGGCGGGGCCGGCGGACGGCGAGTTGCGGGTGGACATGGCCATCACAAAACCGCTGATCACGAAAAAAATATCCACGCCGGCGGAGCCGTTTCCCCAATAGTGCCCGTGACCCTGTCCGGTGATGTAGACCGAAACGGCCTGGGTCGTGTGCATCACCACGACCAGCATCGCGGCGACAAACCTGAGGATCTGGATGCCTGTGAACTGCTGCGTCATACGCGGTCTCTGCGGGAGTTGCACGCAGGCCTCAATGGAGGACCCCGGGTGCGGTCTGGGGATAAAAACCGGGATGGTCCTGCAGGACATGGCTGGAGATGGCCTCGCGGGCGGGGCGTTGCGACCGGGCGAGTCCACGCAACAGGCCGGCGGCATTGAAGCACCAGGACACCACGGCATACAGCGCCTTGGCGCCAGAGCGTTTGCGCCAGGTCATGACCAGCAGGGGCAAGGCGGCCAGCGCCGCAAAACAGGCCAGGCGCTGGGCTGCGGGCAAAGGCCAGAAAGGCACGCTGAGCAACACGCCCCACCATCCCAGGACGGCCAGGTAAAGACGCAATTCACGCAGGCCCCGCAGAACCAGCCGCAGCCGCGACTGGCGGGCCGCGGCGCGGGCGAGCTCACCCAGCCCGCAGACGTAGCGGCTGCGCCAGCGCCGTGCCAGCAACTGGTAGGGTGGCGCGTCGTGTCCAAAATGGTTGGCAACGTCTATGGGCAGGCGCCACAGGCGCCAGCCTTTGGCGCGCAACCGGACCGCGAGATCGAATTCCTCATAGCTGTGCAGGTTGCGGTCGGAAAAATATCCCGCAGCCTCGATGGCGCTGCGCCGGTACAAGCCCCCACCGTCGAGGCGGTCGACCTGGCCAGGCGCCATGTGTGCGGCGACCCGCTCGCTGCGTGCCACGTATTCCAGGCTGCTTGTGTTCTGCTCGACCAGGCGTCCCCCGACACCGGCAACATCCGGATAACGCGCCATGAAGTCCAGCGCCTGCGGCAGGAAGCCGTCGAGCATCTGCATGTCGCCGTCCAGGATGTAAACAAACTCACCACGGGAATGCTGGTAGCCCAGCTGGGGGCCAGCGCCGCAGCAACGCTCATGCGCATGCGCCAGTTGCACGATGCGGATCGGGTAAGGGCGGGCCAATTCCACCGTCCGGTCTGTGGAACAGGAGTCCGCGAGCACCACCTCGCCGCCGACTGCGGAAATCGCCGACAGCGCGCTTTCTATGGTGGCGCGAATGCGCTTTTCCTCGTTGAGGGCCTTGATGATGATGGAGACACGGCAGGCGCCTGGAGGCAGGCCGGTGCCCCGCAGGTCAGAAATCATGGCGGCCTCCGGTGTCGGCAGCCTGGGTGATGCGGCGCAGGCGCCAGTGCTGCCAGCCCCTGACCAGTTGGCCCGGGAAAAAGAGCGCCATCGCTGCGGTCACCCACCAGCGTTTGCTGGTGGCCGCCCGGCATCCCTGAAGCAGCCAGTTCAAACCGGCGCGACGTTTGCCGTGCGCAATGGCGTCACGCGCAAGGCTGACCTGGTACTGGGCCACCAGCCACAACGAAGACCGGCGCTGTGGCCCGCTCAGGGCTCCCGACAGCGCCCGCGCGTGCATGCGCTGAAGAAAGGGGGGCATGGCCAGCACCGGGTTGTGCGCCGTCAGGCTGCCCCTGACCGCGACGCGGTAAGCCACCAGCGGCGTCCGGGTCAGTGCAATGGGCGAAATTTCGCCCACGCGGAAAAACAGGTCCAGGTCTTCCCCGTGCGATTCCCCCGGCGCAAAACAGGGCTGCATCTCTTGAAGCCGGGTGGTGCGGATCGCCACCGAACTGGTGCACAGGGAAGGCGCCCTCATCCATCGCCGCGGCAGGTCGGAGATGACCTCCACGCGCGGCTCCACTTCTTTCCCCGCGGTGTCCGGCCAGGCGGGCGGCCACATCTCCCGTCTGTCCGGCACCGGCAGATAGTCCGTGCCAACCATGTCTGCCTGGGGGCAGGCCTGTTGCGCGGCCAGCAAGCCCGCCAGGTGCGCTGGATGGTAAAGGTCGTCCCCGTCCAGAAAAGCCACCCACTGACCGCGTGCGAGCGCGATCCCACGGTTGCGCGCCGCCGAAACGCCAGCATTGGCCTGGCGCACCAGCCGCAGACCCGGCACTGCCAGGGCCTCGACGATGTCGGCGCTGCCGTCGCTGGAACCGTCGTCGATCACGATGATCTCGAAGTCTGTGCAGGTTTGCGCCAGGACCGACCCAAGCGTTTCCCGGATGTACGGCGCCTTGTTGTAAAGGGGAATAAGGACGGAGAACTTCATGGCGGGTATCCGGCTGCCGCCAGGGGCTTGCCGGCCGTCGTGGCCGCCCGGGCGGTGGTGGCGCTTGCGCGCGCGGGCTGCTTGCGAACGCGGGCCTCGCTGGCAGCGGCGGCCAGCGTCATCAGCAACAAGCCATGGGTCACCAGTTCGGGACCGTAGCCGAACAGCAGCAGCGGGACCTCGCTCATGGCACGCATGGCCAGCGCCAGGAACAGGGCCAGGGTGAGGCCGCCAGTGGCGCCGGCATAACGCAAGGACAAAACCAGTAGCAGGCCCGCATACAGGACAAGGGCCGTCGCGCCCACCACGCCGGAGCGCGAGAGCGTGTCCATGAACTGGTTGTGCGCGTGCGTGGCGTTGGGCATGCCGATGCTGGCGCGAAAGCTCTCGCCCCACAGGGTAGGCCCATAGCCGAAAACGGGATTGCGCTGCCATTCGTCGTAAGCGATGGCCCAAATCTGGTCGCGGCCGGTCAGCGAAGCCAGTTGTGCGCCTTGTGCACTGTCAAAAAAGTTGCTGAGCCTGGTGTCCACTTCGCCGAACATCAATACCAGCGTGACCGCGCTGACCGCGGCCATGAAAGCCAGAAGGAAGGCGATGCCCGCCTCGGGCCGCAGGGGATCGGCGGCACGGCGCAGGAAAACCCGGCCGCCGCGGATGAGCAGGATCGACGCTGAACACAGGACAAAGGAGATCCACGCGGTTTTGGACTGGGCCAGAAAAAGCACCCCAAGCCCCATGGCCCAGGCCAGTCGGTTGAGCCATCGGTGCTTGTACGGGTGGGCCAGCATGCACAAAAGGGCCAGCTGGGCCAGCATGCCCATGGACACCGCGTGCGGCGCCAGTCCCGCCAGGCGTGGGACCCCCGGCAGCAGGCCTTGCGAATAACTTGCATCCAGCACGAGGGCCGGTTTGAACGGAACCAGAAGCAGGCTTGCGATCATGAACACCATCAGTGCATTGCGTGCAGCCCGGAACGCCATGTCACGCTCGATGCCGCTGGCCAGTACGGCAGCAATGCCGATGACAAGCGGGTAAACGTAGTCGTGGGACAGGTAAGGGTGCGCACCGAAGAGCGCCGGGGCAGCGACCGTGCCGGCCCAGAACACCACAAAAGTTACCAGCATGACCGGAGCCTGCGCATGTTTGTCACGTGTGATCCAGTGCGTGATGATGCGTTCGCCGGCAAGGGTCAACACCAGCACGGAAACCAGCCGCTGCAACCAGACCACCACGGGGTGCCGGACCGCGGCGGCTGGTTCGCTCAGCAGGTTCAGCACGTTGCTGCTGCCCAGATCGCGCCCAGAGAGCAGGTTGCTCAGGGCCACGATCAGCAGGATTGCGTAAAAAATAAGGTGGAGGTAGCCGTGGGCACGACGCGATGTCAGGTGAACCGCCCCCGCCATGCCCATGGTCGCCGCGAGCGCGGCGAAAACGGCGCCTGCGACGAGAATGAAAATGGTGATGGCCTGTTCCATGGCGTGCCGGCTCTTCAGGGATGCTGCTCACGCAGGGGTTCTGCAAGGGGCGCTGCCTGTCCCCGGCGCAGCAGTCCAGCCAGGCCCGGAACAAACCGGATCGCCATGGCGGCAGTCTGGTCGCCCAGCAACTGCGGACGCAGTGCGACAAGCACGGTGAATACGCCAAGGGCCGCCAGTGTGCTGGCACCCAGCGACAGCAGCGGCAAGCCAAAGCGGGCCGTGGCATGTTGTGCCGCCAGCACCGCTGCAGCACATGCGGAAGCCAGCAGCATGCCGCGAGCCGCGTGCGGAAGCAAGGCAGTCGCGCGCAACTCCAGCGCGCGGAAGGCGGCCGCACCGATGACCAGCGCGCGCGCCCCCAGCAGCAACGCGGCGATCACCGCTGCGGTCCGTATCCCCTCGCCGGCAAACAGGTAAAAGCCCAGGGCGCCCAAGCCCAGAATCGGCAATTGCAGCGCGAACTCCTGATGTTTGCGGCCGGTGTTCCAGAGCACCGGGGTGGACAGGCCCCAGACCACATAGGCCGGCATGCCCAGGAAAAGAATGCCCAACACCCATCCCGCGTCAATCCACTGCGCACCGTAAAGAAGGGACACCAGATCGGTGGAAACCAGCGCCAAGACCACAAAGGCGGGGACCGCCAGAACGAAAACCGTGGACAACATCTGGAGGTAGGCGCGGCCCAGGCGCTCCCGCTCATCCTGCAGTTTCGCGCCCGCTGCAAGAAAAGCCGGCTGCAGCGCGCCCAGCAGCAAGGTGTTGGGCATCGTTGCCAGGTTGTAAGCCACGTTGTAAAGCCCGAGCGACTGTGCATTGAGCAGGCGGCCCACCATCACCCGGTCCAGGCTGTTGAGCATCCAGTTGACGATATTGGTGAAAAACACGGCGCGCCCGGTGCCGAGCACGGTGCGGGCGTCGGGGTACCACAGGAGCAGGCGCAGCGGGTGCGGCTTCAGCGCGTAGCTGGCCACGAGGAGCACCCCGGCCTGCACCAGCCACGCCGCCACCAGGGCGTGCACCCCCCAGCCGGCCAGGGCGAGGGGCATGCCGACGGCCAGATACCCCGCGGCATAGCTGCCCACCTGGACCAGGCCGACGGCCCGGAAGTTCAGGTCGCGTTGCAGCAGGTAAGTGGCCGGCGCAGCGGCGGCGGTGAGCAGGCATGC
>Ga0307516_10004470_pt1 | contig 17233 bp, 22 predicted proteins | sample 19_EM_MG_FD_203310 | JGI IMG/M metagenome (GOLD analysis project Ga0307516, IMG submission 203310) | Populus trichocarpa ectomycorrhiza microbial communities from riparian zone in the Pacific Northwest, United States - 19_EM | ecosystem: Host-associated > Plants > Roots > Unclassified | place...
CGGCCGACGTGCCTCCTTCTCCAGACATCGTGATGTCCGTCGAAGCCTAAGTGCGCGATGTTTTTGGTGTGTGGGCGATAAGTCTTGGCAAAAGTAAGCGTTGGGTTTCGTCCGGGGGTGGTTGTTGGTCTGCCTCGTGCATTTTTTTGCTGATGAGGTGCGAATGTAGGACTGCAGTGGGTACCAGCGAGGCTCTGCAATACATGCAAATGCAGGTCGACGATGTTGACGGCCTATGAGCAGCGCGTACGAACGTAGGATAGCAGCAGATACCAACGAGGTTCTGCAAGATATCAACACAGGTGAGCAATGTTGATGGCATAGGAGCAGTGCGTACGAATGTAGGATAACAGTGGTTAGCAACGAAGCTCGACAACATGTACAAACACAGGTCGACAATGTAGAGGGCAGACGAGCAGCACGTACGAATGTAGCCAGCAATAATGGTACCAGATGTGCAGCATGTACGAATGTTGAACAGCAATGGGCACCAGCGAGGCTCTGAAACGCATGCGAATACAGGTCGATGATGTTGACGGCATACGAGCAGCGTATATGAATGTAGCCAGCGGTAATGGTGGCAGACGCGCAGCAGGTACGAATGTAGAACTGCAGTGGGCACCAATGAGGCTCCGCAACGCATGCGAATGCAGGGCGACAATATTGATGGCATACGAGCAGCGCGTACGAATGTAGGATAGCAGTGGGTACCAAAGAAGGGCTGCAAGCGAACGCAGGTTGACGATATAGACAGCAGACGAGCAGCCAGTATGGATGTAGCCAGCGGCAATGGCGGCATACATGTAGCAGGTAGGAGTGTAGGACAGCCATACGGAGCGACGAGATTCTTCACCACGTACCCATGCAGGTTGATGATGTTGACAGCAGATGAGCAGCTTGTTAGGATGTAGCCAACGGCAATGTCGGCATACACGCAGCATGTAGGAATGTAGGACAGCCGTGCGGAGCGACGTGGTACTGCCCCGTGTACCCATGCTGGTTGACGATGTTGACGGCAGGCAAGCAGTGCGTATGAATGTAGCCAGCAATAATGGCAGCAGACGTGCAGCAGGTGTTAATGTAGAATAGTGTAATGGCAGCAGTTCTCCAAGGTACTCGAGTGAGTTCGTGTGATACAAGCGAGAGTGGGAATGGAGCAGGAATGGAAACGGGAATGGGAATGGGAACGGACGTTTCCAATGGGGACGGAGACAACGTCGGACGGACGTGTCGACAGTGACAGACAGCATTGAACAGACATGTTGAACAGAGAGACGGACAGTATCAGATGAACGTGTTGGACACAGAGACGGACAGTGTAAGATGGACATGTCCGACAGAGAGATGAACAATGTCACACGAACCTGTCGGACCGCGATGGACAATGTCAGATGGAGGCATTGGACAGAGATGGGCGGCACTGGACGAGCGTTGCCGAGACTGAGGAACTGAGGAAACTGAGGAAACTGAGAAAACAGAGAAAACAGAGATGAGGTTGATATTCCTAATAGAATACAAGAGGTTGCATGAAGAGAAGAAGAAGACAAAACACGGGAGACAGTCCTCTTTATATACACAGTTCTCATAACTCCCTTATGTGCTCCTACTCATACCTGCGCAACTCACATATGTACTCATACTCACATATGTGTTCATAACCGTACAACCGATACAACCTTCTCTTATGCAACCGGGGCCCAGAACCAACACCCTTTCCAAGATCGAGACATTCGGAGCAAGCTGATAACACTCTTTCCGAGATCGAGACATCTGGAGCGAGGTGCTGGCATCGACAATGAAATCAAACAACCAAACCCAAACCGAGCGCTGAGATCTTCACCATAACAGTATCCCCCTTCTATCAATGACCTCACATGAAGCTTTATTCGAGAGGCCCTGGCTTGTGGGGGTATTGGTCATGGAATCGAGTAACCGCTTCTAGCTCGTTGACATTTTCCGCTGGCTCCCACTTCGGGTGATCAAATCTGGTCCATTTAACAAGGTACTGTAGTTGTCTTTGATACATTCGAGAATCAAGAATGGAATCCACAAACCATTCTTGCTTCCTATCAATTTCTACCAGAGGAGGTGGTGGTTGTCGTGGTCCCAAAAGTGGATCCTGCGCTGCCGGCTCAAGTCAGGACACATGAAAAATGGGATGTACCTGCATCGAGCCGTGAAGTTCCAACCGGAAGGCGTGAGAGGAAATCTTTCATGCGATTTTGAATGGGCCGTGCCGTCGATGATTCAACTTTGCCGATGGTCCTTGAGTCTTCCAATTTCGAGTGTTGAGCCACACAAGATCCCCCACCTGATAGTCCGTAGCAGGGAGACGATGGGTGTCCACAGTTTCCTGGTAGTGGAGTTGGACACGATGCATTTCTGTCTGCAGATGGTTATGAATTTCGGAAAATGCTTTCACCACAGAACACGTTTGTTGATCTTCCGGTTGGTTGGATAGGGATGCCGAAAGGTTGAATTGCGAGGAAGGGTCTTAGCCAAGGTTCGCAAAGAATGGAGATACAGCTGTCGTTTCCAAGGTTTGGTAATTCAATGCGAATTCAGCGATCGGCAACCATTCAGCCCAATCATCTTGCAGGCAGTTAACATACGACTGCAAGTATTGTTCCATTACGGCATTCATTCGTTCGGTCTGACCATCAGTCTGTAGATGGAAAGCGGTAGACAGCCGTGGTTCAATTCCAAGTCATGCATAGAGATTATGCCAGAATATAGAGGCAAATTGAGGCCCTCGGTCCGAAGTTATTGTTCGCGGAAGTCCATGTAATCAAAAGACATGTTGGAGGAAATGGTTAGCCAGATTGCAGGTATCGACGGTAGTGCTGCACAGTACAAGATGCCTCTGTTTCGTGAGCCAATTCACTACCACCCAGATAGCATCGTGATCCATTGATCATGGTAGACCCATGACGAAGTCCATCAAATTGTCCTACCATGGCTGCTGGGAAATCAACAATGGGTGGAAAACTACGTAGGGTGCGTGTCGACTGGTTTTTGATCGCCAGCAAGTGTGACAGTTCCTTACGAACCTTTTAACATCTTGCTGCATTTTCGGCCAGTGGTAGTTCCTTCAGAGCAATTCTAGTGTTTTCGATTGTCCAGGGTGGCCTGCTAGCAGTACTTTGTAATGCATTTGGATCAGATATAATCTCAGAGGGCTGTAGGCCGCAACATAAAACTTTCCTCGATACAGTAATCTTCCTTTTGGGCTTCTGGAGCACTCCAATAGCGTAATATCCTTACAATAGCGAACCTCCTTCTCTAGTATAGCCAGCACCTCTGTGGGAATACTATCCCAGTTGTAGGCTTCAGAGAATAGTTTGATGATCTTGGTGTTAACGAGTCCGAGTCCGCCTCCGTCGTCGAGTCTGCCACCGCGTTCCTCGGGTCCGAGTCCGAGTCTGCATCTGTCGTCAAGTCTGGCACTGCGTTCCTCGACTCCGAGTCCAAGTCTGGCTTTGAGTCCGGCGCCGCGTTCCTAGAGTCCGAGTCTGAGTCTGGTATCAACTCAAGCACCGCATTCCTCGAGTCCAAGTCCAGCATCGAGTCATAGGATTTGGGGTGGTTTTATGACAGCATGGAAGTTTTCGGTCAGTCATTTATCCCCCTCCTTAGGAAGATCTCCAGATCTTCAAGTTAAGGACTTCGGTTTGGCTCCCTATTTCCCCGGTCTGTAGACAATTTTGAAGTTGAATTGGGTGAGAAACTGGGCCCATCTTGCTTGCCGGCGGTTGAGCAGTTTGGTCATCATGAAATATTCCAAGTTCTTATGATCCGTTAAGACAGATATCGGGTTTTCCACTGATTGTAACTCTGCGTGCCACTCCTCAAACCCCCAGACAATTGCCATCAGTTCCTTCTTATAAATTTGATAATTGCACTCAGCGGGGGAGTATTTCTTTGAAAAGAAGGCCACGGGGTGTAGGGTTCCCTCGTCATTATATTGCGACAAGACTGCGGCAGAGACGAAGTCAGAGGTGTCCGTTTCCACCACAATGTCGCGGTCGTGATCCAAGCGACGTATAATGGGTGCCATCGTAAATGAGGTTTTCAGTCCATCGAACGATTCCTGTTGCCTTGTCTCCCACTTGAACGGCTGGCCTTTTCTTGTTAGCAGTGTCAGCGGCTCAACTACCTTTGAGTATCCTTTGACAAATCTGCAGTAAAAATTTGCGAATCTCAAGAACGCTCGCACATCTCCTAGATTTTGGTCGGGGGCCACGCCTTCACTGTTTCAATCTTGGACGGATCCATCTTGATGCCGTCCGCACCAATGATTAGTCCCAGATACTTAACTTCAGTTTCGTGGAATTTGCAGTTTTCCGGTTTGAGGTGGAGGCCAGCGTCGGTCAGTCGTTCCAATACTCAGTGGATATGCTGAGTATGTTCTTCCATCGTATCTGAATAAATCAATATGTCATCGAGGTAAGCTGACGTAAAGTGATCGAGAAAAGGAGCCAAGGTTTCATTGATGAATCGTTGGAAATCTGCTGGCGTGTTGGTTAGGCCAAACGGCATTACCAACGATTCGAATAAACCGTAACGGGTTCGGAAGGCGGTTTTCCATTCTTCTCCTTCTGCCATTTGAATCGGATTGTACGCTCCACGAACATCCAATTTCATGAAAAACCGAGCCTTACATATTCATATTAGTGTTTCCCAAATCAGCAGAAGGGGGTAACAATTTTTGACGGTTCCTTCGTTGATGCCTCGGTAATCCACCACCAATCGCTACGATCTATCACCCTCCTTGACAAATAGGATCAGTGCTCCGGCCGGAGATGAAAAGGTCTGGATAAATCCTTTATCCAAATTTTCTTCGATCCATTTCTTGCAGGCTTCCAACTCGTGACGGGCAAGGGAATATAGCGGTCCAAAGGGCGGTTAGAATTCCTCTTTCAAGGGAATACGGTGGTCGTAGGGGCGGTGTGGAGGTAACTTATTCTCAATGGATTCGCAGAACAGGGGAAGGAACAAGTGATATTCTGGAAGGGATTAGGGATTTCAATCACTTATAGTCGGGAGGCTCTGCCTGTTCTGTGGCTTGTCGGTTCGGTGGATGCATTTCAGGAGCTTTGTTTATATCGTACAACCTCATAGCAAAGATTTGATCCGTTTCCTTTTGTCGGATTAGTTTCTTTTAGGAAGCTGAAGAGATTACACAAATCATAGGAGACTTAGATTTGAGGTTCGATACAATGTCTGGTGGCTCTGGTACCAAGTCCGGATGTGGCACTGTAGTTCCTTTCCGCGCTTCTGTTGCCACGTTTGCCATCTTCAGCAAGATGCCTATTGTCTGTAATGCCACTCAAGGTGCTGCCAGTGGATTTCTGTGGTCGGGGTACTGAAATCCGACCGAATTACTGACAAAATTGGTAATGATGGCATGTGTTTGGAGCCAATGAATCCTGAGAACCAGCGAGAAGTGTCCTAACTTGGTGATGAAAGTGGGTAACATTTCCGTGTGATCCTGTATTTGACAGGCCGGGAAATCTTGGTCAGGGATGTGATTTGCCCAGATTCGATAGATTGTCCATCGATTACTTCGAGATCTCGGGGAGGGTTTAGTCTGTAGTGGGAAAAGTTGTGTTGGCATACAAAGTTTTCGTCAATAAATGCAAAGCGCATTGCACCTGTGTCAATCATTGCAGAAGTTTGGATAGAATGGTCACTGTTACGGAGAGTAGCTGCAACAAAAACATGCTCTCCTTCTAATACACATTCTTCCACTCCTCGACCAACTACAGCAGGCAATTGCAAATGGGGAAACGACGAAACCAATGGGGAACGTCCCATACCGGTGCCAACCGGTTGGCGTAGGACAGCTAGTTTTCTGACTGCTCGTTTAGAACAGCAGTGTCCGGTTCGTCAGTCATATTAACGGTGGCTGCCATTGCCAGATGGCGGTTCCGAAAGGCATCACGTACTGGCCATTCGCGGAGGAAGTATCCAACAGTTCTGCAATACAGGCATTGACCCTGGACCATACGTTCCTGTCTGATACGATTCTTCTCGGCACTCCTCTACGTGGCTGATAAGTCCATAGACGCCACGCCATAATGACCACTGTTTGTGCCCGTCGGATTCGCTGGAGCCGGGGCAGGGGTGCTGGCTGACGATGGCATGGAGCGGTGCAGTCGCTGGGTACAGCCAGGCTTGACCCGTTCTGCATCACAAGTGTGGATCTGATTGTCCAACTCCTGACAGATCTGGATCAAGTGACCCAGACTATCAGAACGAGGACGGGAGGTGACCAAGACATCCTTTATTTCATCTGAGAGGCCTTCGTATAATTGTTCACTCTGGGCCTCTTCGTTCCAGTTTAGGTCTCCCAGGATCTGACCAAACTCGGCGAAGTAGGCGGCAAAGGTGCTGTTCTTTTGTTTGAGTTTTTGAATCACATGATTGGCAGGGTGGGTTCTGTCGGAGTGGTCGAACGCCTGGCGGAGGAGGTCGAGGAGTGTGTTCTGGGATTCGAGCCGGATTCGTCCAGTATTCTCAGATACATAGATGCAAATCAGGTTGAGGGCGGCCCCCGAGAGGCAGTTGACCGCATATCGGAGGCACGTTTGGTCATCTGGCTAACGAAGGGGTTGCGCAGCCAACTTGTTGCGCAGTTGGATAATGCAGGTGCGCAATTCTTCAGCCTTACCGCCAGCGAAAATTGGCGCATCAGGAAACCCCTTCTGGGTGGCGTTGGCACCACCCTGAGCTGTGGCCATGGCCACCACCTGGACCTGCAGCTGGGTTAACCACTGTTCGAGGGTGGAGCCAGAAGCGTCCGTGTCCATAGGTTCCAAACTCACCACGAGTAGGTTAGAATAAAGGATGTAACCTAGTGTAATGGCGCCGGTTCTCCAAGGTACTCTGGTGAGTTCGCGTAACTCAAGCCACAGTGGGAGCAGGGCACGAACAGGAATGGGAACAGGAACGGGAATGGACGTTTCCAACGGGGACAGGAACAACATCACACGGATGTGTCGACAGGGATGGACCACGTCAAACAGACATGTCGAACAGAGAGACAGACACCATCAGATGGATGTGTCGGACAAAGAAACTGACAGCGTCAGATGGAGATGTCAGACAGGGATGGACAACATCAGACGGAATCATCGGACAGGGACAGGTATTGCTAGACGAGCGTCACCGAGACAGAGGAACAGAGGCAACAGAGAAAATGGAGGAAACAGAGGAAACAGAGAAAATGGAGGAAACAGAGGAAACAGAGGAAACAGAGACGAGGTTGATATTCCAAATAGAGTAAAAGAGGTTGCATGAAGAGAAGAAGAAGACAAAACATGGGAGAGAGCCCTCCTTATTTACATAGTTCTCGCAACTCCCATATGTCCTCCTACTCATACCCATGCAACTTACATATGTACTCATACTCACATATGTGTTCTTAACCGCACAACTCATACAACCTTCTCTTATGCAACTGGGGCCCAGAACCGACACCCTTTCCAAGATCGAGATATCCGGAGCGAGGTGATGACACTCTTTCCGAGATCACGACCTCCAGAGCGAGATGTGGGTATTGACAACGAAATCAAAAAACCAAACCCAAACCAAGCACTGAGATCTGCACCATGACAAATAGCAGTGGGCACCGGTGACACTCTGCAACACGTGTGAATGCAGGTCAGTGGTGTTGACAGCAACCGAGCAACACATACGAATGTAGTACAGCAGCAGGTAACAACGAGATTCTGCAACACACGAACATAGGTCAGTGATGTTGATGGCATAGAAGCAGTGCGTAGGAATGTAGGACAGTATTGGGTAGCAATGAAGATCTGCAACGTATGCGTATGCAGGTCGACGATGTAGACAGCAGATTAGCAGTGCGTACGGATTTAGCCAGTGGCAGAGGCAGCAGAAACGCAGCATGTAGGAATGTAGGACAGCCATGTGTAGCGACGAGGTTATACAATGCGTATTAGTATAGGTCGAGGATGTTGATGGCAGACGAGCACTGCCTACGAATGTAGGACAGCAGTGTGTAACAAAGAAGCTCTGCAAGGGAACGCAGGTCGACGATGTAGACAGAAGATGAGCAGTGCATACGGATGTAGCCAGTGGCAATGGTGGCAGACACGCCGCATGTGCAAATGTAGAATAGCAGTGGGCACCAGTGAGGCAGTGCAATACATACGAACGCAGGTCGACAATGTTAACGACCTACGAGCAGCATGTATGAATGTAGCACAGCAGCAGGTACTTATAAGGTTATGCAACACATGAATGCAGATCAGCGATGTTGACGGCAAATGAGCAGCGTGTAGGAATGGAGGACAGCAGTGGGTAGCAACAAAGCTCTGCAATGCGTACGAACGCAGGTCGATGATGTAGACAGCAGATGAGCTGCGAGTACTGATGTAGCCAGTGGTAATGGCATCAGAAACGTAGCATGTAGGAATGTACGGCAGCCGTGGATAGTGACAAGTTTCTGTAATGCCTACCCACGCAGGTCGATGATGTTTGCAGTATACAAGCAGCTCGTACGAATGTAGGACAGCAGTGGGTACCAAAGAAGCTCTGCAAGCGAATGCAGGTTGATGATATAGACGGAAGACGAGCAGAGGGTACAGATGTAGCCAGCAACAATGGTGGCAGATGCGTAGGAGGTGCCAATATAGAACTGCAGTAGCACCAGCGAGGCTCTGCAATGCATGCAAATGCAGGTCAGTGGTGTTGACGGCAGATGAGCAGCACATACAGATGTAGCCAGTGGCAAAGGTAGCAGACACGCAGCAAGTAGGAATGTAGGACAGCTGTGCATAGCGACGAGGTTCTGCAATGTGTATCTACTCAGGTCGATGATGTTGATGGCAGATAAGCATCTCGTACGAATGTAGGACTGCAGTAGGTAACAAAGAAGCTCTGCAAGCGAATGCAGGTAGATGATGTAGATGGCAGACAAGCAGCACGTACGGATGTAGCCAGCCGCAATGGGGGCAGACGTGCAGCAGGTGCCATTGTAGAACACCTGTAGGCACCAGTGAGGCTCTGCAACGTGTACAAAAGCAAGCTAACGATGTAGACGGCAGACGAGCAGGGAGTATGAATGAAGGACAGCAGTGGGTACCAACAAGGGTCTGCAATGTGTGCTAAAGCAGGTCAAAGATATAGACGGCAGACGAGGAGCGAGTATGAATGAAGGACAGCAGTGGGTACCAACGAGGTTCTGCAACACACGAATACAGGTCAGCAATGTTGACAGCATACGAGCAGTGCATACAAAGGTAGGACAGCAGTGGGTTCCAAAGAAGCTCGGCAAGTGAATGCAGGTCGACGATGTAGGTGGCAGACGAGCCGCACCTACCAATGTAGCCAGTGGCAAAGGCGGCAAACACGCAACACGTAGGAATGTTGGACAGCTATGAGTAGCAACGAGGTTCTGCAATGCGTATCCACGTAGGTCAACAATGTTGACAGCAGACGAGCAGTACGTACGAATGTAGGACAGGAGTGGATACCAAAAAGAAGATCTGCAAGCGAACTCAGGTCGACAATGTAGATGGCAGACGAGCAGCATATATGGAGGTAGCTGGCGGCAATTGCGGCAGATGCTCAGTAGGTGTGAATGTAGAACAGCAGTGGGTACCAGTGAGGCTCTGCAAAGCATACGAACGCAGGTTGATGATGTAGACTACAGACGAGTACAGCGTATGAATGTAGGACAGAAGTGGGTACCAATCAGGTTCTGCAAGGCGTACAAACGTAGATCAGCGGTGTTGAAGGCATACGAGCAGCGCGTAAGAATGTAGCCAGTGGTGAGGGCAGCAGAGGCCGAGCAGGTGCGAATGTAGAACAGCAGTGGGCACCAGCGAGACTCTGCAACACGTGCGAATGCAGGTCAGCAGTGTTGACGGCATACGAGCAGCGCATATGAATGTAGGACGACAGTAGGTACCAATGAGGTTCTGCAACACGCAAATGCAGGTCAGCGATGTTGACAGCATACAAGAAGCGAGTACGACTGTAGGACAGCAGTGGGTAGCAAAGAAGCACTTTAATGCAAGTGAAAGCAGGTCAGCGATGTAGATGGCAGATGACCAGCGAGTATGAATGAAGGACAGCAGTCGGTACCAATCAGGTTCTGAATTGCGTACGAATGGAAAACCACCACCTCCGCTGCAGCGCTGCAGCCCCACGTGAAACCTTGGTGGACATCATCAGCAAAAAAACCAAAACTGCTTGCGGTGCTCCCGTAGATCGTGTAAGAATCGCTTACTCCCGTACGAGGAGAAGTTATATTTTACTCCCGTAAGGATTTCTAAAAATAAAAGTGGTTTATTTTTAGCTGAAACCTCGAGAAATGTTAGTTCAAATTTATTTCTCGCCTCAAAAAAAAGCAATATACTTCAACTTTCCATTTTTTTGCTGATGAACACACCAGCACAGGAAGATCAGGAAAACATAAACTGCGCGGCCGTGACTGCGGCACTACAGGATGAGCAACTCGCCCTCCAGGGGGAAATTGTCACCATGATACATCAAACAACCACACGGGATGCCCGCTGCAATCACGTCGTACACCAGACGCTCACCAGCCGATGAACGAGTTCCACTACGCGGACCAACAGCAACTGCAGCAGATGACCAACACCCTGGGAGCCACCATCACCGAACAACAGCACATGAAAGAACAACTCCAAGCCCGGAAGGACGCTAGTCGGCCCGTCCGCATCTATCGCACCCCCATCCGCCGCCTGACCCTGACAACCCGACATGACCTCGCTGGAGCTTCAGTCTGGACAGGGGACGTACTGTCATGAACCTGGTGCGACAGGCTCCTTGGCGACGGTGCCGGTGCCACTCTCACCCTTGTCACCCTGTTGCTCGTCCTCGTTTCCGCTGCCACCGCCGCGGTCATCCTCCACACTTAGGCGCCTCGAACGATCTCCACCATATCGCTCCAGTAGCGATATCCCCGACCGGTGGCCGGTCTAGACCTCTCTTCTTTGTCTCCATTATGTTACTTGCGTGTTCTTTCTCCTGTCCACTACGTTTGTTGTCTCCCATTGATTGAGCTTGCACGTCCTTCTCCCATGTTCATTACGAGTATTATTTTCCCTTGATTAAGTTGTACGTCAGTCTTCCTTTCCTTTACTGTTACTGCTTGAGCGTCCTTTCTCCTGTTGCCGCGAGTAGAGTGGTAGCCGCATGGCGGCCGAGTACGATCATGTGTTTTCCTTAGGCGCGGCGATTGAGTCATGATGAGCTAGGGAGGAACTGTGTCAGTCTTGCGGGCAAGCTGTGATTCCACAGAGGAAACGAAAGGTATAAAGGAATGGCACAGTAGCTAGTCTGGAGATTCTTCTCCACGCAATCTATTATCTCTCTCCACCGACCTACATCTCTCTAGCCGTGAACCGGCGCTACGACCACCACCCCAATAAGAACAACGAGCCCACGCAAAGGCGTGTGAGAAGATAGCAATGAGACCATCAGGAAAAAAAATGTGCGTCCAGACGCACAGGCTGCATCCTGACGCACCAGGCGCTCGGGACGCTCTGGACGCGTCCTGGCAGCGCACATACCGCTCCCAACGCAAAATGCACAGGCAATGTGAATTCGGACGCAGCTCGCCACAGCACCATGCGCCTGGACGCAGCTCGCCACGGCATCTGCTTACCGGACGGAGCGTGGCAGGCCATTTTCCTTCTGGACGCACAGTGTCAGGGCATTTTCCTTCTGGACGCACGGTGTCAGGGCATTTTCCTTCTGGACGCAGCCGTGTCAGGGCATTTTCCTTCTGGACGCAGCTGTGTCAGGGTATTTTCCTTCTGGACGCAGCCATGTCAGGGCATTTTCCTTCTGGACGCAGCCATGTCAGGGCAAATGGCATCCGGGCGATGCGTGTCATGGCACCGTGGTTACGCTGGCTGTCAAGGCATGGAACATCGCAGCAAATACTCGCGTTGCATTCACAAACATGCAGCGGGTTCCAGGCATAGTGACTCAGTCCAGTTCTATTCTTTATATCTAATGTACATCTATATATGCTACTACCACACTTCGCGTTTCCAGCACAAGCACACAGCGTCACATCCATCACCACTGTTTTTGACGCGTGTAGCATTGCTCTGAGTGTCAGAAACAAAGGAAAGTTGGCAAATACGACACAATGCGATGAGCCCGACGCGATGAGCACGACGCGATGAGCACGACGCGATGAGCACGACGCGATGAGCACGACGCGATGAGCACGACGCGATGAGCACGACGCGATAAGTACGACGCGATGAGCACGACGTGAGAAGCACGACGACTATGAGGAGGATGGCAATGAGGACGCCGGCGGCGCGGACAGTAGCAAGTAGGACACGGCGAGTATGAGAGCAAGTAAGACGTGACGAGTATGGGAGCGAGTAGGACGCGATGAGTATGAGAGCGAGTAGGACGCGGCGAGGACGATAGCGAGTAAGACGCGGCGAGGACGATAGAGAGTACGACGCGGCGAGTATGATGGCAGGCTTCATAGTATGGTTAGCACAGCTCTCAGAGTGACAGAGACACCGGGAAGTTGTAGAATACACAGTGACGAGTCGATGTCAATGAGGGTGCCAGCGGTGAGGACGATAGTTAGTAGGAGGCGGCGACCACGATGGCTAGCTTTGTGGCATGGTTAGCACAGCTCTCCGAGTGATAGGAACAGCGGCAGGGAGTGGTACAATACGAGGTGAGGAGTACGATGTCAATGAGATTGCTGGCAGCGAGAACGATAGATAGCGAGTAGGATGCGTCGTGTATGATGTCAATGCAAAGCACCCAGCCATTACCAACACTTGCGCCTGCGCAAGGTTCGGCATCCTCATCGCTCCTAGACCTCTTTTTTCTTCTCCTTTCACCTTGTCTTCGATACTCGTCGTCGTCCTTCGCATTGCCATCATACTCACCGCCATCAAATTAATGATATCTTATTCGTCGACATTTTCCTCATCAACATTTTCCTCATCAACATCTTACTCGTCGCGCCATTCTTGCTACGTTACTCGCCGCCATCCTCACTGCCATCAAACACATCGACATCCTCCTCAACGACATCATACTCGTCACATTGTATTGTACCAGCTCCCACCACTGTTCCTGTCACTCGGAGAGCTGTGCTAACCATGCCACAAAGCTCGCCGTCATACTCACCGCCTCCTACTAGCTATCGTCCTCGCCGCAGACACCCTCTTTGACATCGACTCGTCACTGTGTATTCTACAACTTCCCTGTGTCTCTGTCACTCTGAGAGCTGTGCTAACCATGCCATAAAGCTCGCCATCATACTCGCAGTGTCGTACTCGCTATCGTCCTTGCCGTGTCTTACTCACTATCGTCCTCGCCGCATCCTACGGACTACCATACTCGTCATGTCTTACTCGCTCTCATACTCACCGTGTCCTACTCGCTATTGTCCACGCCGCTGGCATCCTCATTGCCATCCTCCTCATAGTCGTCGTACTTCTCACGTCGTGCTCATCGCATCGTGCTCATCGCGTCGTGCTTATCGCGTCGTGTTCATCGCGTCATGCTCGTTGCGTCGGGCTCATCGCGTCGGGCTCATCGCATCGTGTCGTATTTGCCAACTTTCCTTCGTTTCCGACACTCAGCAATGCTACGCACGTCAAAAACAGCAGCGATGGATGTGAAGCTGGGTACTTGTACTGGAAACGTGAAGTGTGGTAGTAGCATATATAGATGTACATTAGATATAGAGAATAGAACTGGACTGAGTCACTATGCCTGGAACCCGCTGCGTGTTTGTGAATGCGACGCGAGTATTTGCAGCGATGTTCTGTGCCTTGACAGCCAGCGTAACCACGGTGCCAAGACACGTGTCGTCCGGATGCCATTTGCCCTGACACGGCTGCGTCCAGAAGGAAAATGCCCTGACACGGCGGCGTCCAGAAGGAAAATGCCCTGACACGGCTGCGTCCAGAAGAAAAATGCCCTGACACGGCTGCGTCCAGAAGGAAAATGCCCTGACACGGCTGCGTCCAGAAGGAAAATGCCCTGACACCGTGCGTCCAGAACGAAAATGCCATGCCACGCTCCGTCCGGTAAGCAAATGCCATGGTGTACTGCGTCCAGACGCACGGTGTCATGGCGATCTGCATCCGAGTTAAGCAGGTTGTGTCTGAAACGTCCAGAGCGTCTAGTGCGTCTGGACGCTAAGGACGTAAATTTTTTTTTTCCTGATGACCACGCCAGGGGTGATGGATACTGCGAGAACAACGAGCCCATGCAAGGCATGTGAGAGGACCGGGACGAAACCACGCCGGGGGTGACGGATACCGCGAGATAACGAGCGGCTCGTGAGTACGCTGAAAGTGTGACTACGAGTGGCGCGTGAGTACGCCGGAAGTGTGACTACGAGCGGTACGTGAGCACGCTGGAAGTGTGACTACGAGCGGCGTATGAGTACGCCAGAAGTGTGACTATGAGCGGCGCGTGAGTACGCTGGAAGTGTGATCACAAGCTTGCCCCGAAGAACTGAGCCTACTTTACCTGTCGAGCTGCACGGAGTAGTCAAGGCAGGATCTTGACAGGTGGACAATTTTTTTTTATTCATTTATATTGAGAGGAGTCGCATACGTCTATAGGAGTAGCATTCATTGCTAGCAAAGGCCCTCTTGGCACTGATGGCTCCATCAATAGGTGACGAGAAATTGGATAGGGAGAACTTCTCGTTGGTAAAGGAGAGCCAATTGGATAGGTTTAGCAACGTCTATAGGAGTTGCAATCATTGCTAGGAAAAAGTGCTCCATAGAGTAGGCTGTGTCCATAGGCGAACGGAATTTGCATAGAAAGGACTTCTTGTTGCCAACTGAATGGCATGTCGACAGAGCAAGCCACATCACCAGGAATGGCATCCGTCGATGGGAAAAACATGGTTTGTTTTTTGTTAATAGGCAAAATTACTAAAAATCATCATGCATAAGTAGTGAGACATTCTCATTGAGTGCGCTGTGTGTGTTGGGTGCTTGGCAATGCACCCAACGCAAATATTGTTTCTCCCGATGCATCTGCTTGCATCCAATGATAAGCGGACAATGACGAGTGAACCAGCAGCGTATCCAGTCCCTTTGTCGTTGCTGTCAACCTGGAGGATGTGCAGTACAACTGGGAGAGTGTATTCCACCGCCACCACAAAGCTCAAGGATCCCCAAACCGTCACAAGCCCCTGTCTGCTTGCATCCCATGATACGCGCATGACAATGATAGATCCAGCAGCGTATCCAGTCCCTTTGTCATAGCTGTCAACCCAGAAGATGTGCAGTACAACCAGGAGAGTGTATTCCACCACCACAAAGCTGAAGGACCCCCAAACCGTCACAAGCCCCTGTCTGCTTGCATCCCATGATTCGCAGACCGTGACGAGAGAACCAGCAGCCTATCCAGTCTCTTTGTCACTCCTGTCAACCCAGAGGATGTGCAGTACAACCAGGAGAGTGTATTTCACCACCACTACAAAGCTCAAGGACCCCCAAAAAGTCACAAGTTTTGTCTGCTTGCATCCCATGATATGTGGGCGATGGCGAGGGAACAGGCTGCTTATTCATTCCATTTCCCAGTCAGAACACCCCCGCCTATTCCCCTCCACCATGTGCTACCCACTCCATCGTGTCCTATAAGTTGTTCGGCCATTCCTGCTATCTCCTATGCTGCACAACTTTCCAAGTACCACAGCCTTTCACCACTTCAGTCTTGTCGTCACTCTCCTCTTGATTCTCTTTCCACATAGTCACCAGAATACCTACCCTGACGATTTGCCAAGTGCTACAGTTGTCACTCTAATTTCCACGATGGCACAGGCTGCTGGCAACCATACCAGAGTCAGTGCTTGACAATACCAAGCGTATTTCAACATCACAGCCGTGAATGTAGAACCATTCGTGCAATGCCTAATCCGCTTTCTCATCCAAGTTCATGGTACCTTCAATACCACCTGGAGAAACCCAGCAATGATGGTGTTGGCAGACGCCACCATCAATCAGGACGAATATCTCACCAGGTATTTCGACAAGCTGAACAACATCTCCCCTCCCCTAGACCTTACTTAGCCGACGAGACCGACTGCCCCCAAGCCCAGGGAAGGATGGATGATGTTCACGACCTTTGTCACTGATACCCGAGACAAGCTCGTTCAAATTTGGAAGAAGGCCGGCATAACTTCGCATCCTATGCCACTGGGAGTTGCAGCTCCTGCCTGCACAGTAGTATGCCCATCGCAACCAGCAGCTCTGGTCACTGCTGCCCCCCATACAGACCTGCTAGACCCAAAAGGAACCATGGTATTCCAATTCTTTATTGTTGACCCAGAGACGGCAGGCAACCCTATGGACTACAATTCTGACTCTGACGACAACGAGAGCATCAACAAACCGACAGATATGTCTGCATGGCGGGATGCCAACAACACCCAGTGGCTAGAAAGTGTGCAAAATGAGGAGATAACATCTCTGTGAATTCTGGTAGAGAAGATTCTCCAGAAGGTTCCCCCACAGCGAGAAGTTAGGGTCATGTACGGAGTAACATTCAACCTTTCGAGCACAGATAAATTCCCTCCCATATTTTTGGATCTGGGGCTCACTGAGGGGGGTATGTAAAATCTTTCAGACGATGACCAACTCAAGGCTTGGATGGCCATGACTGCACACCTTGACTACCCTCTGGACATTGGTGTTTACCTTCGGCGGCAGCCAGCCAGTGGGATCCCTGATTCTCCTATGTAGGGACTTAAGCCTCATTTCAACCTCTAAGCACTGGTTTACGAAACACATTCCAAAGTAGAGGAATACCCCTACGATTCCAAAGCTTATGAGGTCGTCTCCAAGAGCCGTAAACATCTGGGTAAGCCATGCACAATCTAGGGGTACATCCACTGCCTGGACTGGTTTGGTCCCCAGATATGCCACAGTAGGTGGATGCTCCAGAAGTTCCTGGCATGGGCGAATGGGGTCAACTATTGGGGAGGGATATCAATGACGGACCACATATGCTTCCCAACAGAAGCTTGCTGGCGGCCAAGGATGAATGTGAGCCACCACATCCAGGAGAATTCTCGATATATCGCCATAGGGCGCAAGATGCCCTGTACAGAGCGTTCATAGCGGATCCTGCAAATGCAGTGATATTCGTGAACCCACCTTTCCCACGTGAAGTGGCTTCGGATGAAGAGCACTCGACATGAGCTCATGCCTGGCGCCCC
>Ga0307516_10004471_pt1 | contig 17232 bp, 12 predicted proteins | sample 19_EM_MG_FD_203310 | JGI IMG/M metagenome (GOLD analysis project Ga0307516, IMG submission 203310) | Populus trichocarpa ectomycorrhiza microbial communities from riparian zone in the Pacific Northwest, United States - 19_EM | ecosystem: Host-associated > Plants > Roots > Unclassified | place...
ATCCCGCTCATGCGCGCCGACGCCGTCGACCACTACCACTGGATGACCGGCACCCAGTTTCTCAACGCGGTCGCGCTCGGCCAGATCACCCCGGGCCCGGTCGTGCAGACCGTCGCCGTGGTCGGCTACGCCGCGGCCGGCATCGCCGGTGGCCTGCTCGCCTCGGCCGTCGCGTTCAGCCCCTCCTTCGCGTTCATCCTGCTCGGCGCGCACCGCTTCGACCAGCTGCGCGGCAACCACACCGTGCGGGCATTCCTGGACGGCGCCGGACCGGCCGCGATCGGCGCGATCCTGGGATCCGCCGTCCCGCTGGCCCTCACCCTCACCCAGACCTGGCAGTGGTGCATCCTCGCCGGGGCCGCCCTGCTCCAGCTGGTGCTGCGCCGCGGTCCCGTCCTCACCCTGCTCACCGCCGGAGCCGCCGGGGTGCTGATCGTGCTTGCCGGCGGGGCGTTGCCGCACTGAGCCGCCTCACCCGGCCGCCACGACACCCGGCACGCGCCGGCGGCCGGTCCGGGTCACACTCCGTCAGGAACCGCTGGTTGTGTGGGGCCTTCGAGCCGCTGGCCGGCCCGGGTCGTTCCGTTAAGGACCGTAGGTCGTGTGTGAGCCACCCCCGCCTTCATGGAGCTTCTTGATCATGGTCAGATGATCATGGGGAGGAAGTAGTCGTGGCAGCACCGAGGAAGTACCCCGACGAGCTACGCGCGCGTGCCTTGCGCCTGTATCGCGAGTCGGACCCGAAGCCGGTTGTCCGGCGCCTGGCTGAGCAACTCGGCGTGCATCCAGAGGCGCTGCGTAACTGGATCCGCCAAGCCGAGGCCGACGCGGGCGAGCGCGCTGACCGGCCGACCACCGACATGGTTCAGGAGAACCGGCGGTTGCTGCGTGAGAATGCGTTAGGAACTGTTGGTTGTGTGGGACCTTCAATCCGGCTGCTGGCCTGGGTCATTCCGTTAGGAACCGTAGGTCGCGGAGGACCTCCGAGCCGGCGATCGGGCCGAGATCGGCGAAGGCGGCCGGGTCGTCGGGGCGGGGGCTGCCGGAACCGGCTGAGCCGTCCGGGGACAGGCCGGTGGTCCACACCCTGATCCGGGACAGTTGCTTGGCCTGTTGTTCCGGCTCCTGCCAGTGGTAGCCGGGCTTGAATTCCACCTCGACGGTCCGGTCGCCGGGCCAGGCCCTCAGCACCGCGTCATGGCTCTGGTTGAACCGCCAGCCCCGGGCGGTCAGCATGAACAGCTTGCGGCTCTCGGTGCTCGTGCCGGCGAAGGAAGCGGGGTCGGTCGCGGCCATGCTGAACAGCTCGCGGCTCAGCTGCGCGAACGGCTGGATGATCTCGTAGTCGGCGAAGATCTCCGCCCAGGCCGCCCGGTCGGCCGCGAAGTGCCAGGGGTGCGCCAGCCCGACCGTCGCGGCGTCGTCGAGCGCCAGGTCCTTGTCGTTGACGTCGGCGAATGTTCGGTCCTCGGCCGCCCGGAAGAGCGTCGCGACCTCGCCCCGCTCGTCGAAGGTCGCCCACAGCAGCCGCCGCACCAGCTGCCAGACCAGGGGGTGCCGCACGAGCAGACGCTGGAATTCCGCCCCGCTCCAGCGCCGGCCCATGACCATCGCCTGCTCCAGGGCCCGGATCCGCTCAGCGGCGATGGACTGCACGTCCTTCTTCAGCTCCGCGAACCGCCGGTAGGCGGCCGGGGCCAGCTCCTGGTCGTCGGCGGCGACCGGCCTTGGCAGCCGGGCGATCCGCGCGCCGTGCTGGTCGGTGAAGCACGGCGCGAACTGCTCGTCGAAGCCGGCGGTGAACTGCCGCCGTCCATAGTCGACAGTCGTCCGGCCGTCGGCGTCGAGGCCGAGATCCGGCACGATCTGATCGGCCAGCTGCTCGGGGCTCAGGCCCCGCGCCTCGCCGACCCAGCCGAGGCGCTCCTCGGCCTGAGAGCGGAATCCCTTGGTCTCCGCCTTGCGCGACAACCGGTGCAGATGCGTCAGCGCGACATCGGAACCGATCGCGGCGAGGACGTCCATGCCGGTGCGCACCCGGACACTGCTGCCCTTCGCCCAGGACGGGAAGAGCGCGGTCAGCGCGGGGACGGTGGTGTCGTCACCCAGCAGGGCCAGCGCCACCATCGCGAGACTGTGCTTCGCCGGATATTCCGCGGCCTGCCACTGCTCGAAGACCGCCCAGGCGAAGACGGCGAGGCTGTGCGGCTCGCAGTGCGCCCGCACCTCGGCTATCCCGGGGTGGGGCGCGGCGATCTTCGACACGGCGAGCAGCGCGCCCAAATGCCGCACCGCGTCCTGGGGGAGAGCCGGGCCGCCGTCCCGCGGGCTGACCGCGGGCAGGGTCGGCAGGACCAGCCACTCCGGCAGGTCGGGGACCCGCATCGGCTTGCCGTTCGGGCCTTGCGGCGGCCCGGCGAGCACCGGCGGGGTCGCGCCCGGTTTCTGCTGCGCGGTGGGGCCTGCCACGCTCGCGAGGATGGCCTCCACCCGGGCACGGGCCGGCGCGTCAAGGGCCGGCAACGCCTCGGCGACCACCTCCGGGTAGGCGAGCACGTGGTTGCGCAGCAACTCCACCAGGACTTCCGGGGCCTCGGCCGTCTGCGCCTCGGCCGTCTGAGGCTTGGGCGTCTGAGGCTCGGGCGTCTGTGCCTCGGCGGGCTGTGGCTCGGCGGGCTGCGCCTCGGCCGTCTTGGCGATGAGGACCCGCAAGGCACGCTGGGGATCACGCTTGGCCGCGGTCAGCAGGGCGGGGCGGAAATACTTGCGCGCGACCCGGTCGACCACGTGGCCGAACGCCTCGTCGGTCGGCACCGCGGCCAGCGCCGCGATCGCTCGTTTCTCGTCCTCGGCGCTCTCAAGCAGCCGGTAATAGGGCGTCTTGGCGTGGGTGTCCAGCAGCTCGACCAGGCCTGTGCCGATACCGGCGCCGCCGCTGGCCTCGATCTCCCGTGCGCGGGCCAGCACCGTTTCCGGCAGCAGCCCGGCCGCGGCCGAGACCAGGCGGGGGTCGGCCAGCACCTGGGCACCCAGCAGATCCTTGTACACCGCCAGTTCGTGCGGATTGGTCACCCCGGCGCGGCCCCACTTGTCGTTGAACGATGCCGGCTCGGCCGCTTCGAGCTCGGCGAGGATTCGCAGCGCTCGTACCGGATATCGGGTCATCATGCCGGATTTCAGGAGCGCGGCCAGGCGGATCCGGAGCGCACCGACGGTGTCCCGGCACAGCAGCCGGAACGCCTCGTCGGTCGGGATCGCCCCGACCAGTCGCAGCCCGTCCGCCCCCATCCGCTTGGTATAGGGGTAGTTCGTGTCGTGTAGCCACAGCAACTCGAGATAGAACGGCCCGAGCAGGACCGGCGCGGCGGCCGGCCCGACCCCGTCGAGGATGGTTCCCAGGTCCGACGGGGAGTGGTAGCCCAGCAGGCTGGACGAGATATTGCCCCGCAGCAACTCGAGGTGGCGGACCGAGCTGGCGGCGTGCAGCAGGATCGCGCTCATGTCCCGCTGGCCGCCCCGGCCGGATTTCTCGTCGCCTTCCGGGACGGTGGACCAGGCCGCGGCCGCGGCGCAGTCCTCGTCGACCCAGGCCACCTGCGTCGGCACCAGATAGGACGTCGTGATCCGGCCGATCGGCGAGGTGCGATATCCGCCGAGGAGCTCGCAGGCCCGCTCGTATTCGTCGTCGGTCGCCACCGCGAGATGCGACCGCAGGCCCCGGGCCACCCGGTAGAGACTGCGCAGGTCTTCCCCTCGCCACAGACTTTCGTAGGTCTTCTCGGCGGTGGGGTCGACTGACCAGAGCGACCTGCCCGCGATGATGCCGGCCAGCTCGCCGACGACCCGGATCGCGAACTCGATACCGAATCGGGACACCCACTCGTCGACGAAATATTCCGCGTCTGGGCCGTGGCATCGGGTGAACAGGGTGGCCACTCCGGCCCCGAGCACGTTCGCCTCGGCGCCGGGGTCGTCGGAGGACTGCCAGTCGCTCAGGTAACGCAGGCCCTCGGCCTGCAGCACCGGGTCGTAGATGACGTCGCGTTCCGACATCGTCCGCCGCAGTGACTTCACGACCTTCTCGGACCTCAGCCAGTCGCGCAGTCGCTCGGTCGCGTCGGGTGGGACGACCCGCTCCGCGCCGGGACAGCCGCCCCGGCGCGGGTGCACCTCCTGGCGCCAGAACGTGGGCAGCACCCAGGTGTCCTCATCCGGCAACGCGAACGCACGCACGAAAGCTCCCTTGCTCGGCAGTGGAGCCTGAAAGCTAGACCACGGGTACGACAAGAGTCAGCCTCGTGGCACGAAGGGGCAAGCTTGACGGCCTTCGACCCACCCTCAGGCGATCCAGCGGTAGCGGCGCTGCGGCCGGCCCGCCGAGCCGTACCGGAGCCGGACCTCGGCCTTTCCCGCGGTGACGAAGTGCTCCAGATAGCGGCGGGTGCTCACCCGGGACAGGCCGATCCGTTCGGCGCATTCCTCGGCGGACAGGTCGTCCGGGCAGGCTCGCATCGCGTTCGCGATCAGCCGGGAGGTGTCCGCGGTGAGGCCCTTCGGCATCGGCGCGCTGGAGGTCCGCAGCGTGACGAACAACTGGTCCACGTCCGGCTGCCCCACGTCGGTGGCGAGCGCGAGGCGGCCGTGCACCGCCGCATACCGTTCCAGCCGGTCGCGCAGCACGTCGAAGCCGAACGGTTTGAGGACGTAGTGCACGACGCCGCCGCGCAGCGCCGACCGTACCGTCGAGACGTCGCGGGCCGCGGTGACCGCGAGCACGTCCGGGCCGCCGTCGCCGCCCTCCCGCAGCCGGCGCAGCACCTCCAGCCCGGTGATGTCGGGCAGGTAGATGTCGAGCAGCACCAGGTCCGGCCGGACCGTGCCGATCTGGGCGAGCGCGTCCGCGCCGGTGTGCGCGACACCGACCGTGGTGAAGCCGGGGACGCGGTCGACGAACCCGCGGTGCACCTTGGCCACCATGAAGTCGTCGTCGACCACCAGGACCCGGATCACGGCACGACCTCTCTCTGCAGCGGCAGGCGGGCGGTGAACGTCGAGCCGTCCACCTCGACGCCGCCGCCCCGGTGGACGCTGATCAGCCGGATCATCGCCAGGCCGAGGCCGTGGTGGCCGTCGGTCTGGTCCTTGGTGCTCCAGCCCTGCTGGAACACCCGGTCGGCGAGCGCCGGCTCGACGCCGGGCCCGGAGTCGGTCACGGTCACGACGACCTCGCCGACCTCGCCGGTCTCGTGCACCGGCACCGTCGCCACCTTTACGGTAATGGACCCGCCCGGGCCGGCCGCGTCGAAGGCGTTGTCCACCAGGTTGCCGACCACCGTGACCAGGTCGGCCGACAGCCGGTCGTCCACCGGCGGCAGGTCCGTACCCTCGGCGATGGTCAGGGAGACCCCCTGCTCGGCCGCCAGGCTGGCCTTCGCGATCAGCAGCGCCGCCAGCGCCGGATCCCGGATCACCCCGGTGACCGCCCGGTCCAGGTTCTCGTGCAGCTCGCTGGTCCGGGTGATGTAGCGCACGACCTCCTCGTGCTCACCCAGCTCCACCAGGCCGGAGATGGTGTGCAGCCGGTTCACGAACTCGTGCGCCTGCGCCCGCAGGGTGTCGGTGGTGTGCCGGCTGGCGTCCAGCTCGCGGCGCAGCACGGTCAGTTCGGTGCGGTCGCGCAGCGTCGTCACCGACCCGGCGGCGCGCCCGCGCATGACGACCGGCTGCCGGTTCAGCACCACCACCCGGTCGTCGCTGAGCACCACCTGGTCGACCCCCTCCGAGCGGCCGGTGAGCACGTCCAGCAGCGCCGGCTCGAAACCCTGATCGAGCAGGGAACGGCCGACGGCGTCGGGGCGCAGCCCGAGCAGCCGGATCGCCTCGTCGTTGACCAGGGTCACCCGGTGCGCCGCGTCGGTGCCGATCACCCCCTCCTTGATGCCGTGCAGCATCGCCTCGCGGTGCTCGACCAGGCCGGTGATCTCGCGCGGCTCCAGGCCCAGGGTCTGCCGTTTCACCCGACGCGCGAGCAGCAGGGAGCCGCCGACGCCGAGCGCCGCGCCCAGCACGAGGTAGGTGAGCAGGTTCGTCAGCGCGTTGCTGAGCTGGTCGGACAGGGTGGGATAGGTGCGGCCCACGATGATCAGCCCGATGAAGTGCCCGTCCTGCTCGTCCAGCACCGGGACGTGGGCGACCAGGGCCTTGCTGCCGCCGGGGATGACACCGACCCACGAGCGCCCGGCGAGGGCCGGGCTGCCGGCCATCGGCGCGGTCCGCCCGGCGTCCGGCCCGGTGACGATGGTGCCGGCGGCGTCGGTGACGATCACGTACGAGGCGCCGGACACTGCGCGGGCGCTCTCGGCGACCGTTTCGAGAGCGTCGCGGCCGAGCGGATTGCCCAGGCCGAGCCGTACGGTGCGGTTGATGGCGGCGTTCTCGCCGACCGAGCGCAGCCGCTCACCCTCGACCCGGCGGAACGCGGCGTCCGCCTCGGCGATGGACACGGCGGCGACCGCACCGACGACGAGCAGCACGATGGCCAGTTGCAGGGCGAGCAGCTGGCCGGCCAGGGATAGCCGGTGTCTCATGGAAGAGCATCCTGCGCTGATCCGGTGCGCTGCGCCAGACTGGGGGGATGCGAAGGCGTTCCCTGCTCGGTGGTGCGCTCGCCGCTGCCCTGGCGGGGTGTGCCACCCCGGCGGAAGACCTGCGGATCATGGTGCCCAATCCGCCGGGCAGCGGCTACGACATCACGGCCCGGGTGCTGGCCAGCGTCCTGGACAGCGACGGCATCGCCCGTGGCGTCGAGGTGTTCAACCTGCCCGGCGCCGGGGGAGTGGTCGGCCTGCGCCGGCTGGGGTACGAGCGGGGCAACGGCCTGCTGGTGATGCTCATGGGCCTGGGGCTGGTCGGCGCCGAGATCGCCACGAACGCCGAGGTGACGCTGGCCGACACCACGGCGATCGCCCGCCTGGTGCAGGAGCCGTCGATCGTCGTGGTGCGCCGGGATTCCCCGTACGGCTCGCTCGATGAGCTGATCGAGGCCTGGCGTGCCGATCCGGCGGCGGTGCCGGCCGGCGGTGGGTCCTCGATCGGCGGCCCCGACCACCTGGCCATCATGCTGCTGGCCGAGGCGGCCGGGCTGCCGCCGGCCCGGGTGGCCTACCGCCGGCACGACGGCGGCGGTGACCTGCTCGCCGCGGTCCTCGGCCGCGAGGTGGCGTTCGCGATGTCCGGGCTGAGCGAGTATGCCGACCAGATCGCCTCGGGGCAGCTGCGCGCGCTAGCGGTCACCAGCGAGGAAACCGTCAGCCAGGTGGCGGCGCCGACGGTCCGGTCCGCCGGCCTGGACGTCGTGTTCAACAACTGGCGTGGCCTCGTCGGCCCGCCCGGCCTGTCGGCGGCGGACGCCGCGGGGCTGCGAGCGATGGTATCGACGCTGGACGCCTCGGCGCCCTGGGCGGCCGCGCGGGCCCGGTTCGGCTGGACGGCGGCCCATTTGAGCGGGGACGCGTTCGCAAGCTTCATCGCCGAGGAGAGCGGCCGGGTCGCCGGCGTGCTGCACCGCCTGGGCCTGGACCAGGGCTGACCGGCCCGGCCGGCCCCGCCGGTTGTCCGTCGGGCAGGTAGCGGGAAGCCCGGGAAGCGTATGAGTGCTTCCCGGGCTTTCGTGGCGCTGCGGCTCAGGCGCCGGCCGTCTCGGTCGGCGTGGGCGCCGGGGTGGGGATGGCGTTCGCGCTGGCCCGGGCGGCCTCGGCCAGCTCGGTCCACTGCTGTTGCTGCTCCTGGGCCCAGGCCAGCTCGCCGGCCCACGCGTCGCTGGTGGCGGTGGCGCGGGTGGCGATGGCGGGCCAGTCCTGCTGGGTGGCGGCGTTCACGGCGAAGTCGTGCACGGACGCCCACATCTGCGCCTGGCTGGTGGCCAGCTGCTCGCTGGCCAGCCAGGTGGCCTGGGTCGCGGCGGCGACGTCGGCGGCGCTGTTCCACGCCGACCGGGCCTCCTCGGCGGCCTTGGCCTTGGCGGCCTCGGCCGCACCCTCGAAGGCCAGCTGCGCCTGCTCCGCCACCACGATCAGCTTGTCGAGCTCGTTGCGGTAGCGCAGCTCCTGCTCGGTCAGGTCCATCCGGTACGCCTGCAGGTCACAGTCGGCGGCACTGGCCCAGGAGTACTTGAAGAACTCCACGATGTCGGCGTCGGTGCCGAGCTTTGTCGCGCGCTGCGCGGCCGCGCGCACCCACGGGCCGGAGGCGTTGGCGGCGAGGTCGGCGACGTATTCGCGGTCGAGCAGCGCCTGCTGCTTGGCCTGCTCCACCGGCGAGTGCTTCGCGTCGAGATCCTGGGCCTCCTTCAGCCCGGTACGCACGTAACGATCCTTTTCGGCCAGTGTGCCGTACGAGGCGCGCACCGCCGTCAGGTGCACGAACGGCGAGGTGGCCGGCGTCGACGTGGCGATGGCGCGGGAGATGAGCAGGTCGTTGCGGGCCGCGTTCTTGGACGCCCGGATCCGGGCCAGGTCGTAGCCGCCGCCGGGGATGATCAGGAACAGCCGGGCCGCGTTCGGGACGTCGCTGACCAACGCCGACCAGGCCGCGGTCTGGACCTCCCAGCGCGGGTCCAGATCCGCGATCCGGCGCACGCTGGTGCGGTAGCGGTCGGTCGGGTCGGAGGGACCGGCAGCCGTCAGGGCGGCGGCCGTCAGGGTGGCCGGCGCGGCGGCCGCCGGACAGGCGCCTGTCAGCAGCGCCGAGGCGACAGTCGACGCGGCGAGAAAGGCGATAGTGCGCGTGCGAGCGCGGAACATGGAACCCCCGTGGAGAAAACGATCGGTAGCCGTCACCAGAGCACTTCGACGGCGACGGATGTGTGTCGTCGCATAGTCATAGCAGAACTCGGCCGGCGCCGCGGCCCCGCCGGATCGCGGCTGTCGGTGGCCCGGGTCAGCCGCGGGGCGGGGCGGCGACCGGCCTGATCGCGGTGAAGTTGCTGAAGTCGAAGCGGCTCGCGGTCAGCAGCAGCAGCCACTCGTCGCACCCCTGCCACGGGTACACGTCCGCGGCACCGCCCCGGACCGTTCGCGGCCCGTCGCCGGTGCGGGGCCGGGCGTCCGGCGGCGCCTCCGCATAGCCGGGGATCCAGGTGTCGGCGCAGAGTTCGTTCGCCGACCCGATCCCGGCCAGGCCGAACCCGTTCTCCGCGGCGGCCGTCCGGCTCTCGTCGCCGAAGTCGTCGAGCACCTGGTCCGCGCCGGGCTTGCGGTCGCCGCGGAAGGTCAGGGTGGTGGTGCCGGCCCGGGCCGCATACTCCCATTCGGCCTCGCTGGGCAGCCGGAACGGCAGGGCCGCCAGCAGCTCCTCCAGATCGTCCTCGACCCGGGCGGCGGTGGAGTCGTTCTCGGCGTAGTCGTCCTGGTAGCCGGGCAGCCAGTGCCGCACCTGGGCGACCGTCAGCGGGTGCCGGGCGATCAGGAACGACTCGACCCGCACCTGCCGCGCCGGCTGCCACTGCTGGGCGTCCCTGAAGAACGGGTCGAGGGTGTCCTCGGCCTCGCCGCGCTTCTCGATCTCCCGTACCGCGTCCAGCTCGGCCTCGGACATGCCCATCCGGAACGTGCCGGCCGGCACCTCCCGGAAGACCACCCCCGACGGCTGGTGCCGCCAGGCCGGTCGCCCGGCCACGATCTCGTCCGTCCACATGCCGACGGACGGTAGCAACCCGGCACCCCCTCCGGCTGCCCGGCCGGAGGGGGATTTGCTAGTATTTCCCGCGTCGCCGGGGAACGTGCCGGAGCGACAAGCGGACGTAGCGCAGCTGGTAGCGCATCACCTTGCCAAGGTGAGGGTCGCGGGTTCGAATCCCGTCGTCCGCTCTCGACCATCGACGGTGTCCTGCCGGATACCAGACTCAGCCGGCGCTGCAGGCAGGGGTCATGCCGCCGCTGGCGCCGGCGGCCTGGAAGCCGAATTCGGTGGACTGGCCGGCGCCGATCTGCCCGTTGTAGGTGACGTTCGAGAACTGGACGGCGCCGCTCGTGCCGGTCCGGTTCGCGTTCCAGGTGCCGGTGACGGTGGCGCCCGCGGGCAGGGTCAGGCCGACGTTCCAGGCGTTGATCCCCGAGGCTCCGGCGGTGACCTTGACGGTCGCCACGAATCCGCCGTTCCACGCGTTGACCGACACCGTCGCGGTGCACCCGCTGCCCGGCGGCTGCGAGGTGGGCGGCTGTGACGTCGGCGGTTGCGAGGTGGGCGGTTGCGAGGTGGGTGGGGTCGATCCGAGGACCGGGGTCTGCCAATCCCGCCACTCCGCCAGGTTGCCGGCCGCCCTGCTGGAGATCCTGATCGCGCCGGCGGCGTTGCCCGTCCTCAGCAGGTACTTCTGGATGTGCTGCTGCAGCGGCACCCGCCATTCGGCCCGGTTGGCGCAGTGGTTGCCGTCCTGGATGTCGGACCAGTAGGTGATGTTGTCGCCCGCGCCGAGCGCCCGGTAGACCTCCGCCCCGCCCAGGGCCGCCACGCTCGCGGATCTTGGCCCCAGGTTGGCGATGTGCGGGTTGTCCATGATGAACAGTCCGCGCGGCGCGACCATGGCGACCATCTCGTGGGTGTCGACCGGCAGCCGCCCCGGGCTGCCGGTGAAGGAGCCGAAGGCGTCACCGAGCCACGGCTGCTCCCCGTACGCGCTGCTCAGGCTCTGCGCGCCCTCGCCGGGGATGCCGCGGAAGATCGGGGCGCCGGCGCTGCCCGACTCGATCGGCATGGTCAGGGCGATGCGCTGGTCGAACGCGCCGATGACGAAGGCGCCCTTGCCGAAGCGGGAGCAGCCGGTGACGCCGGTCGCGTCGGCCCGCAGGATGCCGCCGTTCGACTGCTCGATGACGTCGATGAGGCGGCTGACGCCCCAGGCCCAGGCCATGAGCAGCCCGGTGCTGCTGGAAGCGCCGTAGATGCTGTAGAACGCACCCTGCTTGTTGGTGCGGGGCGTGCCCTCCTGGCCGACCGCGTACGGGTCATAGGTGATGACGGCCGCGCCGGCGGCCCTGATGGTCGCGGTGTCGGCGCCGAATCCGCCCAGGACGACGACGGCCGGGAAAGGGCCGGTGCCGCTGGGCAACTGGACGCCGGCGGAGAAGCTGGAGCTTCGGCCGTTGTGCGTCACGTTCACGGTGATGGCGGTGCTCGTGACCGTCCCCGTGACGCTGGCGGGCTTCGCGGGCTTCTCGCCGTAGACGAACTTCTCCGCCAGCTTCTTGATCTCCGCTCGCCGGCACTGCCAGTCGGAGGTGGCGGCGATGCGCGTGCCGTTCAGCCTCGTGAAGGGATCGGGAAGCTTGGCGATGGTGGGCAGGGAGCCGGCGTCGGGCAGGCCGGTGACGGCGCAGCCGGCGCCCTCGTCCTCCACGCCGGAGGCCAGGGCGGCCGCTTCGGCGGGAGCTGTTCCGGGCGCTAGCGCCGCCGCTCCGGCGACCGTCAGCGCCGCTACCGCCAGCGCGACGACCGTCGAACGGACGCTTGAGCGACCCGAGCTGGTAGTCACTGGGGCTCTCCTTCCGATGGATGGCGGAAGCGGTGATCGTCGGCCCGGGAATTCCGAAACTTCCGGTCAGCGGACCATGGAAGCGCTCCCATACTGGATTCCGCCAGTGTTGGGCAGGTATTGAGATGTGTCAATGGAGACCCCGAAACTTCCGGAGGTCTGCCCCGCCGCGTAGCCTCGGCCCATGGCTGATGCTGAGGATGTCCGCCGTCTGGCGCTGGCCCTGCCGCAGGTCGTGGAGATCGCGAGCGACGGCTTCGACTTCCGGGTGGGCGGCAAGGGTTTCGTCTGGTCCTACCCCGAGCGCCGGCCCGGCCGGCCGCGGCTGATCCGTACCGATGTCGCGGTGTTGTTCGTCGGCGACGAGGCCGAGAAGCAGGCGCTGCTGCTCGGCGAGCCCGCCGTCTTCTTCACCACGCCCGGCTACGACGGCCTGCCCCTGGTCATGCTGCGCCTGGCCGAGGTCGACGTCGAACGGCTCGGCGAACTGGTGACCGACGCCTGGCGGATGCGCGCGCCGGCGGAGGTCGCCGGCGACCTCGATGAGGGCCGGCGCGGGGTGAGCTGACCGCCCGGCGGAGCCGGGATGATCATCGGGGATTCACGCTCGAAAGGGGGGCTATTTCCGGGTTGTCCCGGATGGGTCTCCGGTGCCGGTTCTCGGGATGATGAGCCGGCCACACCACCTGGCCCACCGGAAGGAAGTCATGGAATTCCAGCGACTCACCCTCGGCATCGGCGCCACCCTCGCCGCCCTGTTGCTCGTCGCCGCGTGCGGATCGGCGGGGGTCACCTCCCCGGAGAGCGCGGACGGCGCCGCGGCGGCGAGTGCCGGTCCGCACGGTTCGCACAGCGCCTCGTCCCCGGCGCCGCCCCAGCCGCTGCGCAAGGGTGAACGGTTCGTCGACCTCGCGCTCCCGCGTCCGTACGCCCCGGCGGCGCCGAACGGCGGCACCGACGAATACCGGTGCTTCGTCGTCGATCCGAAGCTGACCGAGTCCGCGTACCTGACCGGCAGCCGCTTCCTGCCGCAGAACGCCGACATCGTCCACCACGCGATCTTCTACCGGTTGAGCCCGGAGCAGGCGACGTCCGCCGCGACCATCGACGCCGAGACGCCCGGCGAGGGCTGGACCTGCTTCGGCGACGCCGGGGTGCCGGGCGATGCGGCCTGGGTCGCGCACTGGGCGCCCGGCGCCGGCGAGACGGTGATGCCGGCTGGCCTGGGCTTCGAGATGCAGCCGGGCAGCAAGCTCGTGATGCAGGTGCACTACAACCTGCTCGGCGTCACCGACAAGGCCAAGGCCTCCGACCGCTCCGGCATCCAGATGCGGATCGCGGACGGCGGAACGCCATTGCGGCCGCTGGAGACCGCGCTGGCGATGGCGCCGATCGAGTTGCCCTGCGAGCCCGGCGGCACCGGCCCGCTCTGCGACCGTGACGCCGCCGTCGCGGACGTCGCCAAGCGCTTCGGCGCCGACTCCGGCGCCGACGTCCAGAAGCTCAACCAGATGTGCAACGGCGGCGCCCCGCCGGTCGCCGGCAACACCCAGCACTGCGATCAGCCGGTGCGCCAGGCCGGCACCATCTACCTGGCGGCCGGCCACATGCACCTGCTCGGCCGGTCGATCAAGGTCGAGATCAACCCGGGTACGGCGAAGGCCCGCACCGTCATCGACGTGCCGGAGTACAACTTCGACAACCAGGCGCTCGCCACCCTCGCCGAACCCATCGCCGTCGGCACGGATGACATCGTGCGCGTCACCTGCACCCACGACGCGGCGCTGCGCAAGCAGTTGCCGCAGCTGAAGTCGCTGCCGTCGCGGTACGTGGTGTGGGGCCAGGGCACGAGCGACGAGATGTGCCTGGGCATCATGGTCTTCGCCCCCGCGGTCTGAGCCCCCCGCCCGGACCGGAACACGTGTCCAATAGAACCCGTCAGTTGAGTCGTTCTTCGGATGATCGAGGCCGACCTCGGCGGGTCCGGCCGGTTAGGAGGATCTCGGAGATCGTGTCGGCTATGGCCTTGGCGCCGGCGTCGTTGGGGTGCATGTGGTCCCCGCTGTCGTAGCCGGGTAGCAGGTAGTTCGGTGCTGTGGTGTCACGTAGGACGTGGTCGAGGTCTGCCACCGCGTCGAGGTCGGGGTTGGTTCGGATCCATTGGTTGAGGCGCTGCCGTGTCTCCTCGTTTTCCGGGGTGTCGAGTCCTGGGGCGATCGCGGCGGCGCCTCCGAATGGGGTCACGGTCGAGATGATTGTTGTCAGCCCGTGTTGCCTGGCTCGCTCGAGGATCGAGGTGAGTCCGGCGGTGAGGTCGGTCAGTGGCACTGGTGGGAGTCCGAACATGCCGGGCATGCCGATGTCGTTGAGTCCGATCTGGACGACCAGGTGCGTCACCCCCGGCGATGCGAGCACGTCGCGGTCGAACCGGGCGATGCCCCGTTCGCCGAAGACGTCGCTGAGTAGGCGGTTGCCGGCGATACCCAGGTTGATCACTGTCGTGTTGGCTTCGGCGACCTGTCGGGCCAGCAGGTCGGGGTACCTGAGGTTGGCGCCGGGTGTGGTGCCCACCCCGTCGGTCAGTGAATCGCCGAACGCCGCCACCACGCACCGGCTGGTCGGTGTCCAGGCGTCGATCCCGCTGAGGTAGAACCGGGGCTCAACTTCTTCGGGGTTGGACAGGTCGGGGTGGCTTGCGAGGTCGCCGCGTGCCACGTAGCCGGGCTGCAGGGCGAAGGGGTGGTACGTGACGAGTTCCGTCTCCACCGCGTGGTAGGTGCTCACCGCCAGGTCGGTCTCGGTCGTCGTCGGGAAGTCGATGGGGTCGCTGACCACTTCCTCGCCGATGGGGACCGCCACCTGAGATGCTCCGGTGAAGGTGACTTCGGTGTCGGTACTCGCGACGATCGAGGAGGTGGTTTCGAGGGCCGCGATTCTGGTGCGGGTGATGATGAGTGGCTGCTTGCCGTACAGGTTGCTGAACCGTAGCCGCAGGCGCTGGCCGCCGCCCCGGAGGCGGACGACCTGGCGCAGGGTCTCGTCGTGGAAGCCGCGGGACGGGTGGATGAGCGTCAGCGACTCGTACGGGCTGACTGGCGCGGACCGGAATGCCGCCGTCCAGGTCATCGTCATCGGGCAATCTCCAGGTGAGCTTGTGGAGCCGGGCAGCGGCGTGCGGGGCGAAGGACGGATCGTCCAGGCTGATCGGCTGGTGTTGCATGAAGGCGGTGAGCGGTTCGGTGGGTGGGTGGGCGGTCGATGCGGGCGATGATCGGTTTGATGCCCTCCGCCACGGGCTTGGCACGCCTCTTCATCGCTTCGACGGGGCGGCGGTCGGCTGAGCAGGAATCGGCTCAGGTACTCCAGGGCGAAGACGCCCTCCAGCCCCTCCGGGGTGTGCCACCTGTTCTTCTGGTACGACTGGTGCCGCGGGTGTCTGGGGCAGGGCCGGCAGGAGCGGGATGGCGGCCACGATGATCGCGAGCATGGCGAGAACGAGCCAGAAGATGTTGTGGAAGCCGGCTATCGGGTCGCTGGCGGTCTGCGCGATGAGGGTGACAAGCGCGACGCCGAGCGCGGCGCCGAGTTGGTTGAGCATGTAGAGCACCGAACTGCCCTGCGCCACCATGGCTGCGGGCAAGGCGCGGTAGAGCGATCCCATCGTGGGTGCGCTGTAGAAACCCATGCCCAGACCGATGGTGAAGGCGGCCGTGACGGGCCACAGTTCGGATGTGTCGGCTGAGATCTGGGTGAACGCCAGGCCACTGACGGCGGCCACGATCGCGCCGGCGCTGGCCAGGCCCCGGGCGCCGAGCCGGTCGGACAACCGGCCGGCCAGCGGCATGGCGATGGCGCCGCCAAGCCCTGCCGGCGCCATCAGCAGTCCGGCGGCGAGCACACCGTGCCCGTGTGCCTGTTGGTAGAACAGCGGCAGCGCGAACAGCGCGGCGAAATTGGCCAGGCCGCCCAGACCCATGATCGTGACGCTCGCCGTGAAGCCGCGGCTGGCGAAGAGCCGCAGGTCGATCAGCGGCAGGGTGCGCCGGACCCGCATCGCGTGGAGGGCATATCCGATCAGCATTACGGCGCCGGCGGCCAGCGGGACGAACGCTTGCCAGACGAGGAACGCGGCATGTTCAGCCGTCTGGGACAGTGCCAGGACGACTGCGGCGAACCCCGGTCCGAGCAGGGCCAGGCCAAGGACGTCGAGCCTGACCCGGGTCTGCTGCGGCTCGGCTGGGCGGTCTGCGGGTATGACCCGGCGGGCGAGCAGGTAGGCGATCGCGCCGACGGGGACGCTGAGCAGGAACATCCAGCGCCACGGCAGGTTGGCGAGGATGGCTCCGCCGGCGATCGGCCCGAGGACCGGGCCGAGGGAGAGGACCACGCCCATCAGGCCCATCACGCGTCCCGCACGGTGCGGGCCGGCGGCACGGGCCAGCAGGATCAGCACGAGCGGGTCGAGCAGCCCGGCCCCGACGCCTTGGAGGGCACGGAACGCGATCAAGCTGCCGATGTTCCAGGCCAGCCCGGCGAACAGCGATCCGGTCAGGAACAGCCCCAGGCCGGTCAACCACAGCCGCCGGCCGCCAAACCGATCGACGGCCCAGGTGGTGAACGGGATGGTGGCTGTGACGGCCAGCAGGAACCCGGTCGAGGCCCAGCCGACCGTGCTCAGCGAGGTGTCGAAGGCATCGGCGAGGGTGTCGGTGGCAACAGCGGCCATCGTGCTGTTGAGGATGCCCAGCAGCCCGCCGAGCAGGACCACGACGATCATCCTCAACAGTGGCGGGTCGAGACGATTTGAACTCACGGGTTCAAGTTAGTGGCCTCGTCGGTTTATATGCAACCCAGCTCGTTCATGAAGTTGAACTCGCCGGTATAGTCGAGGGGTGACCGGAGCCCAGACCAAGGCAGCCTCCCGCGGACGAGTCGACAAGCGGCAGGCGATCCTGGAAGGCGCGTTCACCGTGTTCGCCCGCCAGGGGTACGCCCAGGCAGGTGTGCAAGAAATCGCCGACGAGGCGGGCGTGGCCAAGCCGACGGTATACAGCCACCTCACCGACAAAGCCACCCTGTTCAGGCAGGCGCTTCAAGCCGCTGCGCAGACCACGCTGAACGAGCGGCTCGCCGCCTTGCAGCCGCTGCACGATCCCGGCGAAGATCTACGGACGACCCTGGAAGATCTAGGGCATCGCCTGTTACTCCTGCACTGCAACGACCGCTCGTGTGCGCTACGCCGACTGCTCTACTCAGAGATCACGACATTCCCCGACGCCCTGGACATCGTCCGAGAACACGGACCCCACCACCTCAACGCCGCCCTCGCCGACCGGCTCGCCCGGCTCATCCTCGCCGGCCGCCTGTGCGCAAGCGACCCGGCCCAGGCCGCCGAACAGTTCATGGCCCTGCTCCTCGGCCCATTGGAAGCCCGCTCCGAGATGGGCACCCGCCAGATCCCGGATACCGAACTGCTGGAGCTGGCTCACGCCGCAGTCAACACATTCCTGCTGGCCTACGGCGAACAGCGTGACGATCGCAAATAGAAAGCATTCACCCCAGACTTGCTGACCGCGCCACCTGCCCGCGAAGCCTGACATTAGCGATCAACGCGATGACTGTCCTTGGGATCCCCCCAGCGCACACCCCAGCGCCCGTCGGGGGGGGGGGGGGGGCCCCCCCCCCCCCCCGGGGGAGGGGGC
>Ga0307516_10004472_pt1 | contig 17231 bp, 12 predicted proteins | sample 19_EM_MG_FD_203310 | JGI IMG/M metagenome (GOLD analysis project Ga0307516, IMG submission 203310) | Populus trichocarpa ectomycorrhiza microbial communities from riparian zone in the Pacific Northwest, United States - 19_EM | ecosystem: Host-associated > Plants > Roots > Unclassified | place...
AGATGACAAGCGTATACTCGATCATTAACCAAATTTGATGGATGGTTCAAAGGATCCTCGTAGCAAAATACCTTCACATATAAAGAGACAATGTGAATGGGTGATAAGTGTTGATGTGATATTAAAAGGGAAAAATGTACGATAGTGATCACAAATCCCACTAATGAAAAAAAATGAAATAATGTATCTCACTTCAAATCACATCATTATTGAAGAAGATGATAATGATAAACTTATCATCAAAGAAGATGTTGAGGAAGCTCCGCCCTCCCTTGAATCAGAAAATAAGCTTACAGTGAATGAGCTTAAAGAGACTAACTTAGGAACTGTTAAAAACCCACACACAACCTTCATCAATGCAAACTTATCACCTGAAAAGGAAACGAATTACATGGAACTTTTGATGGAGTATCGAGATATCTTTGTTTGGTTTTATGATGAAATGTCAGGTTTAGACCCAAGGGTTATTGTCCATCAATTAATAGTAAAAAATAGGGTTACACCTATAAAACAAACCTAGCGTCACTTTCGTCCTGAACGCATCTCATAGATTGAGACTAAAATCAACAAACTTATCCAAGTAGGTTTCATTCATGAGGTTAAATATCCTACATGGATTTCAAATACCATACTGGTAAAAAAAAAAGGTCAAATATGTGTTTGGGTGGATTTTCGAGACCTTAACAATGTTTATCCCAAAGATGACTTTTCACTTCCAATCACCGAGATTATGGTCGACGCTACCATGGGTCATGGGAGATTAACCTTCATGAATGGTTCATCTGGCTATAATCAAATTCGAATGGCACCCGTAGATGAGGAGAAGACGACCTTCCAGTATTCTAAAAGGAATATATTTTTATAAAGTCATGCCTTTTGGCTTAAAGATTACAAGTGCCACTTATCAAAGAATGATGTAGAAGATTTTTTTTATGATATGCTTCATCAACATGTTGAATGCTACGTTGATGACCTCATGGTGAAATCAAAAGAAAAAGAAAATCATTTGCAAGATCTTCTTTTGGTATTTAAATAGTTATGTCGATTCAAACTAAAATTGAACCCCCTAAAATGTGTATTTGGTGTGTCCTCGGGCAAATTCCTAGGGTTTATTGTTCGACATCGAGGAATTAAGATTGACGAGTCTAAAATCAATGTCATTCTAAAAATGTCAGAACCAAGAAACATCCACGAGTTGAAGAGTCTCCAAGGAAAATTGACCTATATATGGAGATTCATTTCTAACTTAGCAGGTCAATGTCAACCATTCAGCCACTAGATGAAGAATGATACATCATTTTATTAGGATGAAGCTTGTACTAATGCCTTCAACAAGATTAAAAAGTACTTGTTAAATCCACCTATCTTACAAGCGCTGGTATCGAGACGCCTATTTATCCTCTATATTATAGCTCAAATACATTTTTTTGGAGTGTTCTTGGCACAACAAAATGATGAAAGCAAGGAAAGTGTTCTTTACTACCTTAGTAGGACATTAAATGGGGTTGAACTGAATTATTCTCTAATAGAGAAGACATGTCTAGCATTAATATTTGTGATAAAGAAGCTAAAGCATTACCTCCAAGCACATTCACTACGACTAATCTCTCGAGGTGACCCTCTCAAGTTCAACATCTCAAGGCCAATACTATCATGAAGATTGGAAAAATAGGCTTTATTGCTTAAGAATTTGAAACTGTCTACGTCTCATCAAAGGTGATAAAGAGGCAAGCATTAGCTGATTTTCTCATTGATCATCCTATTCATAATGAATAAAAGTTCTCTAAAGACCTTTCTGATTGGGATGCTTTGTTTATTGAAATGTCAGAACCGTAAACAATATTCTTTAATGGTACAGCTCGACAAAATCAAGTTGGAGCTGGGGTAATATTCATCACACTGGAATGAGAGGTTTTGCCTTTTTTCTTTTCACTTACCGAATGTTGTTCCAATAATATGGCCAAATATCAAGCCTTGATTCTTGGGTTATTAATAGCGGTGAATATAAAGATGTCTCACCTAAAAGTTTTTAGGGATTCTTAATTAGTCATCAGACAACTCCTCTCACTTTATGAAGTTAAGAAGCCAGAATTCATCCTATATCACAAGTATGCACTAAAACTAATAGCACCACTTGCTTGTGTCACTTTATAACATGCACCATGAAAAGAGAATAAGCAAGTCAATGCCTTAGCAAAACTGACGTCAACATTAGCATTATGTAGTAAGGAAATAAAAGTCCTTGTATGTCAAAGATGGGTCGTTCCACTAATAACTCATGACGTAGAAAAGAAAGAACAAGTGGGTGCAATTTCTATCTATAAGATAAAAAAAAAAAAAACGGGTACCAGCCGCTTATCGACTATTTGAGACATGGTAAGATACCTAAAGACCTACGCCATAAGACAGAGGTGAGGCGAAGAGCTTCTCATTTCATATGCTTCCAAGGCACTCTTTATTAACGCTCTTTTGATAGAGTTTGTTTGTGTTGTCTTGAAGAAGAAGAATAAGAAGAAGAAGCTACAAAAGCACTAGAAGAAACACACTCAGGGATCTATGAAGCACACCAATCGAGTCCTACACTTCTGAATTAAAAGAATGGGGTACTACCGGCGTACAATGGTGAAAGATTACATAGACTATGCTAAAAAGTGCCAAAGTTGTCAATTGCAATGCTAATTTGATCTATCAACCACCCAGCTTTTACACCCAACAGTTGCTTCTTGACCTTTTGATGCTTGAGGGCTTGATGTGGTAAGACCATTGCCGAAAATTTATGGGGGGCATCTTTACATATTGGTCGCAATAAATTACTTCTCAAAGTGGGCAGAAGTTGCAACATTAAAAGAGATCAAGAAAAAAAAAGTTGTAAACTTCATTCGAACAAACATCATATACCGTTATGGGGTACAGAGATATATCATAATTGATAATGGATAGGAGTTCTACAATATAGCCATGAACAAGTTGTGTGCACAATATGGTTTCAAACAACATAACTCTTCCATGTACAATGCTTCGGCTAATGCTTGGTATAAGTTTTTAACAAGACCTTATGCAATATTCTTAAGAAGGTGGTGAATCGCTCGAAAAAGGATTGGCATGATAGAATTAGTGAAGCGTTATGGGTTTATTGTACTACATTTCAGACACCGACTCAAGCTACTCCATATTCCTTGGTATACGGGGTTAAAGTTGTTCTTCCACTAGAATGTCAAATTCCATCTTTAAGAATTGCAATCCAAGGACTCTCTAATGTAAATAATGTTCATCTATGCCTCGAAGAACTTGAAGCTTTAAATGAAAAGCATCTTGAGGCACAACAACAATTAGAATGTTATTAAGCACAACTTTATAGAGCTTTCAGCAAAAAGGTGTGACCATGCTTGTTCTAAGAATGAGATCTTGTCTTGGCAGTATGACACCAGATAATCATGTCAAAATACATGGGCAACAAGTTCCTCTCCAAATAGGATGAACCTTATGTGGTTCAAGAAGTCTACACCAACGAAGCTTACAAAATTATCGATGAGAATGGATTAAGGATTGGACCTATTAATGATAATTTTTTGAAAATATATGATGCTTGAAATCTGATGTAGCTCCTGGCCCGCCACGAGCTAAAACTGTAAAAGGCATAAAAAACAAAAAAAATAAACTACGTTATCACTTGATCATTTATCCACAAAGGTACATAGGCAACTTGGAATTCGTTTTGAGTACAGTCACACAAAAAAAAATCAATGACAAAAAAAATTGTTTGAACTATGTTGTGACTTGATCCTTTGTCTACAAAGGTACATATGCACCTTAGAAATTATTCTAAGTACAATCACACCATCCTTTAAAACTATTTGAACCCATATGATTGTTCACATGGAAAAAAAAGGAATAAATAAACCTCAAAACACAATCATAACATGTAAATCCAGATAACAACACATAAGTAAAGGCAAAATATAGACTTTATTAATAAAAAAAGATTGTATTACATAAAGTATGTATTCTCAATATAAAGTTATAAACTAGTGTTACAAAAAAAAAAAAAAGCATTCCAAAGCATAAGAAACCATCAGCATATTATGGCTTACATCTATGTCATTCTAACTCTTTTTGTTTGGCCTTCAACAGTCCTTTTAAATTTGAAGAATGATTGTGTCAGTTTCACTTATCACAGGGGAAGAGGATATTGTAATGATCTTTGCTCGAATGCCGGAGATGATGATTTTTCTCTTAAAAAGCTCTTCATTATCCGCTTTGAAAGATGATTCTAACTCGGTCTTCTTGCTCTACAACTCCATCAGTTGATCCTCTATTTTTGTTATCTCAGCATGAGTGGTGGAAATAGATCTAGATGTCTCATCTTCAAAAGATTTAGAATTTTTTAGCTACACTTCAAGTTTTTCAATGTCTAAGGCTTGTTGCACTGATGTCATCATAGGAGATAGTGAAGACTCTTTAGTGGATAAACTTTTAAGCATCTTCAATCACCTCAGTCACCATTCCTCTGTTAGAGGAGCAATCAACCTTTATATCTTCTATGAAATGGAGGATCTTCTCAACTTAACCAGCTAAGTTAGGAATATAATGGACCGGTGTACAAACAATCTTAATTTTTATGCTCTCCCAACACTTAATAGCAAATTCAGATCTTATCACACATATTATGTCATCAACATAATACCTAGTAACTCCTGAAGGCTCAAAAGCAGTAGCAAGTCCAAGAATACACAAGCTAGTCCCTATATTATTAAGGAATGGTGGAGGTGGTGTTATAGATCGATGATTAGATTGTTCATGTGGTAAACTAGATGAAGGATGAGAGTTTCTAATCCCAGCAGCTAAAATATTGAAAGGATTAGGGCTAGCAACACTCATTTTCGGCCCAATATACATATCAAAGTCATTCCTCAAGTCTTGTTGACCAAGGTGAAACAAGAAACAATAACAAAAAAAAAAGAAGTAAGGTTAATATATGACAAGTAATATGAATTAAAGAGAAAAGAAAGTGTCAAACCAATTCATCAACATTGTCTAGCATAATTGATGCACTAGGGACTCCATGAAAAAACTCGGTCTGCAAGGATTAAACACCTTTTTGGTGCGTTTTAAACATCTCCAATTATGATCATTATCTTCATGTTCATTGTCCTTAACATTTAAAATTGCTTCAACATTGTTTTTCTTCTCCTACTACACGTATATCATTATGAGAATCTTAGAAAGAAAAAAAAAGAGAAAATTAACAAGGCATATGGAAAAAGGATAAGTTTTTATTTACCAATCATGGAGAAAAAGATTGTTCACTCCTTTCCTTTCCCCCTAAAGAGTTAGTGGATTTCTTCTTGAGATGATCTTTTGAAGCACTCACTCTCTTCACACTAGGAATCACAAGTGGTGTTTTATTTATGTGGGCACATGTTTGGGCACCATCCTCCTTGCCTAAATCAACATCAACTGCCTGTTTGTCTCTATTATGGGTAGGAGAAATTCTTTTCTTCTTTATTAAAATAGGGTCATTCTTTTTTCTTTTGCTTTTCAGGATACTGTAGCAACATTAGCAGGACTTTTGAGAATGATTTTCATCTCTAGATGACAAACTTTAGACCACTTTAGAGTTCATTAGTCCATGTAACATTTAGTCACCAAAAAACATTTAATGCTTGGAGGCAATGGAAGTTTGCACTGAGAATTAGTGTTGAATTTAGTAAAACTATGTCAAAGTTGAAATGCATCTTCCAAGATTGGAACCCCAGTTCCCCCTCCAAAGTCATGGGGAATAAATAAGCAGAATCCAAACTGTCTACTAAATCTATCAGGATAATAGGAATCAATAATGAAAGTATTATCATAATGAAGAGTCAAATAGTCGAATTAAATATTCATAAAGTAGTCACTCTTGAAGACCGACAAGTTGCCATCATCACGCAAAACAACAACTTTGGCCAAGGGAAGTAATGTAGGAGATATGGTTCTCTTAGAATTTCTGAAAAGAGCATTAACTTGAGATTCATTGAAATGTTTTTCCAACCCCGCGCCAGCATATTTTGTTATCCCAACTAACTTGGCAAGGCTAATAGTTGTTTGATGGGTGCCAATTTTTTTTGCAAGCCAACTACTGGGAAAATAAATAGGAAAGGGGATGTCTCGTGCATTTACACTTAATGCAGATTGGACTTCCTTTAGACCTTTGAAGATACTTGCTAGAAATGGTATCGCAAGAGAGAATTGCCATTCAGTCGCCATTATAGATGCTACTTTGAAAGTACTAGGACGAATGAAACCAACATCTTTGTTAGGAAATACAAATTTACATAGCCAACACGAAAGAAAAGTCGTTAAATAAACATTATCTTGAATATAAGGAGGGGCATTAAGCTCTTTAAAAGGATGGATGGATTTTTTAGAGCGAATACGAGACTTGTCAATTGAGCCAGATGGATAAGTAATCTTATTGGTTTCGCTAGACTTGCCCATGAAGAAATGCACCTTTTATCTCAAGTCATCTCGGAACCAGAAATCTACCCAATCTTGAAGAGTCATTACATAGTCACCATCAACGGTCTTACATTCTTTATGAAAGGAAATAAATAGATAATTGCAGCTCTTTAGAAGAAAAGAATGTCCTTTCTTATCAGCTTCATTAAGTTCATTAGCAAAAAGGGAGACTTCATCATAAAAAGTGCCAAAAATAGAAAGGTCGCTACATGATTTCAATTCCAAAAGTGACACAAACCCCTCGCCATTCGGGGTAGATAACGTGTTAGTAGCTGGATTCCAATGGTTGTAGAAAGAAAGGATAACATTCATCTACCGGTAATATATAAAAAGGGATGCAAAAAAGGTGTCGTAAATATGTGCCCTCTTGAGGATCGGCTCATAGTGTTTCAAAATATCTTTTGTCCATTCTCAATACTTGAGAGTATACTCAAGTGCATCAGAAATTGGGAAATAATCCTTGCAAGTAGCATCTTCATCATGTTTACGATAGTCTAATAGCAGCAGATCAGGTAGAAAAGTGGTTGAATGTAGAAAAGAGGATTGAAGTTGTAAAAATGACTGAGGCAAACCACCATGACCATAAAGTTCATAAGAAGTCTCTGATGACTATAAAGTCAAATGCTTGATGCTTTAGGAAGATCACTTCTTAGCGAATGGACTAATAACTGGTTCGTATATGCTAAGGCTTGTCCTCCATACTTACTAAGAACCTTTTAGAAAAAGAAGAAGAATTCCTGAAAGTCACCATTTAAAAAAATAATGTTTATTAGGTGCATATTTGAAAGAAGGGATAGGGAACAAGATTATAAATCCCATGATATTTATATGTCCTAATAATAATAATAATAATAATAATAATAATAATAAGGGTAAGAAATTACCTTAAGCAAGAGCCAAAGAAGAGTGATGCTCTAACGTTTGGAAAGGGGTTATGAATTTTCAAAATTGATGGGTCGTAATAAAAATTTTACAACCGTGACTATTAAGAAAAAAAACTCTTCAAGCACCAAGCCTTTTGAAATATTACAGCAAAAGAATTCAGATCGCCAAAGAAACTCGCGTAGAACCCCAGGTCAAACAGTTAACCTACATCCAAATTCCAAAGAAAGTCAAAGAAAATTGAGTTATAATCCAACATGGGACAAATACTTATACCATTGAAGATATGATCCATTCATTAAACATGAACAGGTCACAGAGTTATTCAAGTGAAGAAAGCCTCGCAAAAAAAGATAAGATTGAAAAAAAATATACTAATATGGTTGAGAAGCTGTAGGAAGAATTTATAAGATTTTATGTGCGAACGGCATTGATTTATGATGCAAACAAGAAGGTAAAACACTGGTAAAAGCTCTTTTATTTATAAGGCTGAAATGGTGGAATTGTTTTGGCCTTCATGTCTGATGAATTCTAGAGCTATGGGAGAAGTCCCCTTGAACTCGCAATGTTTGCAGAAATAATCCAGAGCTGAGAGAACACATCATAGTTTATCAATTTAGGGCTGAGAATATATTATAATTTATGGTAGCAACGATTAGGAAGCATTGGTGACAAGGATGCTGAATCTCTTGCGGCTACTTCAACCACTGGTTGGAAGATCATATATATTCACACATAAAGCCTGAGAAACTGTGTGAATGAGACCGGTTCACAGACTAAAACAACAAAGTTGAAGTTCTGCTACAATTGGTTTATAAGCATAATTGACATATAAGTTGAGGTTTTGCAATGCTGACAACGGTAAGAAGAATGATCAAGTGGAATCTATCTACAACAAACATTGCATCCAACTTCAATCCTTGATGATGATCTACATATAAATCATATGGAATCTGTCTACAACAGACGATGCATCCAATTTCATAGACTTTTAAATATGTCTACAACTTAGAATCATGTCTTACATACATACGAAAGTAAAAAAAAAAAAAAACCTGCAGTTGTAAAACAAATGATGAAAGGAGGCATGCATACCTGGACTGCTAGAAGGAGGTTGCAAAAGAGCTGCTAGGAGGAGGTTGCAGAAGAACTGCTAAGTTGAGGCTGCAATACTAATAAAAGAACAAAAGGAAGGGCTACGTGGTTGGTAACAAAAAGAAAGGCAATGTAATGTTCTTTTATTACCATACAACAAAGGATTTTTTTCCTGATTACAAAAGAAAAAAAATCTTCATATTTTGTCAAAGTAAGGTCGGGTTGCTGTTATTTTCCTCTTCTAAAAGAAATATATGAGGAGATATTAAAAGTCTTTCCTGTTTCAAATCACGGTAAAAGGAAACAAAAGAAGAAAAAAAAATCTTCATGTTTTACTTTGGAACTTCTGTGGCTACTGGGTTGATCATACAAACTATCACCTTATGAATACTACGAGGTGAAGGAATAAGCAGAAGCAGTAGCTTAACAAAGTGGCGAGGCAAGGAATTTTGTGAGCTTCAGGTTGCAAAAAAAATGGCTAGCACTAGCAAGCCTAAAGGAACCCTTTGAGGGGGGGCAAAATCTGAATTAGCTCTCTGAATTAATGATGATGCAACTGAGACTTCTAATGTGATCGCTAAAAAAAACAAAGGACAGTAATAGAAAGTGCCTATGAACACAAGGAGCTGGAATCCAGCACTTAAAGAGACAACCTTTTCAGTTGTATCTTCTGAAAAAATAGTAGATGAGATGGACCTTATCTGCCTACTCTACAGCAATAAGTGTTCTTTTTTATTTAGTCGTTTTAAATATAGGATGAAAGCTTTTCATCTCTGATTTTATTTCAGGCTAACATTAAGCTTGAAGGCAATGCCATTGACTCTGAAATCAATCAGGTTCTATAATAAATTTCACTTCAAAGCTTCCTCACCCTGTCGCATGAAGTTGCTTGATTGATAGGAGGTGGAGTTGATTGTAGTCTTTGTCTATTCTTCCCCAATAAACATGCGATGATCTACTCAAAAAGCCGCCAATACGTCAAAGGATCTATTTGTGGTTTTGGTGTTATACAACAGCTGTAAACATTAAGGCAATGGCAGTATTTCTTTCTTTGAGATACTTTCTTAATGCACCAATATATTTTCCAATGATAAACCTGATGATACTTTTGTTTGGAGTGCTAGGAGTTGTAATGGTGCTGCTAAGATGTGTCTAACAAATTATGCTTTCACTCTGCATGGGTAAAGTCTGGTAATGCATGCTTTCTGTTTATCGTAACACAAAATATAGGCTTACGTTACAGTAAGCAACATTGACAATATGAAATTAGTAATAAATAAAATGCATAAGTTGTTTCAATGCTGAATAAAAGGCATAGCATGAATAAAAGGCTGGAGACTTTTGGGTGGATAAAACTTCTTTTTCAAAGTGGTTTTGATGAGGGAAAGCTCAAGAGCTATATCTTAGTCAGCCATGCAAACATGATGTTGTCGGGCCTGTCAATATATTCTTCTTTCTTTATTTAATTTCTTTCATAACTGTATATTATATTTTTCTTTCCTTATTTAATTTCTTTCATAGATGTATATCCCTTGATTATCTCTCTAAGATTTTCATTATTATCTAAGCCTAGGATTAAGGGATCTGATTATGTTTATTAGACCCTAGAATTAAGGGATTTGATCATTCTTGATATGTGTGTGTGTGTGTAACTCTCTTGAATGTACAAAAAACATTTCAGAATTTCTCTTGTATTATATTGTCATGGTATCAGAGCCAAAACTCTGAAATCAATTCATCTTGTGTTTGGTTCCTTGTTTGGTTTTTCTATTCTATTTTTCTTGGACTTGATCTCTTGGTTCTTGTTTCTAGTTAAATCATGTCTCTGAAACGATCTGAACATTTTCTTGTTCGATTTACTGGAAAGAACTATTCTGCTTGGGCTTTCTAATTTCAGTTTTTTGTCAAGGGAAAGGAATTATGGGGTCATATTGCTGGGACAAATCCTGCACCTGACAGTGAGAAGGAGAAGGAGAAATATGTGAAATAAGAGGTGAAGGATGCTCAAATTATGTCTTGGATCCTTGGAAGTATGGAACACTCCATGCTTCTAAATCTCAAGCCTTACAAATCCTCTAGAGAAATGTGGGATTACCTGAAGAAAGTTTACAACCAAAGCAATACAGCACGAAGGTTCAAATTGGAACTCGAGTTGGGTCAACTCAGTCAAGTCAGTATGTCAATACAAGAGTTTTATTCTTCCTTTGTAAATCTTTGGGCTGAGTACACAGATATTGTGGATGCAAGTGTACCTCTTGAAGGACTTATTGCTATCCAAAGTGTGCATGAGACCAACAAGCGTGATCAGTTTTTAATGAAGTCAAGGGAGGAATTTGAAACAATTAGGTCCAACATGATGAATAGAGAACCAGTTCCTTTCTTGGATATTTGTGTAGGAGAGCTTCTCAGGGAAGAAAAACGGATCATTACACAGGCTGTCTTGGAGCAGAAAGCTCAAAATTTTTCTCAAGGGAGATCTAAAGGAGGCAGAGGTATGTCTAATGTCCAGTGCTATAGTTGCAAAGGATTTAGGCACATTGCCACTACTTGTACTAAAAATTATGCAACTATTGTAAGAAAACAAGGCATATCATCAAAGATTGCTCCATCAAACCTCCAAAAAAATCTAAAACTGCCTATAATGTCTCGGTTGGTTCCTCAAATGCTCCTAGTCCTGGTCAGTCTTCTATTACTCCTAAAATGGTCCAACAAATGATAGTTTCTACTCTTTCTGCTTTAGGCCTTTCAGGTAACCGAAATTCTATTCCTAAGCCTTGGTATTTTGATTCTGCTGCTTCCAATCACATGACCAACACTGTCTTACCTTTAAATAATGTTCAAAAATATAAAGGAAATCTTCATATTCGTACTGCCAATGGTAATCCCTTGTCTATCACAACTGTTGGTGATATTTCAACCCTTTTGAATACTATTTTTGTGTCTCCTAAGTTGTCCACTAATCTTATATCTGTTGGCCAATTAGTTGACAACAATTGTGATGTTCATTTTTTAAAATCTGGTTGTCTTGTGCAGGATTAAGTGTCCGGGAAGATGACCACGAAGGCACCTAAAGTGGGACGCCTATTTCCCTTACTTCCAACTCTTTCTCCTGTGTCAAATTATGTTGCCTGTAATGTTGTTCAATGTGATAATCAGGTGTGGCATAGACGTTTAGGACACCCTAATTCTCATGTACTTCGAGTCCTGTTTAAATCTGGTTTACTTGGAAATAAAAATTTGACTTCTTCTAATAATGATATTGTTGATTGTGCATCTTGCAAACTTGGTAAAAGCAAAACTCTTCCTTTTCCATTACATAAAACCCGCACCACCAAACCTTTTGAAATCATGAATACTGATGTATGGGGTATGCATCTGTAATTTCTCATGAACATTACAGATACTTTGTTATATTTATAGATGATTTCACTCATTTTACTTGAGTATATTTTCTTCGATCTAAAAGTGAGGTATTCTCTGTATTTAAAGCCCTTCTTGCCTTAGTTGAAACATAATTTTCTACCAAAATCAAAATTCTACAATCTGATTCAGGTGGTGAATATATGTCAAATGAATTTCAAATTTTTCTTCAAAGTCATGGGATCATATCACAACGTTCTTGTCCTTTCACCCCACAACAAAACGGTATGGCTGAAAGAAAGAATTGTCATCTTCTTGATGTTGTTCGAACTCTTCTCATTGAGTCATGTGTTCCTTCTCATTTTTGGTGTGAAGCTTTGTGTATTGTTGTTTATTTGATTAATCGATTACCATCTCCCAACTTGAACAATGATTCTCCCTACTTTCGTTTGTTTGGACATGCACCAAATTATTCTAATCTTCATATTTTTTGATGTGTTTGTTTTGTTCACCTTCCTGCACATGAGAGAAATAAACTTATTGCCCAATCTGTCAAGTGTGCTTTCTTAGGATATGTTGGAACCCAAAAAGGATTTCTTTGTTATGATCCACATGCACGTCGAACTCGTGTCTCTAGGAATGTCATATTTTTTTAAAATCAACCCTTCTTTCGCACACAACACACTTCAGCACTTCCTTCTCTATCTGTTTTACCATATTTTCCTGAGTCGCCAACACCAATACAAAGGTTTAAACCTGGTTATATTTATCATAGACGCACTCCTGCTTCTGATCCTTCTACAGGTCTCACTAAGGTTCCTTCACATCTTCTTGTGGCATCTGATTCTGTTCTACCCACTTCCTATGATCCACCTCTTCTTCATAAAAGCTCTAGACCTCACAGACCTCCTGAAAGATATGGTTTTTCAACTCATGTGGCTATGTTTATTACTCTGTGTTTTGTTTCCATTCCCACTTGTTATAAACAGGCTAGAGAACATGAATGCTGGCAACAAGCAATGGAGGCAGAACTTTAAGCACTTGAGGCAAATCATACTTGGGACATTATTTCTTGTCCTCCATATGTTAAGGCCATTGGTAGTAAGTGGGTCTATACTGTGAAACTCAAGTCTAATGGCTCTTTAGATAGATACAAAGCTCGATTAGTTGCTCTTGGCAATGAACAAGAATATGGCTTCGACTATGAAGAAACATTCGCACTAGTTGCTAAGATGACCACGGTGAGAACAATTCTTGCTATTGCAACCTCTAAAGCTTAACATGAAACTTCTACCTGGTATGTCCACAACGGCTTCTGATGAAGTTTGCAAGCTAAGACGCTCTTTGTATGGGTTGAAACAGGCACCTAAAGCCTAGTTTGAGAAGTTTCACAACATTCTTCTCACCTTCTCCTCCACAAAAAGTCAATATGATTCATCACTCTTCTTTTACAAGAGCACCACTGGTACAGTATTGCTCTTAGTCTATGTCGATGATATTATCATCACTGGTAATGACATTGGGCTGATCACAAAGCTTCAACATATGTTGCATAGTACATTTCAAATGAAAGATCTTGGACATCTCATATATTTTTTTGGGCTGAAAGTTCACTCTAGAGATCATGGTTTGTTCTTAAATCAACATAAATATATCCAGGATCTCATTGAGCTAGCTGGTTTAAAGGATGCTACTGCTGTTGATACGCCAATGGAGATGAATGTGAAATACCGAAAAGATGAAGGCGAGCTTTTGCCTGATCCTTTTTTATATAGGCAACTTGTTGGTAGTCTTATCTACCTAACAATTACAAGGCCTGATATCTCCTATGTTGTCTATATAGTTAGCAAATTTATGCAGGCACCTCGACATCTTCATTTTGCTGCAATTCGTCGTATTATTAGATACTTAATTGGGTCATCTACTCGTGGGTTGTTTTTTCCTAAACAATCTACTCTTAATTTGACTTCATATAGTGATGAAAATTGGGCTGGCTACCCGGATACTAGGAAGTCGATCACAGACTGGTGTATTTTTCTTGGAGATGCCTTGATTTCTTAGAAATGTAAGAAGCAGGACTGTGTCTCTAAATCTTCTACAGAGGCTGAGTATAGAGCCATGTTTGCAGCTTGTTCTAAAATTATGCGGTTACGTGGTCTTATTTCTGAACTTGGGTTCCCTCCAACTGATCCTACTCCACTTCATGGTGATAATACTAGTGATATTCAAATAGCTGCGAATCCGGTATATCATGAACGCACAAAGCACATAGAGGTGGACTATCATTACATTATGGAGGCCTTTACTCGAGGTGTTATCACTCTTCCTCATCTTAATACTTATCTTCAAATAGTTGATGCCTTTATAAAAGCTTTAACACACTAACGACATAAGTTTCTCAGTAGCAAATTGATGTTGTTAGACCTACCCGCATCAATTTGAGGGGGGATGTCAATATATTCTTCTTTCCTTATTTAGCTTCTTTCATAGATGTATATCCCTTGATTATCTCTCTAGATTTTCATTATTGTTTAGGCCTAGGATTAAGGGATTTGATTATGTTTATTAGACCCTAGAATTAAAGGATTTGATCATTCTTGATATATATATATATATTGTAACTCTCTTAGTGAAATATACAGAAAACATTTCAGAATTTCTCTTGTATTATCTTGTCAAGGCCTACAATAATGGGTGATTCTGAACAGTTAGTTGTAAGTCTGCCATAACTAGAGGGGGGTCTGCACCAAACAAATTCTTGGATGGCCTTACTTATGGACTAGTGGGATAAGTCTAGGCTTAGGAGGAGATATGGTCATGCCAAACTAGAATAATGACTCAAAAATGCCATAACTTTTGATCCAACCATTGGATTGTGATTAGATTTTTTTTATTGTGTCGCTACACTGACTATTAGATCTTTAGATATATAAAAAAAATCTTGCAGATGCCTCCTGGTTTTGGCAATTTTTGTGATTTTTTTCCTTGGCTATTTTCATATTTTTATGCTCTTTCCTTTGTAATTCTAGATTTGGAAGCACTTGATTGACATAAATTCTTTGTGAGACTCTAGAAAATATTATTTATTATCTATATGGTATCTATAACCTTGCACGGGCATAATAAAGTGAAAATAGAAGGCTTTGGAAGCCTCATATAACAACAAAATCATGGTCTAGAAACACTTCCTGTGGAACCTACCTCCAATCAGATTTGATGCACTTCATAAGGTCATATAGGAGCTTTGACAATAGCACTATATTACCAAGTATTACTTAGTTACTGAAACTTTTGCATCATAAAGATGAACCTTTGCATTTGACCAATTCAAGTTTTCAGTGTTAACGAATTCTTAAAAAAATATATACTTAAAATATAAGATCGTCACAATTAGGTTTTCGAGACATGCCAACTTATTTTGTAAGTAAACCTGTCACAAGGGGGCATCTGTAGAAACAAAAAAAAATCCACCGATCAAATTTTGCCATGTGGTATTTTTATTTTATTTTTACATGAAAGTATAAAATAAAGTTGAAATAAATAACATAGAAAATAAATAAGCCTTCATATGTTTCTTGGTCAATGAAAGATTGATGCTTGGGATGAGATATTCAAGATATCTTGTCATAAATGCAAAATCTCATCAATAAAAATTAACCAATAAAATCATGTCATATGGCATTGGAAAAGGACCTAGGAGCCCTTACAAACTTCTATAAATAGAGAGCCTCAACCTAGAAAAAAAGAAGAAGAAAGAATTCTCAGAGATACAAATTTTCATCAAGATAAGCTCTTCAAGTAAGGAATCTCTCTCTTAAAGCAAGGAAGCTCTCTCGAAAGTTTTCAAACCTTCTTCATCTATGCTTGAAGTCTATAAAGAACAAAGATTTGTTGGATCAAGTCAAATCATCAAATCTTGCTTCACAATGCACACTCAAATTCACGCTCTTGCAAAGCACAAATCTTGGCTTGATTTCTCTAATAAATCAAGTCACCATTTATCAAATCCAAGGGAAGAATCAAAGGATTGTTTTATTCTTTTGAAAGAATATTTTACATAGAGATTGTACCCGGTCATATATTTAATAAAATTATATATTTGTACATGTGTGTTTGTTTAATTTCAGGTGCTCAAAATTGTGTCTATTGGGACATATAGCAATGCTTGGACATTCTGATGTTTTTGTTCAGTTTTAGAAGTTTATATAGGTCATGTTGATGTTGCTTGTGATGTTAAATGAGCTTTTAGACTGATAAAAACAATATAGATGCATGTTTATATGTTGACTGATGAGTACTTAAAAGTGCATTTTTATCAAGGTTTTATATCATCATTTTGCACGTAAAGCATCAATAACTCCGTAACTAAAGCATGTTTTATAATAACAAGTCTGATACTATAAGATACCTTTAATTTATGGTAAATGTTTATATTAAATGTAGGCCTATCACATAAATCAAAGGATTGATTGATGAGTTTAACTACTGAAATTGAGAAGACAAGAAAGGGTTAAGATTAGAAAAGAGATGTCGATTCAGTCCAAACTGGAACACTGTTCAGTCATTGGGTCATATCTGAAGTTGTAGATCTTGGATTTTAATTTGGTTTATATGGCTAGAAAGCTAAGACATAGGCCTAAAACATTCATGATAAGTGAAAGACTCAATTCTGCTGTTTGGAAGTCCAAATCTTAGCAACAACGGAGAAGTCGGAATATGTCCTGCAGCCCAGACACTGTTTAGTGTTCAGCCTATATCTTGAGTTCTAGAAGTCCAAATGCACTGATTCTTTTTTTGTTGGAAATCTGAGACAATTTCCTAAAACTTTGATGGGGACAATCTGTTCAAATTCTGACGTTAGCAATGACATTTTGTTTAGACAAAAAGATAAGGATTGTCATCAAGTCAAGATGTGGCCACCCACTCAACAATTAGTCATCAAATCAATAGTTTCAAATTTTGGCCTATAAAAGGAGGGATTTGCCATGTATTTAGGCATCTTGGTTTCCAGATCAAGATCATGTTCTTGCTCTCTTTCTTTATATTTTTATAATACTTAAGTTTTGCTTTCATTAATCTCTTGTTTATGCTTTTCATTTCCTTTCCTTTACTTAGTTAACTTATATCTTATTTATATTCTTATCTTATTTATTTATGTTTTTTCTTTCATTATGTTTAGATAAGTTTATTATGTCAAGATGAAAAGGTTACACTAATGGTGTAAGAATAAGTATAGTATAAACTCAACATGGACTTTAATGTTTGATATTAACATGTTTTGTATTTGTTATCTTGTTCACTTTTAATACTTTGCTTGTTAAATGGTTAATCTAGATTTATGTTGTATAACCCTTGGTACAACAAATACTTGGCACTTTCATAGCCCAAACCGTATG
>Ga0307516_10004473_pt1 | contig 17226 bp, 21 predicted proteins | sample 19_EM_MG_FD_203310 | JGI IMG/M metagenome (GOLD analysis project Ga0307516, IMG submission 203310) | Populus trichocarpa ectomycorrhiza microbial communities from riparian zone in the Pacific Northwest, United States - 19_EM | ecosystem: Host-associated > Plants > Roots > Unclassified | place...
GTCTCGAAATTTTTCCCTTGTCCTCGACTTCATCCTCTTTCAAGCCTTGGGTGACAGGCAACGTCGAACCTGGTAAGGTCACGTGGACTCTGAACATTTGGGGACTGCCATATCTGGCCATGACGCCCCAGCCGATACGCGGGCTGCGGTAGCCTATATCATGGTATCACTCCAACAGTCCAATAGATTTAAATGAGCGCGTCAAGTGCTAATGGCCTTTTATAGGGCTTTGAAGTCAAGTACTCAGGCATTAGGACAGACGCAAATCTGTAATCTTTGTATCCCATTTTACTGATACGAATATCACCGCGATACTTGCTGTATCACATACAGTTCCTTTGGAATTCCTGAAGTGTTAGGACTTAGGACGTAGGAAAACTTTCGGCGCTGATGCACTGGACTACATCATGCCAGTGGGAAATACATCTTGGTGTACTTGAAGGAAACCAGTTGCCGAAGACTGGGTCAACCTTCATGAAATTCGTCCAGCGAGGCGTCTTCGATCGTAGGCAACCTGTACGCTAGCAGGGCTTCGTCAGGAATGAAGAACATGAAGGAGGAGACTTGAATGTCCAAATTACAGCGATGGTGAGTGGGGAAACACAAAAATAGCCAAATCCGGCAATGGGACCCAACCCGCCCATATCCCAATGTCCAAGCCAGGCCAGGGAAACAAGTGTGACATGGCAATGGCCCTGCACGCCCTGGGGTGGGTGACTCCGAAAGGCTCATGGCCTGCCCAATAGTCAAAGCCTGTGAGTTTCAGGCCAGGAAAACAAGCAGACTTACCGAAAGGGGTCCTCCTGGGGTCTGGCTGTATCGCCAAAGGTACCGAGTGCCTCACCCAATTGATCAAAAGAGGGACGAAAGAGAACTCTTTTGTCTCTCGAGATCTAGAGACTGTTTCGAGACTGCAGAGTTTGTGCTTGCAATTGCACATGGCCCAGCGTGCTGAACGGTAGAGATGCGTTGGAATGGGATGCGTGTCAAAATAGCATGGCACATGTATGTATATCGGAGAGGGAATTGTGTTTTACATACTGGCTCACATAGGATTTCGACATCCCGCGCAATGTCCGTGTATCAATATGTGAACTTGACATGAGCTGCCTGCGAAGAATCGTGCGGTCTTGCGAGCACATTCGCTGCGTGTCTCTAACATATTCCTGTCGAAGGGCTGTAATCGACATTGTCAATTAAGCAATTTAATCAGTGTAGGACTGAATCAGAATGCGGTCAGAGAATGTGGGTGCGGCGAATTCGAACGACTAGACTACAGGAGTGCAGGCCTGTAAGCCATGGAATGCGCGCTGATGGCAGAAGGGATGACTCGGGAGCCGGAGACCGTCCACAGGCTCAGACTATCATGGAGGTGGCCAAGCGAGCTCACGGCAACTTGATGAGCCAAGTTAATAATTTGCATTAGAGTACAGTGGTGGTTCATTTATTGCAAATACACTAAATCCCCCAGAATTCCAGCATCCGACACAATGCTCCAGAAGTACATTAGGTTTCCTCACCACCAGCTCCTTGCGCGAGTTTCGCTTCCCGCTCTAGTCGAATATCTTCTTTCAGAGACGACAAGTCTGCCGTCAGGTCCACCGTCGTACTCTCGGCCCATCGCTCCAATGCCCACCGCCTCATGAACGCGCTGCACTGCAGAGACACTGAATGTTAGCGAGCAAAATTCAAACGGTCGTAGCAGGTCACGAACCTTGAGATACTTTTTGTGGGCGTATTTTTTGTACAGCGACTGATGCTGGATCGGTTCCAGGATGTAATTGACCAAAATATTCGCGGTGGGGAGCAACTCGGCTTCAGAGTATGTCATGTAGTGCTCTAAATTCGGCGTCTAATGATTATGTTTTCAGCCAAAATCGCCACAGTTTTAGGGGAGATCGTACCCAGACTTCGCGGCCAAGAACAAGCCTGGCTAGCCACATCGCAGCAGCAGCGAGCATTGAAGGCACTGTGCCTACTAGGCGCCATTCCAAGCACCCTATCTCTATGAGATATTTCCCCACAGTACGTGCTTTAATTTCACAGTCGTCGGCTTTACTGCCTCTCCGCAACCAGCCCAGTGGTCCCGGATATCTCAAATCCCAGTCTAGAGTTTTGAGGATATACCGCTCCGCCTTCAAAATGTCTTCAATGCTGTACATATCGTCTGCGAGGCGTGCGATCTCGGCAACGGAAGGTGAGTAGGTCTCTTCGTACTTGGCCGCGATGAAAAACGCCGTGATGCCGACCAATTGAAATTTCGATAGCGAGATTGGCCTCGAGGAGAGAAACCGATCGAGGATGTTGGTGAACAGGAAAAGGGTTTCCTGAAGAAGGTTAAAGCGAGCATGGACTTGTAGAACCCAGTCTACGAGAACGCCTCGTTTTTCCCAGTCAATCTCAGTGTGTTTTGACATATAATCGGGGTTGGGGCATGTTGACGCCTGAAAATTCCTCAGGTGAGTCAGGCGAATATCAAATATGGGTGAATGCATACCTCGACTTCCTTGAGGTATACGCACACCTCTACGACGTACTCACTGACCATAACAGGGTCATCCCAGTCGTTCGCATCCAAGTCATCCCACGCTCGCGGTTTTTCCTCTTCAACCGCAGCCTCGATTTGGTCATCCGTCTCGGGCTCGATCTCTGCAAGGTCCGCGGCAATTCTTTCCGCGTCGAGCTGCGATTCGTCAGGGCCGCTTTGAACGGGTGGCTCCGTATGACGCTTTTTGAAGACCCGCTCCACTTCAGTGTCGTCTGTGAGCACCCCGTGCGTGAAACCAGTCCGCACGTCTGGGTGCGAGGATCTCGAAACCCTTTCGTCATTGTGCGCGCCGGCCTCGACGTTTAGTTGCGCGGCCGCGATCGCTCTTGTGATGACGGTCGTGCTCTTCGATGACTTCTGAACACCAGTTGCTTCGACTCGACGAATGGACTCTCGATTAATTTTTGCTAAGACCGTCGTTTTCGATGCAGTCTTTTCGTCCGTCGCGACCTTCTCCTTCCCCTTGCTGGTTCCAACATCTTTCGTCTTGCGGTTATTATTTGAAACCCCAGTAACCTCGACGAGGACGTCCCGTTTCCTCTTCCCAATTGGGTGCGCCGCAGAGACTCCCACTGGCAATTTAGATGGCAACGTAGGAGCATCTGTTGTAGCCGTGGGCATGACGGTGGCAGTCGGAACAAGCGGCTTGGCACGTGTCGATATGCGGGAAGGCCGTGCATTGGCGTTTTCATTGTCCTTGGTTGACGTCCGAGTTGCACGGGTCGTCCGACGCAGCTGCCACCATGCAACAGGCCGTCAGTCCGTCAGTCAAAAGAACAGGATTGTCGAAGGGTGAACATACAGGAATAAGATTGGACATGGTGAGTTGATGGTGTCGAGGACAGGAACTGATAAAATTGAGAGAGAATCGACAGAGAGCAGAGATCGGCTGGTCAGTCCAAGCACAGCAGGATAGAAGAAGCAACAGCTCTCGATCGATTTCTGTTTTCATGTCAATTCAAAGCATGAACAAATATCGCGTGTCACGTGAATACGCATCGCGTTACTGTCACGCCACACCACCGTGTTTATCCGCCGCAAAGGCCCATCTGTGCCACTGAACAACAATGCGATGCTCCAGCTCAAACAAAGTTCAAATTGGCCTCCTTAAATGGGTCGGCTTGGACCTCTCATCGGTGTGGGCCGCTTCCCTCTCGCCAATTCCTGAAGAACTCTATGGAAGAAGCAATAGATACAGCCGAACCTGTTAAACCCAAGCTGTCGGGCACCACAAGGAAAGGGGATCTGGCGCGGTTGAGGAGAATTCCGAAGATTCGAAGTGTGCAATCGGACAGAAATGGCACCACAGAGACCAATGTCCTCGATCAGATTATGCATGTACAAGTCCAGTGTCGATTGCACGCCTGTCTTCGGCCGAATTTATTATGCCTTCACGCACCGCTTGCCTCTCCATTTCGATCTCCGCGTCGATGATGCTGCTCCCGACGCCCAGCGGAAAATCAATTTCATCTCGCTGAAGAAGAATCTTGATGGTTGGTTCCGATGTGCGAATATGAAAGGCCGGTATAATCCAGAACCAGCCCATAAACATCTGACAAACGGGCCGCAGATGTTAGGAACAGACTCGTCTAGGAAAACGATTGTTGACGCACTTGACCCATGAACAACTTGATGCGAACTTCGCGATCCAAGGGCAGGATGATGCCCTGACTCCTAGTATCCATACTGTCCAATGCAAGTGAATCCATTTCAGATATGGAGTCCCCTGCTTCGGGAACGTTCGGATTAGCTCCCCCCTGGACGACAAGCGGTTCCTTCTTGATTTCATTTCGCAGTGTATTCCAACGCTCGCCCGAAAGAGGACAAAGCGAATATCTGGTAACCCCGTCCTTGAGAGGCGCCGTCAGCAGATGGTATGACATGTTCGGGAGCAACAACTTACCTTCTTCACTTCCCCTGCGACGCCTAGGCTGCCAAAACATGTCACCATCTTTTCTTTATCCCACCGATCATTCTTTAACAATGTCAACTCTCTGTCCTCTTGGTCATCTGACCCAGAACTCTTCCTTCCTACATGTCTTTTGTCCCTCGTCTGCCTCTCACTCTTGTCTAACAACCCCACGAAATCATCGTTGTAACGAGCGAGCGACGCCCATACAAGGCTATGGCTGCGCACCGCGTTATCTTTCACGCCGCGCAAAACCGCACTTGCAGCGCGTACGAGGCTTTTTGCTACAGGGGATGTCTCGCGCATGCGAAGCGTAATTTTCGTCAGATGGACGGCAGGAGCACCATTGTCCGATGTGATAGGCCGGTGGTGCGCAGGGAATTGGCGTGCGAGTAAGATAGACCAGTATCGGAGGAACCTCAGTTGACTGGGAATACTTACAGCGGTATGTTGCTTCTTCCCTGGGGAGGAACGCGCTTTCATTCGCCGGGATGTGTGGAAATCGAGAATATCCTGGAGGTCTCTGGGTGGAGCGATCGTGCTCGCGGGAAGGATTGTTTGTCCCTGAGACGACTCGGAAGAGTTAACTTGTTGACCGTCGATAACGTTGTCGACAAAATCCACGGTTTCTTCTGCTTGGTCCCCGGCCTCTTGAGCAAGGCATTCTCTGAGTGAGAATGGTGGACAGAGAGGGGCGACGCTCGAAGAAAGTAGGTAGGCGCAAGCCATAGTCCCTGATCTGCCTTTGCCAGCTGACAGGAAGGTTGTTAAAAAAAAAGCATGTTTGAGGTGGGAGAAATTGAAACCTTTGCAATGGAGTACAGCGACTCTCTCAGATGAGCTATTCAACCACTGTCTTATCTCCCGCGTAACGAGGGGGATCATGGGGAGCGGGGGGGCACTGTATACAACATTGGACTAAGCATGACGCACACAAGGACAGGTGGGGGGAGCTCACTGATGGTCTGGGAAAGGGAATCTGCTCACTCTTCCCTCGAAATGTTCGGCATCATAAGAATTCTCGTGGATTGGGCAGAAGTTGAACACCCAGTAATTTTTGCCATGCCGGTGTTCCAAGAATCGTTTGACATCCTCTCTTCGGTTGCGGTACCAGCTTTCGATCCCGGTAGCTGGATATCCCATGATGATGATCTGGTCGGTGAGGTATACCAAATCTTGAATGAACAGCTCTAATTGCGAGGTGCGTGCGATGTAAGCTCAGCTCCTCACCTAGTTCCAGCTTCAATTTGGCGTCCTTGAAACGGACACGGACACCTGAAACTATCCTGCGTATGTATTCGGCCATTGCGAGAGAACAGGCGTATGAGGGTTGTGGAGCATATGCATTTGAAATTTGAATGCAATTTCTCGATGTTCCGCTCAATTTGGAGCACGTGGAGCTTGCTGGAACGCTTGTCGACGTGACTTCCGCGTCTGCCACAAGACTTTAGCGGCTTTGAACGCGTCGTGGCCCAGTGCCTCTCCGACATCATGCTTTATCTCAGAGGCCTGTCCCCCCAGAGCCGGATGATGGAAAAAGCACTTCCCCTGACGCAAGTGGGAGATCAGTTCATCTCACGCGATTCTACCATTGCGGTCACTATATGAATTACAGTCGCTGACTGCAACCTTGCTCCAAAATCGGATCAAAGCGACACCAAGGAGTATGCAGGTTTCTGCCTCATCTTCCCATCACTATAAATTGAGTATTTTAAACTAGCATTTTGCAACGTCCCATCGAGAAGCATCTCCAGCATCCAGCGGAAGTAGTCACTCACTATCAGAAACCTCTAGAGTCTTGGATTTTGCTTGAGAGGTTCGACGAAGAGCTCCTACAGGTCTTGGTGTCAGGACTTCTGATCCACCTCGAGGTGAGCATGTATAGCACCTACTTTTAGGTTTTGTCTCTTCTTCTTTTGCGGTTGCCTTGAATATGCGCCGCCGTGATGCTGACCAGCATGGTTTGAGCTTGAGGAACATCGAAAGCCAACGTATGGAACTTACGCTTTGGTTCCTCCTCCTCAACCTCGTCTCTATCGTTCTCAATTTCGTCCCTCTTGCGCTTGACCTGCCGTTTTGGTGCAGCTGTTAAGAAATTGAGTCACATTAGCCACCGAACGCGACAGGAACGCTACCTTTCTTCTTGGAGGACTCCGCCTCCTCTTCAGATGACGCGTCGACGACCACGCAATGAAACAGCCATCGCCTTCTTCGGAGGGGCTATCGAAAGAGTTGACCTCGGGCAGTAGATCCAGATGGAGGGATCTCACCTTTCGTTTTCTTCTTTACCTCAGGCATTTCTATCCCTTTCTTCTCGCAATACGCCTCGAGTTTTTCAATGAGTCTAATCGTAGAAAGAGGTGAATGTATATGCGCGTTTAAAAAGGGGACGCGACGCGTCGTTTTGACCTTGCTATACAGGTAGGCCCAACTCCTGAGAGTGCTTTCAGCTCTTGCGGATGCTCGTATAGCATTTTCATAGCCTGTCGCTCTGGGAGGACCTCCGCGTTTTTTGTAGTCTTTTTCACTGTGGAACTCTGTAACACGCGTCAATGGATGCCTAGGACACGATTTCTGGCAGTTATGTACCTTTGAGCCATCTCAGAAACAGAGGATTTGCGTACGGCATGAACGATGCGAGTTTGGTTGTGGTCGAAGATTCAAGATTTTGCTAGTTTCCTTGCTCTGGCATCAGCTGATTCAGCCTAGCTATGAATGGTGAGGTCTTCGTTTCCTCTAGTGACTATCGTCGCGGCTAAGGAAATAAGGAAACTGTGGATCGGATTAAGAAATACAGTGTGGTGGAGTAAGATCAGGCGGCCAGGCCCGGCTCTGTGCCTTACTATGCGTTCCCGTGATGCACCATATGCCGCCTAACCTTCTCTCCGTATCTGCCCCATCGCAGCGTTTTCTCTCCCTCTCTCTCTCTCGCTCCGGCACCTCGGAGATCCCGATAGAGCGGCAAGATTGGGAAATGACTCAAGAGATGGATGAGGTGATTGGCAAGGGAAAAGGCAAGCTGGTAGTTGATCCCCACCTCGGTGCGGCCGAATTTTCTATCCAGAGACATGGTTTGTCTTACTCGATTCTCAGCCCGGTCTATCTCGAAGGAACTCAACATCACCGTGAACGTGACGACCGAATCCCAAAATGACGTATGGCGGGGCATTCGTCGTCAAATTACTGCACTACTCGACGGTTTGGACCCGAAAGATCTGGCGACGATGAGCTTAGGGCTCAGCCATTCAATTTCGTGGTGATTAAAGGAATTCGATTGAAAATGTCTCGCCAGCTGACCTTTTTCTCTCCCAAAATCAGATTTAAACTCAAATTTTCAAGTCGATGGTGGTGCAAGCTATTGCATTATTGGATGGCCTTGACAAAGAAATTAGCGTTTACACGAAGAGAGTCAAGGTACACGTTCCAAAGGGACTCCTCGTCAACGAAGGGCTCATTGGGTACTTAGGAATGGTACGATTGGCATTTCCCAGAAATCGCAAGAATCATCTCCAACAACGTGGCGTACGCTAAAGTCATTCGCGTCATGGGTCAGTTCCTCGACAAACTCGAGGCTGGCTGGGTATTGACGGATCCCCCACAGGTTTCCGAACGAACGCAGCCAAAAACATCATTCTTCCCGAAGTTCTAGCAGCCGTTCTTAAAGCTGCCCCCGAGATCACAGCAATCTGGATGTGACCTGGTCAACCCAACCAGAGCCGAGCATAGCCGCTCTCCGCAGGTCGTGTTTTGACTGGGCCCGAAAGCTTTTTAAGCTAATATATTAACACTGCACTTCACTCGTCTTTCACCACAGCCCGGCGGCGGCGCCACCTGTGCCTTTATGCGTTCCCGTGATGAACCCCGTGGAATATGCCTCGTCAAGCGCTCGCTGACAGTCACATAAATACCAAACTAAATGGCAGGTATCTTCTTGTGATATCTATCTTCTCGACGCCCTTTCTTGATTGGATCCCGATTGCTCGTTCGAAATTTTCAGAACTATGACGAGGGGTGATATTGTCGATTCCGCGCACGACAAAGTAAAGCCATCCTCAGGCACCTCGTCGGGAATCGCCATTACCGCGGAATCCTCCAAACAGGTCGTTTTGAAAGGTATGAATCGCCGCTTCAAAGTGTTAATGCCTTCTGACTCACTTTCTGACACAGACTTCATCATCTGGTGCTCACCGGAGCACTCCACGCATCCAGCCCTTGATAAGTTGGCACTGGTCATTATTGGACGAATAGATGAAGATGGGACGGCCATGGAGAGGATTTCTCAGACAGCATGGAGATATCGAGACAGTATCGAGCTGTGAGTATCTGTCGTTTTGTACAGTAGGACGTGGCTGATTCCAAGATCGAAGACGATGGGAAATGGATGAGCTTATATTCGTTGTACAAACAAAAGATTCCGAAGACTTGGGGCATGTATCCTTAAATAGAGACGAATTGGCGCAATTTCTTGCGGTTCGAGACGGTACGTGCATCTTCATACAAGGATGATACAATCCTTGATATGTGTATGTACTGCAGATATCACAATAGGGCACAAGTTTGAGCCTTTGGAACCGGAAGACCCATGGCTGTGGATAACGTTCACTGTCGGTATGTTTTCCGTCTGAGAGAAGGATGTCACTCCCTAATGACTTCCAGCGATGGGAGTGTTGAATGAGATCTTGGCGAATAGCGAATCGGTGTTCGACGAGACTGTGCTAGAACAACTCGGCATCATGGAACCCCTTGTCATGTTCTCGGCCCTCCTTTTACACCTTGAGTCCGCAGGTCCTGATTACCTAAACCTTCTCGGCGATTTGCTCCTGGAGCGATGTGAAAAGACCGGGAGGGAGGGGGATATGGACAGGGCAATCTTGGCGTACAAACGAGCTGTTCAGGTCACACCTACTGAGGACCCGATGCATGGGACATACATTACAGATTGTGGGCAGGCACTGTTGGAGCGGTTCGAGTTGTCGGGGAATTTGGATGATGCACATGATGCAATATTTATGTTAGGGCAAGACTTCTGCTCTGCGGCTAACGATGACGATGACTTCCCCCGACGCCTGGGCGTTCTTGGCAGGGCATTTGGATCTCGCTTTGGCCACACTGGCGACCTCGCCGACATTGAAAATGCGATATCCAATGTCCAGCGTGCCGTCGAGCTCACTCCACACGGCCATCCAAACATGCCTTCACGGCTCAACAACCTCGGCAATGAATTCGAATCTCGCTTTGGCCTCACTGGGGATCTCACCGACATTGAAAATGCGATATCCAATTTCCAGCGTGCCGTCGAGCTCACTCCACACGGCCATGCAAACATGCCTTCACAGCTCAACCACCTCGGCACTGCATTCAAATCTCGCTTTGGCCGCACTCGGGATCTCGCCGATATTGAAAATGCGATATCCAATTTCCAGCGTGCCGTCGAGCTCACTCCACACGGCCACACAGACATGCCTTCACGGCTCAACAACCTCGGCAGCGCATTCAAATCCCACTTTGGCCACACTCGGGATCTCGCCGACATTGAAAATGCGATATCCAATGTCCAGCGTGCCATTGAGCACACTCCACCCGGCCATGCAGACATGCCTTCATGGCTCAACAACCTCGGTGTTGCATTGCGGTCGCGTTTTGGCCACAGTGGGGATCTCGTCGACATTGAAAATGCGATATCCAATCTCCAGCGTGCTGTCGAGTTCACTCCACACGGCCATGCAAACATGCCTTCACAGCTCAACAACCTCGGCAATGCATTCCAATCTCGCTTTGGCCGCACTGGGGACCTCGCTGACATTCAAAATGCAATATCCAATCTTCAGCGTGCTCTCGAGCTCACTCCACACGGCCATGCAGACATGCCTTCATGGCTCAACAACCTCGGCATGGCATTCAAATCTCGCTTTGGCCGCACTGGAGATCTCGCTGACATCGAAAATTCAATATCCAATCTCCAGCGTGCTGTCGAGCTCACTCCACACAGCCATGCAGACACGCCTTCACGGCTCAACAACCTCAGCAATGCATTCGAATCTTGCTTTGGCTGCACTGGGGATCTCGCCGACATCGAAAAGGCAATATCCAATTTCCAGTGTGCCGTTGAGCTCACTCCACACGGCCAGGCAGACATGCCGTCATGGCTCAACAACCTCGGCAATGCATTTGAATCTCTCTTTCACCGCACTGGAGATCTCGCCGACATTGAAAATGCGATATCCAATGTCCAGCGTGCCGTCGAGCTCACTCCACACGGCCATCCAAACATGCCTTCATGGCTTAACAACCTCGGCAATGCATTTGAATCTCGCTTTGGCCGCACTGGGGATCTCGCCGACATTGAAAATGCGATATCCAATGTCCAGCGTGCCGTCGAGCTCACTCCACACGGCCATCCAAAAATGCCTTCACGGCTCAACAACCTCGGCAATGCATTCCAATCTCGCTTTGGCCGCACTGGGAATCTCGCCGACATTGAAAATGTGATATCCAATTTCCAGCGTGCCGTCGAGCTCACTCCACACAGCCAACCAAACATGCCTTCACAGCTCAACAGCCTCGGCAATGCATTCCAATCTCGCTTTGGCCGCACTGGGGATCTCGCCGATATTGAAAATGCGATATTCAATTTCCAGCGTGCCGTCGAGCTCACTCCACACGGCCATGCAGACATGCCTTCATGGCTCAACAACCTCGGCACTGCATTCAAATCTCGCTTTGGTCGCACTCGGGATCTCGCCGACATTGAAAATGCGATATCCAATGTCCAGCGTGCCATTGAGCCCACTCCATCCGGCCATGCAGACATGCCTTCATGGCTCAACAACCTCGGTGTTGCATTGCGATCTCGTTTTGGCCACACTGGGGATCTCGCCGACATTGAAAATGCAATATCCAATCTCCAGCGTGCTGTCGAGCTCACTCCACACGGCCATGCAAACATGCCTTCGCAGCTCAACAACCTCGGCAATGCATTCCAATCTCGCTTTGGCCGCACTGGGGATCTCGCTGACATTCAAAATGCAATATTCAACCTCCAGCGTGCTGTCGAGCTCACTCCACACGGCCATGCAAACATGCCTTCACAGCTCAATAACCTCGGCATTGCATTCAAATCTCGCTTTGGCCGCACTGGAGATCTCGCTGACATCGAAAATTCAATATCCAATCTCCAGCGTGCTGTCGAGCTCACTCCACACGGCCATGCAGACATGCCTTCACGGCTCAACAACCTTAGCAATGCATTCGAATCTCGCTTTGGCCGCACTGGGGATCTCGCCGACATTGAAAATGCGGTATCCAATTTCCAGCGTGCCGTCGAGCTCACTCCACACGGCCATCCAAACATGCCTTTCCGGCTCAACAGCCTTGGACATTCCTGATACAAGTACGTTCTGCACACAGATAACTTTGAACACCTTGAGAAGGCAATTTCTGCTTATCGCACATGTGCTACTCACTTTACTGGCGCTCCATCCATACCCTTCCATACTGCCCGAACTTGGGCTCTTGTAGCCCAAGTCTCTGTTGGTGCAGGCATCAATGTAGACACACTAGAAGCGTTTAGAACAGCCATCGAACTCCTTTCCCATGTTGCTGGCCTGGAGCAGACGATATCTAAACGCTACGCAAATCTCGCCGATGTCTCACATCTTACCATATATACATCAGTTGTTGCATTTAATGCTGGACAAAATGAAACAGCACTAGAATGGCTAGAACAAGGCCTCGTGTGGAGCCAAATTCAAGACACCCAACGAGGATCTCCATGCCCATAATTCATCCCTTGCCAATCATTTCCGGGATGTCGCAACTGCATTAAAAGCATCACGATCTCGTCAGACGGAACCTCTCTTGTTTTCGAGGAAACCATGACACAGATGATGACTGCACAGGATGAAAATACAAGGCATGCCAAACTCGCGAAGGAATGGAATCAACTCCTTGTTGCAATTCAAGCATTACCCGACTTCCCTGCCTTCGCCCGCCTACTGCCTCGAGCCTTCTTTCGGGCTTGCCACCTGATGGTCCTGTAGTCATCTTCAATGTCCACGAAGTTCGATGCTCCGCCCTTGCCCTCATCTCAGGTGCCAACGAACCACTTCACATTCCTCTTCCCACTTTCAGTTACAAACGAGCAGTTGAGCTCCGTGATAAGCTGCATGGATATCTGAAAAACCAGGATGTTCGAGTGCGGGAAGCTGAACGTGCTGATCGTCGGTTTAAGCAGCCAAGCATGATACATATGGTTCTTCGCCAGATTTGAGAGCACGTGGTGAAACCCATATTCAATGCTCTTGCCTACAACGATTCAGTAAGTTGTTCACTCACGAGGCATCCAGACACGACTTACTGATGAGATCTGTTGAAGTGTAAGGATTCGGACCGACCGCGGCTCTGGTGGTGTCCCAATGGGCCCATTGCCCTCCTTCCCCTCCATGCTGCTGGGATCTATACTGCAGAGGGCGGTCGTGCCGGGCCGTGTGCATCAGACTTCGTCATCTCCTCGTATAAACCCACGATCAGTGCCCTAAATCACAGAATCAAATCAATGGCGCTTACAGCAGATGAACTACCCACTCGGTTGCTTTTGATTAGCCAACCATCCACCCCCGGTCTTACTTCCATCCCGGCTACGGAAAAGGAAACCTGTGAGTTAAAGGACATTATGGAAGGAGAACACGTCGAATATTTGTGGCTCAATCACGAGGTTGCCACGACTGCGTGAGTCACGGAGGAGATGAAGAGTCACAGTTGGGTCCACTTCGCCTGCCACGCGATTCAAGATGAAGATCCACTTAAGAGTGGAATACACCTGTACGATCGGCGGCTAGAGTTGCTCGAGATGATGAAGCAACGAATCCCACATGCCGACCACGCCTTCCTATCAGCATGCCAAACGGGTACGGGAGACAAGAAGCTTTTGGACGAAGTGGCGCATATTGCTGAGGGGATGTTGGCTGTTTGATATCGTGGTGTCTTTGGCACAATGTGGTCGATCAGCGACATGCATAGGCCAGAGATCGCACGAGGCTTCTATGAGCACATCCTGAATGCTTCAGGTGAAGAAGTGGGGAAAAGACGACTGTGTAAGCGCGTCGACGCGCTTGCAGCACTGACGCGATCACATGATTATGATCTACATATCGATATAGAGCACAATGACACGGTATTCGACATTCCTACTTGACTACATAGCACATTCCTGATTCCATCGTCTGAACCAAGTGTTAGGGCTTACACTCTTATATACTTTTTTTTGAATCATCGAACATGGTATCTTCTCCCTCATCCTCTGGTCTAACTGATCAACCCCGCCATCGACCCTGAACCCTTGCCAATGCAGCTGTAACCACAACCGAACACAGACCTTGCCTATTGACCCTGACACCATATCGCCCAACTGCCTCCTGCTACGATTTTCCTCTTGACTCATATCTATACAGTCATGCACAGCATTCCACAGTCAACTTGAATGTGCAGCCTTCTGCAGTCAATACTCAGTCAGATGAACCTTATTCTTACTCATCCATTTGTACCATCTGTATTGAAGGTACACTATGGAAGGGTGTGACTACCTTACCTGATTGTAGAGGGTACTTAGAAGTAGATGTTGAAAGATGTATGTCCGAGACACGCATGTGATGTCATCACATGATGTATCATATGCTTCCGGTATTGTCTTATATACCGATGACGCCGTATATAGATTAGATTACTATCATTACCATATCTAGATACCTTGGGCGTATATAAAGGCGCTTGACTCGCCCCAGCAATATAACTTGCTTTCCAGTGAGTTACCTCAGTAGTCTACTTCTAAGTACCCTCTACAACTAGGTAAGGTAGTTGCACTCTTCCGTAGTCCACCTTCGGCAGGTTATGGGCCCCATCTGCCCTGGCTTATGCGCTTCGGCGCAAATACCAGTGGTGTTGACAGGCTTTGCCTGGTTGTACATAGTGGTCAATACATTGCGCAAGCCACTGCCTTCAATGGTGGTAAGGCTCTTATCATCGCGATAGACAACCGGCTCCTCCCCGGTTAAACCACTAGCCTTCATTGGCTATTGCCATGGACAGTGTCCATGATTAAGCGATACATAACGAATCACTTCTGATTCGAAGGCTCTGGCATTATCTCTGATTTTGCCTCGCATTTTCACATAGTGATGATCGCTGATTATGCTCTCTTCTAGCCTTTCTATCAGAATGTCTTTCAAGAATGGATTTGCCAATATCCCCGTCTTTGACAGCTCGAACTGGCTCTCCTGGTCCGCCAGGATGTCTCAATTCCTGATGGCTACTAAGGTGTGGTCCTATGTTACTGGGACCTACCCCAAGCCGGCTCCAATCAGGGAGAGAATCTCCGCTCCAGTCTCCTCCCCTCAGCCTTCAGGCTCATCTTCTTCCTGTTCCGCTGCTACCATCACTCAGGGACCCATCACTAATGGCAAGGAAATTGCCAACTGGGTCAATGATGATGGATCTGCGATCAGATACATTAAGATGAAGTGTCAAGAAGCGATCGTCGTGGGTATCCCCGCAACCGCTGACACTTCGAAGAAGGTCTGGGATGACCTTAAAGAGAAGTATGACAAAGCCTCCACTGCGTCTGTACTAATGGAGATCCACAAAGCATTCAGCTTCCGACTCTCTGGTGGTGATCCCACTAGTGAGATTCAGAAGCTCGCTGCCATGTTTGCTCATCTTGAGCAATGTGGCTTCACTGTCCCCGACTTCGTCCCAGCCTCGATTCTGATAATCATGATTCCCCAGAAATGGGATCAGATTTCGACATGGCTCCTCTCCTACTACTTGCTCAATAAAATTGAATATAGCATAGTGGCTAATGCAATCATCGGAGAACATCAATCCCTTGCAGGGGCCTCACAACTCTCACAATTGGCGAATAAAATCTCTGCTATCAAGTGTAAGCCCGATCACCCACCATCCTGGAAAGGAAAATCCAAGGACGAACAGCCTGCTGCTTCTGGCACTGGCTCCAGTGATCGTAGCAAGGAGAAGAAAGAATGATCTCGTGCAGGAAAGAAGGTAAAGGAACATTGAGAAGCTGCCAAAGAATGCCAACATAGCCACATGGCTGAAATGGCAATGACGGTCGACCCCCCTGCTCCTATAGCCTCCACATTGGCTCTACCTCCTGCTCCGACTCCCCTTCTGGTTGTCACAACCATCAATGGAAACAGTAGGATTATCCCTGCCCCCGCCTTTGTCCCAAAAGGACTTCCAGCAGCAATTGCTGCCAAGCCTATATCCAGAAGGTACACCAGCTTGACGGAAACAAGGCCCGGCATATGGGTTAATGCCGAAAAGGCATGTGATCTAGCTGATCACATGGAGGTAACTCCAATGATCTCGATGCTCAAATGTCTTGAGACACACATCACCGACGTCATCCTCCCGCCTCAGGATCATTCCCTGAAATGGTGAACGCCTTCTCTGGACTTTGTCTTCACAGAAGACGATTTCCCCTACCTTCCAGGAAGCAAGACACCATCAAAGCATCAACACATTGATGATGGGACTGTGTCGCTTGGCAGCCCCACACCGCTGCCGCACTTTGCTTCGGACTACAACCTGGACTATTTCGCATCAGTCCCTATTTTTCTTGATCATGAACCTGAAAAAATTGTTCATGTTCGAGATGTAAGCGATCTGAGCCGCCAAAACAGCCTCAATGGCTATTGGACTCTGGTGCTTCAATGCACTTCACAGGCCAATGATCCGACTTAGTAGATGCCTTCAAATTGGCACAGCCACTGATGATTCAGACAGCTAATAATGTTACTCAAGTCAAAGAGGCTGGAACAGTGTTTATCACACACACTGTTCTCCCGCAGAACGGTAAGGCGTATGAGAAAACAACACGCCTACATCCTGTTTATTACCTTAATGGATTAAACACCTGCTTACTCTCTATGGGGGAGTTCCTGAATGACAAACAGCTCATCACAGGCAATAATCGCCAGCTTATGTTCTTAAGGAATAAACTACCTGTTCTCACATGTCAACCACACATTGTAGGTGTTAAGACACACTAAACCTATCACTAGGCTTTCGCAGGCTTACAAGAATCAAACAACAGAAATGTGAAGGGAGAAGTTTATATGGACCAGAAGTCCTCACACTAGGTTATAGTGGAGTTCTTAAGAGAATACAACTAGAGTTACAGGTTTTGGGCTACTCTATATATACTATACTAACCAAGACTTATCAACCAATAGGATATGGTCCAGATATCCTCCAATAGGATATGAGCCAGAGATAAGAAGATAAGGAGATAAGAGATAAGAGATAAGAGATAGGAGATAAGAGATAGCCAAACAAAGACAAACAAAGATAAAATGAAATGAAGTCAGATTCATATTGTTGACCTTTTATAATATCATCCACAAAGCCAAATAATAACAAACAAGAACAAAATAAAAAATAGTTGTTAAATAGCTGTTCCATAACGTAGGCTCTACTACATTTTGGCTGAACTTGATAATCAAGTCTGTTCAGTCACTATCAGCCAAGACTGGAATGGTCTATGCTGCTGATTACAGTATATGGCATCAATGTATGGGTCACCCCAGTGATGATATTCTCCGGAAATTACCTGAAATGGTAAAAAGGGCACCAAAGCTAATCACTATACCCACAGCTAAGAAGCCCTGTGAAGCTTGTGCGAAAGGAAAGATGCCATCATGCTCTTTCCCCCCATCAGTATCATGAGCAATGAAGCCTTTCCAGATAGTCCATT
>Ga0307516_10004475_pt1 | contig 17225 bp, 14 predicted proteins | sample 19_EM_MG_FD_203310 | JGI IMG/M metagenome (GOLD analysis project Ga0307516, IMG submission 203310) | Populus trichocarpa ectomycorrhiza microbial communities from riparian zone in the Pacific Northwest, United States - 19_EM | ecosystem: Host-associated > Plants > Roots > Unclassified | place...
TCACATTGGTGAGCGCACGAAAACCGAAGGTGCTGCTTTCCTCCACCAGCAGCACCGCCTGGGCCTGCGCGGCCAGCGGGCTCATGCGGCTGTCGGTGATGGCAATGAGCCGGGCGCCGCGGGCCACTGCCACCTGGGAGGCGCGCAGCGTTTCCTCGGCGTAGGGCGCAAAGCTGACGGCGATCATCACGTCGCCCGGGCGCAGGCTGCGCAACTGGCCTTCCTGCATGGCGCCCAGGCCGGTGACGCATTGCACCGGCTTGTCGGTGTGCTGCAGGGCGTAGGCCAGGTAGGCGGCCACCGGGAACGAGCGGCGCGCGCCCGCCACCCAGAGCGCCGGGGCCTGCGCCAGCAGGGCCACTGCGTCGTCGAGCGTGGAGCCGTGCAGGCTGCGCTGCAGCTCCTGCATGCCGGCGATGGCACCGCCGATGAACTCGAACGCGATGTCGGCGCTGGAGAGCTGGCCGGGCGCCTGCTCGATGACCTCGCGGATGCGGGCCTGGTAGTTGCGGCTGGGGGCGATCTGCTGCGCCAGCCCGTCGCGGAACACGCGCTGCAGCTCGCTGTAGCCCGAGAAGCCAAAGTGCTTGGCAAAGCGCACCACCGCCGAAGGCTGCACGCCGCAGCGCTGCGCCACGTCCTGGATCTTCTCCAGCCCAAGGTGGTCGCGGTGCTGCTCGACATGGCGCGCGATGAGCTTGAGCTGCTTGCTCAGGCCGGCGTACTCGGTGCTGATGCGCTGGAGCAAGGGTTCGACCGCCTGGTTCGTGATGGGGGTGGGCGTGCGGCGTGCGGGGGGAGCGGGCATGGGGCAACGGCAGATCGGGGAGGGCGGCGAGCCTGGAAATGATAGGCCTTCGGATTAGAAATTGAAAATAATTTTCTACTGGAAAACGATCAAAGAAATTTCTTTCTGCGATTTCTAGAATGCTTGCAAGGCTCGGGGCGCCAGTGCCACCTGCCTCGCTCCCGCACACATTCCAAGGAGACAGACATGACCCACCCGAGCAAGCGCATTGCATTGAAGGTCCTGGCCCTGGCGGCCCTGCTGGCGGCAGGCTCCACCCAGGCGGCCGGCAAGTACGTGCTGATCAGCCACGCGCCAGACTCCGACTCGTGGTGGAACACCATCAAGAATTCCATCAAGCAGGCCGGCGAGGACTATGGCGTCACGGTGGACTACCGCAACCCGCCCACCGGCGACCTGGCCGACATGGCCCGGCTCATCGAGCAGGCCGCGGCGCAGGGCTACGACGGCGTGATCACCAGCATTGCCGACTTCAACGTGCTGCAGGGCGCGGTGAAGAAGGTCACCGACAAGAAGATCGCGCTCATCACCATCAACTCCGGCACCCCGGAACAGAGCGAGAAGCTGGGCGCCCTCATGCACGTGGGCCAGCCCGAATACGACGCCGGCCACGGCGCCGGCGAGCGGGCCAAGGCGGCCGGCATCAAGAGCTTTTTGTGCGTCAACCATTACGCCACCAACGCGGCCTCGTTCGAGCGCTGCCGCGGCTTTGCCGAGGCCATTGGCGCCGATGCGAAGAAGAGCACGCTGGACGCCGGTGACGACCCCAGCGGCGTGGAAGCCAAGGTCTCCGCCTACCTGCGACAGAACCCCGGCACGCAGGCCGTGCTGGCCCTGGGGCCGCCCTCGGCCCACCCCACGCTGAAGGCGCTGGAGAAGGGCGGGCAGAAGGGCAAGATCTGGTTCGCCACCTTCGACCTGTCGGATGAAATCAGCCGCGGCATCAAGGACGGCTCGGTGCAGTTCGCCATCGACCAGCAGCCTTACCTGCAGGGCTACATCCCGGTGGCGGTGATGGCCACGATGAAGGAGCTGAAGACCAGCGACCTGAAGAAGGTGGCCGAGGCGGTGAAGGCCAACCCCAAGACCAAGGCGCGGTTTGCGGAGTACGGCCTGGCCCCTGCTTATGGCGCCCGGCACATCGGCTCAGGGCCGGGCTTTGTGACCCGCGAGACCTTGCCCAAGGTCGAGAAGTACGCGGGGCAGTACCGCTGAAGAGGCTGTGATGGGCGCAGTCACGTCGATGAGCCACGAACCCGCTGCAGCCCCCGCCGACGAGCGGGTGCGCCCGGTCGGCCGGCTGCGCCGGCTTCTGGCGCGGCCGGAGTTCGGCGCCATCTCCGGCACGGTGCTGGTGTTTGCGCTGTTCGGCCTGGCTGCCGGCGACTCCGGCATGTTCAGTGCCGAGGGCATCGTCAACTGGGGCACCGTGGCGGGCTTCCTGGGTGTGCTGGCGGTGGGCGCGGCCTTGCTGATGATCGCGGGTGAGTTTGACCTCTCCATCGGCTCGATGATCGGCTTCGCCGGCATGATGCTGGCCATCCCCTGCCTGTATTGGGGCTGGCCGGTGTGGCTGGCGATGCTGTTCGCCTTTGCCTGCGCGCTGGCGCTGGGCGCGCTGAACGGCTGGCTGGTCATCAAGACGGGGCTACCCAGCTTCATCGTCACGCTGGCGTTCTACTTCATCCTGCGCGGCCTGAGCCTGGCGATCTCGGTGCTCATGACGGGCAAGACCATCTTGTCCAGCAATGGCGAGGCGGTGCTGCGCGAGCTGATCCTGGCCGACCCGCTGGTGCAGGCGCTGTTCCAGGGCCATGTGCTCACAGGCCTCTTCGATGTGCTGGCCCACGCCGGCTGGCTGGCCGCACGCGACGACGGCACGGCGCTGGCCATCGGCGTGCCCAAGGTCATGGTGTGGTGGCTGCTGCTCACCGGCGCGGGGGCGTTCGTGCTGTCCCGCACGCGGCTGGGCAACTGGATCCTGGCCGTGGGCGGCGACCCGGTGGCGGCCAAGAACGTGGGCATCCCGGTGGCCCGGGTCAAGCTGGGCCTGTTCGTCTTCATGGCCTTCTGCGCGGCGCTGTTCGCCGTGCTGCAGGTGGCCGACGCCGGCTCGGCCGCGGCGGACCGCGGGCTGCAAAAGGAGTTCGAGGCCATCATCGCCGCGGTCATCGGCGGCTGCCTGCTCACAGGGGGCTTCGGCTCCATCATCGGCGCGTCGCTGGGGGCGCTGATCTTTGGCGTGGTGCAGATCGGCATCGGCTACACCAGCATCGACAACAACTGGTACCGCGTGTTCCTGGGCGCCATGCTGCTGGCTGCGGTGCTGTTCAACAACTACATCCGGCTGCGCGTGGCCGGGCGGCGGTGAGCGGGGAGCCTGGCATGGATGACTATGTGCTCCAGCTCGAAGACGTCAGCAAGTTCTTCGGCCCGGTGATTGCGCTGAACGGCGTCACGCTGCGCCTGCGGCGCGGCGAGGTGCACTGCCTGCTGGGCGACAACGGCGCGGGCAAGAGCACGCTGATCAAGACCTTGGCGGGCGTGTTCACGCCCGAGCAGGGCCGCTACCTGGTGGAGGGCCAGCCGGTGCGCTTTGCGTCGCCGCGCGAGGCGCTGGATGCCGGCATCGCCACGGTTTATCAAGACCTGGCGCTGGTGCCGCTGATGAGCGTGGCCCGCAACTTCTTCATGGGCCGCGAACCGCGCCGCAAGCTCTGGGGCCTGCTGCCCGTGATGGACCATGCGCTGGCCGAGCGCGTGGCGCTGCAGAAGCTGGCCGACATGGGCATCCGCGTGCGCGATGCGGCGCAACCCATCGGCACCTTGTCGGGCGGCGAAAAACAATGCCTGGCCATTGCGCGGGCCATCCACTTTGGCGCCAAGGTGCTGATCCTGGACGAGCCCACCGCGGCGCTGGGCGTCAAGCAAAGCGTCAACGTGCTCAAGCTCATCCACCGGGCGCGCACGCGCGGCATCTCGGTCATCTTCATCACGCACAACGTCAACCATGCCTACCCGGTGGGCGACAGCTTCACCTTGCTCAACCGCGGCCGATCGCTGGGCACCTATGCCAAGGCCGACATCGCCAAGGACGCCGTGCTGGACATGATGGCCGGCGGCGCGGAGATGAAGACCATGATGCAGGACCTGGAAGACGTGACCATTTGAGTCCCCGGACCACACCCACACACCACGCATGACTCCACTGAAGTTCCCCCCTGCCGACCGCCGCTTCGACCTGGCCTGCCTGGGCCGCTTGGCGGTGGACCTGTACGCCCAGCAGGTGGGCTGCCCGCTGGAGGACGCGAGCAGCTTTGCCAAATACCTGGGGGGTAGCTCCGCCAACATCGCCTTCGGTGCAGCCCGGCTGGGGCTGCGCAGCGCCATGATCTCGCGCGTGGGCGACGAGCAGATGGGCCGCTTCCTGCTGCAAACCTTGCAGCGCGAAGGCTGCGACACCCAGGCCGTGCAGGTGGACCCGCAGCGCCTCACAGCGCTGGTGCTGCTGGGCCTGAAGGACCGCGACACCTTCCCGCTGCTGTTCTACCGCGAGAACTGCGCCGACATGGCGCTGGATGCCGCGCTGGTCCGCGAAGACTTCATCGCGCAATGCCGCGCGCTGCTCATCACCGGCACGCACTTGTCCACGCCCACGGTGCGCGCGGCCTCCACCGCGGCGCTGGGCTTCGCGGCCCGGCATGGCGTGGTGCGCGTGCTCGACATCGACTACCGCCCGGTGCTGTGGGGCCTCACCGGCCGCGGCGCCGGCGAAAACCGCTTCGTGGCCGCCGACGCGGTGACGGCCCAGCTGCAGCAACTGCTGCCGCAGTTCGACCTGCTGATCGGCACCGAGGAGGAGTTCCTCATCGCCGGCGGCGTGCCGGATGACGTGATCGCGTCGCTGCGCCGCGTGCGCGAGGTGAGTGCGGCGGCCTTCGTGGTGAAGCGTGGCGCGCAGGGTTGCAGCTTCGTGCCGGGTGCGGTGCCCAACCACCTGGACCAGGCCTTGACGGTGCAGGGCGAGCGCGTGGAAGTGCTCAATGTGCTGGGTGCCGGCGATGCCTTTGCCGCCGGCCTGATGACCGGGCTGCTGCGCGGGCAAGATTTCACCGAGGCCGCACGCCTGGCCAATGCCTGCGGCGCCATCGTGGTGTCGCGCCACGCCTGCGCGCCGGCCATGCCCACGCCGGCCGAGCTGGCGCACTGGTTCAGCGGCCACCGCCATCCCAAGGTCGATGCCGACCCGCAGCTTGCGCACCTGCACCGCTGCACGGTGCCGCGGCCGGTGTGGGACGAGTTGAACGTGATGGCCTTCGACCACCGCAGCCAGTTCTTTGAGCTGGCGCGCGAGGCCGGCGCGGACGAGGTCCGCCTTCCGACCCTGAAGCAACTGCTGGTGCGAGCCGTGGAGCAGGTGCAGCGCAGCCATGGTCTGGCCGGCCGCGTGGGCGTGCTGATCGACGGCCGCTACGGCGAGCAGGCCCTGCATCAGGCGACTGGCCGCGGCTGGTGGGTGGGCCGCCCGGTGGAGCGGCCTGGGTCCCGGCCGCTGCGCTTTGACGGCATGCCCTCGCTGGCCTCGGCGCTGCTGCACTGGCCGCGCGAGCAGGTGGTCAAGTGCCTGTTGCACTACCACCCCGACGACCCGGTGGACCTGCGGCTGGAGCAAGAGGTCCGCGTGCGTGAGCTGTGGGAGGCCACGCGCGAGAGCGGCCATGAGCTGCTGCTGGAACTCATCCCCCCGCCCGGCACGCCCGCAGACACTGCCGATGTGGCCGTGCTGCGCGCGGTGCAGCGCTTCTACAACCTGGGCTTCAAGCCCGAGTGGTGGAAGCTGGCCCCCATGGCCGCCGCCTCCTGGCAGGCGCTGGCCAGGCTCATCGCCCAGCGTGACCCGCATTGCCGCGGCGCCGTCATCCTGGGCCTGAACCAGCCGCTGGAGGCGCTGGCGCAAGGCTTTGCACAGGCCACGCATCCCATCGTCAAGGGCTTCATGGTGGGCCGCACCTTGTGGGCCGGGCCCAGCCTGCGCTGGCTGCGCGGCGAGGCGGACGATGCGGCATTGATCGACGAGGTGGCCCACAACTTCGCGCGGCTGGTGGATGCGTGGCGCAGCAGCCGGGCCTCACGCAACCAAACCCGCAAGGATGCAGCATGAACGTGATCCGGTTGACCCTGGCCCAGGCGCTGGTACGCCACCTGGCCGCCTTGCGCGTGGAACTCGACGACGGCACGCTGGCGCCCTATTGCGGCGGCGTGTGGTCCATCTTCGGCCACGGCAATGTGGCCGGCCTGGGCGAGGCCTTGTGGGAGCAGCACCAGGCCCTGCCCACCTACCGCGCCCACAACGAGCAGGCCATGGCGCATGCGGCCATTGCGTATGCCAAGGCGCAATGCCGCCAGCGCATCATGGCCGTCACTACCTCTATTGGCCCCGGCGCCACCAACCTGGTGACTGCTGCCGCGCTGGCGCACGTGAACCGCCTGCCGGTGCTGCTGCTGCCGGGCGACGTGTTCGCCTCGCGCGCACCCGACCCGGTGCTGCAGCAGGTGGAGGACTTCCAGCACGGCGACCTCTCGGCCAACGACGTGTTCCGCCCGGTCACGCGCTACTTCGACCGGCTGATGGTGCCGCAGCAGATTCTCAGCGCCTTGCCGCGTGCGGTGCAGGTGATGACGGACCCGGCGCAGTGCGGCCCCGTATGCCTGGCGCTGCCGCAGGACGTGCAGGCGCAGGCGTTCGACTGCCCGGAGGATTTCCTGCACCCCGAGCCGCTGCGCCTGCGCCGGCCGCAGCCGGATGCCGCCGAGGCCGCGCGTGCGGTGGCGGCCTTGCGTGCGGCGCGCCGGCCCTTGCTGATCGTTGGTGGTGGCGTGCTCTACAGCCGTGCCGGTGCCGCGCTGGTCGCCTTGGCGCAGCAGGCCGGCATTCCAGTGGCCGAGACGCAAGCCGGGAAGGGCAGCGTCGCCTGGGACCACCCGCTGAACCTGGGCGCCGTCGGCGTGACCGGCTCACCCGCTGCCAATGGCCTGGCGAGCGAGGCCGACCTGATCGTGGCCGTGGGCACACGCCTGCAGGACTTCACCACCGGCTCGCACACCTTGTTCCGCCAGGCCCGGCTGCTGAGCCTGAACGTGCAGCCTTTCGACGCGCACAAGTGGCACGGCCAGTCGCTGGTCTGCGATGCGCGCGTGGGGCTGGATCTGCTTGCGCAAGCCACAACAGGCTGGGCCGCCGACCCCACCTGGACCGACCGCGCCCACAGCGCCGCGGCCGCCTGGAGCGCCCGCGTCACCGCATTGACGACGGCCCAGCCGCGCGACACGCTGCCCTACGACGCCGAGGTCATCGGCGCGGTTCAGTCCTCGGCGCCCGACTCGCCGCAACGAGACATTGCCGTCTGCGCCGCCGGCACGCTGCCGGGCGAACTGCACAAGCTCTGGCGTACCTGCAACCAAGGCGGGCAACCAGGCGGCTACCACGTGGAGTACGGCTACTCCTGCATGGGCTACGAGATCGCCGGCGGCCTGGGCGTGAAGCTGGCCCGCCCCGAGGCCGAGGTCATCGTGATGGTGGGCGACGGCTCCTACCTGATGCTGAACTCCGAGATCGCCACCTCGGTGATGCTGGGTCGCAAGCTCATCATCGTGGTGCTGGACAACCGCGGCTTCGGCTGCATCCAGCGCCTGCAGTCGGCCTCGGGCGGCGAGCGCTTCAACAACCTGCTGCCAGACTGCGTGCCCGAAGGCGGCCGCGACGTGCACATCGACTTTGCCGCCCATGCCCGCAGCCTGGGGGCCGAGGCCGTGCACGTGGACGGCCTGCCGGCGCTCAAGAGCGCCCTGCAACACGCCCGCGCCGCCCGCAGCACGCAGGTGATCGTGATCGACACCACCCACACCCGCACCACCGACGACGGCGGCTGCTGGTGGGAGGTGGCCGTGCCCGAGACGTCGCAGCGCCGCGAGGTGGATGACGCCCACGAGCGCTACCTCATCGGCAAGTGCGCCCAACGACCCTGACCCTGGACCCAAGGACAGCCTCATGACCTGGAACGTGCGGATCGGCATCAACCCGATCTCCTGGAGCAACGACGACCTGCCCGCGCTCGGCGGCGACACCCCGCTGGAAACTGCGTTGGCAGAAGGCGCGCAAATCGGCTACCAGGGCTTTGAGCTGGGCAACAAGTTCCCGCAGGACCCGCAGGCGCTGGCCGCCAAACTGGCGGACTATCGCGTGGCCTGCGTCAGCGGCTGGTACTCCGGCCGGCTGGCCGAAGGCACGCTGGACGCCGAGATCGACGCCTGTGCCGCCCACATGCACAAGCTGCACCACAACGGCTGCCGCGTGGTGGTGTATGGCGAGGTGGCAGGCTCCATCCAGGGCCGCATCGACACACCGCTGTCGCGCCGGCCGCGCTTTGGCGGCGATGCCGCCTGGCAGGCGTACGCGAAGCGGCTCAACGCCTTCGGCGAGCACCTGCAAGCGGCGTATGGCCTGACATTGGCCTATCACCACCATATGGGCGCCTACGTCGAATCGCCGCAAGACATGGGCCGGCTCATGGCCGAGACCAACCCCGCCTGCGTGGGTCTGCTGTTCGACACCGGCCATGCCTACTATGGCGGCGCCCCCGACCCGGCCGCCCTGCTGAAAAAACACGTGGAGCGCGTGGTGCACGTGCATTGCAAAGACGTGCGGCCGCAGGTCATCGCCCAGGCCCGCAACGAGGGCTGGAGCTTCCTCACTGGCGTGCTCAACGGCATCTTCACCGTGCCGGGCGATGGCGTGATCGACTACAGCGCGGTGCTGGGCACGCTGCATGCGGCCGGCTACCAAGGCTGGCTGGTGGTGGAGGCCGAGCAAGACCCGGCCGTGGCCCCCAGCTACGCCTACGCCAAGAAGGGCTACGAGACCTTGCGGCACATCGTGGATGGCCTGGGGACGCCGCGGTGAGCCCATTGCTGGTCAAGGCCGGGCCCGGCCGTGACATTGTGGAGGTGACGCCCGAGCGCGCCGGCTGGACGCACGTGGGCTTCCGCGCCCTGCGCCTGGGCAGCGGCGATACCGAGGCGCTGCACACCGGCACGCGCGAGCTGTGCCTGGTGGTCTTGTCCGGCCGTGCCGAGGTCAACGTGGATGGCCGCAGCTTCGGCCCCCTGGGCACCCGCGGCAGCGTGTTCGAACCGGTGTCGCCCGCCGCGGTGTACGTGCCGCCCGGTTGCGCTGTGCGCGTGGACGCCCGCGGGCCAGCCGAGGTTGCGCTGTGCAGCGCGCCCGGCGGCGAGGCGCGACACCCCGCACGCGTCATCGACCCAGCCGCCATGCGCCGCAGCGTGCGCGGGCAGGGCAGCAACAGCCGCCGCATCTGCGACATCCTGCCGCACGACGACCCCGGCGCCGCCCACCTGCTGGTGGTGGAGGTACTCACGCCGGCCGGCCACTCGTCCAGCTACCCGCCGCACAAGCACGACACCGAGGCCCCGCCCGGCGAGACGCAGCTGGAAGAAACGTACTACCACCGCCTCAATCCCCCGCAGGGCTTTGCGTTCCAGCGTGTCTACACGGACGACCGCAGCCTGGACGAAGCCTGCGCCGTGGAGGATCATGACGTGGTGATGGTGCCGCGCGGCTACCACCCCGTGGTGGTGCCGCATGGCTACGATTCGTACTATCTCAACGTGATGGCCGGCCCCCAGCGCTTGTGGGTGTTCCGCAACGACCCGGCCCACGAATGGATGCTCCAGCGCTGAGAGGCGCCACGACACAACCCTGAAGGAAAGCATCACCACCATGGGCGCACCCGAAGCCTTCACCCTGGCCACCGACGTGGCGCATTTCATCGCGGGCTGCCGCGTGACCCCGGCCGGTGCACGCCGCCAGCCCGTCTGGAACCCCACCACCGGCGCCGTGGCGCGCCAGGTGCTGCTGGCCAGCGCCGACGACGTGAACGCCGCCGTGGCCGCCGCGCAGGCGGCCTTCCCGGCCTGGGCGGACACCCCGCCCATCCGCCGCGGGCGCGTGATGTTCAAGTTCCTGGAGCTGATGAACCAGCACCGCGACAGCCTGGCCGCGATGATCACCGCCGAACACGGCAAGGTGTTCACCGACGCGCAAGGCGAGGTCTCGCGCGGCATCGACATCATCGAGTTCGCCTGCGGCATTCCGCAACTGCTGAAGGGCGACTACACCGAGCAGGTCTCCACCGGCATCGACAACTGGACGATGCGCCAGCCGCTGGGCGTGGTGGCCGGCGTCACGCCCTTCAACTTCCCTTGCATGGTGCCGTGCTGGATGTTCCCTGTTGCCATTGCCTGCGGCAACAGCTTCATCCTCAAGCCCAGCGAACGCGACCCGTCGGCCAGCCTCTTCATGGCCGAGCTGCTGCAGCAGGCGGGCCTGCCGGACGGCGTGTTCAGCGTGGTGCAAGGCGACAAGCTGGCCGTGGACAGCCTGCTCACGCACCCGGACGTGAAGGCGCTCAGCTTCGTGGGCTCCACGCCCATCGCCCAGTCCCTGTATGAAACCGGCGCCCGCCACGGCAAGCGCGTGCAGGCGCTGGGCGGCGCCAAGAACCACATGGTGGTGATGCCCGATGCCGACGTGGACCAGGCGGTGGACGCGCTGGTGGGCGCCGCCTACGGCTCGGCCGGCGAGCGCTGCATGGCCATCTCGGTGGCGGTGCTGGTGGGCGACATCGCCGACAAGATCGTGCCGCGCCTGGCCGAGCGCGCCCGGACGCTGAAGATCAAGAACCCCATGGACCTGGACGCCGAGATGGGTCCCATCGTCACGCGCCAGGCGCTGGGGCGCATCGAGGGCTACATCGCGCTGGGCGTGCAGGAGGGCGCCACCCTGGTGGTGGACGGCCGCGGCCACAAGGTGCCGGGCCTGGAAGGCGGCTTCTTCACCGGTGGCACGCTGATCGACCACGTGACGCCGTCCATGCGCATCTACAAGGAAGAGATCTTCGGCCCGGTGCTGGGCTGCCTGCGCGTGCGCGACTTCGCCGAGGCGGTGCAGCGGGTCAACGAGCACGAGTTCGGCAACGGCGTGGCCTGTTTCACCAGCGACGGCCATGTGGCGCGCGAGTTCAGCCGGCGCGTGCAGGTGGGCATGGTGGGCATCAACGTGCCGATTCCCGTGCCGATGGCTTGGCATGGGTTTGGGGGGTGGAAGCGGTCGCTGTTTGGGGACATGCATGCCTATGGGGAGGAGGGGGTGCGGTTCTATACGCGGCAGAAGAGTGTGATGCAGCGGTGGCCGGCGAGTATTGGGAAGGGGGCGGAGTTTGTGATGCCGACGGCGAAGTAGGTTTTTGGAGGGATCCGCGACGAGGTGTCGATCAGAGCAGATGCGCTTCACGAGTGGAGAGTCACCATGACGCGACCTCTAGAGGGGGCCCCAGACCTGCCGGGCCTGCGCCACGCAGTAGCACGACACGCCGCCACCGTTAGTGATGCTGCCGCCGCCTATCGGGACCTTGGCAGGTTCATCGACGCTGCTGGTGACGCCGGTGACGAAGCGGCTTTGCTCGGTGCGCTGGACCTCGCAGAGCGCATCGAACCACTGTGCGACGCTGTACACGCCTGCCTGGTGCGGTACGGGCGCTCCAACGCATGGGCTTGCCTTCGCGAAATTCGGACCAACGACCAGAATGCGTGGTCCTGGACGCAACCCGAGTTGTTGCAGCAGATCTACTGGCTCCGCGCGGCCGTCCAGCACGAGGGCTACGCCGACCTACCCCGGCTGTACAAGGCCCAGATCCATTGCAATCTTGGCAACGCACTCAGCTCGGCAGGACGATTCGTCGAGTCCCTCGCGCAGTGGAGGCGAGCGCTCGTTGAGCAGCCCACTCAGGGGATGGCACGCGGCAACCTTGGAGAAGGCCTCATCACCTACGCACGTGCTGTCCATGACGCGGGCCATGCTGTGCTGTTCCTGCAGCAGAGCCAACGGGAACTGAACGCTGCGGTGACCGGTGGTGTCGGAGCAGATGGGGTGATGTATCCAGCCGCATTGAATCACTTTGCGTCCATGCTGCAACAGGTCAGCGGCCACCTGCGCGAAATTGGTGCCCAGGAATTCGAGTTGTCGAGCTATTCGTTGGGCCGTAGCAAGAGGGAGCGTGCCTATCGCGAATGGGCGCTTCGAGAACGGCTCTTTCTGAACCCGCTGAACGACCTTGTCACGGAGTCGATTGCTGCCGGCGACGTGCTCATGCTCCCTTCACACCGGGTTCGCCCTTCGGGTATCACTTTCCTGGCCTTCTTCAACCAGCTCAAGCAGGAATACGCCTTCGCCCGATGGAGCTTCTTTGAAGGAACGACGCAGCAGCGCACGCATCCAGCAGACCGGGAGGTGGCACTGGCGTTCAACGCCGACTATGCGCTGTACTCGATGGCACTCGAGCAGGTGAAGGTCGCATATCGGTGCGCCTACTCCCTGTTTGACAAGATCGCGTATTTCATCAATGACTACTGGAAGCTCGGCATCCCGGAGCGGGGTGTCAGCTTCCGTTCCGTCTGGGTCGAGCAAGTGAAAGGCAAGTCGACGCCCCAGGTTCGGGGCGTGCTCGAAGGCTCCCAGAACCTTCCGCTGAGGGGACTGTTCTGGCTGTCGAAGGATCTGTTCGAGGCAGAACTCAAGGACGTCGCTCAGCCGGATGCACGAGACTTGGATGCCCTGCGCAATCACTTTGAGCACAAGTACGTGAAGGTAGTTGACGTTCTCGCGCATGTTGCCCCGCCGTCTGAACCCTTTGTCGATCGGCTGGCGCACCAAGTCGTTCGCGAGGACCTGGTGCGAAAGACGATGCGGTTGCTACAGTTGACGCGGTCCGCTCTGATCTACTTGTCGTTGGCTATGGATGTCGAGGAACAGCGGTCAGTGCCCTCGGAGGGTTTGACCATGCCGTTCCCCGTCGATGTCTATCCCGACAGCCTGAAGCGTTGATCGATCGCCGGCACGCGCAAGCGTGAAAGTGGCATTGCGACGAGCGCCCCAGGCAACACAGCCGCCTATGATCGACCGCCATGCCTACCGATCGGCAGATGCTAGGTGCCAAGATCGCCAAGTACAGCGAACCCTGCACTAGGGCGCGGCGGGATCAACCCAGTCGGGGTCTTGCTGCTACCTTGCCTTTCCAGGATGGGCTAAGGCGCCAGGCGCCCGGGCCAGCCGAACAGCATCGGCGCGCAAACGCTCCATGGTCGCAAACATCAGCGCTTTCGCCAGCGCATCCTGCGGCGCCACCTCGCCTGGCAGCGGCAACATCTGCTTTTCCTGTTCCGTCAGCGGAACTCTATTGCGACTTGTCATCGTCGTCCTCCGGTTCGTCCAGGATTGCGCCCATGTCGCCACCGGACGCCAAGTTCTCGGGTTCGTTCTTGGCGACTTCCTGGTAGACCTCGAGTTCTTCGGCGGCCCGCTTTTCGATCTCGCTCAGAGTCCACCCGTTGGGCCTCTTCTTCCGCCGCGCTTCCTGCAGGTTGTGGACTTTCCGGGTCATGTCAGCACCTGCTTGAAGAGATAGTCCTTGCCGGCCACATAGGTGTAGCCGAACGCCGCGTAGTAGTCCCGAACCTCATCGTTGATCGGATGCATGATGCGAACCTCCTTTGCGTCCAGCAAGCGCGCGTAGACGCCATAGGCCATGAGGATATGCGCCATCACGGTCGTGCGATTGCCCAACTCCTTGGGACGTGCTTCGACGAAGTCCAGCCGCAGGTTGCTGCCGTTGTAGGTGGGGCGGCCCAGCGACAAGGCAACCAACCCGGAGTGCTCCCAAAGTGCCAACTCAAAGCGCTTCGGGTAGCGGAACTTGAAGGCCGAATAGCCGGAAAACCAATGCCATGTCACCAGGCGATCACTGGCGCCTGCCCAGGCGACCGCGGCATTCAATGCGGCAGGCGTCAACAGCTCGTAGCGCAAGCCGGCTGGAGCCGCACGCTGCGCAGCACTCAGTGCGACTCGCCTGATACCGTCATACCTGCGCTCGGCATCTTGATGTGTTGCAAGCATGTTTCTCTGTACTCCGGGAAACTGAACTTCTTGCTTGGGGGCAAACTCATCATAGCGTCCTGGCTGCATTCCCCGCGGGATCTAAAAAGTACCAGATCGCCTTGCGATAGCGCCACGGCCCATGGGTCTTGAAGATGGCGATCAAGGCAACGTCCTTGGCGCCGACGGGCAGCGTCGCGCAGCCATTCTGCAGCTTCATGCGCGTGGCTGGGCGCCCATCGAGCGCATCCGCCAGGGATACGATGTAGACAGACTGGAGCTTCACGCCGTTTCGTTCACCGACCACCGTGAATGCCTGCGCCAGCGGCGGTGCAAGGGCCGCAATACCGGCGCTCATCGGATGGGCGGTGCCGTCTTCCATCGGAGACCGGCACGCTGCGGTCACCGGGTCGAATTCATTGCAGCGGTACACCGCCTGCGCCGGCAAGCGGCGTCGATCCTGAAGCCGCAGCTGGAACAGTTCGCGCTCGGCCTCGCCCAGGCGGCGATCCAGGTCTGCTGCCTCGCAGCCCTCTGTGTTGTCATGCGTCGCTGCGTAGCTTTCCAGTGCCGCTGACGCCTGTCTTGCGGTCATGCCAGGAAGGGCCGATTGCAGCTCACGATATGCCGGCAGGTAGGGGCAGCTATCGCTGACTGCCGGCGTCGCCACGCAGGCAGAAAGCGTCAGCAGTGGATAGACCCAGAACGTTCGCATCAGGTCACCACCGACTGCCATGCCGCTGCCTTCGGTCTTCTGCCATTGGGCTCGCAGTCTAGTGGCCCGCGTCGCCCATGCGCAATATGCTTGTGACCTAAGTCCTTGTGACGGTGAGCTGCATCTACCCAGGCACAAGAGTGGCTCAGTCCAGCGCCGCCTTCGTCCGCCGCACCACGTCGGCGTACTTCGTTGATTCAGCAGTGACAAAAGCCGAAAACTGCTCGCGCGTGGCGCTGTAGGTCTCGTAGCCGAAGGTGGCGTAGCGCTGCGCGATGTCGGGCTCGGCGAGCGCCGCCTCGATGTCCTTCTGGATGCGGTCGGCCACCGCGCGCGGCAAGCCGCGCGGCGCGGCGATGGCTGTCCAGCCCGTCGCCTCGTAGCCCGCCGGCCCGCCCGATTCCGCCACCGTGGGCACGTCGGGGAAGGCCGGGTGGCGGCGCGGCGCAGTCACCCCGATGAAGCGGATCTTGCCGGCCCGCTGCATCGGGCCTGCGGTGGCCAGCGATCCCAGCGACCAGTTCAGCTCACCGTTGGCCACGCCGGCGTACAGCATCGAGGTTTCCTTGTAGATCACGTGCTGCATCTGCGTGCCGGTCATGGATTCCAGCAGCGCCGAGCCCAGGTGCACCGGGTTGCCCACCGACCAGGAGCCGTAGTTCAGCGCACCGGGGCGCGCCTTCGCGTCGGCCAGGATGTCGCCCACGGTGCGGTACGGGCTGTTGGCCGGGACGCCGACGAAGAAGTACGTGCGGAACAACGGCGCCATCACGTCGAAGTCCTTCACCGGGTCGTAGGGCAGCTTCTTGAACAGGTGTGGGTAGGCCACCAGGTGCACGTTGTCAAGCTGGATCAGGTCGTGGCCGTCGGTCGCGCCGCGCTTCCACGCGTCGATCGCGATGAAGCCGTTCGCGCCGGGCTTGTTTTCCACGATGACCGGCTGCCCCCACTTCTTTTGCAGCTTCTCGGCCAGTATGCGGACCACGGCTTCGGGCCCGGCACCAGCCGGGAACGGCGTGACGATGCGAACCGGGCGTGTTGGGAACTCTTGTGCGCCTGCCGTGAGCGCGGCCGTTGCCAGCAGGGAAGCGATGACGATGTTTCTGCGGTTCATGGGTTCAGTGGGGGGTCAGGTGGGAAGGTGACATCAACTGGCGCCCTGTTCATGGCGCCGCTGAATCGGGTGCAACCCGGGAGGCTCAGGACACGGAGCAGGTGTAGCTCGCCGCGCTGTTCTCGGTGCCGGAAGTGCCGGTGAACTTGGGCCAGGCCGGCCAGCGGCACATCGGGCGCTTGCGCGCGGTGGCCGGGTCGGCGGCGTTGTTGTCCACGCCGGTTGGCACGTCCGGCGCCTGCCCTTGTTCGACCCATGCCTCCAGGGCGGCGAGGCCGTCGAAACCCAGGTTGTAGGTGCCGAAGCCGTGGTCCCAGCCCGGGATCATGTAGAAGCGCGCGAAGCTGTCGACCGTGCCCTGACCAAAGGCTGCTACCTGGCGCTGGTAGTAGTCCTCCGTGTTGTGCGGGCTGATCAGCGTGTCGGCCGTGCCGTGGGTCAGGATCAGCTTGCCGCCGCGGGCCCGAAAGGTATCGAGGCTCTGCGAGGTGACTTCGGTGATGTCGCCCAGCGCCTGGATTCGCGCCTGGAATGCCGCGGGGTCGAAACTCAGCGGATCGAGCGTTGCGTTCTTGGCCACGAAGTAGCGGGCGTGCGCGGCGCCGATGAAATACAGCACCGCGTCGCCGGGTGCCGCGGCAACGGGGCTGGGCACGGGGCCGAACCCGAACGCCGACAGCGTGGGCACGCCGAAGAACGTGAACCCGGCGCCCTCCAGCAGCGGCCAGCGCGCGAACACCTGCTGGCCGGCGATGGGGAAGCCCAGGTCGTAGGGCGATGAAATGCGCTCGACCGCGGCGATCTGCGCATCCGACAGGCAGGTGTCGCCGGTGTCCGCCCCGCCGGGGCAGCGCAAGGTGGCGCGCACCGTGTCGATGTTGAAATTGGCGTTGCAGGCCGCGATGTTGCCGATGATGCCGTCGGCCAGGCCGTCGAGCCCGTCGCAGGCGGCCTGCACCTGGCCCACCAGCAGCGCGCGCTTGGCGTTGTTGATCCACCCTGCGCCGCCGTTCGCGTACAGCGCCTTGCCCACGTCCAGCGAGGCCAGTTGCAGCAGCGACAGGTTGTAGGCCGGGTAGTGCGCCACCACGCCGTCGTAGTCGGCGCCATAGCGCGCCGCGGCGTCCAGCGCCTCGTGGCCACCCTGCGAGCCGCCGATGAAGTAGAAGCGCGTTGGCCCGTTGCCGTAGCGCTGGCGCATGATCGCCTGCGCGACGTCGTGCACCTTCTTGACCGACAGTTGGCCGTAGTTCAACAGGGCCTCGTCGTTGAGCGCGAAGGTGCCTTCAAAGACCCCGCCCTTGTGCCCGCCATCACCCCCGAGCGTGACGTAGCCGCGCGCCAGCGCGTTGGCCGTGCCCTTGGGTTGCGCCACGAAGGCGTCGAGCCCGGTGACCAACGTGCCGTCGTAGCCGCCGCCGCCGAACTGCAAGGCCTTGCCGTTCCACTGGGTGGGCAGGTTGACCTGGAACTCCATGGTCGGCGCGCCGGCGCTGGCCGGCACGACGATGCCGGTGGCAGCGCAGTATTCGCCGTTGCTGTTGCCGGAGGCTGCAGCGGAGACGAATGTGGCTGCCTGCAC
>Ga0307516_10004476_pt1 | contig 17222 bp, 13 predicted proteins | sample 19_EM_MG_FD_203310 | JGI IMG/M metagenome (GOLD analysis project Ga0307516, IMG submission 203310) | Populus trichocarpa ectomycorrhiza microbial communities from riparian zone in the Pacific Northwest, United States - 19_EM | ecosystem: Host-associated > Plants > Roots > Unclassified | place...
CGAGGCCAGCAGGTCGAGCATTTCCTGCAGTGCTTTTATTTCCTCGGTAATGATATGGTCGTATAAGGGTAAGATCCCCTTTACATCGATCCAGCAGCTTTTCATCAACTTTACAGAGGCGCCCGTATCCTCTATGACCTTTACCATCTGCCCGTTGTAGGCGATCCTGTTCGATATGGAAAACATGGGTTCGTCGCAGCGCCGGTGCGCCCTGAGTGGTAGACCGGTCCATACTTCCTGTTCCCCCATATGAATCGTAGTTCCTGCGGAGGTGACCCTGTCCGCCAGGAACTGTGCGGAACTTCGCCAGGGCGACCAGCAGTCTTCTTTTAACCCGTATTGTGTTTTCAATAGTTCTCCCAATCCTTCCGGTATGGTGACGACCGGCGGGATCTGCAAAGTGTCCCCGATGATAACGCATCTTTGGGAACGTGCTATGGCGCCGCAGGCGGACTGAGGGGTGGCCTGCCCGGCCTCATCGAGAAAGAGCCAGCCGACAGAAGCCCGTCCCATCCTGGTAAAGAGCCTTTCTATCGATGCAAGGGTGGTAGAGATGAGAGGGATACAAAAGAAAAAGCTGTTCCATAAAACAGGCCGGACCTTTTCGTCTATCTTTTCGACATTTTTACCTGCGAGCATTTGGATAAAAGCGCCCAGGTTGGTCTTGAAATATTGCGCATTGGCCAGGATGGCGCATTCCTGTAATTCGAGGCTCTTTAAAAAGATCGTTGTCCTGAGCTGATGGATCTTCGGGGAGGAATACGGAGTACATGTATGGATTGCTGCCGGGGAAAGGGTAAAAAAATCTTTGCCCGGGAGGTTGGTGGCAGGGATGCCGTATTCATCCGCCAGCAGGGCGCGTAGTTCCTCCCATTTCTCTTCCTGTATTTTTGAGAGGGATCCCTCCTTTCTCCATTTGGCTAAGAGAGCGTGGTATTCGGAAGCCCTTTGATGAAAGATCCCGTATTCATTCAACAGTCCCCTTAGTTCTTCTGACACCTGCCCGAATCGCGCAGCATGTTCCTTCGATCTACCCGGAGTTTTATGCTGGGTATCCAGATAGTTATAAAAGCCATTGCCGTTATTATACCAGAAGGCGTTGCTAAATTCCTTTCGATTGGCGAGGTTGCCCAGGATGGCGCTGATCAATCCCCAACAGGGTTCTGTATTGAGGTTTTGGGCGATGGAGGAAAAATAATCCGCTTCGCCGAAGCTGTCCGCATCGATGTTCCTGAGAACGGGGAGTTCCTTTGATATATTTTCTACTGCGGCATTGTTATTACTGGATACCAGGATACCGTCGGGGCCGAAGATCTCCGGTGAGAGGTCATAGTAGCCGATGCGTTCTGCCAGTTGATGTCGCCTGGGAGAGAATAAGGCGGAGACATCAGCTTTCAGCAGCCTTTTTGCCCTGCTTACGATGGTGTCCGCCAGGATCTCTCTCAGCAGGGTGGTCTTGCCTGTGCCGGGAGGGCCATTTATTCCCAGGAGTCCCGATGGTTCGCGAAGCCCCGAGAGCGTTAGGTTAAGGGCCGTCTGCTGGGCGGTGTAGAGTCCGCATGCAGGATTGGATGGCCAGCGGCCGGGAGATTGATGAAGGGGGTCGAGGGCGTTGAAGAGGGCATCGGGCACGAGCAGGTCGTAGCGGCGGTGCTTATTTTCTGTGGGGGCGAGGTAGGTCTCCAGGGGTTTGCCCCAATCTTTCGGATGGCCGATCAGGGCGTTGAGATCGTCCAGGTAAAAGCTATTGAAGTAGGGAGGGTCCGATGTCACCGATAGACCTACTTCTTCCGAGATACAGGTGATATAAGATCCGGGAGTCAGCCGACCCTTTGTCAGGATGCGCAGGTCGTCCAGTTCTTTATTCAATTCTTCCCAGTTCAGCGGAGAGGCTGGTGAGTGTGGTGAGGCTAATGATTGCTGTGAGCCGGATGAGCCCGAGGAGTGCTGTGGGTCGGATGGGAGGGGCTGAGGATCGGAAGGGAGGTGTTGAGGATCGGAGGGGCTTTGCTGATCCTGGTTGGCTGGGGGTACGGCAGCGGTAGGGGGCTGAAAGCGCGATGGGTATTCCGTGTACGCTTTCTTTAACAGATCATTCAATTCCTCCGGGTTGCGTTGTTCCCGCAAGAGCTTTATTCCATAGGTAAAAGCGGACCTGGTGTAGGTGCGTTCTGCGGGCGCTCCTTCCTGATCCAGGACCAATGCGGAAAGATAAGTAGTGCCCCGAAGCGGTTCACGGAAATCATCGGAGGCATGGGGCCACCATTCCCGGAGGAGGGCCATGACCGACTCTTTCGCGAGGGGATAGAAGTACAGGGTATGCCGCCAGCGTCGGCCTTCGGAGGCAAGGAAATATTTTTGGTCCTGCCAGGGGAGGGGATCGCCGGGATTTAGTTCTGTGAACGCTTTGTCGTCCGAGCGGCCGGGTTCGGGCATACCCGGCAGGTTAAAAGTTTCGATCGCCCGCCAGAATTTCAGCACGTTGTCAATATGAGATCTGCTATCGGTCATGTGGAAAGGTTTAAAATAAATTTTCGTGGGGGGATCAATTGATAAATACAAAACTAGAAGAAAATATTCAGGAGATTTTTAGAAATCCGGTTGCTGGCGGGAGGTAAAAAAATGGGGAAATTATTTAATGAAGAATTGAAAAATGCAAGTTTTAGAGGCAGAAAATATTTCCTTTTTTTTATTTTTTTTCATGGGCGGTGATAACCATTCCTTTAGCTCGGCATCGTAGTTTTACGCGGTGAAATCGCTATGATTTACCGGTTGCGCCTATTATCTTTGCCCTCATACCATACAGTACTCCGTACACATGAAAAACTTGAACGCCCGCACCCACGGAAGTCTACTGTATGCATCTCCCAATATTCCTATAGCACTTTTCTTGCAATTGTAATCCAAACCCTCAGGGTCGGCATTGTTTTACCCAAAAATTAAAACGATGTTGAACACGCAGATTTCGAAGGCAATTTATCTTGCCCTGTTTTGTTTTTTTACGAGTTCTTTTGTTGCTGGTCCGAATGTATCTTCTTCCATTTCTTTACCGGAAGAAAAGACGAATACGAACACCCTGTCCGTAAAGGAAGGGAAGTCTGATAATCTCTTTGTTGCGCCTGTCGTAAGATTGAATAAGCAGGCCATGCAATTTGCCAATCATTATATCAGGACGGAGTCCGAAGACCTGGTCAGCGTAAGGCGGAGGAGTAAGATCCCGTTTAATATCATGGATTCTGTCTTTACCCGGCATGGACTCCCCGTGGAGTTAAAATACCTGGCGGTGATCGAATCGGACCTGAAAACATCGGCGCTGTCCCGCGTCGGAGCTTTAGGCCCCTGGCAGTTGATGCCGGGAACGGCCCATGACCTGGGTTTGAAGATCACCCGTCAATATGACGAACGCACCAGTTATTATAAGAGCACGAAGGCCGCCGCCCTCTACCTCAGGGACCTCTATGCACAATTCGGAGACTGGTTGTTAGTGCTGGCAGCTTATAATAGCGGCCCCAGGCCCGTCCTTACAGCTATGCACAAATCCGGCAGCAGGAACTTCTGGGTCCTTCAAAATTATCTCCCTGCCGAGACGAGGGGTCATGTCAAGAGATTTATCGCCACGCATTATTATTTCGAAGGAAAGGGCAGTGTCACTACGCTGACGAAGGCTGAAAATGTCGAATACCGCAAATCGCTGCGCGCCTTTGCTATTGCGCATCCCGTGATCGAGATGCCAGGCCGGAAAGAAACCCAATGGTCTGTTGTGGCGGCGGCCGGTACGATCGGCCATTTCTATACGACCTCTTCGATCTATGAAACGACGGAGAAGGATGCGCTGCTGCAGAAAGCAGGATTCGACCAATACCTGAAAGAACAGGTAAAACCTTTTCACAAAAGCAATAAGTTAATGGAAGGAATGGCGGAACGTGCAATTAATCATTCACGCCAGCATTTTCATGCGAAGCCCTCTTCTTTTTATTCCTTTGCTTAAGATCGGGCAGGCCGTAGAAGAGAGGATGATCCGCGATCGGGCAGGGAATAAAGAGGGATGACCCAGGTCTCGAGATATCGCTAATTAGGAAGTTTGTTAGCGGTATTTCGCTATCCTTAATCTGCCTTTGTCATGTTATTTATTAATAATCAAGTGATTACGCTTGTGGCACGTGTTTCGCTAATAAGCACCTACCATGCGCCCAGCCCGGAAAAAAACGCTCAAAAAACTTCTTCTTCCTGCCACGACCACCCTGCTGACCGGGGTTGGTCTTCAATGGTATGATAAAAGTATGCCGGCTTCCCGGCTGGTGACTGCAGAGGTTAACCCTTTGGACTTTGACGACCATGGATTAAAGATCATCCCTACATTTGCTGACCATCGATCCCGCACCCTGTCCATTTTATATGGGGGCGCCGGGTGAGGTATTTAACATGGTGACCCGGGAACAAGCGGGCCGTTGTTCCCTCAACGGTCGGACTTGTATTTTCGGCTTTATTTACTATCTTGTGTATCCACGTATTATACCCCATCCACCTAGAACCCAACATTGGTGTTTAAACTCTGAACCCTAGATCCTGTTTTTATTAGCTGTACTTATATGAAACGAAGAATTATTCGATGTAAATTAATTTGTTAGTTTTTACATATGCAATATTTTTAAGTAATCATGAAAGCCCCCATCAACAAAAAGATCCTTATCGTCGAGGACCAATTTATTGAAGCCAACAATCTCCAGATGATCCTTAAGAGGGCCGGTTATGTGGTGACCGGTATAGCACGTTCTTTCGAAATAGCCCTTAAATTAATCAGCAGGGACAGGCCCGACCTGGTGTTATTGGATATTTATCTGCAGGAAGATCTGACCGGTATCGATCTGGCAAAAGAATTGCGCAAGCAAAACATCGCATTCGTCTATCTTTCCGCCAACTCCAACCAGGAAATTTTTGATCAGGCCAAAAGAACAAAGCCTTACGGATTTTTAGTCAAGCCGTTTAGGGAAAAAGACGTCCTGGTAACGCTCGATATTGCATGGTACCTGCACGAAGAGAACCTGGAATCGCTCAGGCGTAAGGAGGAAGGAAAGGCGGCGCCGAAACCAATGGCCGGCAACGGGGGATGTAAAGATATTATCGGTTATAGCAAAGGATTAAAAAATGCTTTGGAGCATGTCATGATCGTTGCGGAGTCGGATATTTCTGTACTTATAATGGGGGAAAGCGGCACCGGTAAAGAGCGCCTCGTGGATTGTATCCATTCGAATTCCCGCAGGAGATCGAAGCCACTCATCAAAGTGTCCTGCACCACCTTACCTGCCAACCTGATCGAATCTGAACTATTTGGTCATGAACGCGGCGCATTTACGGGTGCGCTCGATAAGAGAATCGGTAAATTCGAGCAAGCCGATGGCGGAACCATATTTTTAGACGAGATAGGGGACATGCCGCCCGAATTACAGGTAAAGCTTCTTCGCGTCCTCCAGGAAAAGGAAATTGACCGTCTTGGCGGCAAGGGATCCATAAAAATAGATGTAAGGGTCATCGCTGCTACCAACCGGAATATGGAAAAGGAAGTGGCGGAAGGACGATTTCGCCTGGATCTATACTACCGGCTAAATGTCTTCCCACTCGTGCTGCCTCCTTTGCGTGAAAGAAAAGAAGATATCCCTTTACTGGCAGCACATTTTACGGCTCTTTTTTCGGATAAATTCAACAGGAAGATCAAAGGAGTATCGGCAGCGGCGCTCAATCGCCTGCTAAATTATTCCTGGCCGGGAAATATACGGGAGCTCGAGCATGTGATCGAACGGAGTGTTCTGCTGTGCAGAGAGGATGAATTAACGGAGGTCCATTTACCCAGTAATGCACAACCCATTCCGAGCGCGAATGCCGATCGGATGAGGACTATTTTTGAAAATGAAAGAGATCACATTTTGGCTGCTTTACAAAAGTGCAATGGCAAGATCTATGGCAAGGGAGGGGCGGCTGAATTATTGGAAATAAATGTATCGACCCTCAACTCGAGAATAAAAAAACTGGGTATTGAAAAGGGCTCGTACCTATCAGTAAAATGAGCACCATGAACCGGATGATCCTGATCATTTTATTGCAAGTAGTGTCAGGATCCCTTTATTCACAGTATTTTACAAGGCAACAGGGAAATGATCTGATAGCTAAATTAAAATCTGCCAAGAGCGATTCGATGCGCATCGAGCTGCTGTTGAAGGTGGCAGAGTATCATGTCCTTTCAAGTTATGACCATCCTGCCAATTACGATACGGCAACCTTGCTGATCAACCAGGCTGAATCCCTGAATTCCAAGGCAAAGATCAAATCAGCAGACCTGCATGGTTTGCTCGTTAAATCCTACTTTTTCCGGACAAGCGGGAAAAGGGATCAGGGTAAAAGTATCATTCTTACAGCGATCAACCTGCTTAAGGACGGACCCGCGTACACCCTGCTGGGACAAGCCTATTACGAATTATCCAATTATTATGATTACGATTTTAAATATAGTACCATCAAGCAGCGGGTGGAAACTATTGAAATGGCGATACCTGCCTTCGAAAAAGCCGGCGATCTTAATGACCTTGGGAATTGCTATAAAGTAATGGCTGACCTGCATCATTTATGTAATGAATACCCCAGGGCCTTCAGCGAACTGGAAACGGCGCTGCAGTATTATAAAACGACCCATTATAAGAGGATGGAAGGCGTGTATGATCTATTTGGTCAACTCTATTATGCACGGGGCGATTACAAACAAGCGCTGGCTTATGAGCTTTTGGCGCTTAAGACGGCTGACAGTAATAACGACGCCGGTCTCCAGTTGTGCGAAATAGAGAATAATGTAGGACTCACTTTTTACAAACTGAACGATGGGGAAGCCGCCCTGAAACATTTTAAGGTCGCCCTCGAAATAGCAGAAAAGGAACGTGATAATGAGACCGTGTATGGCCTAACCTCCCATGTCGTGGAAACGTATATTAATCTCAACAGACCAGAGGATGGCTTAAATTTTTTAAAGTCCGTAGAAGCGAAATATAAATTTCCGGGCACGGACAGATATGAGACGGCCGGATACATGTATAAGGCTTATCTTAATTTATACACGACGCTCAAACAGTATGATGCCGGGCGATATTACTGTAACCAGATCATTAACAAGGCCAAAGCACCCGGACTGGACGTATTTAAGTTGAATGGGTACTATGAAGAGATCATAAAATATTTAACGGGCACCAAAGAGTACCCGGCAGCACTAAAGTATCTGAATAAGAATAAAGAGCTCCTGGAAGGCATGAATGATAATCTTGGCCTGGCGCGCAACTATACTTTGTGGTTCTCGCTGGATACTGCGCAACGCGATTTCAGGGCTGCTGTCGAGAACTTATTGAAAGCCAATTTAATTAATGACACCATCCTCAACGAGACGAAGGCCAAGGAAATGAAGCAACTGGAGGTCCTATACGAATCCGAAAAAAAGGAGAACAATATCAGGCTGAAAGATGAGAAAATTAAGGTATTGGTTCAGACCGATCTGGCTCACCAGGCTAATCTCAGCCAGGCAAGGGTTACCAGGAATGCGACCCTGATCGCCGTACTTTTCTTGCTCGCGTTGGGAAGTATCTTATTTAACCAATACAAGCAAAAGAGAAAATCGAATATCATCATAACGCAGCGTAACGAGCAATTAAGTCACCTGTTAAATGAAAAGGAATGGCTTTTGAAAGAAGTGAATCACCGCGTGAGGAACAACCTGCACACGATCTTTTGTCTTTTGGAATCACAGGCCACCTTCTTAAAAGACGATGCTTTAAACGCTATTAAGAACAGTCAGCACCGGGTATATGCGATGTCATTGATCCATCAGAAATTGTACCAGACCGGCAACCTGAAAATTGTTGAAATGACCAAATATCTGCCGGAATTTATCGAATACCTAACCGATAGTTTTGGGACCTCCGATCAGATCCATTTTGACCTGCAAATTGCGGAATTAAAACTTGACATGAGCCGGGCTATACCCATTGCCCTGATCTTGAATGAAGCGGTCACCAACTCGATCAAATATGCTTTTCCTAAGGGGCAAAAAGGCGTCATATCCATCCATCTGCGTGTTACAGGCGAGCAGGTGCTATTGATCATCGCCGATAATGGAATTGGGATCAACACGGATCCTGACAATGTACATGAAGGTTCCCTGGGTCTTGGACTGATGAGGGGATTAAGCCAGGACATCAAAGCAAAAATTGCAGTGGAGAACGATGGCGGAACCAAAATTTCTGTCCGGTTTAAAAGCGATGTTTTAGTGGCGGAGGCCGCCGACCTTACTGTCTATGCCTAATGCAGCCAGACTTTAGGAGTGTCGAAATTCAGTTGAACTTTTGATCCATTTGCGAAATAGCAATAAATTTCATCTCCCCGAACCGGGCAACAACCTGATTGTTACATAGTTAAGGAAATGGCATATCAATTGAAACAGGAAGGGAAAACAGCTAAAATGAAAACTCCTTCTAAAATGTCTGACCTGGCTTTTGATACATACACCCTGGACCCCAGGGCCAATCGGGGTGACTATACCCTGATGCCTTTCTCAAGGGAAGACATCGTCGCCCTGCTTGATAAAATAGGTTTTGGTGATCTGTTCACGAGACCGGCGCCGAGGGTAACCAAAAAGAGCTTCCTGGTATTCAAACACCATAAGTATATCACCGTGCCGATAGAAAATATTTCCTTTTTCTACGTTAAATATGAATCCACTTTTATCGTGTGTTCGGACCGGCAGGAATATTCGGTCAATCTTTCACTGGACCAGGTCCAACATGCCGTATCTGACGAGGATTTCTTTAGGATCAACCGGCAATACCTGGTCAATTTCCATGCAGTCAAAGAAGCGGAGCATACCTTCGCGCGGAAATTATTAGTGAAGCTTACGGTCGAGACCCAGGACAAACTCCTTATTGCCAAAGAAAAAGTCACCAGCTTCCTGCATTGGCTTGAGAACAGGTAGGGGGATAAACTCAGATACTTAATTTACGGCCCAGGGAGTGGTACCACTCGCCGTCCAACTGGTGGTTGCGGATGGTCGAGCCGGCCTGATAGAGGTTGCAGGTCCTGCCAATATGATAGGGCACCCCGTATAATACATCGCCAATTTTTAGTTCAGAGCTATCCTCCGCTGTTATAAGCATATGCTCTTCACTCTGACTGATGATCTTTACGTTGGGGACATTGAGAAAATGGACGCGTTGCCGCTCGTTGCTTTCAGAAGACAGGGCTTTGTATCCCAGATCGAGGCATAAGGTATCATACCCGGGCTTCGATATGACCCTGGTAACGACTATCACAGCAGGCTGGAAGGGCAATTCCGTATAGAGCTCCTGGTAAGACCGATCCCAGTAAATAAAGGTACCGGGACTACATTCTACTTCCGGATTGTCAGCATGCTGTTGTAAGGTGGGGGTACTCCCTGCATTGATCTGTGGCCGGGGAAGCCCGCTCCTTGTTATTTCATCGCGCAGTGCTTCCACTTTTCTAAACGCCTCCGTGCATTCGATCTTACGGACCCCGGGATCGGACCTCGTTATATGTCCATCATAGGCATGAAGACCTACCAATTTGATCCCCCGTATGCCGCTGATACGCTTGTATAGATGCAAGGCGTCCGAGGGAGCAATCCCCGTCCTGTTCATTCCCACATTCAGATCCAGGTACACCGGGATATTGAACTTTTGTTCCGATGCGGCAGAGGCTAACTCCTTCGCCGTCTCTTCGTTATCTATCAGACAGGAAAATTTTGTGAACCTGTAGCTGGCAATAAGATTTACCAATCTCGTTATCCCGGGCCCTACGGGCTGGTATGCCAAAAGAACATCGGGTGCGCCTGCCAAAGCAAGCATCTCCGCCTCGGCAATGGTGGCACATTTAAACTTTGAAATACCCAGTTCCAGCAGTAAGGCTACTGCCTGTTTGCATTTATGGGTCTTTACATGGGGCCTCAACCGATCGGTGTCCGGTATTATTTCCAGTAAAGCCTGTATGTTAGCTTTTACTCTTTCCGGAAAAATTGCTAAAAAAGGGGTGTCCGTTTCCCGGACATTATCTATTTCAAACCAATCTTTTTCCTTCATTAATATACCGATTTATCAGATCAGACGCCGGCGAGTTCCGCCACTGCCATGGTAAAGGCTTCGGGGGCTTCCTGGGGCAGATTGTGTCCAACACCCGGTATGATGCGATGCCCGCGCTTACCGCTGAAGCGGGAGGCTGTCGATTGACCGTCCGTGGCTGCAACCACTCCATCACCGCTGCCATCCAGGGTGATGGCCGGCACGCTGATCACCGGCAGCAGGGCCAGCTTGTTCTGAATTTCGGCATATCGCGGATCTCCGGCTACGAGGCCGAACCGGTGACGATACGAATGGATCACGGTGTCGACGTAATCGGGGCTGTCGAAGGCGATCGCCGCACGATCGAAGGTGGCGTCATCGAATTTCCAGTTTGGCGACCATTGCGTCCACAGGATCCGGGCAATTTCGCGCCGGTATTTTTCAAGCCCATGTCGGCCGCGTTCCTGGTGGAAATAATACTGATACCATAGCGGGACCTCGCCCATGGGAGGGACGGGCTCTTGCGCCCGTGCAATATTCTGTATGAGGTAGCTGTTGACGCAAACGAGTCCGACGCAACGTTCCGGGTACAATGCAGCCGCGACGCAAGCGGCGCGACCACCCCAGTCATACCCGGCAACGACGGCCTGCCGGATCTTAAGGGAGTCCATCAGTGCAATAAGATCTGCTCCTATCGCAGCCTGTTCCCCGGACCGCTGCGTTGCCGGATCGAGAAACCGGGTGGGACCAAAGCCGCGCAGATAAGGTACGATGACGCGCATTCCGCGCGCCACCAACATCGGCGCAACATCGACATAACTGTGAATATCATAAGGGAAGCCGTGCAGCAGCAGGGCGACAGGGCCGTTGGCTGGGCCGGCTTCGTAATAAGCGATGTTGAGCACGCCTGCATCGATATGCTTCAATGGCTCGAGCCGTCTGAGTGGCGAAGAAGCGCCCCGGGCGGCGGCCGTACCGGTGGTGTTGGATGCGCCGGGAGCCTGGGCGAAGGCGGGCATTGCCAGTATCCCCAGTTGAGAAGTGGCGACCCCGGTGGCTGCGGCAACCAGGAAGTGGCGGCGATTGAAATTGCTATTAAACATGTTGAACAAATTTATCGCTCTGAAAGATAGTGCTTCCCGTACATTGAAACGTTGTACATTTTATTCCAATATTTGGATTTTCACGGCAGACCCGTGAGGTGTACAGCTTAGAGGACGGTGATGACGACGTCGACATTACCGCGGATGGCTTTGGAATACGGACAGGTCTGATGTGCGGCGTCTGCGAGGGCCTGGGCAACTTCGCGGTCTATACCCGGCAGGCTGATGTTGAGGCGGGCCTGGATGGAGAAGGCGGCTCCGTCGAGACAAAGATCGACTTCTGCGTCGATAGCCATGTCATCCGGAAGTTTGACCCTCATTTTGTTGGCCGCAATCCCCATTGCTCCTTCGAAGCATGCGGACCAACCGGCGGCGAACAGTTGTTCGGGGTTGGTGCCGGCGCCGGAGGTGCCGGGAGTCGAAAGGGTGATGTCGAGGTGACCGTCAGAGCTACGGGATACGCCGTGTTCCCGGCCGCCGGTGGTATGTGTCTTTGCTGTGTAGATTGCTTTTCCTGGTTGTGCCATGATGATTTGTTTTTTTATTTGTCCTACAAAAATATTCCCTGTACCGCCTCCTTACAACTACTAACCGGGGAAGTGGACTAAGTCGGACCTGAGCCGGACATTCTGAAGGCCGAAAATCCTTTCATTGTTCCCCTTGCGACCGGGATTTTCGACCAATAGAAGAAACTAAACCTTTTCTTATGGCACTCGGAGATGGAATCCGTAGAAATATTGCGACAATTTCTACAGAAGAAAGAAATTTATTCGTCGCCGCTATCCGGCAATTGGATAATCCTGCCTCGTCCTTTGTATATCCCAATAACAACGGGCATGAGAGCGCCGATGCGGGCGGCAATATTACGTACTGGGATATGATGGAGCAGATCCATAAGGATGGGCACGCGCATGGGTCGGATGTGCATACGGGGCCGGCATTCATTCCCTGGCACCGGGCAATCGTCAATCATTTTGAAGAATTATTACGACAGGTAGATCCGCGCCTGTCGCTGCACTATTGGGACTGGACCACGGACCCCCGTGTTGCAACCCCTGATAAAGTGGCGATCCTGACAGGCTCCGGGGCCGGGGACCCGGTAGGATTTATGGGTAGTTCCAGTGGAGATGCCGGGGTACCTTTCCAGGATTTTGAATCCACCGAAGGTGGTGGTCATGCGGTGATCTGGCGTGACCTGGCGGGGGGTGCTCCTGGTATTGTCGATGATGCTACCATTCTCGGCTCTTCCAGCTTCACTGACTTTGAGCACAATACGCATCCGGCGCACGATACGATCCATAGCAGTTATATTCGCGGGACCATCGGAAATTCTCACTATTCCTTCCATGATCCTTTTGTCTTTCTCCTGCACTCCAACCTGGACAGACTATGGGCAACCTGGCAGCGGACGCCCGGTCATCCTGAGCGGCTGGATGCCAGTATCGATCCTGCCACAGGCACTGCAAGAGCGTATGGTACGATCTTAGCCGATACAGGAAACCCTTCCAATTATTTTGATGAACTGGTACAACCCTGGGCCGGCGTCCGATTGGACCATGTGGTGGATACCGATCTTGAGCCCTGGAGATCAGATGTTTCCAAAAGAATTTCCGTGAGCTACCGGGATCCGTCCATTATCATCCCGCACAGCTATGACACGGCGCCTCACAGCAGCTATATCGTTACGGAGCGGGATACCTTTTCAACGGTGGAATTGCAAACCACCCTTACCTATCCAGAGGCGTTCCAGGTGATCTATGATGGATTTACGCCGGATGCCATCGGCTTGCCCGGCGGGGCTCCCGTCATTGCCTTCCTGGATGCTCCGAACGGCAACGTGATCAACAGCATACAGGTAGCCACGCCACCGGCTGTCGTGGCTGAAAATGCTGCCGCGCATGATGTTCCCCAGCGCATCACCTACACTTTTACTATTAATTTTACCAATAACAGCGCCTTCCCGGTGCTACCTGTCGATACGAGGGATATTTATCTGAGGGCCACGCTTGGCGGAGAGGTAGACCTGGCGCCTATCCGGCTCACCAATCAGCCCAATCCTTATATGATCGATATTCAGGGTGGCAACCCAAGCTGGCTTAGCACGGATGTACGTGTCTTCCAACTCCAGCCGGGAGAAGCTATTACGGGCAGTAGTCTTCTGATGGGGAACCCTGATGCCGATGCCAATGCGCCTTATGCATATATACAAGCTTTACTGGGTGAATTCCGCGGATTCGGGAACGCGATTGCCCCGACCTTTGAAGGTATTTCCCGCGATGAAGAGTCGAGCCAGTTGGAGCTTTCGAGAACGATACCTGGCCCGTCCGGCACTCATATCAGGGTACTTAATTTTGCCGTAGCGAAAGTGCGATACCGGTCGACCTCGCAACCCGCGACGGATGTACGGGTGTTCTTCAGGACTTTTAATACCATGGTGTCGGCATTGGATTATCATACGGATACGAATTACAAAAGAAGGGCAGATGGAAGGATCCCCCTGCCCGGTGTCATCGGCAGTGAGATCGCCTCTGTTCCCTATTTTGCGGAAAAACGTGTCAGCAGCGCCACGCAATCGGATGACAACAATAAACAAACGATCAACGGGTCGGGTGGGGAATCGCTGATGTATTTCGGGTGCTGGCTTGACTTTAACCAACCCGAAGCCCAGATAGACGCACCGGGTGGCCCTGCTTCGATCATGAACCTTGTCAGGGGGATCCACCAGTGCCTGGTGGCCGAGATCCGATTTCAACCAGGGGGATCGGACCCTATCATTACGGGTGCTACGCCATCATCCAGCGATCATCTTGCGCAACGCAACCTGGCGATCAGTGAGTCCGATAATCCGGGTATTGCCAGCACACACGTGGTGCAGCACACTTTACTCGTAAAGCCATCGGTGGTACCGACCAGGATCGCCGGCTTCAAGTTAGCCGATGTGCAGGGAAATAATTTTTATGATGAACTCGTCGTACGCTGGAATAACCTTCCGCGGGATACGGTGGCCACCTTATTCTTTCCGGAATGGAATGTCGATGAGGTCCTGAACCTTGCTGTTACCTTAAGACAAGGACCGTCCTTATTGAAGAAGGTCGATAACCATACCCTTGAGTGTACGGTCAATGACATTACGTATATACCGATCCCCGGTGTTCATGTCAAACCTTTTGCAGGATTGATCACGCTACAACTCCCGCAAACCGTCCGCGACGGGCAACGCTTTACCGTAGATGTGCAGCAGCACTCGGGCCTGATCCTTCAGAAACCGGGGACGGGGCTTGGCAACCATGAGACCGGAGGCGGAGCAGGCTATTCTATTTCAAAACGAAAAGTGTTGGGAGCTTTCCGATTGACGATCCCGGTAAAAATGGGCCCCGGACTTTTAAAACGTGCGATCCGCAATTTGGCTGTGCTGCGTTATATAGCGCTTTCTATTCCTGTAACGGACCGGTGGTATCCTATTTTTGTGCGATACATCGGGCAGATCGCCGATAAGGTGAAAGGATTGGGTGTCGATCCCGATCTTATAAAAGCGTCGCCCGATGATCCGGGCATCCCGGGAGATGCAGGCGGGCAGGAGGAAAGTTGCCGCAATGGGAAAGTGAAGGAAGTGATCTATAATTGTTTTGGAGAGTTTGAAGGATTTGTCCTGGATACCTGTGCGGGCAGAGAGGTGTTTAGGTGTTGTGAGAAAGCGATCGCCGAAATTTGTTTGCGCGCCTGTAAAGAGCGGCTTTCGGTATCTGTTTGTACCCATGCGAATGGCAAGATCCATAAGATCGTACTTGTCTGTTGTTGATAGGGATGATAGCATTAAAATATTCTTTTATATGATGGTTTCCCCGTACTTTTAAGAGAAACATAAAAGAAATGCCAAGGATCTCTTTATTTGCTTCCGCCCTTTTAGCTGGCCTGTTCATTCTTAGTAGCTGTAATAACCCGGACTCCGTCAAAGCGGTAGTGGAGCCGGGAACAAAAACAGACACGCTGGATTATTTTTACCTTCGACCCAAGGTAGAAAAAGAGTATGGCTATACGCATGCTGTAAAAATCGGGAACGACATTAAAATATCCGGGGCGGTGAGTATGGATGACAACGGGGTATTGGTGGCTCCCGGGAATTTGGAGCAGCAGATGAAGAATTGTTATAGTGACCTGGAGAAAATTTTAAAGCATTATGGTTGCACGTTCGACGATGTAGTCGTGGAAAATATTTATACCACCAATATGCCTGAGTTCGAAAAGGTCCTGGGCTATCGTAACACTGTTTATAAGAAGCAGTTCCCAACGGGTACCTGGCTTGAAGTTAAAGGATTGGCGCTGCAAGGGCAGTTGATCGAGATCGATATGGAGGCGTATAAGGGTAGGTGAGTGGTTACCGAAAATTCGATATTTCAATCAATTTTCTAACATCCAATACTGTTATTTTTCTTCCCTTGGTCTCTACCGTTCCTTCTTCCTTGAACTCCGAAAGCATACGTACTACATTTTCTCTTGCAGTTCCAACCAGACTAGCTAAATCATCCCGACTCATATTGATTTCTACATTCATGCCCGGTTCGAAATTAACTTTATATTTTTCACGTAGTACAATTAATTGAAGCGCCAGCCTTTCTCTTACCGATTTGTGCGCAAAACTTAAGCTATTTGCCAAAACTGTAAATTCATGGCTAAGCATCTTTAAAAGGCGCCGGCTTAAGATACCAGACTGTTCTATTGCGTCCAAAAAATCCTCTCTTGGTATAAATGCAATGGTGCTTTCTTCCAGGGCCGCTGCCGAATCGGGATATTGATTTTCGGAAAGGACTGCATGGTATCCAACCAATTCTCCAGTATTGGCAACATAGATAATTTGCTCTTTCCCATCCTTATCAACCTTGTACTTTTTTACCTTTCCATTGATAATATAATAAATCCCGGCAGGGTAGGCCCCCTCACGAAAAATGACGCCGCCTTTTTTGTATTTGTTTTCAGATTTGTGTGCATCCAGCAATTCAAGATCAGTTTGCGGCAGATCTTTGAGTATAGATCCGCTACCAAAGACCCAATTGTCAATCGGAAAGATTCCTTTTATGCTCATACAGCTACAAATCTATTGTTTTAATAGTGATATTTATCACTCTTTTTAGTGATTTTTATCACGTTATGTAACTCTTCTTTCAGCTAGCTTTGCCGGAATGGGCATACCGAACGCGACCTCATCAGAAAAATTGAAATCGACTATTAAATTAACTACGCAATCACTGCAAGACCTGAAGGAGAAAGGATTTCGATACGTTCTTGTAAAAGGCTATACTACTGACAGGCGTATTGATTATATTGAACTTAATCATATCACACTTATTCCGGTGAAAGACCTTTCCCAGGATCCCAATCAAAAAGAAATATTTGAACCCATCGGAAGTGCCCTTCTTTCCCAATGGGCTCAATACCCGGATGTGGGCGTGCAGGTCTTTATAGAAGGAGTAAAATAAATTAAATACTTGGGAGTCATGACGGAATTGAAACAAGCACTGAGGGAAATATACCTGAGCTCCGATACAGGGTTTAATAAACTCTTCCCTTTGCATATACAGGCTTTAGCCAAAAGTCATTGGACACAACTCGATGTTGTCAAAAAAGCGGCTGAGTTTTTAGCTGCGGAAGATGGCGTTAAGGTCTTAGACATTGGTAGTGGTGTCGGAAAATTTTGCCTTGGGGCAGCGTTCCAGACACCTCATGTACATTATTTTGGAGTAGAACAAAGAAGGAGCCTATATGAATATTCAGTGACCGCTCAAAATGCGCTAAATATCAGTAATGTTTCCTTTATACACGGAAATTTCACTCAACTGGACTTAAAAGAGTTCAACCATTTTTACTTTTATAATTCTTTTTATGAAAATATAATGGACACAGACAAGATTGACGAAAGCATTGAATGTTCCGTCGAATTGTTTGAGTATTATCACCGGTATCTATACAAGCAGCTTGAGCAGATGGAATCCGGCACAAGAATTTGTACGCTTTGCAGCTTCGA
>Ga0307516_10004477_pt1 | contig 17216 bp, 20 predicted proteins | sample 19_EM_MG_FD_203310 | JGI IMG/M metagenome (GOLD analysis project Ga0307516, IMG submission 203310) | Populus trichocarpa ectomycorrhiza microbial communities from riparian zone in the Pacific Northwest, United States - 19_EM | ecosystem: Host-associated > Plants > Roots > Unclassified | place...
GGGGGGGGGGGGGGGGGGGGGGGGGGGGGAGAAGAAGCGGAAGCGGTGTGTCGTGTTGGGTGTTGGTGGCGCTTTGTGGCTGCATTGATATATATCTATATTCTATATGCAGTGCAGCAGCATGTACGTACTATTGATACATAGGATGGATGGATGGATGATGGATGGATGGATGGATGAAGTTCGAGCATATCTGCCCTCCCCCCAATCGAGGCTAAAAGTTGCCTTGCCTTTGTACTGTAACTACATACTGTACGCTCGCTGGCTAACTGGCTGGCCGAACTGGCTGGTTGGCATCCGAGGTGAGAGGGCGATGGACAGGATCCGCCGTCATTCGACCGGCTCGGCCCAGTTACATACCAGCTGTTGGAGAGATCAATGTTATCCGAGTGCACGGTGGGCGTGGCCGGTCACGTCTTGTCACTCACTTCCGCGAGGTAACTACTTAGGTAGGTTAGATGGATGGGTCATGAACGCTCACTCGGCGGTGAAGAATGCCGAAACGGAAAAGGAAAAAAAAAGGAAAAAAAAGCAAAGACAAGACAAAGACAAAGACAAAAAAATGCAGATAGTATGTAAAAGCAAGACTGGTATAAGATGGTACGTAGGTAGAGAAGTATGTACTATTCTACTTCCCTCCTCCCAACCAAACAAAACCAAACCGGACCGACTTCCCCCTTAGTTACCTTTCCCGCCTCCCAAACAAAAAAGATAATTTGGAACAGAAATATACCACCAACGAAGATAAGTATGATCCCCCCCGCCCCGTTTCCAAGACTTTAGGCACACCCCCTCCATTTGAAACCCCCCCCCCCCCCGAAAAATGTTATTACTTATGTAAAGACGGGGGGGGGCGAGGAACGGATATGAAACACCCTCAGCTCCTGCATTTGCAATGATACACAAAAAGCCACCAGTTTCCCACCTAGTTACATACAACATAGCAGAGAAAGAAAGAAAATGCCAATGCCAGAAAAAGAAAAAGAAAAAGAAAAGATACCAAACACAAAGAGAGGTAAAGGGAGAGAGAAGGTAGTATTACAAGACGAGTTAAAAAAAAATAAAAAATAAAAGAACAAAACAGCCCAGCTAGATAGAGATTAGGAAAAAGAGATGATGGCGGTGATGCTCTGATATAAATAAAACCCAACAGACCGTAAGAGAACAAAGCGATGAGACCCATACAAGGAGAACGAAAAGAAAACAAAAAAAGAAAGAAAGAAACAACTCCGAGGAAGACTAAAGAATGAGGATATCCCAGATTGACAGACAGCCGCCGTATTCTTCCTCCCGAGTGAAGACATCTATAATCTCCGGGAGAAATAGTTACCGACCCCACCCGCTATAAATGAAACAGAAATTAAAAAAAAAGTAAAGATGTTGTCGATTAAAGCGAAAACCGGTGGGATATATAAAACCATCGTGTTTGGTTTCCGGAAAAAGAGAGGATGTTGCTGTCGATTGCCGCTGGCCGTAGCGAGGGAAGAGACGATCGTATCCGTAGAGAACACCATCTCTAACGATCCCAAAGAAATAGCTGTAGAGAAAGAAAAAGAAAAATGGCCGGGGGGGAGGCTTCGTTCCCGCATTTAATAAAAATCGCAACACTTTTTTAAACCGAAGCACGTCTCCCCCCCCCCCCCCCCCCAAAATAATAATAATAATAATAATAATAATCTCTTCCACCCTACCCGATTCCATCGCATCAACCGGTCCCTGCCTCATCTTAGCATCTCGTGAACTCCTATGCGCTCTCTCTTCGGCATCTCGATCGGTCTCGGCTCCTCTGGCGGGACGATGCTGGTCCTCCTCGCATTTCCGTATTGCGGCACCGAGTTCAGCTTTAGCGGTGGGAGTTGGAGACCGTCCTGCTGGAGCCCGGAGGTGTGCGGTCCCGATACGGACCCTATTGGCGTGAGGGCTGCTGGTGAGACTGGTGGCCGGTGGAAGTTGGAGGACGCCGGGGACTGCGACGGATTGGGGTACTGGCCGAAGGGCGGATACGGTGGTTCGTGCTGCATCGTTCGCGGCCGTGACTCCACCGGAGATGTCGACAACATGGCAGCGTGCGAATACGGGGACTGGGGACCGAAGGGACCGCCTTGCATCTGGAACAAGTGGCCCGACGTCAGAAACGACGGCGAATGAAGGGATGGCGTGGTGCTTGGCGTTGGAGTGCGAAGCGAGCCCAGACTCGAGTAGGACGCGCTGTGGTTGAGCTGAAGGGGGGGCGGCATCTCGTTCGCGAGAGAGAACACCATCACCACGAAAGCGACAGGCGCGACAGCCGCGTGAGCGCGGATCCGGATCCGGATGTGGGTTCCCTCCGGGCGCCGCAGGTGAAGGGTTTCCGAGTGGGTTCTTGTTCCACGCGTCGCAGCTGCAACCTCGCCTTCGCTGACAGTCTGTATCCGCGCATGCAACTGATGCCCGGTGAGCCACTCCGGGGGGTTCCCCCGCTCCCGGATCTCTTCATTGATCCTGGTCGCCAGATGATCCACCTTGGCCCGGTCAGTGTCCAGGACGATATCGAACAGGCTCATTTGGACGTCAAGCTCCGCTGCCGAGTATCCAAGCAGCTCCCTCATGTTCTCGGTAGACTTTACGACAAAAAGATCCGTGGTCAGGTAAGCTGTAGCGTCAGATATCGGAGGCAAGTTGAATTTGGATAGCCGTCGCGGGTCAGAATAATTGGACGCACGACCGAGTATGTCCTCCTGCAGAGACTGTCGGCGGCCTGGCTGGGACTTCAGGATTTTATGCATTCCATTGCGAGCCGGACCCTGAATCGAGGGAGACGATGGCGACGAGTAGACGCCAGGGCGCTGCATCTGCGCAACCTCGAAGCTATGAGCCCTGTTATCATCCCGTAGCCGTGGACGGCCCCTCTTCTTGTGTTGAACATCAATGCAGGTTTCCTGGGCCGACCGTTAGGACGCTTATCCTCTAGAAACAGGTTCAACTCCGTCGAAACCTACCTGCTTTCCCAATCCTACGCACCGCGGGCAAGGTCGACGAGCTGGAGAAGGTCAAAGTCAGCTACTGTATCCGCTGGAATTTGTTCCTTCCCCCAACCCCCCTGGGCCAATCACAAATGATCACTCGAGAGCGCATGAAAAAAAAAAGGGAAAAAAAAAGCTCTCCTTGATGACAGGTAGCTCAAAGGATAGCAAAAAGAAAGAAAAGAAATAGTGGAATGGAGTCTTGCGAATGGTTGATTCAAAGCCAATCGATGATGAGCAGAGAAAAATAATTCGGTCGCTGGATCGAGGCAAGGTTTGATTTCGTTGGTATCCCTCAACGTCCCGTCACCAACGAGCTCAGACATAGCGGCACCGCATACCACCTAGTTGGAATGATTTCCTGCAGGAAATAGCGACAAGGCGGCTGGCCGAGCAGCCAATGGGGAGCCGCCACTAGCCTTGCCGGGATTTCCGGCGAAGTTTATCGGAACAATGGAACGAGACATCGAAAATAAAAGAATATATACAGGAAAAAATAGGAGTCAACGTACTGTCACAGGCCAAATGGGCCTTTTTGCAATTGACGCAAGCCGAGGCCACATGGGACTTTGGCCTTCTTGGAGGTGGCGGAGCGGAATAGTTCGTCTGCGGCACGAATGGAGATCTTCCGGACGGCGGAAGTACGAAAGACGAGAATTGTTCACCGATTATCGACGGGAACGGCGCGGGACAGCTCTCTGGCTCCCTCGGGGACGACGCTCCGACGCTGAATGGCGTTGACTGTGGCGGGCGCGGGTGCTGGTGCTGGTGCTGGCGCTGGTGCTGATGGGGGTACTGCTGCTGCTGCTGCTGCTGTGGCGGCTGCTGGTGGAGGTGATGCGTATGATTGTGACCGTGCTCCTGCTGGGGCTGATGGTGCTGCTGTTGCTGTTGCTGTTGCTGTGGATATCGATAGGAGGCGTAATTGGGCTGGGCCTGGGCTGCATGCAACGGAGGGTAATACGACGAGCTATTGCTGCTGCTACTGCTGTTGTTGCGGTGCTGGAGCTGTCGATAGAGCGGCTGGTCGTCCGAGGGCTGCGGGTTTAATGGCGGCGGAGAGTGCGACATTGGAGGCGACGGATACGGGACCTTGTGTACGAGTCTTCGTTCTGGAGCCAGGTCGAGGGAGAACCGGGCCAGGTCGTGAGATATCGATCTTCGGGCGCCGAAGGAAGACGGCACCTGGAGACCTCGTGGAAGGGAAGAAGAGGATTGCATGGGGGCGTGCATATATGGTACAGACGGGACGACGGAAGATTCGGGGGAGGGTGTAGTAGGAAGCGGAAGCAGGAGGGAGGGAGGGAGGGAGGTCGACGGAGAGTGGGGGTGGTTGGAAGAACGAGAGCTGCTGGCGCTGTGGTGGTGGTGTTGATCACGACGCAGGTGCGGGCGACTGAGCAATCCACCTCGGACGACGTGGATTAGGCGCGGAAGCAAGACCAGAAGCGCAGACACACACACACACGCACACAGAGAGAGACACGGACGGAGACCGAGCCAATTAGAGCCGAAGATATGTCAATTGGGGAGCAGATGCAGCGGTGGCGGGATTCGAGCAGTGAGCGGATGGACGAAGCATGGACGGGGCTAGGCGTTGTAGCAGTTGGGCTGCGGATCGGGCAGTGGGGAGCTGACGGAGCGGTAGGAGTTGGGCTGGCGGGGGGGGGTATGTATTTTTTTATTTTATTTTCTTTGGCGAGGGAAGAATTTGGGGCGGGCGGTGATGGTTGGGCGCGGTGGAAGTTGATTTGGGGGGGGGGGGAGGTATGTAGTAGCAAGCTTGCGGTTAAGAGGGCCGCAGGCTGAGGATCCGGGATAGTTGTTGGGGAGGAGGCGGGTGTGGGAGGGAGGGCGGAGGGAGGGTATGGATGAGTCGCTGCTGTGCCGTGGCAGATGTCGGTACCGAAGTTCGCAGCAAGGAAGCCGGACGGGATGATGGGATGGATACGGACGAACGCGAAGGGGGGAGGGGGGTAGCGAAGATGGGGTGGGGACATGCGAGCATAATATAACGACCATTTTTTTTTCTCGCTTTTTCTGTTTGACGGCTAAGAGAGGAGAGGTCTGCAACCCAGCGAGGACGGACAGGCAGACAACGGGCGACGGGGAGAATGGGATGGGATGGGATGGGGATGGGAGCGACGACAGCCAATTGCACCGGCTAACCGTGTTGAGGAGAGGACGGACAGACGGAGGCCGACAACTGACAGGCAGGCTGGCGGGAAAAGGAATGAGGCGTCGCGCGGAATACAGAAACACTAGCAGCGGTATCTAAGCAGCGAAGGTGAGCTCGGTGGTTAAGTACGGAAGGATGGTATCCCAAAGAGAAAAGACACGAAAAGAAAGAAAGAAAAAAAAACACACAGGAAAAAGGAAATACTGGATCACAAAAGCCCTGCGGAGAGCCGAAAAGAAAAGAAAGCAGCGAGTAAAAAGGAAACGCCCGAATAAGTAAACAAGGAGCGCAACCAACCCTGCAGTTTTTTTTTCCTTTTTTATTTTTTTTGGCGGCGGTGGCATCAGGGACTATACTCTACTCGCTCTAGCGGGGAGGTGGGCCATTGCCTTTTTTTCTTTCTTTTTTTCTTCTTCTTTTTTTTTCTTTTTCTTTCTTTTGATTTTGTGTCCACACGAGCAAGAGCAACAGCAAGAGCTAAAGAGAGAGAGTACGAGCACGAGCACGAGCACGAGCAGAAGCAAAAGAGAGAGAGCTGCCGATTCACTGCCACTGCGCCCGACTGCCACGCCCAGTGCCTCCTCCGTCCAGCATCCCTCCTCCTCCAGAGGAAGGAGACGACACGATGGAGGAAGAAATTGCCCACGCACCAAAGCGTGAGCGCGCACTGACATCGCGTCCACTCGATCGAATAACTGAACGGACCAAGAGTCGAGTCGCGCAACGAAGCAGCGATTGACCGCGCCAAGCTCTCTCCACAGATATTTCCCGAAACCGACTCCCTGCCCAGGAAGAAGGGGGGAGATGGAGGGGGCAGGAGGGAGCGGCGGATGGCTGGAGGGAGGGAGGGATGCAGGAAAAGGCCGGGAGACAGGGCAGCACTTTGTCGCCCACGATGGAGGCCGGCCAAGCGTCCGGGAATGCTGGGTCCACCACCGCGTCCATCGCCCGCACGGCAACAGTGCGCGTGTCCGCAGGATCGACGGGCACGGCGGCCGGTAGAGCACCCGCAGTCGCTGCGTGCAGACGGACGGCTGCCTGAGTCTCGCGGCGAGCAGCTGCGTTGGCCACGAGAGCACTGGCGACTCCACAGCGCCGGCGGACAGCGCGGACAGCGCGGACAGCCCGGAGTGCTCGAAGCGCTCTCGAGATTGGCGGTCGTCTCGAAAGGGCCCGCACGCAGATCCGTACGGTAGATATCGAGATATCTCTGGCGGGTGTGCTGCGATGCATGCGAAGGGATGGATGGGTGGATGGATGGGTGGATGGATGGATGGATGGAAGTGCGGCGTCGGCGTAGGAGAGGCAGCGTCGGCAGAGCAGGTGCCACAACGCAATTTCAACACCCGCGCCGTCGTGGCTCCCCACTGGCTGGCTGGCTGGCTGGCTGGCTGGCGTCGTTCTCCTGTTGGCCCCCAATCGACACGGCTGCTGTGGCAACTCCCTTCGGGCCTAACCAGGGCTGGATGGAGGTAGAGTAGATAGCCACAGCAGGGCCCCGCACGCCCGCAGAGATATCTCCACTAGTTACATGATGCGGGGACTGTGGAGAATGTGTTGTACATAGCTCGGTATCGCTGGTGCGATGGCTGCCGCGTAGGCAACCCTCGGTCCGGATGCAGCAGAGCTCTCTCTCTCTCTCTCTCTGTTCCGTATACATGGCATGGCATGGCATGGCATGCAGCCCTTGAGCAGGGCGTCTGCGATCGAATCGACGAGCTCCGGGCGATTTCGGTTCTGCGGAGAAAGATGAAAGGAAGGAGGGGAAAAACAAAGCAGTGGGGCAGCAGGATCGAGGCTGCAGAGTCATCGTTTATCTCGTTCGGCCGCAACCCGGCATCCGTCTAGCCGCGTGGGCGCACATCCGTCGACGCCGTGTCGCTGGCGATGTAGAATATATCTAGAGGCAGGTGGAGAGCAGGAGCGGAAAGTCCGTATCTATCTGCGCGGCGTGTGGATGGTGCTGGACCGTTCTTACACTCTCCGTGGCTGGCCGTCTCGCGCTCGTTCTGCTTGCTTCCGCTTCTGCCTCTGTTCCCCCCGCGCCCCTTCTCTCCGGCCCCGTTCCCCCTCCCCGCCGGACGGAACCCGAAGCCGCCGCGTCGGCGACTGCAGCAATCCGAGCGCCGTTCGTCTCGCGGAAGCCTCCCTCCTGTCTCTGCCGCCATCCCATCTACATACTATGCATGCTCCTTTGCCGGAGCTCCCGGCCGACGGGATGGACGGCGACGACGACGGCGACGCTTGTCCGTTCGTTTCGGTCCCACTTGGTTCGGCCGATCCGCAGCCCGTCTCGACACGCACAGATAGGCAGAGTCATAGGGCCCGTTTGGATAGGCTCACTTTTCAGTTCCAGTTTTAGAGCCAAATTCAGTTCCCCGCCGGGACACCGAATACTGTTCGGTTTCAGTTTCCGGAAAACCTTGAGGTGAACAGAGTGTTTGGCAGTTCTCAGTATACTCAGCCATAAGTCCGAATAATAGGCTTCGCCAGAACTTTAATAGTAGACACATTGTAGCCCCGCTTTTTTCTCTTCCCCGTGCCTCGGTGAAGACACCAGTCCAGTACCAACACCACGGCACCAGCAACTACACCATTCGCAACACCAGCTCTCCAGCATCCGCGGCACCAGCTTTCCCAGCTGCCGCGTACCAGAGCATCCTCGATATCAGGCGAAATTGAGGTGTACATGGAGATGGTAGTCGGACGGTATTGTGGAATAGGTCGAGCAGTGCAGCGAGTACTGCATGGATATGGCGGTGAACGGTTTCACCACTATGTTGAAAGGTCTCTTGAACACTGCGGTTCGTGCCGCGCTTTCCTACAACTGCCATGAATATCGCCACCTGTTCCTCCACTGCTACGTTCCTGGTGTCCGCAAGAAGACCTTCGGCTCGTAGAAGGGTACACAGGGCAAAGAATGTGTCCTTCGGCATTCGCATTATCTCTTGTACGCGGCGGGTTTCGCAGGCAAGGACCTCTTGGACATATTGTCTTCCGGAAAGAGTAGAGGTACGCATCGGAATTTTTTTTGGAACGCGTGGTATATACTGCCTCGCCGGCCAGCTGTGCAATGTGTCTCATCAGCTGAGGGGAGAATATATCGTCGTGGTTGGTGACATTTTCACCGTCGGAAGGGGAGTCCATGGTTGAAGTTAAAATGCGGTACTGAGTGGCGGTGAAGAAACTGACCTCCAGAGGTCAGTTCCCGTTTCATCGCCGGAGCCGCACAGTTTCAGTTTTTTTCCCTCAGTTTTTGTGCTATTCAAACAGGGTTACAGTTTTATTTGCTCAGTTTTTCGAAAAACTGACAGTTTTCGCTAAAACTGAGCGTATCCAAACGGGCCCTATATCTCCACACTTGCGGAGGGAGGGAACGGAAAAACAAAACGGAGGAAAGTTCCGTCGCCAACACTGAACCGAACTGAACCGTACATACTGCAAGGCAGGGGAGGGCAGGGGGAAAAAAAAGGAAAGAAAAAAAAGTGCGTAGTCAGCGATCGAAGCCCTTTTCCCCGACCTATGTACATATCATACCTCTTACCTTGTTCTTTCTTTTTCGACGGAGCGGGCGGATGGAGCGTCGACTTGACGGCCCCACTCATGGACGAGCACTCGAAGCACCCGGCTGCGGCTGACGTTTTGGAAGCATGACGTGCTCTGCGCTGCTCCGCAAACATTGCTCGGCAAACAGAGCGTCCCCCATCCCGCTCAGCTTGACTGCAGACCACGGTGCAGAAGAGTGTGTCTCATCGGAACCCCCCCCCCCAGCAGGGAAGAAGTTTTCTCTTTCCGTTTTGATCCTTTGCGGTGCACACAGCAGCCCGTGCTCTACACACGAGATAACGTGCACGGTCGGTTTACGTTGAGATAGTGTAGTATCTACACGGTTTACGTGATGAAAGAAAGAAAGGTCGGGCTGACCACCCCAGTCCTGCGCATAGATATCTAGTTAGCCCACGCGGGACATCACATCACATCGATCATATTCGATGGGGCGATGAACCCGGACGCCATCGAGCTAGCGTCGACTCGCTTCTTCAACTACATACTCTACTCTATGTACTCTAGTTACGGGGGAAGGGGCTTACTCCATCCATCTAGAGTAGACTAGGGGGAGGTATCTGTCTAGATATGATATGATATGTACACGCGGCCAAACCATAACACCAGCCAGCCGGCAGGAAACCAGAGAAACTCCTGGGCCAACCAGCCAACCAGCCCTGCACATAGCTAGCTCTGGGGTATGGAGCGGTATCTATCTAGTTCTCACGGACGAACGGGAGCGCGCTCCCGTCCAGAGAGCTGAGCCAACCACGGGGCTCGCAAGATCAGCGAAATTCGCCGGCGCCGGGGGGGGGGGGTTCCATCCATGGTATGGAATGGTATGGTATGGAATGATATGGTAATGGGTATGGTATCTATGGTAGTCTACGCTACGCAGACATAGAGTATCTAAGTACATACCTATGTATCCAGTGGACCGACCGACCGACCGATCGGCTGATTACTCACCTCTGCAAAACAAGTGAAACGAAACAATGGGAAAGGCGGGTTGAGTCGGGTGGGGATTTTTTTTTTCTTTTTCTTTTCTTTTTCTTTTCTTTTTCTTTTCTTTCCCTTTTCGGATGGGCTCAGCATGCCAGCTTTTTTTTTTTTTTTTTTTTTATTTTATTACTCTAGCGCTGGTTCACGCCTTTCTCTCCGCGCGCGCGACATATTCAGCCACCATCTCAAACAGCGGAGGCCATCATACCGTTCCTGGTCGGGTCGACTCGCATTCTCGGTCCGACCATCCCTCTGGCTGCTGTTGTCCATACCGACGTTCTTCCAACTGGCTACTTACGCAGCAACAACAGTATCTGCGTAGATACAGCTACACGTGTGGATGTGGATGTGGATGTGGATGTGTGATGGATGGTTGGATGGACAGGCTAGTGCCAATGGAAACAAGGGGGCCGCGTCTGCAGAACTTGAGAACAGCGGGGATTGACGGATAGGTGGATGTGTATCTATGTATGTAGGTATGGATACGAACCGAGGCGAGTCGGCCGTGACTCCTGGGCTAATATATTGAACAGGTTTTCCATGGGCGGTGGTTAGCGCGGTCCGGGGCAGTGTATCTATCTATCTAGTGCAGTGGGGCCCAGTATATACATAGAGCAGATCCAGATACATATGTGTCTTGTCTCGACCAGTCTTTGTTTGTGTGCGGATGCGCGGGTTGACGGACACCGAGAAGTTGGGATGGCTTTTCCCTTTCTCCCTGCGCCCCGTGCCGGCGATGATGTGGTGCGATCGTCAGAGTCCACACAAGGTCTGCGGTTCTACAGTATTCCATGTGCGTAGGCCAACCCTCCGGGCGATCGCTGCACGGCCGGAGGAAAAGCTTGTTGTTGCTATGTAGTTAGCGTGGTGGGCGCATTGAAGGAAGCCAACGACCACCCCACGCTCTCTCCCAGTTCTGCTGCCGCCGCTGCCGCCATTGTCGCTGTCGTCATATCGCCGCTGCACCGGCCGAACGCCCGCGAGTATGCACGTGGAACAGCTAGCCGCCGTCCGAGCCCGATGTCTGCCTGCTATATGCGGCCGGATTGCGAACGCTCGGTGGACGGCGGCAGTGGACCATCTCGTCTCGTCTCGTCTCGTCTCGTCTCGTCGCGCGCCTGCTATGCGCGAAGCAGGAGCGGTTACGGCCAGGCGGAGCGGGCATAGCAGGGCCGGGAGCTGAACAGATCGGGGCTGCTAGGCGCAGCGTCTAGAGCCGTGTGCCGTGTACGCCCATGCACGAGTTCCGGGCCGCACGGAATCCCCACCCGGGGGCGACCTGCTCGGCTGCTTTCTCGTTTCTCGGGCCGGGCCGGGACGGGGACGGAGACCGGCGATACGCACCCAAGGGGGCAGGTAACCACTCGTGGCCCCCGATCGTGCCCCGTCCAACGCCGGCCACGGGGCAGCAGGCCTGGAGACTGCAGGAGGACTCGACGGACGGCTGTTTGCGTGCTTGCCTGCGTGTCGATCTCCCTCCGTCCCTCCGCAGGCAGTGCTGCCGAGCCGGTGCTGTGCACTTGCGCACTTCGCCTGGGCGGGGCGGGGCGCTGTCGCCACATCTACCGGTCGGGAAGTGCATCCGCTTTGGCCTGCAATCCCCCATCCCAGCTCCCTGCGCCGGGTGACGGCGTACGGAGCGTCGAGATAACTATGTACATTGCGCGGCTGCGGAGAAGTGGTTTGCTCCATCTGGTGTCTGGCGTGGTTCCGTCCTTCCGTTCGGCAACTCGGACATTCCTGCAAACACGCCGTTGGTTGCCGCGGCGACGAGGGCAATCCCCGCGCGCCGCAGTTCGGCCGGCGGGGCTTAACTGGCCGAGACAGACAGCACACGTTCGTTGACAGCCGTTCGTTCCGCCCCGTTCGGATCTTTCGGAGGGAACAAAGCCACGGCGGTCGGAGCGTACTATCTGGCACGCACCGTACATCCTCGCTATCCAGCGCTGTTGTATTTTCCCTTCCTTTTTCTCTTTCTCCTGCAACCCCCACCACCGCCGCACCACCCGCACTAATCCTCCGGACCGCCAGTCGTCGTTCCCACCCGCGCCCGCCCAATCAGTCCGGCCATTCGCCCGCCCACGTCTTCCCGTCCTACTCTGCACGCCTCCAAAGGTCCGCAGGAGGAGGAGGCCCCTGCCCCCACCACCACCACCTGGCGGCAGCGGGTGTGGGGCCAGGGCTGGATGGATGGATGTCAGAAACAGCAGGAGATCTCAGATCGACTTTCTCGCCCCTCCCTCCCTCTCTCTATCTATCTATCTGTCGCTCCCTGGAGCGCGGAAAAAAAAGTAAGCAAAGAAGTCTCCGTTCTGCATCACATCACCTGTGCGTGCACTGCACCACTGCACTGCACTGCGCTGCACTGCATCACCGTCCAACTGCATCCCCTCCACCCCCTCCACCACCTCCACCACCTCCACCACGAAGCCGATGTCGCACAACCCGCACCCACGCAATTATTGCCCACTCTCTCACTCCGCACCGGTGTCATCGTCCCAGCGCCGCTTACATACGCCCAGACGACGCTCGCAAATCTTCCCGGGGTGGACTGCTGGCATCTGCTTTCAGACGGCAATGATACATATCCGGCCTCGTCTCGTTTCGTCCTCTCGGATCCGCCGGGCAGGAGGGGAGAACAAACCGTGCTTGGCTGTTTGCAGAAGGGGGGGATGTGGTTGGGCGGGACAACGCCAGCCAGCACCAGCACCAGCACGGGTTCGCACACTGCAGTCTGGGTAACTGCTTCTTACAGCGGCCGGCAAGGGGGAGCCCCCCCCCGGCGAGGGAGAGTGCTCGCTGCTGACATCGCATGCGGTGCGGCGCCCCCAGGGTGTGGCTGCGGCTGCCCGGCAGCTCCCGACTGCTACCGAGCTTCGCTTGTCCCAGCCGAAGGCCACCATTGCCGGGGGCGCTCTCCGCTGAGCTCCGAGCAATCAGCGTCGTCCCAGCGCTGTGCGTCCCGTCGAATCACGGCACGCCCCACCCCCCACCAGCCACCGCTACCGGAGATTCCGAATGGCGGCTGGGCGCAGCAGACGGGCCAATAGCCTCGTCGGGGAGAATTCCTGTGTCCTCCCGCTGGATCCGGGGTGACGGGCGAATAGCATGGCCGCGTGCTGATTGGACGATTGTGCGGACGTGCGTTCAGCACTCTCCTCCGCACCCTTCGCACTTGAAACTTCTCGCTCGCGCGCTCCCCGCTCCGCCATTCTCGCCCCGTTGCCCCGCGCCCGCGCCCGCTCTCCTCACCCACTCGCGCAGCTGCTGTCGACGCCAGCGGGCCAGTGGGAAGGCGCGGAGCCGGCCGTGGCCGCACGCGTCCACCCACGCCCCCCCGTTGCCGATGAGCGATGGCCAATTGCGAGATGTGGGGTCGCTGGGCCCAGCCGCCAGGCCCGATGCGGGAGGGCGCATCGCAGCCGCAAATGGTCCGCACTGGGAGATCGGGCTCTGGGGGGGACGAATCCGAGCATTGCGCTTTCCTCTTTGGGGACCAGCACGCTGCGTCGATGCAGCGCCCGTACGATCCGGCTCGAAGGGGACGCCTGCAGCCCGTCCGGAGCCCAGCGGTGGACGCGAATTCGGTCCTCCGGCGAGCAGCAAGGCGCCCGGGGCGGCGGGAGGGGCGGCGAGAGGGAGAGGAAGGAGCGCGAACAACAGCCTGCCAACCGGCGCTGTTCGTGGTACACACGTTCATACTTTGTACATACACACAACCTACACACACACACACACACACACACCTACACACACCAGCACCGGCCGCAACGCCTGGGGTTCCAATTATTATTATTGGAAACTAGATCACATCACAATTTCGTCGCGCGATCCAGCGTCGGAGCGTGCATGACGCACACTTCCTATTGCCTTAACTTTGGGGCTTGATACGCGGTTTTTCCAGCTCCGATCGCAATACATGCTGTGAGCCAATGGCATCCGCACCCGCTCAGTCGCATGCATTGCAGTACTCCATGCTGGGCGGAGAGCAACATATCTACAGACGGAGCGAACGAACGCCGGCTCCCCACGACGTTCGCCAGCCGGCGAGATAGGACGTCCGCATGGCACGCTGCGACGGAGACTGCAAAGCCGCGATTCCGCACGGCGCAGCCGCGATGCGGGCGGGAGAGAAAACTCGACGGAGAACCTGAAACTGCCCTCCCCGACATCAGGAGGTGTTCTCCTTCTTCTGCTTTTTTTTCTTTTTTTTTCTTCTTTTTTCTTCTTTTCTTCTTTTTTTCCTTTTTCTTTTTTATCTTTTCTTTTTTCTTTTTTCTATCCTTTTTTTTATCTTTTATCTTTCCTCTTTTATCTTTTCTCCTTTCTCCTTTCTCTTTTCTCTTTTCTCTTTTTCTTTTTCCCTTTTTCTTTTCCCTTTCTTTTGTTTTCTTTTTGTTTTCCTTTTTTTTTCCGTCTCTCTTCGACACCAGCAGACCGTGTTTGCGCCGACCATCGCGCCCGGAGAGCACAGCACGGAAGTGCCGCTGCAGCATGAGAATGGGCAGACGGAGCGAATGCTTCCAGCCATGGATGCCATGCGCGCACCATCTTTCCTACACCCAATCGTGCCTACATATAACGAGCATATAGGTTCCTATATCTATATACATATGTAGATATCTGTACATATCTGTTCATGCCTCCTACACTCTGCTGCTTGCACACATCCACACAGGCGTGCGAGTCGAGGTGCGTCGACGGCGAGTATCTGGATTGAGATCGCAGCGGAGTGGCCGCTGGCCTGGGCTGATCGTCCGTCCTCCTGCGGGCGGCTATGTCCCGTGGGGTGTCGCTGCCCGCAGCTACCCCGTGCGGATTCGCGGACCCCACGGGTTCCTCGGGTCGTTCCAGCGATTGCGCTCCACATGTGTACCAGCAATCGCAAGCTGCGAGCGGGCCACCCTACCTGCCCCTCCGCACTGTTTTCCTGGCGGTTTCCTCCTTGACCGCCCAACTGCAGGTCTCTGCGTCCCTAGGCGTGGACACGGCGAAGGAAACTCGCTATACTGAGTCGGTGGGGTGTCCTTCGAATGCCCGGCCCCAAGCCCAAGCGAGCGTTTGTTTCCTGGCACCGGCATTGTGGCATTTGTTTCGCAGCAGGGGAAGGGGGGGAGTCCTGCGCTGTACCGCCGGACACAGGCCCCACAGCCTGGTCCACTTGGGACCGCTGCTGTGATGTCCATCCAGGATTACGGCAAAACCCAGTCAGCACCCAGCACCCAGCGCCCAGGACCCACGCACGCACAGCTGTAAGGATTCGCTGGGCCTAAGACGGTGGCCCAGTGGAAAGACTCTTCCCGCATTAAGTTTCTGTGGCATACCCTTTTCCTGCACCTACCGAGTTTGCACCCCGTCCGAGTACGCTGCGTACTGTACTCCGTGTCCCCACCCCATCCGCTGCGGACGCCTTGGGGGGGGACGGGGCTTGCGGCAATTGGCGCGCTCACCCATTTCCCTCTTGAGCGGTTCCCCCTCTCAACGACCAGCCTGGGAGACCGGCGATATTCACCGCGGGCGATACGCCCCTCGAGGACACCTCTCGTATTTCCTGCGTCCGGGAACGGCATGACAAAATGCGAAGCGGCGAGGCCGACCAGTCGTGCATCTTGCGGTGCGTGCTGTCCTGGGAACCGGATTGACTTCTCATTCCGACCGTCACGCGGAGGGGGAATCTCCCTCTGCAACGCAACGCGGTCGTCCCTGCCTGTACATATGCCGCACAGGGAGAAAGGGGCCGATCGATATACCGCACCTCTCTGGGCTTGCCAGGTTGCCAGCGCGATTCGTGTCACTACCAGCCCACCACCACGATACCACACCACGGTCACCGGCTCGTCTGATCGCTGAGATACCTCACGCAGTGGCGCCAGTGCACGCCGCAGCGCTGATCTATACATCCGGTCGAAACCCCGTCACACTACACTGCACTGGAAATCAGCACGGGAAGCCCAAGCTGGGGAAAAAAAACGTTGTTTCCCACCATCTCCCTTCTGGCTCCTACAGCTCGAGAAGGGAAGGGAAAGGAAGGGCAGCCGGCAAGGGTCAAGGGTTGAGGTACGGTGGTGGCGGTAGTGCAGCATGCTCCCGGCAACGTCTCCCTGGCCACCTCGCCCATTCCACACACGACTTGGTTGTGACCGTCCGGCCGGCGATTCCTCATTCCACGATCAACCGCATAGCGCCAACGTAGTGCTTCTTGTCTGTTGTCAAGCCGTTGTCGTCCCGACAGCTCCGCTGCCCCCCACCGCCCCCCCACCCGGCCGCCGTAGTCGCAATCCATATCGCACATGTGTATCTCCACCAGGCGTGGGTGGTGAGCCCGAGAGAACTGTTGGCACGATACTCCACCACTCCCACAGCACCAGGACGGGCCGCACCCTCGGGGAAATCGGAGGATTTTCCCAATCAGTCCGATTGGAACCAAGCTGCCTGGAGGCGACCACTCTGCCTGGCTGAGACTCGTGTTCACTGCATATAGTCTGCGCTCGTTCGCGGATGTGGCTGGAAATCGTGGGTTGGCCAGCCTGCAACAATCATTCCACTTCTCTGTCGTTCTCTCCGCGGATAGCCCGCATGGGGGCATCCACCGGATAGCCCCTCGCCCGACGGCCATGTCCCCATGTGCGCTGAGAGATCCGGATGGAGTCCCCCAGGCCAGGCGCATGTGCAAACGCCAGGCGCCGCGCCGTATCTCGGGCCGTGCCCGTGCCCGCGAAGAGCGGCTCCGACTCCATGCCGGTTCGAGTCGATAGCTGCGTCGCAATCGAACGTTCCGAGATGGAGTGCGCACAGTACTTCACATGGGCCCAGTCCGTTCGGTATCTGGGACCTTCTGCGCTCCCCCCCCTCCTCCCCTGGCCGTCGTCCTCTCGACTTACGTTGCATGCGGGCCGTTCCAAGCCACCGCCTACAGGCCTCCCTTCTCTCCCCCGGTCTCACCCCCGCCTCAAACGCCCGACGCCGCACGATCCGGCCGCAGACATGTACAGTGCGAGCAGGCGGTGCTTCGGTGTGTGTGTGTGTGTGTGTGTGTGTGTGTGTGTGTGTGTGTGTGTGTGTGTGTGTGCGTGTGTGTGTGTGTGTGTGTGTGTGTGCGGAGCGGAGTGACTGCGCGTGTGACGGCGTGCGGACGGGCATTCCGAACTGCATAGCGACTAGAGACCATCGCACCACTCTGGATGGCTATCTGGCCCACGGTTCGCGGGACGAGCGGGGCCCTGGATGGTGTTGCAATGGGCAAGTAGCAGCGATTATCTGTCCGTCCGTATGTGTACGTACGTGTGTATGTGTGTGTATGCGTGGGTATGCATATGTAGAGTAGCGGCCTACGTCTCCCCTACACGGCACCCGCCGCGCGGTCCCTGCTCTACGCTGCCTGCGCGTGGACGGGTGGTGCCTGTTCCGCAGCTTTGCTTTTGGCGGGCAGGCAGGCACCTGGGGGGGGGGGGGGGGGGGGGGGGGGGGGGGGTTTACCACGCGCCCGG
>Ga0307516_10004478_pt1 | contig 17216 bp, 21 predicted proteins | sample 19_EM_MG_FD_203310 | JGI IMG/M metagenome (GOLD analysis project Ga0307516, IMG submission 203310) | Populus trichocarpa ectomycorrhiza microbial communities from riparian zone in the Pacific Northwest, United States - 19_EM | ecosystem: Host-associated > Plants > Roots > Unclassified | place...
CGGGGCCTGCTGCTGGCCGACCCCTCTTGCGCCGGCCCCACTACATTCACCCCCCCCCCCCCCCCGCCGCCCGCACCCCCTTCCCCTCCTGTAGGGCAGCCCTGCCAGCCTAGTTTTGTCTCGCACGCATATAGAAGGAAAAATAAAAAAAAATAAAAAAAATAAAAAATAAAAAATAAAAATAAAAAATGAGCAAGCGAGGCGAGGCGGGGCGAGGCTGGGGAGCGAAGCCGAGGAGGCGAAGATGTGAGCTGGGGGTGGTTTCTTGTGTCCGTCCGCACTGCCCCGCCGCATATCTACCGCCAATAGTCAATAGTATCATACTTCCCTCCTCCCGCATCGACGGGGAGCGGACGGACGAGCACGGTGGTTATCCGGGCAGCTTTGGGCTTGCTCGCGATATGTTTTGCTTCCTTCCCCGGCGCGTGGCTTGCGTTTCTCGTTGATGTCCGTCCAGGCACGAGGCGTGACGAGTGAGAATTGGTGACCGCGCTCCTACCAGCCCTCTTCCTAATTCTAACTCCTTGTCCAATAGAGAGGAAGGGGAAGCAAAAAGGGAGGTGGCAAAGAGATAGTGACTCATCATCCAATCCTAACATATTTTTTTTTTTTTTTTTGGGGGGGGGGGGAAGGGGGGAGGTAATGGTGGCGATAAAAGAAAAAAAAAAGAAAAAGAAAAAGAAAAAAAAAAGAAAAAGAAAAAGAAAAAAGAATAAGCTCACGAGTTCGGGTCATGGTACGTCACTCCACTTGGCGCCGTAAAATGTGTTCCTTGGAATCTCGGGGTCCCTCCAACAAGCGACGAAAGCTCTTGGCAGGGAACGATTCACGAGCGAGAAGACGGAGCGATAAGGATCAAATTTTTTTTTTCTTTTCTCGGCGACACCACGGGATGTGGTTGCCAACCGAGATGCCCAGCCCGACGGACGGACGAATAAAAGACGCAGTAGTGGCGTGAACTTACCAGTGGGTTCGCTTTTGCTGCGGGTGCGTAAGTGCATACTCCCCCCCCCCCCTCCTCCGCCCCCCTTCTCAGCATCACGCCAAATCGTCCCCGTTATGGCCTTCTCCACGGCCGAGCGCCACATTTCGTCCTCGCTGTGGACTCTCCGCGGACGAACGCCGGTCATATGAGGGAGAACGGAGTGACGCGTCTTCGATTGCCACTTCTCGTGCAGGGAAAAGGCAGGAGGAACTCCGGGCGCCGGAGAGGGATTGTCGGCGATGGCGCTGGCGGGGTAGGCACGACTCACTCCCTCCTGGATTCCTGGATTCCTGGATTCTGATACGTTCGGTGCCCTAAGGCGGTGGGTGTTCAATCATCGGCCTCCTCCGCTAGATGTGTATGCAGCGTCTATCTGCAATACCACTTGAGGGGGGGGGGCAGTCTCGGAGGACCCGTCCCCGATGGCCATCCAACCAGCCATGATAGGGGGGGGGCACTCTAGCTGCTCGACCGGTCCGGTCATGCTCTGTTTGGAAGGCACAGCGTAGTTGGTTGGCCCTTAAGCCATCGAATGTTCCAACTCCCAACCCCGGGGGCCCGACCCAATGAGATGGGATACGGTGAATTTTGCAGGTTTCTTTCCCACCTCCTACCCCCACCCCCACCCCCACCCTCCTCATTGCCCTTGTCCTAGTTAGTGGAACAAAAAAAAAACATTCACAAGGTAGCAGCGTATGTGGAGTTTTTTTTCTTCCACTTGTCGACATTCGCACTCGCGCCCGGTTCTTGTATGTATGTAGAGTAGATTGATACGCATCCACGCTGCTGTCCGCACGGACCCATTCCTCTCGACGAGCCTAGGAAATCGGCATTCCGAAAGAGGGGACCATTCCGGAGCTCCGAAGCTCCCGAGACCCCCGACAAAGTCGGCCCCACGTTTTTTCCCGAAAGCCGGACCACTGTGGATGACGTCGACCGGGGGGGGGGGGGGGGGGGGGGGGGCCCCCCCCCCCCCCCCCCCCCCCCCGCCCCCCCCCCCGCAACCCCACCGACCTCAACCGCTAGGTATTCGTGCGCACAGCCCCCCCCAATGGACAGCTTCGCCATGTGCGCACGGACATGGGGAGACGCTCATCTGCCATTTGCTGGTCGATGTGTGGAATCGAACGTAACTTCCGCGGCTGCACTGCGCGAGTGATATCTATGGCACGCACTGCGGCAGGTAGACTGCAACCTCCGTGGTCGGGGTTACATAGTTCCGAAGTTTTCGTCCGGAGGTCTTCGCCCCCCGGTCACCAAAAAAACGTCGCTTACTATGTATGTATCTGTTTGTGCACTCCTTCGTGCGCCAGCCACACTCCCGCGCGGGCCGTTGTGGCGAGAGCACGTAGCTGTGCGTGTTCCTTTGGACGGTCGACGTCGGCGAAACGGAGACGACTAGACCCCTGTCTACATATGTGGTGTGTTGCCAGGCTCACTAGACGCAACGCCTGGAGATCATTTCCCGGCGTCGTTTCTCCGTCGAGTGATATCCATGATCTGTTCCGCCAAAACCCTCCACCTCCACTTCCACATCCGCCCCCCCCCGTCGCATCTGAACACCCACATACACAGACAAACAATTTGCGGTGGAAGCTCCTCCTCCACATCGGTGACCGAAAGTCCGTGTTCGTGCCCCACCCCGATTATGCGGGAGAGGAACGCGCCAAGAGAGTCCGATCGAGCAGTGTAGAGGCAAAGGGAAAGACGAAAGAACTGATCGCCATTCTCGTCTCCTCCCCCGCTCCCCCGCTCCCTGAGGCCCCACTCTGACGCCTCATCTAGGCGCCTTCCCCAGCCGTATCCGGTATCCGTCGCCCACCCTCGTGGCGACAAGGCGGTCCTGGGCAGCTTGGGTTCTAAGGACTAGATGTCCGATGCGAGTGACACAACATGTCGGATGACCTCTTAAAGATCATTCACGTCAAGAGAGACCAGAACTCGGAAAATGACAAGTGATTGCAGGTTATACATCAGAGCCACGGCTTCTCCCCCCCCCTCGTCATCCACCAGCACGACTATCTGGGCCCCCAGCACAATCGAAAGAAGAAAGAAAAAACAAGTCCCCTCCTTGTACAAGAACAGAACCTGGATTCTTTCTTCTTACCTGTCCACCTCACCAAACACCAGATCCATCGTGCCGATGATCGCCACAGCATCGGCCAGCAAGTGGCCCTTGGCGACCTGGTCGAAACACCCCAGGTGCGCGAATCCGGGCGCACGGATCTTGCATCGGTACGGCCTCTCGGAGCCGTCCGAGACGATGTACACGCCCATCTCTCCCTTCGGCGCCTCGATCGCGGAGTACGTCTCGCCCGGCGGCACGGCGTAACCCTTGGTGTACAGCAGGAAGTGGTGGATCAGCGCCTCCATGTTCTCCTTCATGGCGGCCCGGGGAGGCGGCGAGATCTTGAAGTCCTCGACGCGCACCGGGCCCGGGGGCATCTTGTTGAGGCACTGGTGGATGATGCGGAGCGACTGGCGGAACTCCTCCATGCGGCACAGGTAACGGTCGTAGCAGTCACCGTTCACGCCGACGGGAACGTCGAACTCCACCTGGCCGTAGGCATCGTATGGCTGTGACCTGCGGATGTCCCAGGGGACACCGGAGCCGCGGAGCATGACGCCCGAGAAACTGTAGTTGAGAGCCTCGGCCGCAGTGACGACACCGACTCCGATGGTACGCGCCTTCCAAATCCGGTTGTCGGTAAGTAGCTCCTCGACCTCGTCGATGCGGTCACCGAACTGGGTGGCCCACTGATAGATGTCGTCGAGGAGACCGAGGGGGAGATCCTGGTGGACACCACCGGGACGGACGTAAGCGGCGTGCAGCCGAGCCCCGGACACACGCTCGTAGAATTCCTAGAATAGTCAGCACGCACACTAGTGGAGGGGAGCGATCCGGGGGAAGGGTTCTACCATGAGCTTCTCACGCTCCTCGAAACCCCACAGGAAAGGCGTCAACGCACCAACGTCCATGGCGTGGGAGAGGATGGACATGAGGTGGTTGAGGATACGGGTGATTTCTCCGAACAGGGTACGGATCCACTTGGCTCTGTCGGGGATCTCGACGTTGAGCAGCTTCTCGACGGCGAGCGAGTAGCATTGCTCGTTCGTCATCATGGAGACGTAATCGAGACGGTCGAAGTATGGGAGAGCCTACGGCACCAATCGTCAATGCCGCCACCCTTCGCCGAACAGGGGGGCGCTGCCGATAGCATACTTGGAGGTATGTCTTGTACTCGATCAACTTCTCCGTTCCTCGGTGCAGCAGTCCGACGTGGGGGTCGCTCCGCAAGATCTCCTCTCCATTGAGCTCCAGAATCAACCGCAACACACCGTGCGCAGCGGGATGTTGAGGACCCTATCTCACCCCATCAGCCCCCCGCCACGCCGCGCCACGCCACGCCCCGCGCGGGCAGCGCAAAGCGCCAATCTGCCCTATCCGGCAATGGGACATACAAAATTGACGGTGTAATGTCTGATCTTCCGGCTCTCCGGTCCGGGGTCAGACTTGACTTCCCGCAATCCCGTCGAGGGAGTCGGGAGCGACTCGGTTAGGGTTGTCCTCTGGTATTCGGCCTCCGCTCTCCGTGCTGACACCGTTGAGAGACATCGTGCGGCCGTCGTGGTCGTCGCCGCAAACCGGGGAAGGAATTTAGCGGCTGACGGTCGGATAGCGAGCCGCATGAACGGGGAGGCCATTCCGATGTGTTATTTCGCGATGTGGCAAGGAGAACTCGAGTGGAGATTGGAGCTTGCCGAGAGGCAGGCGTGAAGCCTTCGAGAGGGGTGGATGGTGGCGTCGGGTGTGTGAGATTCCTGACGTCGTTGATGGTCCGCGAAGCGGAGGTGAGGGTTGCTCCGGGTGACGAACATCACGTGATGTGCGATGACCACTCAGTGGCTCCGATTGGCGCTTGGCACAGCGGGGTATTGCGCAACTTGTATCCAACTTGTGTTCTCCACAAAGACTTAGATCAATTCTTTTCCATTATTTGTGGCCCGGAACAATAGATTTGCGCACTGGGCCCATGTACCTATTATTAGGAACCGGTGTGAGGCGTGCGTCACGTGACAGCACCAACTTGTTTCATGCTGTCACTCTTGTGCTACCGTATTATGTCACTTATACATAAGATCCCCCTATAAACACCAGTCATCAGGGTACGCAGTAGTCTGGAGGAAAAGAGAGGGATGGGCGAGCACCGAGACGCACATGGGCTTTAACCAGGAGGCCTTCAACGCGGAATGCGCAGCACTGGCGAGAACATTGGAAGTAGCTGGAAGGAGACGGCTCACCCCGGAAAGAGTCACCATATTCACTGATGCGCAGGCCGCAATCACGAGAATCATGTCGGATGAACCGTGACTAGGCCGGCAGTACTCCCTAAAGCGAGGAAATGGATAACGTAGCTGAGAGCAGCAAGGCCTGGCATCAGCATCGAAGTGCGGTCGTGTCCGACCCATGAGATGGGTGGCGGGAAACGAGAAGGCAGACGAGGCGGCGAGGCTAACAGCAGAAGAACCGGATGCACGAGGGGCCGAATGGATGGGCCACACAGATCAATACGGGAGGCGACGAATACCTCTCCCCAGGTCCCTAGCCAACGTCAGGCGCGGGATTGCGGAGAAGAAGTGGGAGGAGGAGCGGAGCTGGTCGGAGAGGAGTGCCAATAAGAAGAAATACAGAATGCCTGGAAAAAAAAGATGCGCCAGAACTCAGCGGTGGCCCGAGGACCGAACCGGCTGGGCAGAGTGGTTCCATCGGCTCAGAACAGGGCACTGCCGCACCGGGCAATACCGGAATGGACGAAGAACGTGGACACGGCGGCGTGCGGGTGGTGTCGGTACAAGTCACAGACAAGGAACCACCTGTTCAAAAGCTGCAAGCAATGGGAGACGCAACAGAAGTCTCTGTGGGCAGGGGTACAAGAAGCTACGGGAAGCTACGGGAAGAGGGAAGAACCGCTTCGCGATCTGCGACCTTCTCGCAGACGAACGGTACACCCATTCGGTTCTGAACTTTTTGCGCACCACGAAGGTGGGGTGCAGCGTGGGGCCACGAGCAGTGCCACCGAAACCGGGCGAGGGCGGACAGCAGGCGTGGGCGGGCGGGGGGAGATCTTGGGAAAGCGAGGCGGGGGGCAGGGGGAGTTGCCGCAGGCTGCAGCTGCCGGCAGACTGTTCGAGGTTGCGGCGGACGGTGAACGGGGGGGACTGCATATAATATCGCCATGATCCGATAGGGTCGCATGCGATCAATGAATCATCGCCATCACCACCTATAAACACCAGTAGATTCTACGGGCAGAGCGCGGTGCTGGCGAAGAATCGGTCCTGGTGCACAAGCACGATTGATAAGGCGCTAGTCTTTAAGCGCGCTACTGTGCGCTTGTTGCGCTATGACCTATAACAGTGGCGTTTATAGGTCTGCCGCTGAGCAGTGGCTGGGGAATATGAGTTAAGGCGATTAAAGCGCAACGAGGTATTTGGGGCTGGAGGGAAGGAGGAGCTTGGTGCACCAGCTTCCGCTTCTGTTTTGTTTGGCCACCTGTCGACAATCTGGAGCCGTAGCCCGCGAAATAGACCGAGACTCAGGTCGATGGCCGTGTGGGAAACGGTAGAGTGGAAGAGTGAAGAAGCACATACATACGCTCTTGGGAATTCATGGATACAACACAGCTGATCTGTGGTCCGAGGCGCGTGCTCGCAATCTTCCGGTCTCCAGAGTGAAGTGCTGGGAGTGGTGCCTGCATACCTATTTTGCTGCATCCAGCAGTCTGTTAAACTTCCCCAGATCCGGATCCAGGACGAACTGCCGGATAGGGTGTGCTCCGTGATCTGCCGAGATCACGAGTACTTGGTCAGTCGGGGTCGAGGAGAGGGGTGGCGCACATGATTGCACGGCCTGGGAAGGAATGCTTTATCAGGCAATTAAGAGCCAGCAAGCGCCCTGCCTGCCGAGATAGAACGACTCCGAGTGCGGGAATCCCTCGTCGCCACAGATTGCGCTTTCTATCAAGACTTGTCACTCGGTGCAACCGTGCACTTTTGGGTCATTCCTCTCGTAACACATTCCCCATCCACACACTTCTTCCATGTTCCGAGTGCTGAACGCTGCAAGGCCCCGGCAGTAACAGCAACCCCGGTATTTCGAGTGGGTGCATTACCTGAGAGGAGAGCGTTTGGATACCCATCATCGTTGGATCCCGGAATGCAGATGCAAATGCCAATGCTGCCCATCACGCCACCGCGTATCGCCACATGGGCGAGGTCCAAGCGGGTGGTGAGCTCGGCCAAGCAACGAACGTACAGCGCAGGATGAACCCCAACATGTCAGACCGGTGACAAGGAGCGTTATATGTATCTGCCCCCAACTCCGGTGTCATTGTCTCGTCGCCCCGCTTCGACCGGTCCCTGCCGCCGCTAGGTACATACCTATAGGTCCCGCATTGCCATGTCAACTGCACACACCCACCGCCAGTGCAGATATATCTTCAGGATCAGGCAGCTCAGGCCCACAGCTAAGCAGCGGAACTCCTCCGGCAACTTGACCGTAAGCCGAATTCCTACTTACTCAGCACCCCACATCAAATTCCACACAGAATACTGGAGTGCGTGCAGGCAACGGCATCACCTGCCGCTGGCGACGCCAGGGCTGCCGTGCCACGGGCGCGTTCCGGCGATGATTGGCCACAAAACTATCGACGGCCCGTCGTGCTTCCGCCGTGTCTAGTCCAATGTAGCTAGAGCCGCGAATACAGCGGTGCGAAGACGGCGAGCATGAATGGGCTTTCACACCCCGGGCCTCGACCGATCAGAACGGGAGCTGAGACTGGTGGACAAGTCACCAACCGAGGATGGATGGCGGTATGCATAGATACGCAGGACACGTGCGCTGGCGAGGCATGCATGCAGTACCTATCTTGATAGTACATAAAAAGTCTTCGTGATTGGTCGGATCGTGTCCCGGATGGGCCACATCGACCAGGGAGACCCTTCCTTCTCTTCGCCGCCATGAATATATTAGATATTTTTACCCGCACAGTTACTGGTAGCGGGTGCATCATCCCTTCGCATCAATGGCTGTCGCACCCGAGATGGCATAGACCTCCACAGCACCACAAACTGCTCAACGAGGCGCAACCTCGTCTCCACCTTCTCGGGACATCCGGGGAAGCTGATAGGATCAGGAAAGTCCGCACAGAGCTGGCCCTTCTCGCCATTTCTCAACTCTCTTCGTTCTTTTTGGTAATTCGGAACCTTCATCTTCACATTTCCGTGGTGTGTTGATCTTTCTTTCTTTCTTTCTTTTTTTTCCTCCATCCATACTCGCGTGGGTACATATGTAGTGTGTGGATCACGGCTGAGGGCGCCCCCGGCCAGCTAAGACAAGATTAGCTGTTGTTCCTTGCGGCAGCGACCCTGTATCCAACCACAGTGTTAGAGAGGTTCTGCTTCAGCTCGGGGTAGATGCACCATCTTTGCTACTACCTAATACGGGTAGTTATTTGTCTATGCGACGGCGCGGACGTGGCAAGTGTATCACTGCTGTTGGCAGACAACAGAGTTCACCGTAGATGGATTGTATCGCTGAACATTTCTCTGGCCACAGTGTGCGACTTCCACAGAGGGTGCTGGACGAGAACGGAGGAGACATCTATCTCCACATGATGTCCGCTTACAGCCGGTAGTTAGTTACCAAACCTTTGCAATTCAACCACTATGATAGCTGCAATGCTGCACAGCTGAATTCAAGGTTAAAATACTCGGGCTGTCGCTCCGGCTCGCTCGTTGGCGCGCGAGTTCGTCCCCCGAACCGAATTCCTTGTCGACCGCATTCCGCCCGGCATGCATGTCGTGGAATAGACAGAAATACACCTTTTTGGGGGTGTGAGTCGTGTGGTTCAGGATAACGGTTGCTAGGAACAGATTCCGGTGGCATTCTCCCAAGATGTATCGGAAGTCCGACCGATGGACTGCCTGATTCCGGTCTCAGAGAAAGAATAGATAGCCCCAAGCCTGCGATACCGGATTGAATATGTACATACCTAGATATCTGGGGGGGCACGGAATGTCCCGTGCACAGATGTGCTATGCACTAGTACATATGATATGTATGTATGCGGCTCTTGCCACCTGGCTTATCCGCGACTATTTTTGGCGATGGGATTGAGCCGACTTCCAGGTACATAGGGTTATGGCAGACAACCTTGTGCGGTGAACCTGGAAAGTATATATCTACATATTACGCGTAAAAAGCAAGTACGTGAGTAGAGACGGAATATGGATACTTATGGAGGTACAGAGAGAGAGAGAGAGAGACTTCATTTATTGCATCCGACCTATCTAGATCACGGCAAATTACACCATCCTCGCCGCCCTGACTAGTGGAGGGGAGAGGCCCCATTAGTCAGTACGTTGCGGCACCCTGGATATGGAGGTACATAATATGCACATACAGACAGCACAGCACATCCTTGCATGAGGCGCAGGCTGGCTGCAGCACCTCTCGAAACTCCGAATCCCGAATTGAGAACTCACCGGAGGTCGGACAGCAGTCCACAGGGCTGGCGAAGTAGATTCATGCCGACGAAGCCTATGCTTACTCGAACTGCCGGCGTAGAATAAGAAACGTGAAGCAATATAATAGTTATGCTCCCGGCCATATGTACCGTAGAGCAGACATGCCGGCAGTAATGGGGCATTGTTTTCCCGGTGAAAGGAGTCGTACCTTACCGGTCCCGGTCCAAAACGAAGGGTTTGGGTCGCGAAGCTGGAGTGGTTCGGGCGGCGCTCATGGAGGGGCGATGGAGATCACTTTAGGAGATCTTGTGTTGTCATAGAGCTATGCCTGTAGCTTTCCGTCTTCGGCCGCAGGCATGAAGGGTGGAATGCCTGGAATGAAGGGCCGAATGCGGTTGGGTGTTGGAATCGGACAACGGAGGGAAAGATCCAATTGGTGGCGACGTGGAGATAGATAGACGGACTCCAGTGTTGCAGCAGTTCAGCGGGCGCCTGGAACACCGCAGGCGGAAGTAGGCCGAATTCTGGTTAGTGGTCGTCGAAAGAAGCCGACTATGTAAGTATGTAGCCGAAGCGAGCCCTACTTGAGCGATATCCATCACCCCGCATACATACTCGGTCGGTGGTACTTGAGTCTAACTGCATTCGGGTGCGATGCATCTCGATGAGTTCTCGTATTCCTGCATGCTTGTCTGCAACTCTGTATAAAGAGGGTGTCCTCTGCTGCCCCCTAATTGGTGGCTGTGAACGCCCCGCTCAGCTGAAAGTGTTATTGGTCCCAACATCCCAGCAACAAAAAAGAACGCGTGATGGCGCCAATAGCAACAATGATGGGGAATCCTCCAACTGTCTCCATGATCCTTTGTATGTCATCTACATCACTCACAATGGTTATGCCCAAGCAGTGGCACATACTGCTCGCGGCTGCGGCGATATCTTTGCTAACCCTCACAGTCCTCCTCACATGTCTTCTCCTCTCTTCGGCGCCGTTGCTGGCCGCTCCGACCGGAGTGTACGATCTTATCATTGTCGGCGCCACACCTGGCGGGATCATGGCGGCTGTAGCTGCTACCCGCGCCTCGAAGTCAACAGCCAAAATTCTGATTCTCGAGCGAACTTCCTACATCGGCGGGCTACCCGCGAATGGACTCGGGGCGACTGATATCTCCACGAAGTTGGCTACCGGTGGACTGTTTCTCGAGTTTGTCGGTCGTGTGGAACAGCTGTACATCGATATATACGGAGCTAATTCTCGGCAAGTTGCCGATTGCCGAGGCGGTTACCACTTTGAGCCCAAGATCGGCGAGGCTGTGATGAAGGATTTCTTGGCCGAGATCTCCGGGAGTGTGCACGTCAAGCTTCGCCGCCAGTTCGACGCGGATGTTAAGAATGTCAAAGTGGACTTGAGTGGATACGTGAAGGGGGTCAGCGTGCTCAATCGCGACTCCGGAGAGAAGGAGTGGTATCAGGGAAAGGTGGGTGTCGCTTGATTCAATCGATAAAGGATTGGCACTGATGAGTGTCTAGTATTTCATCGATGCCACCTACGAGGGTGATCTCATCGCCGCCTCCCGGATACCCTTCTTCAGTGGGCGTGAGAGCGCCTCCAAATACGGCGAGATCGGAGCTGGTGTGGTCTACAAGTACTGGCACGGCAGGGAAGCCGAAGGTACCACGCACAAGGGCGATAATCGAATTCAAGCTTACAACTATCGCCTCTCCTTGACCAATGACCCAAAAATCGTCTACAAGATCCCAAAGCCGAAGAATTACAACCGCACTGAATATGTCTCTCTGATCGATGACATCATCACAGGCTGCCACACTGGCTATCAAGCTGAAGGCCGCTGCCCCAAAAGCGTAGGGGACCCTGACGTGCAACCCAGCTTCCCCGGCATGCCAGTTGGAATCAACCGCCTCTCCAGCATCGTCCAAGTCCCCAACAAGAAATGGGACGGCAATAACCAGCACCTAGCCTTCATCTCCACCGACCTCCCTGAGGAGAACCAGGCGTACCCCACCGCTTCCTGGGCGTGGCGTGACCGCTTCGCCGAGCGGCTGAGGTCTTACACCCTCGGCTTTTTCTACTTCGCGCAGAACGACCCCGAAGTTCCCCAGTGGTTTCGCAAACAGGTTGCCACCTGGGGCCTGGCGAAGGACGAGTACGTCGACAACCGGCACTTCCCTCGGCAGGTGTATGTCCGCGAGGGACGCCGGATGCATGGAGAATACATCTTTACATCCCATGACGCCACGTCCGAGGCCTCGGGCAAGCGGCCACCGGTGCACAGCGATTCCATCACCAGCAGCCACTACCCTCTCGACTCCCACGGTGTCAAGAAGCGCGAATATGGTCGCGCCCACCTCGACGGATTCGTGAGCTATCCCACCCAGCCCTACACTGTTCCTTACGGCGTCATCATCCCCACCAAGAAGGCAGGAATCAGGAACATTCTCGCCCCCGTCCCGGTCAGCGGAAGTCACATCGGATTCTCGACGCTGCGCATGGAGCCATGTTGGATGGCGCTCGGCCAAGCAGCGGGCACAGCCGTCGCCCTCCTCCTCCAGGAAGGTGGAAAAACGGCTGTCCACGATCTCCACGTGCCCACGCTGCAAAACTCGCTCCTCAAGGTAGGCGCTGTGCTCGTGTACATCCCCGGCTGGCAGAAATTGAGCCAGAAAGAACGGGTCAAGAACCAGAAAGAGATCTTGGGTACGACCAGTTAGTTAGGAGATAGGCGGGTGGGGACCGACCTGGTCCGGTTAGAACAATTCATAGGCATGGCGTACGGTGTTTTGTAAATGCGAAGCGATTTAGTTTGGTGCTGGCTTTGGTTCTGGGTTTTCCATTCTTTCTTTATTTTGAGCATTTTCGGTGGGAGAGCGCCATTCTTTGTACGGTTATAGTAGATACAACTAATACCGCTTTGCTCTACCAATGTGGTTGAGAATCCGAGCGACCGATTCGTTCCACTGTCTGGCTTGGAGGTCTTCGAAAGCCTCCAACCTGCGACGCGGTAGGTATGTGCAATTTTAGTGGCAACGGCAAACATTCATCCCATCCCCACAAGGAACTCCATTCCATGTCCCCTCCCTTTGTTTGATCAGTAATTGCACGCGACCTGCCTAGGTCATGGCAATGTATCACCAGTTCCGGTTCCTGTCTGCTGCCCCTACGGCTGGTTGTGGCTGCCCTGCCCTCCGCCCTGGCCTGTCCCAAGATGTAGAGCTTGCCCACCAAGGATATAACAAATGGAGGGACAAAACCCCACATCACGATGCATTTTATTTTATTTGATAATTGATCGCATGCGACCTATCTAGATCATGGCGATGTATGTACACCGCTGTCCAACCCCGAAAGCGATGAATTGTACACTCTTTCTCACTCCCAGCCTCGCTCTTACCCCCGTCCGCTCCTGGAGAAAGCTCATCACTCAGCTCCTCCGCCTCCTGCATTCTCTCCGCTCCTCTTCCCGTTCCCTAAGTTCCCCCTCGGACATCTCGCTCTGAATATCCTCCTCAGGTGTGTGTGGTATCCATCGCCCACATCTGTGGCCGAAAGAAAGTCCAAGATCGCCGGATTTCTGCACTCATCCGCAAAGAGATCACGGATCTTAAGACGATATTCACTTCTCCCGGTCTGCTTCCTCACCTCAGCCCACAGGACCTTCTGCTGGCGGTTCCAGTGCGGACAGCACTTGAAGAGATGCTCCCGGGTCTGGGCCTGGTACGGGAATCATAAATATTTGGTTGTGGGCCTGCTCTTCGTCCACTTGAGGTACTGGCCAGTGAGACAATGACTGGTCTTCAACTGGTGGAATCTCGCCGCCAGCCGCTTGCTGGTCTTCGCCGGAGCCAAGTCACATCACGATGCATAAGCATGTAGGTTCGTACTTAACTATTAGCATCGAGAGTGAGAGTTGATGACTAGTACTCCACAAGCATCATGAGAATTCGTCGTCGCAACCGCCAAGTGGAACACGACCCTAACTTGGTCTAGCATAACCTGTGACTTGCGAGAATGCCCACACATCTTTGTTGAGATCGTAGCCTTATCGCTTATTTAAGCCCACTCCAACTGCAACTCATACTCCTCACCTTGGTTCCTCCCGCAATTTTACCTAAATACAATCCCGAAATCCCCAGCCCAGCCCAGCTTACCAGAGCCCCATTTCAAACCCCAAGCACTCCGGAAATAAGCATAAAAAAAAGCATCACTAGAGAGAGAGAGAGAGAGAGAGAGAGATGAAGTACGCCACATGTACACCTCCGCAAAAGCAAAACAAAAGGGCAACAGAAACGAACCTAACGTACTTAGGTATGCATGCACCAAGAGAGCTCATCTCCATCGAAAAAAAAGTAAATAAACGGAACCGAAGGGCTGAAACGGAAAAAGAAAATACCAGAAGAACCCGGTTTCGTTCGCCAGAAAAAACAACAAAAACAACCCGATAAACACAAAAACCTTCCTAGTGAAATCGAAGCCGAACTGCGAGAGGACACGAAGAGAAATATGCTGCAACACGAGACATGTGAGCGGCAAAAGAAAAGAGGCAATCGCGAATCCCGCAGAGAAAAAGAAACCATGATCGCACGAAAAAGGAATCCCATCCGCCGGGTAGAACGCATCCTCAAGTATTATCCCCTCTTTTGGCGTTTCGAACTTTCGGCCCCGGCACTGCTACGCTTCTCGGCACCTTTCCGGAGGAATGCAAGATCTGCCTCGGCATCGTCGTTACGCAGTCCGGGTGGGGGCGGAGCGATACCAGTCTTATTCACATAGCTCATGCCCACTCCAGGCACACCACCCAAGACGAGGCTCTCCATCTCGCGAGAGCTAGCGAAATTCCTCGGTGGATTGCTTCTGGTGTTAACACCACCGAAGCCGGGCAGCGCCGGCAGTCCACGTGTGAGCTCGGACAGCGGAGTCAGTGCACGGCCTCGATCCTCCTGGTCGTCATCATCGTCTCCTACAGCCACAGAAGGGCCGGGAACAGGCGTATTGGCGCCGGTGGGAGTGTCGTCGCTGTCGTCACACCCGCCATTTTCGCCGTTCTCATCCTTACCAGCTCTCTCGGAAAAGTACCTCAAGGTAGCCAAAGTCGCTTGGTTAGAGTGGAGTTGTAACTCCTTGTCGGTGAAGAGCTTCTCCAAGGTATACGTGGGCTTATATACTTGCTTCATCATTTCCTCCCGTTTCCTCTTCGTTTCCTCTCCCGAATCGGTAGAGTCAAGCGCAGTATTGGCCGCAGAGGGCGAAGCCGGCCCGAACGGATCGGAGAATGGTGGTGGCGTAGGCATGTCCTCGGATATCGCCTCAGCAGGCGCACCTCGACGCTTTCGCTTGCCGTTCGTGTTTGGTGAGTCGAAATTCATTCCAGCCCCGAACGCCATCAGCTCTTCGACCTCACCAACGCGACGACGTGGCTTGCGCCTAGTCAATGTTTCCTTTTCTGTCTCGTCGTCATAGGGGATAACCCCATGACGTCTCGGCGAACCAGTTCCAGTAGCCAAACCATAGTGTGAAGGATGGAGGTGGAGTGCGTTCGACTCGGAGATGTCTGTGAGACTGGCACCGATCGCCAGGGAAGAGAGCGCGTTGGCCGACGACGATGAAAGTTCTTTTTCCGTCGCAAGTTTCTTGAGCTGGGCCTTCAGTCGTTGCGTGAGGCGCTGCGAGATGGTGGAGGCGAGAGATCGGTGTTCCTCGCGCGCGTGGATAAGCGAACGAGTGTGCTGCGCAGCGATCGATGCGGCTTTCGTACGATGCGAATTCTGATTTATTGGATGGTTGTATCAGCAAGGCGAAGCAGAGCAAAAGTAAAAATACAATAGGATGGCGGCTGCGGCGGAGGGGCGGGGGGTTACACACAAATAGCAAAGTCAACTGGGTATCCCTCTCCTCCATGCTGTCGTTCACATCTCGCAGGAAGTCGGAATACCAACGGCCCTGGATCCCTTCAGAGTTTACATCTGAGACCCGCACGCCCATGTTTGCAAGGACGGCATCAACCTCCCTCTGTATGGTCTCGCAGGAGTCGTCCATTAGTCGCATGTCGCGTCCCGAAACGTCAGCACGCTGGATTAGCTGCATGTCGACCTGGAGCGAGGCGATCTGGGCGCGGTAATGCTGCTCGCGGATCCTCGGATTCGTGGGATTATGGAAACTCCTGGTGAGCAGGTTTAGCTTTTCGGAGAGGGCATTGCGGCGCTTGTCCCGCTTGCTCTGGGGCTGTGGGGGAGGGAGTAGAAGGGTCGGGTGCGGAGTCGGCGACAGCGAGGGGGGCGTGGGCGAAGGTGACGCCATTGCTGTGTGGATAAGGGTTGGAGACTGTTAGGAGAAAGGTCACTCGATGGAGGACCACGCGGGTGGCCGTCGTGAGGAGTCGTGAGGAGGTCGGACACGGCGGAGCACTGTGGCGCCGCAAAAAAAAGTCGTGAACGACTTGAAGGGGACTGCTTCGTTCGGGCGGTGACTCGGGGAGGTGTGGATTACCTGTGAAGTGGAATCAAGTCGGAAGGGGGACGGGGTAGATGGGGCCTGGAAAGGGTGTGGAAGGGTGCGGAAGTACGAGGCGAAGTGTGCCGAGGAGGAAGGATAGCCAAGCGGAGAAGGGTGGGGATTGGGAGTATCGGGGGAGAGCATAAAGTGCGATCCCAGCGGCCACCCTACGAAAGCCCATGAGACACCCTCGCCAAGCCTACACCCACCTCGCGTGCATACGATCATATGATCATGTATATAAAATATTGTGAAGCCAACTTTAAATGGGATGCGGACAGTTCTGAAGGGGAGTGAAAACAGTATATGCTTGCTGGCAGAGTAAGTCGTGCATCTTTTGTTGTTCGGAGCAGCACGTGACAGCACGTGACAGCGCGAGCGCGTAGGGGGAATGCGGGGTAACTACTCTACCAATATGTATTTAGGTGGAGTACAATGGCTGAGGTAGATATCCCGACTATCTAGGTAGGTACATGAATTATACAACGTACTGTTCTCGGGAGAGGGGGGAAGATGTGGGACTTTTCAGTAGTCCGCAAGGTGAGTTCATTCTGGCTTTCCCCGCAGGGGTGGGACCTGGGTGAGTGCGCCTCTCGGATCCGCGACTTACCACGTGCAGGACAGGCGGATGAGGAAGTTGGCGTACTTCTAGTGACCTTTGGTTTGCTCCGTTCACCAGTGCCCTGGTGCAAGGAAGGTGGAGGGTAAGCCGTTACGTGATGGATCACCCATTTGGCCGGTGAACTCGGTTTTCGTCAACTGATTCCTGCCAAAGGCTATGACTTATGATTTCAGCACGGTCAAGGTGCCAAATCACCCGCGCACCTCCCCCTAACTACCACTCGGATATGATCTCACGATCAACCGGTATATATCAAGCTCTTGATATCACCGCGCGAGAAAGCTTCCGATTTTTCGTCACAGTAAATGGGAATTACAACCCGACTGTTTATACATCCACAAGACCCCTTGTCAAACCAAATTCGCAAATTGGTACATTCCGCATCCACAAATTGACGTCCCACGTTGAGCTCAGCTCGAGGTGGGGACAAATCAGTGCATGCAACAGGTACCACCGTGGCAGGAGAGACCGTAACTGCAGTCGCTCTTGGTGTACTGTGCGTATGTCGGCCGTTAGTAACGAGGCGGAACGAGTGATCGCGGGGGGGGGGGGGGGGGGGGGTTTGGGGCCAAAAA
>Ga0307516_10004479_pt1 | contig 17210 bp, 11 predicted proteins | sample 19_EM_MG_FD_203310 | JGI IMG/M metagenome (GOLD analysis project Ga0307516, IMG submission 203310) | Populus trichocarpa ectomycorrhiza microbial communities from riparian zone in the Pacific Northwest, United States - 19_EM | ecosystem: Host-associated > Plants > Roots > Unclassified | place...
CAGCAGCTACGACAACAACACCTACTCGTCGTTCACCAAGCGCTACTACAACGGACCCTCCGGCGAGTTTCTCGATGCCTTCGTGTTCGGCAACGTTGAACTCGGCGGCACCACGCTGCGCGTGAAGGCCGGCAAGCATTCGCTGTTCTGGGGCGACGTGATCTTCAACGCGAACCACAGCGTGGCCTATTCGCAGATGCCCAGCGACTCACGCAAGTCGCTGAGCAGCCCGGGTGTCGAGGCCAAGGAAACCGTGTTGCCGCTGAACCAGCTCTCGGCGCAACTGCAGATCCTGGACAACCTGGCCGTGGCCGGCGAGTACTTCCTCGACTGGAAGCCGAACCGCCTGCCCGAGGGCGGCACCTACTACGGCGCGGCCGACTTCCTGTTCTACGGCCCCGATCGATTCTTTCTCAACCCGGGTGCTGCGCCCACGCTGAACGTGCGCCGCACCGATGCCCTCGAACCCGGCAAGACGGGCAACTGGGGCCTCAACCTCAAGTGGTCGCCCGACTGGGTCGACGGCACGATCGGCGTCTACTACCGCAAGTTCGACGAGCGCCAACCGTGGTCGGCCCCGCAGGTGGTGCCGCCATCGGCGAGCGGTGCCGGCTTCTACCGCCTGGTCTACGCCAAGGGCACCGAAGTGTTCGGGGTCGGCCTCAACAAGAACATCGGTGGCTTCGCCGTGGCCAGCGAGCTGTCGATGCGCCGCAACACGGCGCTGATCAACAGCGGCATCAACGCAGTAACGCTTGAAGGCCCGCGTGGCGACACCTACCACGGCTTCATCAATGCCACCGTGCTCGGCAACCTCAGTGCGAGCGTGCCTTACACGGCGGTGTTCGAACTCGCCGGCAGCCGTTGGAACAAGGTCACCACCAACCCGAACCTCTTCAACGGCGAGGGCTTTGCGGGTTGCTCTGCGGCAGGCACCGGCTTCTCTTGCGCGACGAAGAACTACCTCGGCGTGTCGGCGCTGTTCAACCCGAAGATCCTGCAGGTCTTCCCGAGTGCAGACCTGTCCATCCCGATCTTCGTGCAGGGCGGCATCAAGGGCAATGCGGCGACGCTCAGCGGGGGCAACAAGAACGCCGGCAACTACAGCGTCGGCCTGACGCTGGACTATCAGTCGCAGTACGTCATCGGGCTGACCTACAGCGATTTCTTCGGGAAGTACAAGGACAACGGCAGCGTCGTGACGGTCGGCAACGGCCCGCTGTACGAAGACCGCGGGCTGCTGGCTCTCAGCTTCCGCACCAGCTTCTGATCCGCACGGAGACACAACGACCATGAACACGACAACACGCAAGACCCTGGCCGCGCTGGCCCTGCTGAGCACGGCCCTGGCGGCACACGCCGCCGTCAGCGAGGCCGACGCCAAGTCGCTGGGCACGACGCTCACGGCAGTGGGCGCCGAAAAAGCCGGCAACAAGGACGGCACGATCCCCGAGTACACCGGAGGCTTGACCACGCCGCCAGCGAGCTACAAGCCCGGCAGCGGCATCCGCCCCGACCCGTATGCCGATGAGAAGCCCCTGTTCTCGATCGATGCCAAGAACATGGACAAGTACGCCGACAAGCTCACCGATGGCGTCAAGGCGATGATGGCCAAGTACCCCGGCTACCGCGTCGACGTCTACCCCACGCACCGTTCGGCGGCCTTTCCGGCCTATCTGCTCGACAACACGGTGAAGAACGCGACGCGCTGCAAGACGGTCGCGGACGGGCTGGGGCTGGACGGCGCTTGCCGCGGCGGTGTGCCGTTCCCGATCCCCAAGTCAGGCATCGAAGCGATGTGGAACGTGCAGACGCACTTCAACGGCACGACGACCGATTTCCGCGCCAAGACGAGTTACGTCGACGCCAGCGGTCGCGCGGTGTTGTCGGCCGACTTCATCGGTGCGCTGGAAATGCCGTACTACTACCCGGACAAGAGCGACTCCGACGTGGTGATGTGGCAACGGGGTGACCAGCTGCTGGCCCGCAGCGCCGGCAACGCAGCGATGTTTGCCGACTACCTCGACCCAGTGGCCACCGGCCGCCGCGCGTGGTCGTATTCGCCCGGCCAGCGCCGCGTGCGCGTGTCGCCCGACTTCGCCTACGACACCCCGACCGACTCGTCGGGCGGAGTGCAGGTGTTCGACGAGTCGTCGTTCTATAGCGGCAAGATGGACCGTTTCGACTTCAAGCTGGTGGGCAAGAAAGAGGTCTACATGCCCTACAACACCTACAAGCTCGCCTACCAGAGCAAGCTCGTGGACATCCTGAAGCCGAACTTCATCAACCCGGATCTGAATCGCTTCGAGCTGCACCGCGTCTGGGTCGTCGAAGCCACGCTGAAGCCGGGCAAGCGCCACATCTACAGCAAGCGCACGTTCTACGTGGACGAAGATCAGGGCGGCTCGATGGCCGAAACCTACGATGCCGCCGGCAAGCTCTGGCGCGTGATCATGAACTACACCACGCCGTCGTACGAGGTGCCGGCGCCGGTGGCGATCATGGTGTCGCACTATGACCTGGTCAACGGCATCTATGTGCTGATCTCGCACACCGGCGAGTACTACGGGGTCAAGCATCCGGCGCCGCGGCCGTCCAAGTTCTGGACGCCGGACTCGCTCGCCGGCACCGGCATTCGCTGACGGCGCACGCGGCGGCCACACGATGAACGCGGGACGCACCGGCAGGCAGGCAAGGGCGCTTCGGCTGGCATGGGCTGGGGCGCTCGCCGCGGTGCTTGCCGGCATGCCGGCCACCGCTGCGCCGATCGATCCATTGGAATTGCCTGCGTCCGCCAGCCCGCTCGCAGCGCATGGTCCGCTGTTCGCCATTGCACGCGCCGGGACGCGACTGATTGCCGTGGGCCAGCGCGGCCACATCCTGACCTCAGACGACAACGGCGCGCATTGGCTGCAGGCCGAGGTGCCGGTCAGCACTGACCTGGTGGCGGTGCACTTTGCGAGCGCGCAGCAGGGCTGGGCGGTGGGCCACGACGGTGTGATCCTGCACAGTGCCGATGGTGGACGCCGCTGGGTGCGCCAGCTCGACGGCCGAAAGGTGGCGGCACTGCTGATTGACGCCTACGCCAGCAGAACGGGCAGCACCGAGGCCGAGGCCGCGCTCGTCGAAGCCAGGCGCATGTCGGCCGACGGCCCGGACCTGCCCTTCCTCGATGTCTGGTTCACCGATGAACGCAACGGCTTTGCCGTCGGCGCCTTCAATCTGATCTTTGCCACCAACGACGGCGGTGAGCACTGGCGGGCGGCCTCCGATCTGGCTGACAACCCGAAGGGCTACCACCTCTACGGCATCCGCGCGGTGGGCGACGAGGTCTACATGGTCGGCGAACTCGGCCTCGTGCTGCGCCTGAACCGCACGAGCCAGCGGTTCAGCGCGCTGCCCACGCCGTACCCGGGCACGTTCTTTGGCCTTCTGGCCACGCCCGACCTGCTGCTGGCCTACGGGCTGCGCGGCAACGCCTGGCGCTCGCGCGACGGGGGCAAGAGCTGGCAGCAGGTCGACACCGGTGTTCTGACCGGCCTGACCGGCGCCGCGCTGCTCGGCGATGGCCGCATCGCACTCGTGAGCCAGGGCGGGCAGGTGCTCCTGAGCCGCGACAAAGCCGCCAGCTTCCAGCTGGCGACGGGCATCAAGCCACAGCCGATCTTCGGTGTCAGCCCCGCGGGCAGCCGAGCGCTGGCGCTCGTCGGCGCACGCGGAGTCCGGATCGAGGTCCTCGAATGAACCGCCGAGAAGCACCCCACGTCATGCCCGGTGCGCCCGAGCGCCACGACTTCGACCCCCGCTCCGGCAATAGGCTCGAACGGCTGGTGTTCAACCACCGGCTGTGGGTGGTGCTGATCTGCGCCGTCGCCTCGCTGTGGCTGGGCTTCGAGGCGACCAAGCTGCAGGTCAATGCGAGCTTCGAGAAGATGATTCCGCAGTCGCACCCGTACATCCGCAACTACCTCGACAACCGCAAGGACCTGGCCGGCATCAGCAACGCGGTGCGGGTGGTGGTGGAGAACACGCAGGGCGACATCTACGACCCGGGCTACATCGCCACGCTTGCGAAGATCAACGACGCACTCTTCCTGTTGCCGGGCACCGAGCGGGCATGGATGAAATCGCTTTGGACGCCGGTGGTGCGCTGGACCGAGGTCACCGAAGAAGGGCTGCAGGGCGGCCCGGTGATGCCCGAGAACCAGAGCGGAACACCGACAGCCCTCGGCCAGCTGCGCCTGAACGTCGGCCGTGCCGGCATCGTCGGCAGCCTGGTCGGCAACGACCAGCGCTCGAGCATGATCATCGTGCCGCTGATGGACCGGACGGAGGACGGCAAGGCGCTCGACTACCGCGCCTATGCGCAGGCGCTCGACGGGATACGCCAGCGCTTCGAATCGCCGACGATCCGTATTCACATCGTCGGCTTCGCCAAGCTCGCGGGTGACCTGATCAGCGGCCTGGCCGAGGTGATGCTGTTCTTCGTCGTCGCCGCCGCCATCGCTGCCGTCATCATCGGGCTGCACACGCGCTGCTGGCGCAGCACGCTGCTGCTGATCGCGAGTTCGCTGCTCGGCGTGGTCTGGCTGCTCGGCGTGATGCAGCTGCTGGGCTTCGTGCTCGACCCGTATTCGATCCTCGTGCCGTTCCTGATCTTCTCGATCGGCTTGAGCCACGGCGCGCAGAAGATGAACGGCATCATGCAGGACATCGGCCGCGGCGCCGACAAGTACGTGGCGGCGCGCTACACCTTCCGACGCCTCTTCCTCGCCGGCCTGACCGCGCTGCTGACCAACGTGGTCGGTTTCGCGGTGCTGATGGTGATCGACATTCCGGTGATCCGCGAACTCGCGCTCACCACCAGCATCGGCGTGTGCATCCTGATCTTCACCAAGCTGCTGCTGGTGCCGGTGCTGCTTTCGTATATCGGCGTCAGCCCGGCGGCCGCGCGTCGCAGTCTGCGCGAAGGTGACGAAGAGGCCCACGGTGTCGGCATGGGCAGGGTCTGGGACGGGCTTGTCCAGTTCACCGAACGCAAGGCGGCGCGCGGGGCGGGGATCTGCGCCGCGCTGCTGGCGGTGGGCGCCTTTGCGATCAGCCTCAAGCTGCAGGTCGGCGACCTCGACGCCGGTGCGCCGGAGCTGCGGCCCGACTCACGCTACAACCGTGACAGTGCCTATGTCACCGCGAACTACGGCCTGTCGAGTGACCTGTTCGCGATCATCGTGAAGACCCCGCCCGGCGGCTGTGACAAGGCCGCCGTGCTGCTCGAAAGCGATCGCCTCGGTTGGGCCTTGCGTCAGGACCCGAGCGTGCAGGACGTGATCTCGCTGCCCGAGGTGGTGCGCCGCTACACCGCCGGTGGCTTCGAAGGCTCACCGAAGTGGATGACGCTGCCGCGCAACCAGACGCTGGTGAACCAGGGCGTGCGGCCGGCGCTGCTGAACAACCCGGAGCTCAGCAACCAGGGCTGTGCCATCGCGCCGGTGATTGCCTACCTTGCTGACCACAAGGCCGAGACCTTGAACCGGGTGCTGGGCATCGCCGAGCGCTTCGCCGCGCAGCACGACACCACCGGCTTGCAGTTTCTTCCGGCCGCGGGCTCGGCAGGCATCGAGGCGGTGACCAACATCGTCGTGCGGCAAGCCAACCGGACGATGCTGATCGTGCTCTACGGCGCCGTCACGCTGCTGTGCTTCATCACCTTCCGCAGCTGGCGGGCGGTGCTGGTGGCGCTGGTGCCGCTAGTGATCACCTCGCTCATGTGCGAGGCGCTGATGGTGCTGCTGGGCATCGGCGTGAAGGTGGCCACGCTGCCGGTGATCGCGCTCGGTGTCGGCGTGGGGGTCGACTACGCGCTCTACCTGCTGAGCGTGCAGCTCGCGCAGCAGCGCGCCGGCGTGCCGCTGCGGCTGGCCTACAAGCGCGCCGTGCTGTTCACCGGCAAGGTGGTCGCGATGGTCGGGCTGACGCTGGCCGCCGGCGTCATCACCTGGGTCTGGTCGCCGATCAAGTTCCAGGCCGACATGGGCTTGCTGCTGACCTTCATGTTCCTCTGGAACATGGTCGGCGCGTTGGTGTTGATCCCGGCGCTCTCGCACTTTCTGCTGCCCACGCGCGCGCCGACGATCGTCGGCTTCGAAGACGCCGGCATGCCCGTGGCGACTGCCACCAACCACCCAGCGGCCGCGCAGCGCGCGGCCGCCTGAAGGAGTCGCCATGCTCAAGGGAGTTCCCGTTCCGCCGCGCAGCAGCCTGACCGAGCGCGCCGCGCAGTTCGCCTATCCGGCACAGCCGACGGCAGGGCAGGGCGGCAGCGGCAGTGATGTATCGGCCGAGGCGTGGCCGCTGTCGCCCCGCAGCTTGATGGACAAGGCCACGGAGCAGACCGGGCTGAGCGACTTTGGTGACGAGCCTTTCCACGAGCCCTTGCGGGTGCTGTGCGAATCGCTCGAACAGGAGATGCTGCTGAGCTTGGCCGGCCGGCAGAGCGCGCACAGGCGCTTGCTCGGCATCCTCGTCACGCGCTTGCGCTTGCAGGCGCTGTGGAAACGCCGGCCCGAGATCCTCGAACTCGAGGTCCCGTCGCCCTGGTTCATCGTCGGCCTGCCGCGCAGCGGAACGACCTTTCTGCACCGCCTGCTCGCGCAAGACCCGGCGCTGCGCAGTGCGCCGTTCTGGGAGATATTGAACCCGCTGCCGCTCGGTAACAACGACACCGAGATCGTCCCCGCGGCCGAGGTGCCGCCACCGCAACCCGACCCTCGCATTGCGCTGGCCGAACAGGCCCTGGCGGCGCTGCACCGCGTCGCGCCGGAGCTGGTGCGCATGCATGAGATGCAGGCCGAGGCGCCCGACGAGGAGCTCGGCCTGCTGGCGCTGGGTTTCTGTTCCATGGGCTTCGAGTTCTCGTTCACCGTGCCCTCGTATGTGCGCTACTACGCGAGCCAGAACCACGAGGCAGGGTACCGCTACTTCCGCCGTGTGCTGCAGACCCTGCAGTGGCTGCGGGGAGGCAGCCGCTGGGTGCTGAAGGCGCCCAGCCACATGGAGCAGCTGAAGCCGCTGCTCGCGGTGTTCCCGGATGCCACGGTCATCCAGACCCATCGCGATGCCGTCACCGCCACCGTGTCGTTGGCCAGCCTGACTTGCTATGGCGTGCGGGCGTACTTCGACCACCCCAACCCGCTCGTGATGGGGCGCAGCCTGTCGGGCGCCGTCGAGCGGCTGCTGCGCGGCATCGACCGCGACCGTGCGGTAGGCGACCCGCGCTTCGTCGACGTGCAATTCGCCGCGTTGATGGCCGACCCGATCGCGATGGTGCGCAGCATCTACAGTGCCGCCGGACGAAAACTCACCGCCGCGGCCGAGCAGGCCATGCGTGGCTGGATGGCCAGCAACCCGCGCGCCAAGCACGGCGCGCACGAGTACTCGGCCGAAGACTTCGGCATCGACGAAGGCGAGCGCCGCAAGGCGCTGCGCTTCTATCACGAGCGATTCAACGTGCCGACGGATGCGCACGCGTGAGCGCCGATCTCACACTGTCGGAAGCCTCTGCGATCGCCGAGGAGGCCTACATCTATGCGTATCCCATGCTGATGGGCTACGGCTACTTCTACCCCCAGGCCATCGACCCGCAAAGCAAGATGCACCAGGGCATGAACCGGCTGCATCACTTCCGGCAGCTCGGTGGCCCGTCGTTCCTGAACATCATTCCCTGGATCAACAACGACACACCGTACTCGGCAGGCTGGCTCGACCTGCGAGCCGAGCCCTTCGTGCTGAGCCTGCCGAGCTTCCCTCCGCATCGCTTCCAGGACGTCCAACTGATCGACCTGTTCACGCACAACTTCGCGTTCTTCGGCACGCGCGTGAACGGCAACGAGGCCACGCGCATCCTGATCCCCGGACCGGACTGGGAAGGAGAGCTGCCAGCCGGAGTCGACCACTTGGCGCGTGCCGAGACCCGGCTCGTCAAGATCGTGACCCGCATCCTGCTCGAGCACGCCGACGACGGCGCTGCCATCCATGCGCTCGAAGACCAGTACCGGCTCGAACCGCTGAGCCGCTTCACCGGCGAGGGCGCGCCACCGGCCGCGGCAGTGATCGAATTTCCGCCGCCATCGGCACCGAAGCTGGAAGTCCGCTCGGCCGCCTTCATTCGCTACTTCAACTTTCTGCTGCCGCTGTGCAACGTGCCGGCCAGCGAGAGCGCGATGTTCGAGCGCTTCGCTAGGATCGGCATCGCCGCCGGAACGCCCTTCGATGCGGATCGCCTGACGACATCACTGCGCGAGGCGATCGATGCCGGCGTCGTGGCGGCGTACCGCCGCATCGAGGCCAAGGCGGCACGGCTCGACGACCGTGCGAATGGTTGGGAAATGCCGCTCGACCTGCGCGGAAACCGCGCTCGCATGGCCGGCGACGCTGCGGCCCTTCTTCGGAGGGCGGCCGCCGCGCTCTACGCCATCTGGGGCGTGGACGCCGAAGAAGGCCTCTACATGGTGGCGGACGTGGACGCACAGGGCGTGGCACTCGACGGCTCACAGCACCGCTACGAGATCCGCTTCGACGGCCCGCCCCCTGTCCATGCGTTCTGGTCGTTTACGGTCTACGACGCGAAGACGCGGCTGCTGGTCGAACACCCCAGCGGCCGCTACGCCGTGCGCGACCGCGATGCCGGCCAGCAGCGGGGCGACGATGGTTCGCTGACCTTGATCCTTCAACACCAATGGCCTGGGCGAGAGCGCGAGCCGAACTGGCTCCCCGTGCCCTTGCGGCCATTCCAGGTCGTGGCACGGCTCTACTGGCCCAAGCAGGAACTGCTCGACAAGACCTATCTGCCGCCTGGCATCCGCGTCGTCGGCTAGCGAGTCACGCTAAACCGGATACGTCGATGCGGCCAGATGATCCAGCGCTGATGTGCATGGCTTCATAGGAGCCGTTCAGCGCGCGTTCGACCCTGAGCCGCCATTCGATCCTCGAATCTCGCCGCCACGTGGCGGACATTCCCGGTCGCAGAGGTATGCCTTGGCCCTGTAGGGGCCGGGGCAGTACGGAACTACCCCCGCGCGGACCGCCGCCAGTGCTTGGGTGTCACGCCCAATCGTCTTCGCATCGTCGTGCAAAGATGACTCTGGCTTGAAAACCCTGTGCTCGCGGCAATGTCTGTGAGCCGTTGATCGGTGTCCGCCAACAACTTGCGAGCGGCGGCGAGCCGCTGATCCATGATGAAACGGTGCGGCGTGATTCCGAGACTGTTCTTGAACAGCCGAAGGAAATGGAACCGACTGACACCGGCCGCCGTCGCCAGGTCGTCCAGGCCAACGTCTTCAGCCAACCGCTGCTGTATGACATCGAGAACGCGGGACTTCTGCGATGCCGTCAGCAGGCCGCGCTCACGCATGGATGCGCGCCCAGACACTCCCTTTTCGCTGAACAGGTGCGCGGCCAGGCCCAGGCTCAACGAGCTCGCGTAGAGCGAACCGTGCGGACTGCCGAGGCGCACTTCGTCGGCGATGAGCCGCATCAGCGCCGCGAGCTGACCGTCGCGCATCGTGAGATCCTGCCGCAACACACGCCGCTGCGGCGCCACCATCGCATCGAGATCACCGGCACGGGTGAGATCCGCAAAGTCAAGCTCGATCATCAAGCGCTGTGATCCGGGTTCGCAGTCCCAGCGAGTCCAGCGGATGTCCAGGTGGGGCGCGAAGAGGCCGACCGAATCAGAACCAGGACTGAAGTCGCAATCGTCGTCATGGCTGACGATGCGCGCCCGGGTGCGTCCCCGCAAGATCATGGCCAGGGCTGCGTGCTCGCCGCGCTGACCTGTCACTTCCTTGGAGGTCGCTTCGAAGATGCCCAGCCGAAAGCCGGCCCAGGCTGCGGTTTGCGACTGGTGCAGCAACGAGGGCTCGAGCTGACCGGCGGTGCCGCGCAGCCACGACATGTGCCGCGGCTCGAGCGACGAAGGTTGAACTGCAGGGGGTGCCATGGTCGCATCGATATTAGCGTGGCTGATGCGTCAACCTCCCGGTTCGCGAGGGACTTCCCTCCGCAATCCCGTGCAAATCGAGCAATTCGTTGAAATACCCGATGTCGTGGATCGCGTAGTTTGCCGACTGGAATCTGCAGTGGCCCGGAGGCGTCGGTTGTCGTCAGAGAACAAGCTCGATCTGAATCTACTCTCCGTGGTGGTGACCCTGCTGGACAGTGGCAGCGTGACCCAGGCTGCGGTCAAGCTCGGGGTCAGCCAACCGACCGTCAGCGCGGCGCTCGGCAAGTTGCGCGTTCACTTCGAAGATCCGCTGTTCGTTCGATCGGCGGACGGGATGTCTCCAACACCGCGCGGCGCGGAAGTCGCCAGCGCAGCCCGAGAGCTCCTTCGTCAGGTCGACGAGAAGCTGCGGCCGGAAGTGAGATTCGAACCGTCGCGCAGGCATCGGCCGTTCACCTTCGCCATGTCCGACGTTGGGGAAATCGTGTTCCTGCCGCGCATCGTCAAGGCCATTGCGGTCGCCTCGCCCGACACGCCCGTGCGCTCGGTCAGCATGCGCCCGGCGCATCTCGCACAGGCACTTGAAGACGGCGATGTCGACTTGGCCGTGGGGTACTTCCCCGACTTGAAGAAGGGCGACTTCTTCCAGCAGCGGCTCTTCATGCACCACTTCGTCTGTCTGCTGCGAGCGGACCATCCGATTCAGGGATCCGCACTGACAATGGGTGACTTCCTGAAGCTCCAGCACGTCGTCGTTCAATCCGAGGGGCGCAGCCAGGAGATCTTCGAGAGCCACCTGGAGGCCCAGGGGCTGGAGCGCCGCGTTGCCGTCTACACGCCGCACTTCCTGAGCGTTCGCCGCCTCATCGCGCAGTCCGACATGGTGGCCACCGTTCCGCACGCGCTGGGCATCGAATACGGCAGGGCCGCCTTCGGGCTCAAGTCGATGGAGCCGCCGTTTGCGTCGCCGCGCATCGAACTGCGCCAGCACTGGCACCGAAAAGTCCACAAGGACGCACGCAACATCTGGATCCGCAAAGTTGTCAGCGATCTCTTCAACGAGTCGACGGATGAGTGGTGACCTTCTCTGGCGTGATCAGGTTTTCCCTTAGCGCCGGATACGCCGCGCGCACTGTCTTGCGAGGGAAGCGCAAGGTGTATTTGCTTTCCTGATGATTGCCATCGGCCGGATCGACTTGTTGGACCTGCGCCCACTCGCGAGACTTCGCACCATGCAAAGTGAAGCGGAGTTTTCTCTTGGTGCGTAGACGAACAAAAGTGGCGATCGTTGGGGCCGGACCGGCCGGATTGCTTTTGGGCGCGCTGCTCGCGCGCCATGGCATCGACGCAGTCATCGTCGAGCAAAGAAGCGCGGAATATGTCCAGGGCCGTATCCGGGCCGGTGTCCTCGAGCAGACCACCGTCGACCTGCTTCGCGAAGCCGGCGTTGCTGACCGTTGCCTCAAGGATGGTCTGACGCATGACGGCATCGAACTGTCGTTCGACGGCGGACTGCATCGCATCGATTTCCAGGCGCTCACTGGAAAGCATGTCACCGTCTATGGCCAGACGGAGGTGACCCATGACCTCATGCAGTCGCGCGCTGCCGGGAACCTGATCACCGACTACGAAGCTGCAGACGTCGAGATCAAGGACTTCGACGGCGAGCACCCCGTCGTGCGGTACGTGAAGGGCGGGGTCGTCCACGAGCTCGCCTGCGACTTCATTGCCGGCTGCGACGGCTACCACGGCGTCTGCCGGGCAAGCGTGCCGCCCGAAGCGATCGCTACGCACGAAAAGGTCTACCCGTTCGGCTGGCTGGGCGTGCTGGCGGACGTGCCGCCGGTCGGGCCGGAGCTGATCTACGCCAACCACGAACGTGGGTTTGCCCTGTGCAGCCAACGCAGCAGGACGCGAAGCCGCTACTACGTCCAATGCTCGCTCGATGACCACATCGATCAGTGGAGCGACGATGCCTTCTGGGACGAGCTTCGGCGCCGCCTCCCTGCTGAGATCGCGGCGACCATCACGACCGGGCCATCGATCGAAAAGAGCATCGCGCCCTTGCGCAGTTTCGTGGCGGAGCCGATGCGGTTCGGCCGGCTCTTCCTTGCCGGCGATGCGGCACACATCGTGCCGCCCACCGGCGCCAAGGGATTGAACCTCGCCGCGACCGATGTCGGCTACCTGGCGCGAGGCCTCGCGGAGTACTACCTCGAAGGCAACAGTGCGGGTCTGAATCAGTACTCGGCGCGCTGCCTGTCGCGGGTGTGGAAGGCGGTGCGCTTCTCGTGGTGGTTCACCTCACTGATGCACCGTTTCCCCGAGGCAGGCACGTTCGGATATCGACTGCAACACGCTGAGTTGGCGTACCTGGTCGGATCCCGCGCGGCCTCCACTGCGCTGGCCGAGAACTACGTCGGCCTGCCGCTCTGATCCCGAACAAATCGCTAGCCAACAGAAGGAGACAACGCCGTGATATCCATAACCCTGCAGAACAAGTTCAAAGTTGCTGCCGCACTGACGCTCGTGTTGAGTGCCGCAGCTTGTGGCGGAGGAAGCGATGCGCCGGCTTTGCCGCCGGCCCCCGCCCCAGCGCCCACGCCAACCCCTACGCCGGTCAGCATCAGCGAGATCAAGGCCTGCTCCATGACGGGTGTGGGCGCAGCAGTGCTCAGTACCGATGCGCCGACGACCATCCTCGACGCGGTGCCGGGAACGATCGGTTCAGTGTCGTACTGTCTGGTCAAGGTGGTCGTCGCGCAGGCCGTCAACATCTGGGTCACGCTGCCGATGGGCGGGGCGTGGAACGGCGATCTGCGTTCCCAAGGCGGAGGCGTGTTCGCAGGTTCCGTGGCCGCTGAAACCGCTGCCGCTGCAGCAGGCTACATCGGCGTGCAGACCGACACCGGCCACTCGGGCTTTTTCCTCAGCGGCGCATTTGGAATGCTGTCGCCGGGCGTTGCCAACGTGGCGCTTCAGGAGGACTTCGCGTTTCGCTCCGAGCACCTGATGGCGGTGGTCGGCAAGCAGCTGGCGCGCGTCTTCTACGGGCAAGAACCGAACACGTCGTTCTGGTATGGCTGCTCGACTGGCGGCCGCCAGGGGATGATGATGGCGCAGCGCTATCCCGAGGACTATGACGGGATCCTGGCCGGCGCCCCGGCCATCCATTGGGATCGCTTCCAGGCGCTGCAGATCTGGCCCCAGGTCGTGATGCGACAAGACCTCGGCTACGTGCTGTCGGCTGCCAAGCAAACGCTCGCGACCAATGCCGCGATCGCGTCATGCGACACGGCAGACGGTGTCACCGACGGGCTGCTGAACGATCCGCGCCAGTGCACCTACAACCCGGTCGGCGACACAGCGATCACGAAGGACACCTGCACCCAGGCCGACGACACCTGCCTGACCAGAATCGAGGCGGGCGTGATGCAGAAGATCTGGGGCGGCGCGCGCAACGCATCCGGCGTGCAACTGTGGCCCGGCACCGAACGCGGCGCGACCACGCTCCCGATGGCGGGCGCGGTTCCGTTCGCTGCGGCGACCGAGCAGGCCAAGTACTTCGTCTACCTCGATCCCAACTGGGACTGGACGACCCTGACTTACGCGAACTACGGGGCGTTCTTCGACAAGACCGTCGCCATGGTCGGCCCGGTCCTCGGCACGGACAACCCGGATCTCTCCGCCTTCAAGGCGCATGGCGGGAAGTTGATCAACTATCACGGATGGGCCGATCCGCTGATCATGCCGGAGGGCACGACGCAGTACTACGAGGCGATGAACTCGAAGCTGGGCGGTGCGGCCGCGGTCAATACCTTCGCGCGGCTCTTCATGGTGCCCGGCATGGGCCACTGCAGCGGTGGCGACGGGCCTAACGCGTTCGGCCAGGACGGAGTTCCGAAAGCCGATGCCGACCACGACGCCTTCAAGGCGCTCGTCAAGTGGGTCAAGGAAGGCGCCGCGCCGGACCAGATCGTCGCGACCAAGTACACGGGCGACGATCCGACCCAGGCTGTGCTTCGCACCCGGCCCCTGTGCGTCTACCCGAAGGTGGCGAAGTACAAAGGCAACGGCAATACGGACGACGCCGCCAGCTTCAGTTGCGAAGCGCCCTGATTGCAGGGTCGAAGCGGCACCAGCGCGCTGGCAGCACCAGCGCGCTGCATTTGATTCATTCGATATGGAGAAGTAGTTTGAGCAGCACAAGACGACTCGTCGGGCAGGCCATCCTGGCCGCTCTCGCGATGACAAGCGGCGCAATGGTTCTTGCCGCAGACACGGGGCCGATCAAGATCGGCCTCATCCTGCCGATGACCGGCCAGTCGGCTTCGACGGGCCGGCAGATCGATGCGGCAGTGAAGCTCTGGATGGCGCAGAACGGCAACAAGGTTGTCGGCCGCACCGTCGAGGTCATCTTGAAGGACGACGGCGCCGTGCCCGATGCGACCAAGCGCATCGCGCAAGAGCTGATCGTCAACGACAAGGTCGCGGTGATTGCCGGCTTCGGCATCACGCCGACTGCGCTCGCCACCGCGCCGCTGGCGACGCAGAGCAAGACGCCGCTGGTCGTGATGGCCGCGGCCACGAGCAGCATCACCGAGGCCTCGCCGTATATCGTGCGCACCAGCTTTACCTTGCCGCAGGTGACGGTCGCACTCGCCGACTGGGCCGCGAAGAACAAGATCAAGAAGGCTGTCACGCTGGTGGCCGACTACGGCCCCGGCTTCGACGCCGAGAAGTTCTTCGACAGCCAGTTCCGCCTCGACGGCGGGCAGATCCTCGACAAGCTGCGCACGCCGCTGAAGGCGCCCGATTTCGCGCCAGTACTGCAACGCGTCATCGACACCAAGCCCGACGCGCTGTTCGTGTTCCTGCCCTCGGGCCAGGGCGCTTCCTTCATGAAGCAGTTCACCGAGCGCGGCCTCGACAAGAGCGGCGTCAAGCTCATCGCCACCGGCGACGTGACCGACGACGACCAGTTGAACGACATGGGTGACGTGGCGCTCGGGGTTGTCACCTCGCACCACTACTCGGCCGCGCACCCGTCCGCGACGAACAAGAAGTTCGCCGAGGCCTTCCAGGCCGCGAACAAGGGCATGCGCCCGAACTTCATGGCGGTCGGCGGATACGACGGCATGCGCGTCATCTACAAGGCGCTCGAAGCCACCAAGGGCGAAGGCGGCGAGAAGCTGCTCAACGCGATGAAGGGCCAGGTGTTCGAGAGCCCGCGCGGCCCGGTGCTGATCGACGGCCAGACGCGGGACATCGTGCAGGATGTCTACATCCGCAAGGTCGAGCGCGTGCCGGCGATGAACAACGGCTTGTACAACGTCGAGTTCGACGTGATCAGGGCCGTGAAGGATCCGGGCAAGTCGAAGTGATGACGACGAGAAGAGGCTGCCTCTCGGCAGAGAGGTAGCTCGCACATGCTCACCCTGCTTTTTGATGGCATTGCCTACGGCATGCTGCTGTACGTGCTCGCGGTCGGCCTTGCGGTGACGCTGGGCCTGATGAACTTCATCAACCTCGCGCACGGCGCGTTCGCGATGGCCGGTGGCTACATCACCGTGCTCGCGATGAACCGACTCGGCGTGCCATTCCTGGCCTGCCTGCCGCTTGCTTTTGTCGGCGCGGCACTGATCGGCGCGGTGCTGGAGCCGCTCTTGTACCGAAGGCTGTATCGCAAGCCGCACCTCGACCAGGTGCTGTTCTCGATCGGTCTCGTGTTCATGTCGGTGACCAGCGCTGACTACCTTGTTGGCTCGATGCAGCAGAACATCACGCTGCCCGTCTGGCTGCAGGGCCGCTTCGACATCGAATGGGTCGGCATTGGCAAATATCGCTTGTTCATCATCGTCGTGTGTGCGCTGCTTGCGATCGGGTTGCAATGCGTGCTGTCGCGCACCCGGTTCGGAAGCCAATTGCGGGCGTCTGTGGACGACCCACGCGTCGCAAGCGGGCTCGGCTTGAACGTCGGCCGGATCTTCCTGGCGACCTTTGCCGTCGGCTCAGGGCTGGCCGGGCTCGGCGGTGCGCTGGGTACCGAGCTGGTCGGACTGGACCCGACGTTCCCGCTGAAGTTCATGATCCACTTCTTGGTGGTCTGTGCTGTGGGTGGTACGACCACCCTGACCGGCCCGCTGCTGGCCGCGCTGCTGCTGGGCATCGCCGACGTGTTCGGCAAGTACTACGCACCCAAGCTCGGCGGGTTCATCGTCTACACATTGATGATCCTGATCTTGCTGGTGAGGCCGCAGGGGCTGTTCGTGCGAGCGGGGGGCGGCAAATGATGACCGCTGCCGATGGACTGAAACACGCCGCGCGTTGGCGCTGGTGGGAGTTCGCGCTGCTTGGCGCACTGCTGCTGTCGTGGCTGCTGCTGCCCGGCCATGCGCTGCTGCTCAACGAGATCGCGATCCTTGCGCTGTTTGCGCTCTCGCTCGACCTGATCCTTGGCTACTCGGGCATCGTCTCGCTCGGCCACGCGGCGTTCTTCGGCTTCGGCGCGTACGCGGCGGCGCTGTTCGCCAAGCTCGTGATGCCCGACCCCTGGGTCGGCATGATGGTAGCGATCACGCTGGCGGCGCTGCTCGGCGCGGTGACCAGCGTGCTGATCCTGCGCGGCACCGATCTGACGCGACTGATGGTCACGCTCGGGGTCGCCTCCATCCTCTACGAGCTCGCGAACAAGCTCGACTGGTTGACCGGCGGGGCCGACGGGTTGCAAGGCGTCGCGATGGGCCCGCTGCTGACGCCGTTCGGCCGCTTCGACTTCGACATCGCCGGTCGTGTCGGGTATGCCTACACGCTCTTCGTGCTGATCGTCTGCCTGCTCGTTGGGCGCCGCCTGGTGCACTCGCCGTTCGGATACTCACTGCAGGCGCTGCGAGACAACCGGCTGCGCGCCGCGAGCATCGGGCTGTCGGTCAACGCGCGGCTGATCACGGTCTACACGGTCGCCGGGGGGATCGCCGGCGCGGCCGGCGCACTTCTCGCGCAGACCAGCGGCTTCGCGTCGCTCGACGTTTTCGACTTTCACCGCAGCGCCGAGGTGTTGCTGGTGCTCGTCATCGGGGGCACTGGTTATCTGTACGGCGGCGTCTTCGGCGCGATCGTGTTCAAGCTGCTGCACGACCTGGTCTCGGCCTGGACGCCGCAGTACTGGAACTTCTGGCTCGGCGTGTTCCTTGTTGTCCTCGTGCTCGTC
>Ga0307516_10004480_pt1 | contig 17203 bp, 12 predicted proteins | sample 19_EM_MG_FD_203310 | JGI IMG/M metagenome (GOLD analysis project Ga0307516, IMG submission 203310) | Populus trichocarpa ectomycorrhiza microbial communities from riparian zone in the Pacific Northwest, United States - 19_EM | ecosystem: Host-associated > Plants > Roots > Unclassified | place...
CTGAGCCCCTCATCCACCTCATCCATATTTCTGTCTACATTTGCAGGTGGTTTCCTAGAAATATGCTTGCTCTTCGCGACGTTTGAGGCACCACGAGGGCATCGTCTTCATTGATCTTCGGTCTTCCACGTTTGTCAGTCTTAGTCAGGTTCATTACCAGCATTCAAGAAGGTAAACGGTGCACCTTGGGGATATGTTCAGGGTAACTTTCAAGCATGTACGGGGCCTTGACTCGACGACGAGCGGTTCCCAGGATTTCTTTCGATTTTCTAGCATTTTCAGCATTTTTCAATATTTTTGATTGCATCAGACACGCGTGGACATGAATTTCCGAATCCTCTGTAAGTATGTATGACATACAATCAGATTCCGACAATTCGCCTCAATCAAGGTTTGCTTAGTCCCCCTCCACTAGAAATGCTGGTCATTTAGGTAGCGAGTCTTTGTCAAGTCGTCAAAATCAAGAAGAGCCTCGGACCCGGCCGGTGGGCCAGGACCGAGAGAGGCTCGCCGACGCTCGCGTTCATGTGCTTGTTTTTGATCTTCTTCTTGTGTTTGCCTCTCCTAGTCTTGCCAGAACCGTCGACGTCCTCGGAATTTATTGCTCCTGGTACTACGGCGAGTACTAACGAAGGTGACCTGTGGACTCTCTTGAACCATATCGGCGTCGCGAGGATTCTAGGAGTTGAAAAGGAACCTCCGAATGGCCCACTTGTGAATCGCGAATCCTGGAATAAGACTCTCGTGCTGGACGTTCTTCCTGTGAAGCGTCGGGAACCTTAATCATGCGGTGTCTTGCTGTTCCTCCCCCGAAAACTAAAAATCTCGAGCTCCCCAATTTATCTCAAGCTCTGGTTTGCTTCTTTCTTCCCGGCCCTACATGGACGGCGCTATGAATCTCCCTGGTCTGAGTAATGAGACGGGAGAGACGACTACAGCAGGGATGTCGGTTTTTGAGCCATGTCTTCAATACACAATAATTCTCGACCCCTGCTACTCAAATGGAACTGCGCACCATCCTGACATGCCTTGAAGGAGAACTTCCAAAGTCTATCAAACACGTGGACTTGGCATTGGATACCTATCAGACCGTCTTCTCACTATTGGCATCAGGGCCTAATAGCCCATATGTTGAAGGTGACGAGAGAGCGTATAGATACGATGCAGAATGAGGGAGAGAGGGAAAGGAAGGTTGGGGTGGTGGAGAGTGAGATTTAGGGCAGGTTATGAGGGAGTTGCAGAGGCGGGATATCACACTGATTGAGATCGCGGCGTGTCGAGTTTGATGTTCTGATTGATATTATATATATTGGTCTTCGATTCGGGACAGTACCTGCAATACACATACATCGCTGCCATACCGACATGTTAGTTTTACTTACGGGTTCAATAAAATTCTACAGTATGTTAAACACAATCTGGAGAGTTCGTCAGGGATCAATATCCAGCCCCGTGAAGAGGGTACTTACTCTGGCAGGAAGGGCATGAATTAGGGAATCGTGCGGTCATTTATTGAACGTTTTCTAACAAATAGGGTTCGGCAGGGATCGTTGTAGAACAAACGCCGAAGCCAACCTTTACATGCCGGGAGACGTCCGACTTTCCGCAGAGCCTAGGGGTCTTGATAGCAACTTGTTGACCTTGAAACATCCCTTTCCGCATGTCACCGAACTGGCCAGCAGTCGAGGGATTGGGGCTCTCAATGGTCGAATCTTGTACTAGTATCTTGGGGTAAATGCCAGATTGGCTTGACAGACGTAGGATGGCGTTCAAAAACGGAGTCCTATAGATAGGATCCAAAGCGGGCATCTCCAACAGCTAACACAGATAATCACATAAATGCGTCAGATGAACATGATGTAGAACCATAAAAGCCAGACGAACCTTTTGCAAAAGATCCATCATCTCTTGCGCTTGGTGTTCTTGCAGACACGCGAGTTTCTTGAATGACTCTGGCGCGTGCAAAAGGATGAGAAGCCGAGCGCAAACCATATCAAAGTCGAGCGCCTCTTTCTTTTGCTTAGCCTCGAGTTCCTTCTGCCGGGCCCGCTCTGCGCGCTTCCTCACATCCTCCTCAGACTTCCTGACCTCCTCCTCAGACTTTCTCAACTCCTCCTCACATTTCTTCACCTCCTCCTCGCGCTTCCTCACTTCTTCCTCACGCTTCCTCACTTCCTCCGCATGTTTCCTCACTGCCATCTCACGCTTCATCACTCCCTCATCTTTCTTTTTCAATGCCTCCTCCTTTTCCTTCGCCTCTTCCTCCTTCTTCGCCTCTTCCTCCTTCCTCATCTCTTGTTCCTTCTGCTTTGCCTCCTGCTCGTTCTTTCGAGCCTCTTCTTCGTTTCTCTGCAATTCTTCTTCTTTTTCCCTCGCGCGCCCCTCCTGCAAGCTGACAAACAGACCTGGGCCGTAGACGCGAACTCGCTCCAGGTTCTCGCGCACGATGTAATAAACGGAGAGCAGCGGACGGTAGCCACTGGTGGGATCAAGTGGTTCGCGGGTGATTTCATTCAAGGAAGGATGGTATTCCTCAGACTCGAGGATGGCGACCAGCTTCATCTCAATGTCCTCCTCAGAACCAAGCTCGAACCCGGTCATGCCCCGAATCACCTGGCGATCTAGTTCATCGGCGCGGAGTGGCTCACGGTGAAGCATATGAGGACCCGGTGGCCCGTTGAATCCGAGAACCACCCATGGGTGACTCAGAACCTTGGCCCGCACAGCAGGATTGGTTATGAGCACACGGGAAAGGTGCTTGCGCTCTTGAGTGAAGCTCAGCCAATAATCGAATGCCGATGAAAAGGACAACGTACCTGCGCTCAGCCATACCGGGTATTTGACAAGTCTCCATGCATCCACCTGGCCCACGTATACCTTTGCGTTCACGAGTTCTGTGGCAGCAAAGGGTGATGATCCGCACAAGGTCGACAGGTGCTTGACTGGGCTGTAAAGATTTAACAGGCCGAAATCGATGCTCTTGATGTTGCCAGTTTGTGAGATGAGGATGTTCCCGATGTTCAGATCTGGTGCAAAGGTCAGCGATAAATGAACCTGGATCGATGAGGTACTCACTTCGACGAACGACATTGTTGTGATGAAAATAACTGACTATATGCCTAGCAATCATTCTGGCCCGGCATTCCGGTAGGCGACTATGGCCAACGATGTAGTCGAGTAGCTGGCCGCCGTTGAGGTACTCGAAAACTATGTAATAATGACGCTGACGAATGATGATCTCGCGTATGCCGCAGATGTAGGGATGATGGAGGAGCATTAAGAGCGCAACTTCGCGGAGAGTGCGGATCTCCTCTAAGGCATTTTTGGACGCTATTTCAGCGGCGTCGGCTGCGAGGTTTGTGGGGGGTAGCGGGATGTATATGCGTCGCAGAATCTTGACAGCAAGCTGGGAGAAGGGGAAAAAACCGATGAGGACAAGTGAGTGGAGAGGGAAGGAGTGACGAGAACCTTTTCGCCTGTGACGTTGTGAGTGGCTAATTTAAATTTGCCCATGCTTCCTACTCCCATCGTCTTGCTGAGGGTATAGTCGCCCAGGATCCTGTTTTCACGGCTGGTTCCACTAGATGAGCCATCTCTGTGCTGCCTCCTTGATGACGTGGTGTCACTTCCATCCGAAGAACTTGTGGCGGCACCCGATACAACGCCGGTTGTGGCAGTATAGGGGAGGGGCGGGGAGAGCCCTCTTGTCTTGTTGGCAGAGGCGGTAGGCGCGTGTGGGACTCTGGCTGGGACGGGGGGTGAGGGTGTGTGGTGTGATGACGTAGGAGGCTGCGATGTCGACTGCGAAATTGGCAGATCCAACCCAATCATCATTCCCCCGTGCGAGAGCGAAACGGAAACCTGGGCAGCAACCCGGTGTTTAGGGAGCTGATCGGGGGAAAGTGAGGTTGTCATCTATTGGACCCGCGACTCCGCAAACTTGGTTTGACCAAGGGGGGATATGACGAGGGAGGGAGAGAATGTCGACGTTGACTGGGTGAAATCTCACTCGACATTATGTACATCAGAGCCTCGTGAAGTCGGCGTGTCGAGGTACGTAGGCCTGCTGGGGTGTGCATGGGGGTATCAGCAAAACCAGTGCACTGCCGGTGGCAGTTGGAGTCCAAAGTCTATTATATAAGACCGCGGACCTGGCACCAGACCGTCTTCTCGCTACTAGCGTCGTGCATATAGCATATAGCAGACAGGGAGGAACGGGAGTGGTGGAGTGAGATTTACTAGTAGCAGAGACGGGAGGGGTGTCGAGCTTGATTGGGATTATGTACCCTTGATTTCACACACGTTGTCGATTTACATGATAGGACAGCCTTGCCGGTGATCATACATGGTTTTACTTACATACAAGTCCGATGAAATTTTACATTATATCGTACACATCTGGAGAGTTTGCCAGCCATGAGAAGACGGTACACTGTGACTGTGGCATGAAGGGCATGATTGGGGAACCGTGGGGTCATTTATTCAAGGAAGCTCCAGGGAGAACGAGATCCTCGCGACTGTTTTGCGATTCGACGTTGGAGCGCCGAGAAATGCCAAGCTTCGCACGTAGAAAAGCGCCCACTTCTTTTGCCGCTGGACGTTCCTCAGGCTCCTGGTCCCAACACGTGGCAATGACATCCCACGTTTCGTCGTCCAGACCAAGGTCCTCGCAAGCCATTTCTTCCCATGGATCGCAAATCGAAGGGCGAGGGGGCCGTTGTCCACGAATGACTTGCTCTGATACAGCATGATCGTCGTCTATGTCTTTAAATGGGATAAGACCGGAAAAAATCTGCAAGTCGATGGAATGAGAAAAGTTGGTAGCGGATCAACCGGTACGCAAGAATACCTCATACGAAACGCAAGCAAAAGAGTAAATGTCACTGCTTGAAGTGTTGATACGTTCCTCTTCTTCTTCTTCTTCTAAAATCTCCGGAGAAGTCCATCGGGGGGTTCCCCCAGCATGCTTCGTGGAGGCCGACGAGATGTTGAGCATCCGAGAATCAAACGCTGTGGATAGGCCGAAATCAGCCAAACAGGCATGGCGCTCATCCGTAACTAGGACGTTGTCCTACACAAATGTCTACTATAGCGATCAACGGGCCATTATGATCAATGGTCACTCACAGCTTTCAGATCCCCATGTATGATCATTGGCTGCATAGAATGCAGGTAATCAAGGCCATTGGCTACATCAAGCATCTAAAGCTATCGAGTAAACGTTATTCTTAGGGAATCAGAGAGACGATACTGACGAGCGACAGCCTCAGTTCTTTATTTTCGCCTGGGTCATCATCTCGTAGAAACTGTCGAAGGTTACCATTACGCATCCATGGAGAAACAAGGCCGAGCCTCAATGAATGATTCTCTGGACGGTGAACACAAAGAAACGGCAGAACGTTGACGTGACGGAGCTGTCGCCAAATAAGCGCTCCCCGAAGAATTTTCTAAAAAGGTTTCGGCTAGAATCGTTGTAGAAATATACTGAAACCGACCTTTATAAGTTGAGAGGAGTCCGACGTTCCGTCGAGTTTGAGGACCTTGACAGCAACTTGTTTATCTTGAAACGTCCCTTCCAGTACGTCACCGAACCGTCCAACAGGCAAGGGATTGGGGCCCTGAATGGTCACTAAATTCTGGACGAGACTCTTGGGGTAAATGCCAGATTTGCTTGATAGACGCAGCATGGCTTCCAAAAGCTGAGTCTTATAGATAGGATCCAAAGAGGGCGTGTCTAACAGCTAGCATAAATGGTCATATCAGTATGTCAGACGAACATGATGTGGGACCATAAAAGCCAGACGAACGTCTTGCAAAAGATCCACCGTCTCCTGTGCTGGGTGTTCCTGCAGAAACACAAAATCTCATGAATGACTTTCGCGCTTGCACAAGGATGAAAACTCGAACACAAACCATATTGACATCGAGCGCCTGGTTCTCTTGCTTAGCCTCGAGCTTCATCTGCTGTGCTTCCTCTGCGCGCTTCCTCAATCTATCCTCATACTTTCTCATCTCTTGACGCTTCTTCACCTCCTCCTCACGCTTCTTCACCTCCTCCTCACGCCTTTTCACTTCCTCCTCTTGCTTCTTCACTTCCTCCTCATGTTTCTTCACTGCCGTCTCACGCTTCCTCAATTCCTCCTCTTTTTCCTTCGTCTCTTCCTCAATCCTCGAGTAGGGAGCCTGGCCGGGATCCCAGAAACCCTTTTCGCCTGCAACGTTGTGCGTGGGTGGTTTTACTTTGCCTCCGCCTCCTCCTCTCAACGTTTTGTTGAGGGTGTAGATGCCCAGGATCTTGTACCCACGGCCGGTTCTACTGGAATCTTTGTGCTGCCTCTTTGGTGACGTGGGGTCGCTTGCGGATCTGCGGGTGCGGTCACTTCCCTCTGAGGAACTCGTGGCTGTACCCGATCCAGCGTCGGTCGTGGCATCGTAGGACTCGGAGAGGTAGAGCGGTCTTGGCTTGTTGGAAGAGGCAGTAGGCACGCGTGGGGTTGTCGATAGGACGGGGAGTGAGACAGTGTGGTGTATTGATGTGGGAGACTGGGATGTCGGCCGCGAAAATGGAAGATCCGTTCCCCTGTGCGAGGGTGAAACAGAAACCTGGATATTAGCTTCGATATCTGCTCCACCACGGATCGTCTCAGGAATTGAAGGTCCAACGGTTCCGCTGGTGATTGCGTTTCGAGAAACCGTTTGGTCCTCATCGACGTGACTGCTTTCAAGGGGCCGCAGTTCATCCGGGCCCCTGCTAGTGACCAGGCTGGAACTTGCTTTTTGCGTCTCCTTGATTCTATCCATGCTTTCTTCAAGCTGCTCGGGCTTCGAAACATGGACCCACTGAGACATCGTCACTTGGTCTTCTTTCTCCTTTGCCTGCTGCTCTTTCCTTCGAATCTCTTCCTCCCTTCTCTTAGCCTCGAGTTCCTTCTTCCCTTCCTCCTGTTCCCTCTTCCTTTCCTCCGCGGTCGGCGCGCATGGGACTGTCACTGGGACGGGGAGTGAGAGAGTGTGGTGAATTAACGTGGGAGGCTGTGGTGCCGGCTGCAAAATTGGAAGAACCAACCCAATCGTTCCCCCGTGCAAGAGTGAAACAGAAACCCGGGTATCAGCCTCGGTATGTGCTCCACCACGGGTCGTCTCAGTAATTGAAGGTCTAACGGTTCCGCTGGTGATTGCTTTTCGAGAAGCGGGTGGGTCCTCATCGATATGACTGCTTTCAACTGCCAGGAGCTCATCCATACCCCTGCTAGCGACCAGACTGGACCTTTCCTTTTGCGCCTCCTTGATTCTATCCATCGTTTCTTGCTGCTCGGGCTTCAAAACATGAAGGTCCGTCGCTTGGTCTTGTTCCTTCTCCTTTATCTCCTGCTCTTTCCTTCGAGTCTCTCCCTCCCTTTCTTGCAAAGCTTCCTCCGTTGTCTCGATTTCCTTCTTCAAGTATGGTCCCTGTGCCTTCTTCCTTTCCTCCAGTTCCCCCTTCCTTGCCTCCTCCGTCTTTTTTACCTCCAGTTCGCTCTTCCTTGCCTCCTGCTCCATCTCCGGTTCCTTCCGGGTCCTCATCACCTCTCTCTCTTTCGTTCTGATCTCCTCCCCCTTTCGCAAGATATCTTCCTCCTTCACCTCTTCTCTCCGCTTGGTGTCTTCCACACTTTTCGTGGCTTGATCCCCCTTCCATGCAACCTGCGGTGCCATCACCCCGTCTTCGCCTCTCTGTCGCTCATATTGCGCTGGATACTCATCTGGAAAGAGAAGTTTGAGCAGATGCTCGTTCGCCTTTGATATGGGAGCTAGTTGTGCCCCTTGGTCTCCATCCTGCAAGCTTAAAACAGCTGCCTCGCCATTCGAAGTGTTGGGTGAAGGCCGACCCATTACATCGGATCGCGGCCCACCACCAGAAGAACTCGGAATTGAATACGATGACGATGCGTCATGCTGCCGGTCGGGGACTGTGCTCCGGCTCTCGTTTCGTGAAGGTGGTCCTTGCATCCCCCTGTCCGGCGCAATCGTCCACGCCTGATCAGCGGGCTCCGTCCGGCTTGCGTCTCGCTCAACCATCCCAGCCTCGGTATCTGCCCCACCCTGGATCGTCTCAGTAATTGAAGGTCCAACAGTTCCGCTGGTGATTGCATTTCGATAAACGGGTTGGTCCTCCTCAACGTGACTGCTTTCAACTGACCGCAGTTCATCCAAACCCCTGCTAGTGATCAGACCGGAACTTTTCTTTTGCGTCTCCTCCATGATTTTTTGCTGCTCGGGCTTCGGAACATGGACCCGCTGAGGGATCGTCACTTGGTCTTGTTCCTTCTCCTTTGCCTCCTGCTCCCTCCTTCGACTCTCTTCCTCTCTTCTCTGCATCTCTTCCTCCCTTCTCTTAGCCTCGATTTCCTTCTTCAAGTTTGCCTCCCGTTCCTTCTTCCTTTCCTGCTGCTCCATTTTGTTCGCCTCCTGTTCCTTCTTCCTTGCCTCCAGTTCGATCTTCCTTGCCTCCTGGACCACCTTCCTTGCCTCCAGTTCCTGCCGAGTCCTCATCACCTCTGTCTCTTTCGTTCTGATCTCCTCCTCCTTTCGCAAGATAACTTCCTCCTCCTCCTTCCTCTTCACCTCTTCCCTCCGCTTGATTTCCTCCTCCCTTTTCCTGGCTTCATCCTCCTTCCATGCAACCTGCGGCGCTATAACCCCGGCTTCGTCTCTCTGTCGCTCACATTGTGCTGGATACTCATCTAGGACGAGAAATATAAGCAGACGCTCATTTCAGAACAGAACAGACAGACCTTCTGGAGCCGCGTACGACGGGTAGCTGACGAGGGAAGTCGTTTGAACAGGTGCAGGGCTTTTTTCAGAAGGCCGGTTTCGTGGTGGGCTGATGAGGGGCTGCATAGCACCTGGCCAAGTAACGCTTCTCTGCTCTGGCTGATGGTTGAGTCGACTCAATGGGTGATGCGCCGTGGCTGGGTAATCACGATCCTCACTGAAAGACACCTTTGATATAAGAGGGGGATGTGCCGCCTGGTCTCGCTCCTGCAAGCTTAAAACTGATGCCTTGCCATTCGAGGGCGGATTCGGTAGAGGGCGCGGACCTATTACACCAGACCGCTGCCCCCCACCAGAAGAGCTTGGACTTGAATACGATGACAATCCGTCATGCTGCCGGTCCATAACTGTGCTCTGACTCTCGCTTCGTGAAGGTGGTCCTTGCATCCTCCTCTCGGGCGCAGTCAAGTGAAGGGTCCCTGCCTGATCGGTGGATTCCGTCCGGCCGGCATCTCGTCCAACGATTTCAGCCTCTGTACCTCGGATCTTCTCAGAAACCAAAGGTCCGTCGGTTCCGCTGGTGATTCCTTTTCGAGAAGCCGGTCGGTCCTCATCGACGTGACTGCTTTCAACTGACCCCAGCTCATCCGAACCCTTGGTAGTGACCAGACTGGACCTTTCCTTTTGCGTCTCCTTGATTTTATCCAGGATTTCTTGCCGCTCGGACTTCAAAACATGGACCCACTGATGAATCCTCGCTTGGTCTTGTTCCCTCTCCTTTGCCTCCTGCTCTTTCCTTCTCTGCAACACTTCCTCCCTTCTCTTAGCCTCGATTTCCTTCTTCAAGTTTGCCTCTTGTTCTTCCTTCTTCCTTGCCTCCTGTTCCCTCTTCCTTGCCTCCTGCTCCATCTTGTTTGCCTCCTGTTCCTTCTTCCTTGCCTCCAGTTCGCTGTTCCTTGCCTCCTGCTCCATCTTCTTTGCCTCCAGTTCCTTCCGAGTCCTCATCACTTCTCTCTCTTTCGTTCTAATCTCCTCCTCCTTTCGCAAGATAACTTCCTCCTCCTTCCTCTTCACCTTTTCCCTCCGCTTGATTTCCTCCTCCCTTTTCCTGGCTTCATCTTCCTTCCATGCAGCCTGCGGTGCTATCACCCTGGCTTCGCCCCTCTGTCGCTCATATTGCGCTGGATACTCAGCTAGGAAGAGAACTATGAGCAGACGCTCGTTTCAGAACAGATAGACAGACCTTCTGGAGCCGAGTGCGATAGGTAGTCGACGAGGGAAGTTGCGGGTCTAATTTCAGAAGGCCAGCGTTGCGGTGGGCTGGTGGGGGGCTGTATAGCACCTTGCCAGGAAACGCTTCTCTGCTCTGGCTGATCGCTAGGTCGACCCGATGCGTGATACGCCGTGGCAAGGTAAACACGATCGTCATCGAGAGACGCCTTTGATACAGGAAGTGGATGTGTCGCTGGGTCTCGATCCTGCAAGCTTGAAACCGATGCCTGGCTATTCGAAGTTTTGGGTGGAGGCCGACCCATTACATCAGACCGCTGCCCGCCAGAAGAGCTCGGACGTGAATACGATGACGATTCATCATGCTGCCTGTCAGGAACTGCGCTCTGACTCTCGCTTCGTGAGGATAGTTCTTGCTTCCTTCTCTCGGGCGTAGCCGTCGGCGCCCAGTGATCAGTCGCCTCAATAATCGGAGGTCCAAAGGTTCCCTTGGTGATTGCTTTTCGAGAAGCCGGTCGGTCCTCATCGACGTGACTGCTTTCAACGGACCGAATCTCATCCAGACCCTTAAGGGTAGTGACCGGACTGGAACTTTCCTTTGGCATCTCCTTGACTCTATCCATGATTTGTTGCTGCTCGGACTTCAAGCCATGGGCCCGCCGATGGATCGTCGCTTGGCTGTTCCACCGACGGCGCTCCTGTCGTTCACGTTCCAGTTCGACCTGAAATACCTGCTTCGCGAGGTTTACAATGGTCTGCATGGTGTTATCGTAATCTTCCCAGATTTTCTCTTGCCGTGGGTCGTTGGGAGGGATGCTAGCAAGCTGGTTATCCCGTGCCCTGGTGGTATCACCCATCATGGATATCACTCCCTCCCCAATCCTTTCTCCCAGTGCATCCTTCCACGCGTCGTCTGGTTCTAAGTCGAACCGATCATGTTTGAACGACGAAGTAGGTACTGATGAGATTTTGTATGACCCTATGAACATCGAAACGAGGTATGAGAGTCACCCGAGAGTGTGAAATGGAGAGCCAAGGTCTCTAGATTGTGTAGTGGTAGAAGGCTGCGGCAGGGATGGGGGTCAAAAAGGCGATATGTAATCAATGGCTTACTGTAAATAAGGGTGTGATGCAACCGCACGTCTTCACGTCTGGACAGAAAGATTATGCCGGTTTACCTCGGTTACTGTGTGGAGATGTGGTATGGACGATGCAGGCACACTTCAGGGGGCCTCTGGACGGAGCAATTTCACGAAAAGGCATCCATGGAAGCACATTGTAATGGTTCTCGCACAATTTGAAACCCATGCTTGCAAGGGCCTCCGGAGGTCGAGGATGGAGGATTGCTTATCCATTCCCCGACTTAATGATTCTCCAAAGCTCCGGCAACCGATGTAACCGCATCAGAAATCTCCGAAATGATGTCGATCAGGGGTCGTAGGAGTCGTGCAAACTGTGAGCCAACACATGACCGTCCTCAAGGCCCAAGTGTGCCAATGTTTGGTATGTACGCGGGGAAAGATCTGGCGACAAAAACGAGTATCCTTGTCAAATATATCACCAAGCGAATGACATCTCGAACCCAGGCTCTCTTGTTTCTCAACTCCCTGAGGTGTTAGCCAACTCTCCGTTTGTGTCACAAAGCCTCACTAATTCGCGGTCCAGTTAGCGAGGATGATGGAGGTGGACGTGAAGCGAACCCTCGTTTCTGCTGCTGTTCTGGTACATAGTGATCATGCTCGGGTGAACTGTAGGTAATCCCATCGGCAGCCTTACTGGTGGCCCACTCCAGTATCCAGGACCGTAGGGGTAAGGAATACCACTCAGCGGCCCGAAGTAAATGGAAGGGGGAACAGGGTACCCTTGCGGCGACCGTGCACAAGGATGGGGCATAAGGGAGGTTTATTTGGTCCAAGAGACGGTTGAGGATCGTCGGGATGGGGTGGGAGTCGTCGTAGCTTGGCGTTAGATTTCTTCTTCCTGCCCTTACGACAGGTTGTTGGACGGCGGGTGCAGTGGGATGGCTAGAGTGCTCGCGTCGGAAGCGGAAATGGATGTTCCGGAAGACTGCTCTGCAGGAGAGGTAGTAATAGGCGCGTCAGGTGGAATGATATTCCCTGTTTGGTGGACCGAGTCGTCTCCAACCAAAACATTCTTGTCCCCAATTTTCTTCTTCTCTTTTGGACCCTCTGTTATTTCTCCTTCCTCATAACCATCTTCCACCTCTTCGAGCGGCTCCTTATGCTTAGGAATGCGTGAAAATTTCCTCTCGCGCCAACCAGGTTTTATGTCCGGTGGATGGAGACTCGCCTTTGCATTCGATGAATTCAAATAACCCGTCTTTTGCAGATAAACAAAGGACAGCTATTTTCGCGGCGCGTAGAGAAGGGTAATCTGGTTCAACGACCTATCTTCGTGCAAGTTCCGGCGTCTCTGAAAAGCGGGGCTTCAACAGCACATCCATGACCTTGAAGAAGAGATTCAGCCACAGATACGTAGCATGGAAGAAATAGAATTCACATTCACGATCCATGAAGCAGTGAAAGTAATGTCAACATTATTCTTGGAGGACAGCTCCGCCAGATGAGGACAGATTAGCTTGGATGCAAACTTGTCCTCCCAGTTCGCCAATCTCTTCTGTGCGGCTTCTCCAAGCTGCCGGATATAGTCGACTATGCCCTCTGATAGGGCCAGAAGACCAACAGCCCCTTCTGCAATATCCTGAGAAGGAAATATTGGTTCAACCAGATTAAGATCTACACTCTGTAGGGCTTTCAGGCCGTAGGATGCAGCCGTGAACTGTCAATGTTGACCGTTAGCCGATGCTGTTTACTTAGGATGAGCTGATACTTGCGCAAATGATTTTCAACCTAATAAAACCACTTCTGGGAGAGTCTTTCTCCCCTCGGTTCGGATATTAAGGTGTTGAGAAACACGTTGAAATCAAAATCGGATGAAAATGGATTCCCGGATATGGGCAAAGGTCAGGGTCCAAGCGTCGCGTAAAAGTCCTTCGATGATGAGAAACATTCAATCGCCAACAATGACGAGATTTTGGCTGGATCCTCCAGAGTATGCTCGTTATTGAAGCCTTTGATATGATCTAAAATGCCTTATTCGACAGAAAATTGAGCACAAGCAGTCGCAGAGGGGGTGTCGTGATGCAGAGCATCTGTAGAGTAAGTGTAGGTGTCATCGACGCCGAGGCGAATCTTCAGTGCCGCGCCGCAAGCTAAATATCCCAGTAAAATTGAGGACGGGATGGCATTGACAGGAGTATGGTCAAACGCACCCACTGCCAGATACGTCCAATTATCCCGACTATATGTCGCTCAGTACAGAGACACCCCTGCACTCCTGCACGCACCCTCTACTGCGCCGACGTGTAAGTCCGATCCCTCTGAAGTGACTGTTTCGTCTACGATGGTGTCTGTCAATCTCGGCGCGTCAAGGGCCTCTACAGAGTTGTCCTCCGTATGGTTCGTCTCCCCACAAACGTCGCCATATTCAAGTTGATGTGCTGGTGAGGGCGAAGTGGCCTTGAGGAAGTCGCTGAGTGAGATGGCACCGAGCTTTGCGAGTTCTAGCAGACAAGATCGAAGGTGCGGTGAGGCTGGCCAGTCTGCATAACTGCAACAATTTTTCCGAATGATCGATGGTTGTTTGGATCAACAGAACCCCAGTTGTGGGCAATAGCCTATAGGCACCCTCATCGGACCCCCTCAGTGCATTTGAGTAGATTTGAGTTCCACGCCAAGTTGTAAATTTCCAGGTATGTTTTATGTGGGATTCTCCAGGCACAATATTCTAGTAGGTGCATCCAGAAGGCCGTTTATATTCCAGATAGCATAATATACAGTAAATGGGTAGCGGCGTCACATCTAATGCGATATGATCACTTCAACGGGAGATCTGAGATTCAAATCATGTCTTTTCGCGCATTCCAGGTGGAGGGGAAGGTGTAGGTGTAGGTAAGCTGGAATATCCTGCCAAAACCCCTGCAGAAGGGGCTTGGAGCGTGAGAGGTACTGCGCCTACAAAGGATGTCAGCCTCTGATCAATGCTGGGGGCAGGTATCGCTTACCTGATCTTTCTGGAGCAGTCAACCTTGCCCTTTCTTCAACCCCCCGCGTTATCGAAACATCCCAACCCGCCGACACAACCTCCTCCATCTGGTCCTCAGAGTGTGTCTTCGCCACCCCCGCAACGGGATCGAAATGGATGGGCCCTTTAATTGCAGAAAGCTCCTTCCTCTTCACACTATCCAGTGGTTTCCGAGGCATGATCCACGAACGCTCATCTTGTACGTTCTCCAAATCGACAACCACCGTCACCTGATACACAAAATTCGCAAAAACTGACTGCTGCGCTTTGGCGCGACGCCAACGGAACGGAAAGGAATCGCGTGGCTTCATCAGCTTTGTATGGGCTTCTGATGACCAAAACACAGTGACCTGGACCTCCACCTCGGGCTTGACGTCGCTAAATCCAAAGACAGCAGAGGGACGTAGTTCATGATCGAAACTCCACCCCTCAACACGGCCAAAGATGGCATCGTTATGGGTGTACTTCCATACGGCACCGTCTGATTCGCCCTTCGGCTGTGTCTCGTTTACATCCATAATTTTATGCGATGCAACATCCCATCGTCGCATCTGATTCTCCGTTCCAGATGCCCCACCGGCAGAGTACTGGGCTTGAACACTTGGACTAGCACCAAGCACAGTGCCAAGGCTGAATCCCGTGTTTCTAGTTAGTGTGCGTTTAGCTGAATCACCTTCTGTATGAAGATGTTGAGGGGATCGGTGCAACAGTACCACTGGCTCAGGCGAGTATGCGGTCATTTGTACTTGAGCGAGCGACAGGAGATAAGCTGGACGATCAACAAAGATGGAGGAAACTTCCAGCCCTGTCATGTCAACTCCGAACCATGGACCGGACCACCTCGAGTCAGGTGGAGGAGATGTTCCGTGTTCATTTTTGTCGATCTTCACGAAACAAAATGGTAAATCTGGCAATCTTTGATCGGACGATAAAGCTGGACTCACCGTAATATCAACACTGGCCACCGTGTTAACTCGGTGAGAACCGTCAATTCCTGCTATCGAGAGAGTAGAACCGAAAGGGATATTGATGATTTGTGCACCTCGGCGAGCTCGCTTTCCTATGCTTCTGCTCTCAGTCTTGCCACCTCCCTGATTTGGCTTGTCATCATCGTGTTCATCCTTATCTTCTTTGTCCTCTGACTCGCGGTCCTTTCCTATCCTACGATCCTGATTGCTTCGGTTTCGTTTTCTATTCTCACCGTTGTTGCTACTTCCCTTCCCGGAATGAGCCGCACCTGCACCAGGTCGATTGCCAGAGGAGCCACCATTCGTTCCTCTCGTCTGAAAATTTCCCAGGGCCCTCAATGTCCTGCCGCCTTGTTCTTGCGGGTCAACCGGAACATAGTAGATTTGTTCCGGCGTGTAAACGATGGCCGGGAATGGTGCAAAAACGGCTGTGAAAGTGGTGCATACATCGTCGCCCGGAACCTGTAAGTCCGCATCCAGGAGAAGATACACTTCCTCGACGAGCTTCCCTTGGTATAACATTGACTCGTTAAAGCCGACTTGTATCTTATACTGTCCTCTGAACTTCACGTCAGCAAATGCGATGCGCAGCGGAAACTCCAAGTCGGAGACAAACGCAAACGCTTCTTCGGCCGTGATGTATCGGCCTGATTCAAACCATAGTGTATTTTCATCCAAATCGACTAACGGGTCATTTGCGGGAGTGGGGGAAGCTTGTGACTCGGTTTTCGGGTCCTTTCCAGTTGGGAAAAGTCCTGAGGCTTCGTTATTTGCGAGCCCTCTGTTTGGCACAGCAGGTTTTTCTGGGAAATTACCAAGGTGGCCTGGTTTGATGTCAGGTTTGCCAAGAGACCATGAGAGAGGAAAGGTATCCGGTAGAATGCCTTCCGAGATGCGTCTCCTCTTACGAGTAGAGACGACGCATTTGTGCCCGCCTTTCAGACAACGTCGACATGATTCTGCGCCAGTGTCGTAAGAACACTTCACTTTGGACATCTTGCACCGGGAGCAAACTCCGACGCGTAATTTGCCTGGCGAAATTATCGGAAGTTCATGGGAGCTTGCCAGTCCGACCTCGGCCTCTTCTGTGGTAGGTTCATCTTCCAGGTATAAACGTTGAAGAGTACCAGGAAACCATTGAATTTTGTCCTGATTAGAGTTCACAGTGCATTCTGAGCCACGAGCGTGACATTGTTGACAACCCATTGAGTAGGCGCTGGGAGTGCACTTGATCTTGCGCATGTCGCATTGAAAACACGATCGACTGGCCGACGAATGCTTAATCTTGCCTGGAAATCCGCCTTCCGGATGGGATAGACGCACCTCGAGCTGACTTTGACACCCGGTTCACCCTGTTGAAGAATATCGTCGGTAGTAGATGGATTGTCATCCTTTCCTCGATTATCGCTGAAGACATCGAAGCTTTCATCCTGCCATAATATAAATCCCTTTCGAAGAGAATGGGCATATCAGAGGAGTCTCGAAGGTCAATACTTGAACCATGAGCTCACATTGTCCTCATTCAACCGATCACTGGCAGAACCAAGACGACCGAGGAGAGCCCTGTTTTCCCCTGCGAGTTGATCTTGGGATGCGTGATGATAAGGAGTTCCCGCAATTGGACTAGGAACAGAGCCATGAATTACGGCATTGCGCTGGGGTCTGTTCAGATCGAGTGATCCTGGCAGCATGCTCCAGTTGCAAAGGATCAGCGGTGAAGGAGAGGGGATCTTGATGGCTGCCAGTCACTGGAAGTACCCATTGATTGCATTGGCTGTCCTGGGCTAATAACGTTCCGAGGACCGAAACTGCTAAAGCCGAGGTCAGGCGGACACCTGGCTTACAAATCTGCGTTCTGTTCAATCACCGCGAGCAATCAGCAGGCTCGTATGACAGGAAGAGATCAACCACTTGGTCACTCAAAGGCTCGCTCCAGTGCGTCCCTTCAGAGCCCGATTGCGAGACGTTGAGAATATACTGAAGTCCGCTGACACATAAAACATGCTCTTCGTCGACATACTCACTGCGGTAATTTGCCTCTATAAATAAGAGATAAATTGAGAATAAACAGCAGAATAAATTGTTGTTGGGACCGGTTTGAAAAGTTCGAGTTCATGGCAAATAATACCTTTGATGTCTCCCTCTTA
>Ga0307516_10004481_pt1 | contig 17197 bp, 16 predicted proteins | sample 19_EM_MG_FD_203310 | JGI IMG/M metagenome (GOLD analysis project Ga0307516, IMG submission 203310) | Populus trichocarpa ectomycorrhiza microbial communities from riparian zone in the Pacific Northwest, United States - 19_EM | ecosystem: Host-associated > Plants > Roots > Unclassified | place...
CTCAATGGGCCTGTCGGCGAGTCCTCGAGCCAGGGCGTCGAGCCGCTGCCATCGAAGACATAGTCGGTGCTGTAGTGAACGAGCCAGGCGCCGATGGCGACGGCTTCACGGGCTAGCACGCCGGGAGTGGAGGCGTTGATGGCGCGCGCCAATTCGGGCTCGCTTTCGGCCTTGTCGACCGCCGTGTGGGCGGCGGCGTTGACGATGACCTGCGGGGCCACGGCGCGCACGGTGGCGGCCAGCGATTCGGGTTTGGAGAAATCAGCGCCCAGCGGGCCGGGGCTGTCGAAATCCAGCGCGATCAGCTCGCCCAGTGGTGCCAATGCACGCTGCAGTTCCCAGCCGACTTGCCCGTTCTTGCCCAGCAGCAGGATCTTCATGCGCTGGCCCGGTCGGCGTAGTTGCGGCTGACCCAGTCGCGGTAGGCGCCGCTTTGGACGTGGTGCACCCACTCGGTGTTGTCGAGGTACCAGCGCACGGTCTTGCGGATGCCGGTATCAAACGTCTCGGCCGGCTTCCAGCCCAGCTCACGCTCGAGCTTGCGTGCGTCGATGGCGTAGCGCCGGTCGTGGCCCGGGCGATCGGTGACGTAGGTGATGAGGCGGCTGTAGCTGCCGGCCGGGTCGGGCTTCATCTCGTCGAGCAAGGCGCAGACGGTCTTGACGATCTCGATGTTGGGTTTCTCGTTCCAGCCGCCCACGTTGTAGGTCTCGCCGAGACGCCCACGTGCAAGTACTTCACGGATGGCCGAGGCGTGGTCTTTCACGTACAGCCAGTCGCGCACCTGCTGACCGTCGCCATAGACGGGCAGCGGCTTGCCGGCGAGGGCGTTGACGATCATCAGCGGGATCAGCTTCTCGGGGAAGTGATACGGCCCGTAGTTGTTGCTGCAGTTGGTGGTGACTACCGGCAACCCGTAGGTATGGTGCCAGGCACGCACGAGGTGGTCACTGGCTGCCTTGCTGGCGGAGTAGGGGCTGTTGGGCTCGTACGGATGGTTCTCGGTGAACGCGGGATCGGTGGGCGCCAGCGAGCCGTAGACCTCGTCGGTGGACACGTGATGGAAGCGAAATGCCTGCTTGCGGTCGGCCGGCAAGGGCGCCCAGTACGCCCGGGCGGCCTCGAGCAGGGCAAAGGTGCCGTTGACATTGGTCTGCACAAAAGTGCCGGGGCCGTGGATGCTGCGATCGACGTGGCTCTCGGCCGCAAAGTGCACAACGGCGCGGGGCTGGTGCTCTGCGAAAAGGCGGTCAAGCAGCGGGCGGTCGCCGATGTCGCCTTTTACGAAGATATGGCGCGCGTCGCCGTCGAGCGATTTCAGGCTCTCGAGGTTGCCCGCATAGGTGAGGGCGTCGAGGTTCACCACCGGTTCGCCCGTGGCGGCAATCCAGTCGAGCACGAAGTTGGCGCCGATGAAGCCGGCGCCGCCAGTGACAAGAATCATGGTGTTGGCGTGGTTGTTGAGGAGGGAGTCACACCGACTGACTGCGGGCGATTCTAGTGGCGTGTGTCAGGGCATCGGAGGGCATTTGCGGCCCGAGGGATAATCTTGAGATGACCCAAACCGCTCTAGAACCCGTCGGTCTCGTGCCTTCACAAGAGGCAAGTGCCGAATCTGCCGCACCAGCCACCATGGAGTTTGCATCGCTGGGCCTCGCCCCGGTGCTTGAAAGGGCGGTTGCGGAGTCCGGCTACACGACCATGACGCCCATCCAGGCCAAGGCGATCCCGATCGTGCTGGCCGGCCGAGACGTGATGGGTGCCGCGCAGACGGGCACCGGCAAGACGGCGGCCTTCTCGCTGCCGCTGCTGCACAAGATGATGAAGCACGAGAACAGCAGCGCCTCGCCTGCTCGGCACCCGGTGCGAGCGCTGGTGCTGGCGCCCACGCGCGAGTTGGCCGACCAGGTGGCCAAAAACATCAAGACCTACTCCAAGCACACCAAGCTGCGGGCGATGGTCGTGTTCGGTGGCATCGACATGAAGCCGCAGACGATGGAGCTCAAGACCGGCGTCGAGGTGCTGATCGCGACACCCGGTCGCCTGCTCGATCACATCGAGGCCAAGAACTGCGTGCTCAACCAGGTGGAGTACGTCGTGCTCGACGAGGCCGACCGCATGCTCGACATCGGCTTCTTGCCCGACCTGCAACGCATCCTCAGCTACCTGCCCAAGCAGCGGCAGACATTGCTGTTCTCGGCCACGTTTTCGCCCGAGATCAAGCGCTTGGCCGAGAGCTATCTGCAAGACCCGATCTTGGTCGAGGTCGCCCGCCCCAATGCCACGGCCACCAACGTGGAGCAGCGTTTCTACAGCGTGACCACCGACGACAAACGCGCCGCGGTGATCAAGCTGCTGAAAGACCGCGATCTCAAGCAGGCCATCGTGTTCGTCAACTCCAAGTTGGGTTGTGCGCGCCTCGCTCGTTCGCTGGAGCGCGACGGGCTGAAGACGAACGCCTTGCACGGCGATAAGTCTCAAGACGAACGCTTGAAGGCGCTTGAGGCCTTCAAACGAGGCGAGGTCGACGTGCTCGTCTGTACCGACGTGGCGGCGCGTGGGCTCGACATTGCCGACCTGCCGGCAGTCTTTAACTTCGACGTGCCGTTCAATGCCGAGGACTATGTGCACCGCATCGGCCGCACGGGGCGGGCAGGCGCTTCGGGCCTCGCGGTGACGCTGGTCACACGAGACGACGCACGCTTGGTGGCTGACATCGAGAAGCTCATCAAGAAGAAGATTGAACTTGAGCCGATCGAGCTTGACGACGCCCGCCCGCCGCGCGAAGAGCGCCCGCGGCGTGTGCGTGAGGAAACGCCGTCGGACGAGAGCCCGCGCCCGTCGCGCAGCTACGCTCAGCCGCCCCGTGCGTCTCGCGACCCGTTCTTCGACAAGCCCTACGAGCCGACCGAATCTACGGACACGCCGGCGTGGGACAACAAGGCATCGGCACCCACACCTGCAGTGCGCGGCCTCTCGCCCAACATCAAACCCAAGAAGAAGGTGGCTGCGCTCTTCGGCGGTAAGCCGACGACGAGCTGAGGTTCACTGCGCCAGCAGTGAGAAAACGGCCGGAATGTCCGCCGGCATCCGGATTGCGGCGGTTTTCCACTCGGCGACCGTGCGGGTTCGGGTCCAGGCCTGAGGCAATGTCAGGCCGCAGCTGACGGAGAGCAAAGTGTCTCCGCGCAGGTGCATCAGCAGCGCGGACAACAGAGCTTCGTTGCGATACGGCGTCTCGATCATCAGTTGCGTTTGCGCGCTGCGCTTGGACAGTGATTCCAGTTCGCGAATGCGCTGGCCCCGCTCCGCCTGGTCGACCGGCAAGTACCCCACAAAAGCAAAACTCTGGCCGTTCAGGCCGCTTGCAGCGAGAGCGAGCAAGAGCGAGCTGGGGCCGGACAGCGGTATCACCTCCACTTGCAGATGATGTGCCGCCTGCACCAGTGCGGCGCCGGGGTCGGCGATGGCTGGCAGGCCTGCTTCCGAAATCAAGCCGATGTCGTGGCCTTGCAGGGCGGGCTGCAGCAGGGGCTTCAAGTCCGGCGGCGACGTGAGCCGCGACCCTTTGGCGGGGCGAGGCAATTCGACGATGGAAAGCGCTTGCAACGGTTGGGCAAGCGGCGCGATGGCGTCCACCCGCTTCAGGAGGGCCCGCGTGGTCTTGGCGTTTTCAGCCACCCAATGCGTCAGTCGGGCGGCCGTGCGAATGACGGTCAGGGGCAGCACTTCTTGCAGGTCCGCATCGCCCGCCACGCCGAAATCCAGCGTATTGGGAATGAGGATTAACCGTCCACGGGGCGATGTCATGGCTGGAGAGGGTCGATGCCGGCTGCGCGCAACAGCTCGCAGGTCTTGATCAACGGGAGGCCGATGAGTGCCGTTGGATCGTCGGACTCGATGGCGCTGAGCAGGGCGATCCCGAGGGCTTCGGACTTGGCGCTGCCGGCGCAGTCGTAGGGCTGTTCAGTGCGCAGGTAGTGCTCGATCTCAGCGTCGGTCAGAGCCCGGAATCGAACGGTCACTGGTACCAGCGCTGACCCTTCGTAACCTGTGGCTAGGTTCACCACGGCCACTGCAGTTTGGAAGACCACCGCCTTGCCTCGCATGGCACGCAGCTGCTCGGTCGCCTTGGTGTGGGTACCTGGTTTGCCGATCGGTTCGCCGTCGAGATCCGCCACTTGGTCGGAACCGATCACTACGGCGCGAGGGTGCAGTGCGGCCACCGCCCGGGCCTTGGCGACAGCCAGTCTGAGGGCCAGGTCGGCCGGTGCTTCCTGGTGAGTCGGTGTTTCGTCGACGTGGGGTGCTTGGACGTCGAACGGAAGCCTCAGTCGTTCGAGCATTTCACGCCGATAACGCGAGGTGGAACCAAGGATCAGAGCGGGGCGTTCTGTCATGGGCGGGATTGTCCCATTCGAGGGGTAGGTTTCGTGGGCTGAGACTTACACTGCGATCCATGAAAGCGCGTGATTTCGACCCAACCAAGCTCGACGTGGAAGCTTTTGCGAAGGCCGATGCCAGCATCGAGGGCGCATGGCCCATCGCGCAGCTGGAGCGGCTTGCGTCTTTGACGGTTGCGCCGGCAGAAACCGATCTGGTAGCTTGGCAGGCTCGGGGGGAGAGTCGGGCAATGCGTGGGGGCCAGCCGCAGGCTTGGCTGCACATCGAGGCCAAGACTCAGGTGATGCTGGAGTGCCAGCGCTGCCTGGCTCCGGTGGCCGCAGATGTGGATGCAAAGCGTTCCTTTCTGTTTGTTCATGGTGAAGAAACTGCCGCCGAACTTGATGCCGACAGCGAAGACGACGTACTTGCCCTGACCCGTTCGCTGGATTTGCGGGACCTGATCGAAGACGAACTGCTGCTGGCGCTGCCGCTGGTCCCGCGCCACGAAACTTGTCCGCAGCCGTTGTTGCAAAGCGAAACTCCGGCTGCGGCCGAAGAGGCTCCTCACCCCTTCGCGGCATTGGCCTCTCTCAAGCGGGGGAGTTTGCCCAACTAGGCGGTGTCATTTCGCCATGCTAGAATTGCAGGCTTTCCGTCGGGTGTCCCGCCCACGGCACCAACCCCTGGCTCCTGTGCTCAATTTCTAGAGCTTGAGCTGCAGGAGATCTAAGGAGCATTCCATGGCTGTCCAGCAAAACAAGAAGTCGCCTTCCAAGCGCGGCATGCATCGTGCGCACAACTCGCTGACCAATCCGGGCACGGCGATCGAGCCGACCACCGGTGAAACGCACTTGCGTCACCACATCAGCCCCAACGGTTTCTACCGTGGGCGCAAGGTGCTCAAGACCAAGGCAGACGCCTGATATCGCAGCGGCGTTTGGCGCTACCTCGTGGCGCCTGTTCGCGACCTCTCGCGTTCACCGCTGATGCTTGAGTCAACACTTCCACCCGGCCTGCAAAACGCTGCAGTGTCGGGTGTTTGTTTTTCCGCGTCGTGGCACTCATGAATTCCCATCTGGCGCATCCTGTCAATGACGCGGTTCGTCTGTCCGTTGATTGCATGGGCGGCGACTTCGGCCCGTCGGTCACCCTGCCGGCATGTCGCGCGTTTCTGGCTGCGCATCCCCAGGCTCATCTGATCCTGGTCGGCAAGGCAGATGCCTTAGCGGCGGCGGCTGGATGGGAGCGCTGCACCATCGTGCCCGCCAGCGAGGTGGTGGAGATGGACGACCCGATCGAGGTTGCTCTGCGCCGCAAGAAGGATTCTTCGCTTCGCGTCGCGCTCAATCAGCTCAAGGTCGGGCCGAACGGGCAGCCAGCGAGCGCTCACGTTTGCGTCTCCGCGGGCAATACCGGTGCCCTGATGGCGGTGGCCCGCTATCTTTTGAAAACGCTCGAAGGCATCGACCGCCCTGCGATTGCAACGGTGATGCCCAACGAGCGCGACGGCTTCACCACCGTGCTCGACCTCGGTGCCAATGTGGATTGCTCGCCGGAACATCTGCTGCAGTTTGCGGTGATGGGCAGCGCACTCGTCTCGGCTGTCGAAGGCAAGGAAAACCCATCGGTGGGCTTGCTGAACATCGGCGAAGAAGCCATCAAGGGCAGCGAAACCATCAAGAAGGCCGGCGAGTTGCTGCGCAATGCTGCCGAGGGCGGCCACTTGAACTTCTACGGCAACGTGGAAGGCAACGACATCTTCAAGGGCACAACCGACATCGTCGTCTGCGACGGCTTCGTCGGCAACGTGGCGCTCAAGACGGCCGAAGGCTTGATCGCGACCCTGGTGGGCTTCATCAAGCAGGAATTCAGCCGCAACATCTTCACCAAGATGGCGGCCGTGGCGGCACTTCCGGTGCTGAATAACCTGAAGCGGCGCATCGATCCGCGGCGCTACAACGGTGCCGCCTTGCTGGGTCTGCGCGGCCTGGTGTTCAAGAGCCACGGTTCTGCTGACGCCTTCGCGTTCGAAGGGGCCTTGAATCGGGCTTATGATGCGGCCCGCAATTGTTTGCTTGACCGGGTGCATGATCTGATTCTTGAGACGCTCGAAGCGATGCCCTCTGGTGGCGACGCCGACGAGCCAGTGAATCCCGACGACGCCCTCGCTGCATGACACCACCTCTTCCTGCCAGCTATTCGCGCATCACCGGGACTGGCAGCTACCTGCCGCCCAACCGCGTGAGCAACGCCGACCTCGCCGTCCAGCTCGCGGGCAAAGGCGTCGAAACTTCAGACGACTGGATCGTTGCCCGTACTGGTATTAGGGCGCGCCACTTTGCTGCGGCCGATGTGCCCTGCAGCGACTTGGCCGTCGAAGCATCTCGCCAGGCTTTGGCCTCGGCCGGCGTCGACGCTTCTCAGATCGACCTGATCATCCTCGCCACGTCCACGCCGGACATGGTGTTCCCTTCGACTGCCTGCATCGTTCAGCGCAAGCTCGGCATCCAGGGCTGTGCAGCCTTCGACGTGCAAGCCGTTTGCTCCGGCTTCGTCTACGCGCTGACGATTGCCGATTCGATGATCCGCACCGGCGCTGCAAGCAAGGCGTTGGTCGTCGGTTCCGAAGTCTTTTCGCGCATTCTCGATTTCTCCGACCGCACCACCTGCGTACTTTTCGGTGACGGTGCCGGCGCGGTGGTGCTCGAAGCCAGCGACACGCCGGGGATTCTTGCCACCGAATTGCATGCCGATGGGCGCCATGTCGACATCCTCTGCACGCCCGGGGCGATGGCAGGTGGAGAGGTGCTTGGCTTGCCTTTCCTCAAGATGGACGGCCAAGCCGTGTTCAAGCTGGCCGTGGGCGTGCTCGAAGACGTGGCTCGCTCGGTGCTCGAAAAAGCGAAGCGCGAGGCGTCCGACATCGACTGGCTGATTCCTCACCAAGCCAACATCCGCATCATGCACGGCACGGCCAAGAAGCTGAAGTTGCCGCTGGAGAAGGTCGTCGTCACCGTCGACGAACACGGCAATACGTCGGCTGCCTCCATCCCGCTGGCGCTGGATGTGGCCGTTCGAGCAAATTCCATCCAGCGCGGTGACACCGTGATGCTTGAAGGCGTGGGTGGCGGCTTCACTTGGGGTGCTGTACTGCTGGATTTCTGAACAGCTGTACCTGCTCGCTGCGACGACAAGAAAGTGCTGCCATGACACCGTTTGCATTCGTATTCCCGGGCCAAGGCTCGCAGTCCGTGGGCATGCTCAATGCCTGGGGCGACCACGCTGCCGTGCGGGCCACGCTCGCCGAAGCCTCTGAAGCGCTTGGCGAGGACGTGGCTGGAATCATCCAGCAAGGCCCAAAGGAAACGCTGGACCTCACCACCAACACCCAGCCATACATGCTGACGGCCGGCGTAGCGTGTCTGCGGGCCTGGCTGGCGGAGACCGGAGCCCAGCCATCTGTCGTGGCTGGACATTCGCTGGGTGAATACACGGCCCTCGTGGCTGCCGGCTCTCTCGCGTTGGCTCAGGCTTTGCCGCTTGTGCGCTTTCGCGCACAAGCCATGCAGCAAGCCGTTCCAGTGGGGCTGGGCGGCATGGCTGCCATCCTGGGTCTTGATGCGCAGACAGTGATAGAAGGCTGCGCAGAAGCCGCGCAGCTGGTCGGAGAGCCGGTGGAGGCTGCGAACTTCAACGATCCCAAGCAGACCGTGATCGCCGGAACCAAGGCTGCTGTTGAGCGTGCATGTGAGGTGCTCAAAGCCAAAGGCGCGAAGCGTGCTCTGTCGTTGCCAGTCTCAGCGCCTTTCCATTCCAGCCTGATGCGGCCGGCGGCCAAAGAGCTCAAGGCTCGTCTTGCCGACACAGACATCAAGGCGCCGCAAATTCCTCTCATCAACAACATCGACGTGGCGGTGCAAACCGACCCGCAAGCCATTCGTGATGCGCTCTATCGGCAGTCGTTCGGTGCAGTGCGCTGGGTCGACACGATTCAAGCCATGCGTGCTCGCGGCGTGTCCCTCATCGTCGAGTGCGGGCCAGGCAAGGTGCTGGCCGGCATGGTCAAGCGCATCGACGCCGAAGCGACAGGCCTGCCCATGTTCGACCCCGCTAGCTTGGCTGAAGCGAAAGGACTGTTGTCGTGAGTGAGATTCAATTGGCAGGCCAGGTTGCGCTCGTCACAGGTGCGTCCCGCGGTATTGGCCGGGCCATTGCCTTGCAGTTGGCCGGACAAGGTTTGAAGGTCATCGGCACGGCCACCACCGATGCCGGTGCGCAGGCGATCAACGACGCACTGGCAGCGTTCCCTGGAAGTCGAGGCCTGTGCCTGAACGTCAACGACGGTGCAGGTGTCGATGCGGCCATCGATTCGATCGTCAAGGAGCATGGTGCGCTGCATGTGCTGGTCAACAACGCCGGCATCACGCGCGACATGCTGTCGATGCGAATGAAGGACGACGACTGGGACGCGGTGATCGACACCAACCTCAAGGCCGTCTTCCGTACCAGCCGGGCTGCGACCCGCCCGATGATGAAGCAGCGTTACGGCCGGATCATCAACATCACCTCTGTGGTCGGTGCCAGCGGCAATGCCGGCCAGACGAATTACGCCGCTGCCAAAGCTGGTGTGGCTGGCATGACGCGATCGTTTGCCCGTGAATTAGGCAGTCGTGGCGTCACGGTCAACTGTGTGGCGCCGGGTTTCATCGAAACCGACATGACGAAGAAGTTGTCTGAGCAGCAGACCAATCTGCTGATGTCGCAAATTCCGCTGGGCCGCCTGGGGCAGGCCGCCGACATCGCTCATGCAGTGGCTTTTCTTGCCTCGCCGCAGGCAGGCTACATCACCGGCACCGAGCTGCATGTCAACGGCGGCATGTTCATGAGCTGAGCTTTTCTTTTCTCGTTTTATCCGGTTCCTTGGCCCGACCGGCGCGTGCTGCGCGTGTCTTAGAGAAGACACCTTACAAGCCGTAGAATCTCGGGCTGTTTACGTAAACCCTCCTGGAGGAGTCATGAGCGATATCGAAGCACGTGTGAAGAAAATCATTGCCGAACAACTAGGCGTGCCTGAGGCCGATGTGTCCAGTGAAAAGGCCTTCGTGGCCGATCTCGGCGCTGACTCGCTTGACACGGTAGAACTGGTCATGGCGCTGGAAGACGAATTCGGCATCGAGATCCCCGACGAAGAGGCCGAGAAGATCACCACCGTCCAGTTGGCGATCGACTACGCGCTGAAACACCAGAAGGCTTGAACCCGGAGTGGTATCAATGACTCGTCGCCGCGTCGTTGTCACTGGCCTGGGGCTGATCAGCCCCGTGGGCAACACAGTGGAAGAAGGCTGGGCTAACCTGGTGGCAGGGCGCTCCGGCATTGACACGATCACCAAGTTCGATGCGTCGAACTTCAGCTGCCAGTTCGCAGGTGAGGTGAAGGGGTTCAATGTCGAGGAGTACATGCCGGCGAAGGAAGCGCGCCATATGGACACCTTCATCCATTACGGCGTGGCGGCCTCCATCCAGGCGGTGAAGGACTCCGGTCTGCCCACTGGCGATCAACTGACCGAAGAGCAGGCCGAGCGCATCGGCTGCCTGGTGGGTTCAGGCATCGGCGGTCTTCCGCTGATCGAAGAAACCCATGCTGAGTACGCGTCACGCGGACCACGGCGGATCTCGCCGTTCTTCGTGCCGGCATCGATCATCAACATGATCTCGGGTCATGTGTCGATCCGATTCGGCTTCACCGGTCCCAATCTGGCGATCGTGACGGCCTGCACCACGGGCTTGCACTCGATCGGCCAGGCTTCTCGCATCATCGAGTACGGCGATGCCGATGTGATGGTGGCCGGTGGTGCCGAATCGACCATCTCGCCGCTGGGCATCGGTGGCTTTACCGCGCCTCGGGCTTTGTCCACGCGGAACGATGATCCCAAGACGGCCTCCCGGCCCTGGGACAAGGACCGCGACGGCTTCGTGCTGGGCGAGGGTGCGGGTGTGCTGGTGCTCGAAGAGTACGAACATGCCAAGAAGCGCGGCGCGAAGATCTATGCCGAGCTCAGTGGTTTTGGCATGGGCGCCGACGCCTTCCACATGACGGCACCCAACGTCGATGGGCCCAAGCGCTCCATCCGCGCAGCTCTGCGAAATGCCGGCATCGATGGTAGCCAGGTGCAGTACCTCAACGCTCACGGCACGTCGACGCCGCTGGGCGATGTGAACGAGAGTAATGCCATCAAGCTGGCTTTCGGTGACCACGCCAAGAAACTGGTGGTGAATTCCACCAAGTCGATGACGGGGCACCTGCTCGGCGGTGCAGGTGGCATCGAGTCGGTGTTCACCACCTTGGCGTTGCACCATCAGGTGTCCCCGCCCACGATCAACATCTTCAACCAGGATCCTGAATGCGACCTGGATTACTGCGCCAACACCGCACGTGACATGAAGATCGAATACGCCGTGAAGAACAACTTCGGCTTTGGTGGGACGAACGGCACGCTGGTGTTCAAGCGCATCTGACCGCGCTGCGGTCAGGCTCTTCTTTCCGCGCCTGCCATGCACGCGTCTCCGCCTTTCCAGATGGCCGTGCATCGCTACGGCGTTTGGCGGGCGGCAGCTGTGCTGCTGGTGGCCTCAACGACGGCTGCCGTGGCGGCATGGCTCGTTCACTCTCATGTCATGACGCTTGTTTGGGCAGTGCTTTGTTTGCTCGTCTCCGGATCGGTCGCCGTGCTTGCCCATGCCTGGCGCCTGCGGCCTGTCAGCTTGCGCTGGGATTCGCAACGCTGGCATCTCGGGCCTTTGCCCACGACCGGGCACGAGCCCGACGCCGGTCGCTTGGTGGTGGCCATGGATTTCGGTGCTTGGATGTTGCTGCGCTTCATCCCGGACAGTGCGACCGTGCTGCGCCCCGGCGTCTGGCTTCCGGTGCAACGCCTGGGCCACGAGCCAGCATGGCATTCGCTACGCTGTACGGTATATTGCGCGCGACCTGTCTCCCTGCCCGCCGTGGCGCCGTTCTGAATTCTCTGAATGACCGCCACTGACGCCGATGCCCCCCTGATCGAGCGCGTCAAGCTCGGCGACGTGAAGGCGTTCGAGATGCTCGTGGTGAAGTACCAGCGGCGCATCGAACGGCTGATCGGCCGGATGGTTCGCGACGTCGATCTCGTACCCGACATTGCGCAAGAGACCTTCATCCGGGCTTATCGTGCGATCCCGCAGTTTCGCGGGGACAGCGCGTTCTACACCTGGCTCTATCGCATCGCGGTCAACACGGCCAAGAAGGCCTTGGTCGACTTGAAACGCGACCCGATCGTGACGGAATCCGCACGCGCGCTGCGCGATGAGGACGATGAAACTTCCCGCGGGGAAACCGAACTAAGTGACGGCGAAACCCCGGAAGCCTTGCTGGCGAGCAAAGAAATTGCATCTGCCGTGAACGCCTCCATAGAAGCGCTGTCTGAAGATCTGCGGCAGGCCATTACCCTGCGTGAAATCGAAGGCCTCAGCTATGAAGAAATTGCTGAGGTCATGAATTGCCCGATTGGTACCGTTCGGTCGCGGATTTTTCGTGCGCGCGAAGCTATTGCGCAGAGGTTGCGGCCTTTGCTGGATACGCGCGAGGGTGAGCGGTGGTGAGCGCAGGTGTGGTGATGTGTTTGAGTGCTGGAGGTTGTGATGTCTCAATGGTCTGAAAGCAAGCTTCCCCCGATGGGCGAACTGTCGTCGCTGATGGATGGTGAACTGGACGCCTCTGCCGTGAGCCGAGCGTGCGGCCAGTGGCGAGATGACCCTGAGGTGCGCGCTCGGTGGCACACCTATCACGTGATCGGTGACGTACTCCGGTCCGACGAACTGGCCTCGGATGGCGGGCACGATGCCGCTTTCCTGACGGCCTTCAGGCAGCGCTTGGCTCAAGAACCCGTGGTGTTGGCGCCTGCCACGTTGGGTGCTGTGCAAGTGACCGTGGCGCGCAGGCGCTCCTGGGTGGCTCCCGCGGCAGTGGCTGCAGGGTTCGTCGCGGTGGCGGGTGTGTTGGTCGTCACGCAATTGTCGGGAGGCCTGTCGCTGTTGGGCTCACAACCGGATGCCAGCTTGGCCAAGTTGCAAAGCCCGTCCTCTGTGATGGTCGTGGCCGTGGATAGAGCGGCCTCGTCCGGTGCTGCAGACGATCTGCCCGCGGTGGTGCCAAATGGTCGCTTGATTCGCGACGTGCGTCTTGACGAGTACCTGGCGGCGCACAAGAAGTTCGGTGGCAGCTCAGCCCCGGGTGGCCCCTCAGGTTTCCTGCGCAACGCGGCCGCCGACGGCACGGTTCGCTGATTCGCCGTTCCATCACGCACATGCTGTCTCGCCTGCCTGCCTTCGTATTCGCTTGTGCTGCCGCCGCTTCCGTTCCTCTGGCCCATGGTCAGAGTGCGTTGGCGAATGGCGATCCACTGGTCGAAGCGCGTGAGACACGAGCCTGGCTGACGCGCATCCAGGATGCAGCCAACAAGCGCAACTTTGCCGGCACCGTGGTGGTGAGTGCAGGCGGCACGGTCGCCAGCACCCGCCTCGCCCACTATTGCGAAGGCCGCGATCAATTCGAGCGCATCGACTCTCTCGATGGCCAGGTTCGCAATGTGTACCGACACAACGATGTCGTGCACACCGTCTGGCCACAGCGTCGTGTGGCGGTGGTCGAGCAACGCGATCAGATGAATTCCTTCCCAGGTCTGCTGCAGGCGGGAAGCGATCACGTCCAGGACTTCTACGACCTCAAGCCGGTGGCCTTGGAGCGGGTGGCCGGGCACGAAGCCAACGTGCTGGTGCTCAGGCCGCGTGACAAGATGCGTTTCGGCTATCGCCTTTGGGCCGATAAGGCCACTGGCTTGCTCTTGCGCTCTGAAGTGCTCGGTGAGCATGGCGAAGTGCTGGAGTCATCGGCCTTCTCAGATGTGTCCATCGGCATCCGGGCTCAACCCGAGAGCGTGCTCCAGGCATTGAAGAAACTCGATGGCTTCCGCATGGTCAAGCCCGCGTTGGTGCAGACGCAGTTGGAGGCGGAGGGCTGGATGCTCAAGGCGTCTGTGCCTGGCTTCAAGATGGTCAGCTGCGTCAAGCGCCCATTCGAAGGCGCGTCGCACGCGTCATCGGACGCCGCAGACCAGGCGTTGCAGACCGTTTACTCCGATGGCTTGACCTACGTGTCCATCTTCATCGAACCCTACAGCCCCGAACGCCACAGCCGACCGATGTTCACGACCATCGGCGCGACCCAGACCATGATGCGCCGTGAAGGCGATTGGTGGGTCACGGTGATGGGCGATGTACCGACTGCTACCTTGCGACAATTTGCCAACGGGGTGGAACGCAAGAAGTAGCAGTTGAGCGACGAGCGAGGCATGCATCAGACCTCGCCACGTTGTCGCGATTCAGGGTTTCACAATCGAGGGGTTCGCATGCGTTCCAGCATTTCCATCGGGCTGAGGGCCTGGATCGGCCCGCGCTCGCTGAAGCGAGTAGTAGCGGTCTTTGCGTCTGCGGGTGTAGTGGGGCTGACTGGAACGCTGTTGCCGCTCCCGAGCAAAGCGCAATCACGTGAGTTGCCTGACTTTGCTGATCTGGTCGAGCGTGTGGGCCCCGCTGTCGTCAACATCCGCACCACCGAGCGCGCGCCGGACGGGCCGCGTACGCCCTTTCGTCGCCGCGCACCCGCGCTGCAAGGCAGCGATGAAGTGCCGCGTGGCGAGGGCTCGGGCTTCATCCTCAGCGCAGATGGCTATGTGATGACCAACGCGCATGTCGTCGAAGGCGCGACCGAGGTCTACGTCACCCTCACCGACAAGCGGGAGTTCAAAGCCAAGATCGTTGGTGCCGACGAGCGCACCGACGTGGCGCTGGTCAAGATCGAGGCCAGCGGGCTGCCCCTGCTGCGTATCGGCGACGTGAGCCGCTTGCGCGTGGGCGAGTGGGTCGTGGCCATTGGTTCGCCCTTCGGGCTCGACAACACCGTCACGGCAGGCATCGTGAGCGCCAAACAGCGCGAGACAGGCTCCGATGTTCCGTTCATCCAGACAGATGTGGCGGTCAACCCCGGCAACTCGGGCGGCCCGTTGATCAACATTCGCGGTGAGGCGGTGGGGATCAATTCGCAGATCCTGAGCCCGGTGGGCAGCTTCGTTGGAATTTCCTTTGCGATCCCCATCGACGAGGCCATGCGTGTCGCTGATCAGCTCAAGGCAACGGGTCGCGTGGTGCGTGGCTACCTTGGCATCGCACCCACCGATGTGCCGCGCGAGCTGGCCGAGGAATATGGGTTGAACAAGGGTAAGGCCAAGGGCGCATTCGTGCGCCAAGTCGTGCCCGGTGCGCCGGCCGACAAGGTCGGTATTCAACCGGGAGACGTGGTGCTCTCGGTCAACGGAAAACCTGTTGAAGGCGCAGTGGAACTTCGCCGCACCTTGGCTGCGTTGAAGCCTGGCTCGTCGGTGATCCTGCAGGTCAACCGCCGCGGAAAGTTGATGGAGTTCAAGCCCAATCTGGCCGAACTGAATCCTCAAGTGGCGGTGATCGATCGTCCGGAAATTGCCGACCAACGCACATCGGTTGTCGCTAAGGTATGGGGCCTCACCGTCGTCAATCTCACCGAGGCAGAGCGACAAGCTGCACGCGGCGTTGCGGGCGTTCGCGTGACGGCTGTCGCCGCAGGCGCCGAGGCTGTGGGTATGAGAGTCGGTGACGTGATTCTCGCGGTCGGAACCGACGACACGGCTGACACGAAGCAGTTCGACGCGGTGGTCTCGCGCCTCGACAGGACTCGCTCACTGCCTGTGACCGTGCTGCGAGGAGAGTGGGCCCAATTTCTGAGAATTCCCGTCGTCAAGTGACGCGCGCGCGCCGATTGCTAGGAAACCGAGTCCGTTTCAAGGGATTTGCACTAGAAAAAAATACCTGTAGCTTTCACATCCCTGGAAAGTCAGTGTGCACACACATATGAAACTTGGATTCCGTCTTTTGCCACCTACAATTGCTGATCGGTGAGACTGTTTATCGTCACCATTGGCAACGAGTTTCAACGTACCAAACTATCCCCAAGCTGCCCACAAGCATTTGTGGATAAACTGTTGACAGTTTTTCATGTTGGTGACTCGCAACGGCGTGAAATCAAGCAATGGCGCGGTTTCCAGCGAGGGGCTTTTGGCTACAATGAAAGCCCAACAAGCAGTTGCCATACGTTTTGTTGGAAGGCGCGTCAAAAGTTCGACGTGCCTTTTTTTTAGCCTCATTTTTAGTCTCTGCGCGACGCATCTCGCGCTCATCTTGTCTTGCGATTGAGAGCTTTTGCTGCAACGGTTGCGCCGTTGTCTCTACGCGAAGCCTCTCGCCAAGCATTTAGCGGTTTGCATGGATCACATCCGAAATTTCTCCATCATTGCCCACATCGATCACGGCAAATCCACGCTCGCCGATCGCTTGATTCAGCGCTGTGGCGGCTTGAGCGACCGCGAGATGGAAGCCCAGGTACTCGACTCGATGGACATCGAGCGCGAGCGCGGCATCACCATCAAGGCGCAAACTGCTGCGCTGACTTACATCGCCCGCGACGGCCAGACGTACCAGCTGAACCTGATCGATACGCCCGGGCACGTCGACTTCTCATACGAAGTGAGCCGCTCCTTGTCGGCCTGTGAAGGAGCCCTGCTGGTGGTCGATGCCAGCCAAGGTGTGGAGGCACAGACGGTTGCGAATTGCTACACCGCGCTCGACCTGGGTGTCGAAGTGGTGCCGGTGCTCAACAAGATGGATTTGCCCAACGCCGACCCGGCGAACGCGAAGGCGGAAATTGAAGATGTGATCGGCATCGACGCCGACAATGCCATTCCATGCAGCGCCAAGACCGGTGATGGCATCGACGACATCCTTGAAGCGGTGATCACCCGCATGCCGGCGCCCAAAGGGATGCCGAATGCGCCGTTGCGGGCGATGATCATCGACTCCTGGTTCGACAACTATGTCGGTGTCGTGATGCTGGTCCGCGTGGTCGATGGCGAGCTCAGGAAAGGCGAGCGCTTCAAGATGATGGCCAACGGCTCTGCTTATGCTGCAGAGCAATTGGGCGTGTTCACTCCCAAGTCGGTATCGCGCGATGCTCTGCGAGCTGGAGAAGTGGGTTTCGTGATTGCCGGCATCAAGGAGCTGCAGGTGGCCAAAGTGGGGGACACCCTCACGCTGGAAAAGAAGCTGCCCAACAATATGGGCTCGGCCAGTGAGGCGCTCCCTGGCTTCAAAGAAATCCAGCCCCAGGTGTTCGCCGGCCTGTACCCCACTGAGGCCAGCGAATACGACCAGCTGCGTGACGCGCTGGAGAAGCTCAAGCTCAACGATTCGTCACTGCGTTACGAACCCGAGGTCTCACAGGCGCTGGGATTTGGATTCCGCTGCGGATTCCTAGGCCTTCTGCACATGGAGATCGTGCAGGAGCGCCTTGAGCGCGAGTTCGATCAAGACCTGATCACCACCGCGCCGTCGGTGGTGTATGAAGTGGAGTTGGGAGGCGGGGAGGTCATCAAGGTCGAGAACCCGTCCAAGATGCCCGACCTGGGTCGCATCAGCGAGATTCGCGAGCCCATCGTGACCGTGCATCTGTACATGCCACAGGATTACGTCGGCCCGGTGATGACCCTTGCCAACCTGAAGCGCGGCAACCAGCTCAACATGGCCTACCACGGCCGCCAGGTGATGCTCACGTATGAGATGCCGCTTGCCGAGATCGTGCTGGACTTCTTCGACAAGCTGAAGAGCGTGTCGCGCGGCTACGCGTCGATGG
>Ga0307516_10004482_pt1 | contig 17190 bp, 20 predicted proteins | sample 19_EM_MG_FD_203310 | JGI IMG/M metagenome (GOLD analysis project Ga0307516, IMG submission 203310) | Populus trichocarpa ectomycorrhiza microbial communities from riparian zone in the Pacific Northwest, United States - 19_EM | ecosystem: Host-associated > Plants > Roots > Unclassified | place...
GGATGAGGGTGGCGTAGGGGACCCGAAGATACCTCCCGAGATCTTTAAGGACCGCTTGGCGTCCTAGAGACAGGTCCCCGGTGCGATATTCACTCTGTGAAGTGAAGCGTTGAGCTGGCTGCGTATCCGGAGGAAGTAGCTGCGATTGGGGTCGGGATTTTGATTGTGGCGTACTAGGAGTGGCATTGTCCATGATGACAGCTACTTGCAAAATAGGGAGGCTCAGAGTAGTCGCTGTCACAGTCGCAGTCGCAGTCTCACCTGACTACCATATAAGGACAAAAATGTATTAAGTAAAGACAAATAGACGGCCTGAGCGTGAGAATTTCTTTGGGTACGCGTCGCAACAAGTGTGCTGTCATCGAGGTGGGCGCAGGGCGAGGGGTGAACATCCAAGGTCACCGTGCTCGATTAAGGACTAGAACCTTGTACTACAACATTCGGCTCTGGTTTTTGCGACACGACAGGGGCTGCACTTTCTCACGAATATTGGGTTGAGATTGACCTTGCCAAGCAAGGTAATTAATACGCTCATTCCACGAGGTGTTCCAAAAAAGGTCTATGATGATAGCAAAATCCCCAAGTCAATGGTGGCATCGTAGAAAAGACCCATTAGAACTGTAAACGATGATCCTCCTGTGCATCAGATAGGCGGGTGCTTTCAGATGAGACGACAAAGTAGAAACCTATATGTATGAGTAAATGATACCTAACATCCGTCACGATTGTAATGACCTTACATAAATCATGCTAAGAGATCGATAAACAAAGACCGGGAGGCCCGCATCAGATAGTAAAGATCGCCAATTGGCATGCAGTCATGATGAGCAATCATGGCGATGGGGATACAGAGTGTCGCATCTTTGGGACAAGTAGCAAGTCAGGCCGAATCTGCACGAAAATGGACAGTATGCAGTCATTCTGTTGAGCCTGACTTCTTGGTGTCCAAGGTCAACATGCTTGGACCAGAATGACCACTGCTGGTAATACTCGTACGCGAAAACCTCGCACTTGCACCTCCGGTACCAGTATACCGAGTTTCGGCGTCCATCGCAATTCCTTATGCCCCACTTTCGTACAGTTCGATGGTCGTAAGACGCTTGGATACGCCCGTGACTTGCGTGGATGCAGCTAGGTCACGACCACGCGGTAGGTGAAGGCCACAAACACAAGCAGATTTCAGAGCACGAGAGACACAGCACCCTGCCAAGGGGTCAAAAGGATGTAAGAATTGGTAACCTTTAGGAAGTAGCGGATATCCTTACCTCAATTTTCTGCCGTCATTCTTCCCATGAAATAAGATGGAATGATATACGCAGTATGGATGACGTGTGAACGGTGTCTCGCCAACGGAGATGAGGTCGTGGTCTGCACAACACGATGCCCCACTAGTAGAGAACGATGCCAACGTACGTGAAAGTACTTCTGTGTGCATCTGTGAGGTATTCGCGGACATGCGCGCTTTCCGGCATTAGAATTAAAAGGCTGTCCTACCGTACCCGCTTGATCTACGAATTCGTCCGCCCAATATGTCCATCACTTGTGCTTCGGAGTCCTTGACTACTCGGAGGCCGAAGATGAGTGGAGTACCACCAGACAACCAGTAGAATGGGTCAGCGAAAATGAAAACGAGGGGGGACAAGGATTACAGCGAAAGTACCCACCACGGTCCTACCACGTGAAGTAATAGGTGTGCAGCAGAGGAAGGGGCGAGAAGAGGTTAGGTGGTGGCATTCGTGGAAGGATCGGAGAAGATGTCGCAGGATAAGGGTTTCGCGCTGCTTGGGGGGACCAAGTGATAAAGGTAAAGATCATGAAGGATATAAAGAATGACATACTTGACCATACTGGCATGCTTGTACACGTTCCAAAGCTCGGTAACCCCAACTAATGGCGAGCTACCCCATCCCCCGTCGAAATATACAAACTTCGTCTATGGGCTCTACAAACATCCACATGTGATTCGTAATCCCAAGTTCAAGGTACACCCAAATCCTATCAGACGTCTCTTCTTCATTACGAATCTAAGAGTGAGTGTACGGTAGTACTTACGAAAGCGGTATGATCTTGAAATAGTACCTCAACAGAAATTCCACGCCTTTCCTGTTCATCATTACTGAGAAGGTTTCCGGGATGGCGTTTCCCGAACTAAGTAAATTTTGCATGACTTCCCGGTATGGGACTTTGAGGTAGCGTAGGCAGCTATAAAACGGACCAGTGTGATAGAAACATCGAGAGAAGGGAATTGAAGCGGGCGCAGAACTTCGTCAGACTTTGAGGCCAGGCCACACGAGGAGACTACCGGCCAAATAAGTGTGCGAATTTCATGGAAATGACGGGAGAACGATGCCTTTATAGACTTCGGGCACTGCGACTCAACGATGGATCATATCGACCAAACTGAATCAAATGATGATGGCTGGTTGATTGGCCTTGTATCATGGGTAACGCAAACTGTTGCTGCATCTTTGAGTGCTCCGCGTGATGTTGAGCTAACTCAGCCTATCTCCTCGTGCCTCCCTAAGGAAACAAAAATGAAATAAGCACATGAGAATAAGGGAGGTGACTAACCAGAGAGCACGCGGCTGCCCCGCGGGTCCATATTCCAATCAACGGGCTTCAGAGATCTTGTCTGCTTCTTCTTCGTCTTGTTCGTATGTTGTACTGGCGAGAGACCATACTCGTTATCAGGGTATTGGAATCAGCCTTGGCAATTTGGGTCTTCACCATGCCTGACCCTCAGTAAACGGAATGGGTTGTCAGTGCCACTGAGAGGTGCAAAGGGATGAACACGCGCGCTACTGCTTCGGGCGAAGACCTGGTCGTGGAACCGGAAGTACATACTGAAAGTGAAGTCTTGTTAGAGGACACTGACACACAAGACGTACCCTTGACCAAAACCAGCCAACTGGGCGCTGGCCCATCGACAAGATCAACTCTGGAGCAGCTTGCTCACTAGTATGTATCTCTAAATACACAAGTTAGTAGGTTTCATAGGTAACTAATTTCAGTAATCAACAAGAAACGACACCTATCGGCACGTGTTCAGCCTAATATCATCCAGCGCTCTACTCTTGAACGAAAATCCTCAGCGAACCTGAGTTACATCAATACCGAGCTTCGTACTACTGAGGCGACTTCGCAGAGGTTCACTGTGAGCCTTGTTCGAAGAGAGAAGCCGCCCGCAGCTGATGCGACCAGGCCAAGTTCAAATTGACTTTGGGCCACCACCCGACCACACTCCGCGTACCTCATCCGACTTTGAGGAGATTTCATATCCCACTCAGCTTACACCACCACAACCATACGTGTCTCATAGTCGACATCAAGAGTCCTTACCTCTGCATTATATGTCGGAGGATACGTCAGCTAGAAGGAGGGTTGCGAAAGGTCCAGGGAGTAGCGGAGGGTTTATGAGTGGGAACGACTATGATGGGGATTCGCAAAACGACGACGAAGGAAAAGATGTTTACTCCAAGCTGCGTTCAGGGGTTGGTGGTCGTGTCTCTAGTGGACGTATCCACAGGCCTTACCCGCCCCCGCCGACATCAATAGTATTTAATCTCTCCCTTGTCCAACATTACTCCTGCTAACCGACATTTTACCGCTTTTCAGAGCGAATTCATTCATCAAAACCTCGAACACCTCTCACCTGCCGCTTACACCCTGTTTTCATGTTGGACTCGTTTCCACAAAATCGGAATCACCGACATCGTCGTATGGGATGAAGCTCATTTTGGCAAATTTGGCTCGCATTACCTCAAGCGCGAATTCTATTTTGACGTACACCCTCCTCTCGGAAAGATGCTTGTTGCGCTTGCTGGCTTGTTATCGGGCTACAACGGGACCTTTGAATTCAAAAGCGGTGAAAAATATCCCGACAGTGTCCCCTATGTCGCAATGCGGGTGATGATGGCAATGTTTGGTGTGGCTCTAGTGCCGTTGGGGTGGTACACAGCAGTTGAACTCGGTATGAGCCCGTGGGCGTGCCATTTGGTGGCATTGATGGTGTTGTGCGGTATGTTAATTCTTACCTGGTCGTTGGTCGGGAGCTAAGTTTTCCAGCAGATGTCGGATGGTTGTGCATATCGAGGTTCATTCTGTTGGATTCCATGTTACTATTCTTTACTTTCACCACGGTCTTTTTCCTCACAAAGTTTCACAATCAACAATACCAGTAAGTCTTATGTGATCGTGCCTGCCTCTCGTTCATACTCGGACAGATCTTTCTCGTTCGACTGGTGGTTATGGCTGGCTTTAACGGGCATATCGATTGGCTGCGTAACGAGGTAATATCACTGGTTTGTTCGTGATGTCCGACTTGACTGCCTTCAGTGTGAAATGGGTTGGACTGTTTGTCACTGCCCTTGTCGGAATTTACACTATCGAAGACTTGTGGGGTAAATTCGGAGATCTACGTATGTCTACTGTAAGTTTAACATGAATTGTCATATTGTATTTTGACGCAACTTGGCAGCGCAACCAAATGCAGCACTGGAGCGCAAGAGTAGTCTGTTTGATTGTTCTACCGATCTTGGTTTATATGGCATCGTTTAAGCTCCACTTTATGATACTCAACCATTCTGGTCCTGGTGACGCACAAATGAGCTCTCTCTTCCAGGCTCATCTAGTCGGGAACGATTTCTGGAAAGATCCTCTTGGTTTGTTTATCATCGTCCCACCACAGCGTCCGTGTGTATTCTGACAGTTTACCACAGAAGTCGCATTTGGTTCAAAAATTACTTTGAAGAACATGGGTTGGGGTGGCGGGTTACTCCACTCTCATGTCCAGACCTTTCCCGCTGGTTCCGGTCAACAACAAGTGACGTGCTACCACTACAAAGACGATAATAACCACTGGCTTGTCCTACCGCCGTGGGACGAGCCCGAGTACAATCCCAACGACGAACTAAAGTTCCTCAAGAACGGCGACGTGATTCGTCTTCAACATCCTCCAACTACGCGAAACCTCCACTCCCACGTTATCCCTGCCCCCGTTACCAAGCTTAACTACGAAGTATCTTGCTACGGAAACTCGACCATCGGAGATATCCACGATCACTGGGTTGTTGAGGTCGTGGACGACGTACGGCAGGGCAAGGGAGAGCATGTAAACAGGATCCATTCGCTCACCACTAGACTGCGCTTCAGGCATCATGTTCTCGGATGCTACCTCTCAGCTGCCAATGCCGTTTTGCCGCAGTGGGGTTTCAAGCAAATAGAGGTTAGCTGTGTCAAGGATAACGACCCTACCGACTCCCATACATATTGGAACGTGGAGAGCCACTGGAACGATCGACGTGCGTGCAATAAACTCGCCCATTACTTGTTTTCTTGTGCACTGACACGCATATAGTCCCCCCTGCTGACGTCAAATACTACAAGTCCCCATTCCTGCGCGACTTTTGGCATCTCAATGTGGCTATGATGACCTCAAACAATGCCCTCGTTCCTGATCCAGACAAGCACGACATTCTTGCGTCCAACCCGACGGACTGGCCTTGGCTGAGACTAGGCTTGCGCATGTGCGGCTGGGGTGATCAGCAGCAAAAATATTACCTGCTTGGCACGCCGATCGTTTGGTGGGGTGGTACACTCAGCCTGTTCGCGTTTGCCGCGCTGCTCGGCATCTACCTTCTTCGCCAACAGCGGCGGTACACCGATATGGATTCCAGTACGTAGCTCTTTCGTGGTTTTGGTGTGCATCGCCTACTTACCGAGGTAGATGGCTGGGCACATTTTCTATATGTTGGGAAGATTGCTTTCTACGGGTGGTTCCTGCATTATGGTGGGTCGTGCTGTTCTAACACGCAGAGATATCCACTGACTTGTGTATAGCTCCATTCTTTATCATGGGCCGTGTGACATATCTCCATCACTACGTCAGTTAATTGTCCCATTCATTGCCACGTCTCGCTGATGTAGTTTGTAGCTCCCGACACTGTATTTCTCGGTATTGATGTTCGCACATGTCCTCGATCATTGCATTTTCTCGGCCCAATGGAAGGAGAAAACGAAGCGAGTGGGATTCGGAATCGTTGCTTTATTGATTGTCGCCAACTTTTGGTGGTTCCGGGGGATAGCATGGGGCGTGGGGGGCCCTATCAATGATCATTGGGGATTGCAGTGGCGTAAGGTCAGTTGATCGACTGCAATTACTTTGGGGTAGGGCTAATTCTATTTATAGAGTTGGAATATTTATAACGCCTAGCTTTTGGCGTGGACTTGTTCACTTCTTTTTAGATATGACATGCCTTTATTGTCTATAGAGAGCTGCCTACGCTCATACAGCATCGGCAATGTTGGACTTTTTGATTGCATAGGAATGGCATACAAACTTATCAGTGTCAGATTCGTGAAGAAATGGATGGATGAACGAAACATAATGCTCGATGATCATTTTTTGTTTCAGGACGCGGCAGACCCTGGTCTGGAAATATCTTTGAAAACGCGTACTTTTTCTGGGCTTCCATTGCAACATACAGAATGACATTGGACACAATCGGACTACCACTAACTTGTATGAAGTTGAAGCATTTATCGCGTCTATGTTTTGTTCTTGATGAGTGTCAGAAAGTAACGAATTGTTTACTGCACCAATCCCTCGTCTATCATTCATGAGTTAAGAGGATACCGTAGTTGTCCGCCCAGGGTTTGATCCAAGTCGAAATACTAGGTCACCGAGACGAAATGAGCGTTCAATTAATCATTCGTGGATGTCAATGGGGTCCGACCCATAATCGGCTGAGGAATAACTGTGGCTGTACTGTCACGAGATCTCCCGCGGGAACCCGAACTATGAAACGAAATTTCCGTGTCGCGCGTTTTCTGGGTTTCTTCTGTTTCTTGCAGCCATGGCTTCCCTTGCTCGCCTTCGTCCTTCGCTGGCACGCACCGTATGTCCAATTCGCGATAATATACTAGCCAGCTCACATGTATTACTATTATTTTTTGCAGCTCAACTCGGTGCGAGCTATCCAAACTTCTGCCGGGACGACCCAGCTGCAAGACTCGATCACCGACCACTCGCAACCATTTACGGTCAAATTACACGAGGACTCATTCCGTGCCTATAAATGCGAAACCCCATCGCTAGAAGTGCAGGTCCAGAAGGGCGAGCTGCTCAAAATGTATAAAGACATGCAGTTGATGCGCCGCATGGAGATGGCTGCAGATGCCCTCTACAAGGCCAAACTCATCCGCGGATTTTGCCATTTGGCAATTGGCCAGGTTTGCACCCGACTCTGTTTTCATTTGTTTTCTACTTACAGGTGCGTGCAGGAAGCGGTTGCCGTTGGTCTTGAGTATGGCATTGTCCCCGAAGACCGCGTCATTACTGCCTACCGGTGTCACCCCTATGCAGTCATGCGCGGGGGTACCATCAAAGGTGTCATTGCTGAGCTTCTCGGCCGCCAAGATGGCATGTCCCGTGGCAAGGGTGGCTCTATGCATATTTTCACTCCGACATTCTTCGGTGGAAATGGTATTGTCGGAGCTCAGGTCCCTATTGGCGCAGGTATTGCCTTTGCTCAGAAATACCTTGGCCAAAAGACAGCAACCTTTGCTCTATACGGTGATGGTGCAAGTAATCAAGGACAAGTTTTTGAGGCGTTCAACATGGTACGTAATTACTTGGCCTTAGTACTCGCAGTTATAATATTTATTTTGTGTACAGGCCAAGCTTTGGGACCTTCCTTGCGTCTTCGTGTGCGAGAATAACAAATATGGTATGGGAACTTCGGCCGAGCGCAGCTCGTCTAACACCGAGTACTTCACTCGTGGTGATAAAATTCCTGGTCTGCAGGTATGTTCATGGTTACTTTCACATCATATCACTTTCACACATTCTCCGATAGGTCAATGGAATGGACATCATAGCTTCGCGCCATGCTGTTCAGTTTGCCCGTAATTGGGTAGTTCAGGGTAATGGACCATTGCTCATGGAATTCGTTACCTACCGTTACGGCGGCCACTCGTATGTCACTCTTTCACATCGTCGCCAGTAGCTGACCCCATCCCCGTCATTAGCATGTCAGATCCAGGCACGACCTACCGTACGCGTGAGGAAGTCCAGCGGATGCGCAGTACTCAGGACCCCATCCGAGGTTTACAGCGATACATCGAGGACTGGGGGCTTGCCACAGAGCAAGATCTCAAGGTGGGTGCTTATTGGTCGGTGTTTTTGGAGTCGCAGGGATTAATGTCGGTGTCACCGTAGCAACTCGACAAGGAGGCCAAGTCCGAGGTTGATAAAGCTGTTGAGGAAGCCAAGGCTTCTCCTATTCCTACCCAGGAGGACCTCTGGACGGACATTTACTACAAGGGAACCGAGCCATCATTTATGCGTGGACGTGATCGCGAGGAGGTATGTTCCACATCCACTGTGTTTGCCGTGCGAGCTTATGCATTGAGTAAGGTTCACCATTACTGAGCACCATGTGGTCAAGTACACGACGACTTACAATAGACACTGCTTTCGTTCTACATTATGACTTTGGTCAATGGATTAAATTCACATGCATGTCAGATCGTGCCTCTCAACGATCTGAAGTTTGGTTGTCGTCTCTGTAGCTCAACAACGTTGTCGCCTGCGTCAAATCCACGAGAGCAGCTGGTGTTGTAAGTTGGAAGCGGAGGTTTGGACCAGCCATTGACTCCTGATACTCGGCCTCAACGTCGGTGGTTTCGAACTCCTTGAGAAGGTTCAGGAAGCCGTACGCCGTGGTGTGGCGTCCTCGCCGCAGAGTCTCGGGAGCGACACCAATCCAAAGTATGACAGGACCAACGGCCTCTCCCTATCTGACCTTGACAAAGCGAACGATGTCTATGGTTGTCCACAAGACCCTCACGGAATCCAGGAAGTCGCAAACCTTCGGACCCAAGTCCTTCCAGATGGTGTAGAGCTTGTGGCCGAAGACTTGGTGGTGCTCCTGGTTGTCAATCAGTGACAATGGAACTCGTGCGTTCCCCATCGTGATGTGTTGTTGTTCAAACAGCAAACTCAGAACACTGTCACTACCATTCAGTTTTTAACTAGGAGCGTGAATCATGTCGGTCATGGCCTCCCCAAAGCTTTGGGTTTGTCATAGTGCCTCGACCTAATCGTATCGCCTGGTGGTACTTCAAGAGTATGTCTGCTGACTCCGGTAAAAAAAAAATAGGGATTTGCTATTTCCAGATACTCGCAAGGGAACACTCCCTAAAGATTTTGGAAGGTGTGTGACTTAGCTTGCCGACTGTACATACTGATCGGTCTTCTCTAGCAATGGTGTGTGTATGCACTTCCGTGATAAAGTTTATGCTTTGTCTCAGCGTGCCTTGATTCTTGGAGAGGCGCTTATCATTAAACCAATGCATTCAGCACATTGTACAGCGGTTCGCGGTTCTCTGCCTTCCTCTATGTTAGTGCGACTAGCAATTCACACCTCAATGTCACCTCTAGGCGGGTATCTCTCCCTTTCACATTGGTTATCTGGATAGGAGTCGCAGCCGGATATTTATTCGAGGACGGCACACATATCTGCCAGGTGAGTATGTATCGACACCTGCCGAAGTTTACTGTGCATCCAATTTGGAGGCCCTATTGCATCCGCTTTGGTGATTCAAATATTCGGATGCTGTCCTTCCCGCCCATAAGCTGAACTGCGGAGTGGTGTAATGCAACGTAAGCATGGATTGAAGAAATATACCTCTCACATCAGTTACCGTTGGGCCTACTTGTCGTCCGTCCACCAGCGAAGATGCCTCTGGTCACGACCCTGATGGACGATAAGTCACCACTGATTTCCTATGATTCCACATGGCTACCCGGCACCAGTGCTGACCCTTACGCAGACCAGTGGGCCACAGTTACACGGCAACATATCGTGAACTAACGACCTTGTTCCAGATATTATCTAACGACGTTCACCACGAACAATGTTACCAATGGAAAAGCAACTTTCACATTTAATGGAACCGGTTTTTGGATCTATAGTGCCAAAAGAAACAACCATGGAACTTTTACTGTGCAAGTGGACGACGCCAATTATGCAGACAACGATGGGTACTCAGCCAACAACCAGTTCATGATACCTATCTTCAACACAAGTGGATTGACTCAAGGATCACACACCGTGTCCTTGATCAACACTGGATCTAATGGGCAATATGTTGGAGTTGATCTGGTCGGTGATGCTTCGATCACTGCTGCTTTTCTAGATTTACGCTCTTTATTAGGTCGTGTGGCAATCCGAGGTTGGAAACACAGATGACGAACTGATAACAGAGACGGTACAGGACACCGATCCTCGTTTCCAGTATGAAGGTTCAAGTTGGAGTTCAAGCCCTAGTGACGCCAATTTCTTCAGCGACGGCACAGGCCAGTAAGTATCGCATAGCTACATGGAGGGTACATCAGTCTAACTCGCATAGTTACACGCAAACGTATCAGGCTAGTGCAACTTTCACTTTTACAGTAGGTATCCTTATCCACTTGTTCAGTAACTAATTCTCTCTTAGGGTACGTCCGCACTAATTCCAGATTGAGAAAATGCTTATTGTTGACTATGTTAAGGCCAAATCGTTACTTTGGTCGGTTCGGTGGGTCCCCAGCACGGGCCCTACTCTGTTCAGCTCGATGGTGGACAGGCAGTGACGTATAATGGGACCGCATTTCTTCCCTTCTATGGCGTCACACTTTTTCACGCCGACAGCCTTGGCACTGGCAGCCATGAATTAATAATCACAAACCTCCCAAATACCAATGGACTAACACTAAGTATTGACTACGCCTTAGTGTCCTCTGTGGCAAGGTACTTTCGATTGTTTGCACCGCACGTTCCTCTCTGACATTCTGGGTCTTTCCACCGCTAGTAGTACTTTGAGGTGACCATCATGCTTACTCTTGAGTATAACCGCTCATACATGTACCCGGATAGCACGGTGTCATCGAAGTGAGCGCTCCGCGTTGATCTGATTGGCATCATCTTATTCATTCTACAGGCCTTTGAGTACAGGAGCACTTACTGGCATTGTCGTCGCTGTCGCCGTCGCTGCTTTAACAACCGTGGCAGCCCTCTTTTACTATCGGAAGTGGAGGGCCATGCAAGGAGCTTATAACCACCTCTGCGATATATACATGAATCATCAACCATCAAATGCTCCAGAAACCCTCGCAACGGCACCTGAAGGCGATACTCCTGCGAATCTTGTGCGCAATATCGCCTCGTCTCCGTTTGCTAGTCATGTTCTCCAAGTGTCGAACATAGATTCCTCTGGGACATCTCGGTTTCCTGTTTCCGGTGCTTCAGAAATGGAGTCAAGGAGGCCCACTAGGCCGTTTGATCGATCCCAAGTACCCGACAATCTTAAATGTATATACGTTCCTCTACTTAGACCACTTTTTAATAGGTACCCATTTCGAGGCGCACTCGCAAGGACCGGGGTGCAGGACCATCATTATCCACCGAATTTCCAAGGAGCCAAGTTCCAAATGAACATAACGGAGACCCTCGTAGCTCCCTTTCCATGTCGGAGCTTCCGCCCAATTACACACGAGCGATACAAATCGCAGAACGATGATTTCTATTTTCCATGTCACGGTGGATGTACGTACTTGATAGAATAGCGATGTAGGGAGGAAATCAGTACAATACAGTAGTTTTATATTCAGATCCGTCTGTTTGATGATGATCATAATCTGTTGGCCGAGGACGCTCAAGTCACGGCGTTTGTGGACACCCAAACTTAACTCAATATTACCTTCAGAAGCTTTAGTTCAAAAAAGTTGATGAGTAACAACTTCAGCATTGAGGCGCAGGTTCCTGAACTTCTCGGTCTGTGGCTCAGTTGATTGAGTCGTGAGGTACGTCGTGGATATGAATGTGAAGCGCCGGGCGATTGAGTGTTGTACTAGGTAGTAGCATGCATATCCTCAGTAGAAATGATATACGTGCAAGAACACAGACGGACAGCCAAAGCCACTACCCATAGAACAACAGACAATACACGGCGTTTCACAACTCTACTTCATCTAACCCATTAACTCTCGCTTGGTCGCCCTGCGTTTCACCTTGCCATCACCGCTCTCCCCACCCCAGAATCAGCGCCTTCGTTTCGGTGCCAAACAAATGGCTTTGCAATGTTGTATAAACGTGTCGTGCCTGAGCCAGGCTGGCGAGGGTTAGGGAGACATTGTATGACCCTTGTGATGAGATATCTATTGGTGAGTCGAGTAGAGAGGGAAACCAGCAATGATTTGAAGTCGTCGTTACTCGCAAGTGACAGACCAAGTGGTTTGTATAATTCAGTGAAACCACCAGAGTCGTAGTGCGCCTCCACAAAGTCGCTCTCTCTCTTGTGTCCACTCCATTCAGATATTTTGTGCTGCATTGGAGTGATGTTCGCTTTTGAAGAAAGTGAGTTGACAGTAAAGAGGTTTCCTTCGCAGCAGAAGTCCTCGGAGTCCGTAAAGTGACCATAGTCCCCCAGCTGTCCTCATAAGACTCGAACAGTGTGTGAAAGGTATGTGTACTCACCTTTACGTCGTTGGGGGCGTATGAGAACTTCATAGAGACCCCATCCACGAGTAGCTCACGGCTACGCTGCTTACTCGGACAATGGCGTATCATCAGACCCCGCCAGTCACGGTCGGGATCGTCTATTCCCTGTATAAAGTGACCAATGAGACGGTAATGTGTACGTGCAAAAAAGAATCTACTTACATCAACGTCGAAGCTTGTCCATTTACCTTCCACAATAGGGAAACCGGGATCCTGAAATACCTCGAGCTTAACTCCACACATCCAACTGTTCCACATGACGCAAGAAGCGTGCAGGCTCCAGGTTGATCGAGAGAGACGGGTTTGCAAAATATAAACCCGAGAACCTCCAGCTCCAAAACGTGCCTTCTTCATAGACTGTGCATACTCTGGCGCTCTATTCAGCATTAAGGAGATGTAATTCGAACTGCCATGGTCGACATGTACCCAGTTCTGGCCAAAGCACTGTCCAAAGCCCACTACGAAATCATACTCTTGACTGCAAAAATAGTGTCTGACGTAAGGAGGATCTGCGGTGCTCACAGTGACCGTGTTCCCTGTGATTGATTCCCCTGGCCTAGGGGACCGGAACCTGCCAAAACCTTTCTTGAGGGTCGCACTGTCATCAATTTCGAATGTGGTGGTCTGCGGCGTGCCTTGATATCTGAGATAGACTTGACATAATCGTAGACGCCCCCCCAGCTTATCCGGGGACCCTCCATATCGATAGTAATTGGATTCCCACAAAGCCAAATGGATGGCCACTGGTGGAGCCGATGGACGAGAGCGACATGGTAGCAGGGCTTCGAAGACGGAGTCAGAGCCAACAAGGGGATGGAGGTACAGCCAGATTTGGATGCCGCGATTCGTGATGGGGAATGCGCCAAATCGATCGTCCTCAATAGAAGGCAGCTCTGCTTCTGGGTTGTCACGTCTGAGAGATTCGATGAATTCATCTCGATTCATCAGTTCCATCTCATCACAATCCCGGAAGAAGCTCGGATCATCTGCAAGGATACTGCCAGGCCGTGCATTTATTGGGTTGCCACCCCACGCAAAGATGCTTTGGTCGTTGGACGTGCGGATGATCTCCAGCTGAAGTCGGTGAAAAGCCTTTTGCCCCTCCCCATACAACATCGGCATATTCACGCCCAGTAGACCCATCAGAGAATAAGCCTTGTCCTCCACTCGAGTTGTCGTCCGATTGGCAGCCCATGACATGATTTGGGCAACGCACGGAGGGTTTGACGAAAGTCCTTCCTTCAGTATCTGCTGTGGAACTCCAGTGATGGTTTCTAAGGTAGGTGCAAGCACCGTCCTGTCACCGATGGGATGCCAATCCCTGTTGAAGAACTGAACATCCCACGACGCTATCATCTCTTGGAGTGTCCACCCACGCGAGAACCATTCCGGCCAGCCATTCGACCTGGGATACCTTTCATAGTCCTTCGCAACGGGAAAGGATGGACCGTGGACGTCGTGGAGGTACGCATAGCATATCCTTGAGTTTTCGTACCACCGACACATGGAATTGATTGCCTCTGATAGCTCCGCGCTGCTTCGCTTGTCGATACAGCAAGTGTCGATCCACAGCCACTTGTACCCGTCCTTTTTCGCCTGCTCGCAACTCTGGAGGATCTTTTGATAGCCATCACGCTGGCAAATTTCACTTCTCTCCTCCTCATCCATCTTCGCGAGCTTGACTACGTCGTTATAATCCACTTCTTGCTCGATCCACCGATGGGATAAGATCGCGTACTCTGTTACTTCGTCATCACCGAACTCGAGTACTTTAACGCGGCGATCAACTGGCTTTCCCTCTCTAATCAATCGCTCCCGTTCAAGAAAGACCTCTACGTTGATCAAGCGCATACTGTACAGTGCATGTCAATCTCCACCGTGATTATCAACTGTAAATGGTATCCATACCTCCTTTGAATTCGGAATTGGTGACAATCAGGCTCGTTCTCTTGGGGGTCGGTTGGCGTCTTTATATGCCAGTGCAGACCACCGTTGATGGCGTAAGGATACAGGGATAGCCCCATGTGATTTCTAGCCGAAAAGCCTCGGCACAACACCGCAAGCAACTGAGCGCCCAACAGCACTGTTATGTACCGCCATTCCATCGCCACCTCTGCAAAGCATCATTCCTATCATGCCCGCTATGCGTTCTGTCAGTGGCGCCACGCCTGCACGGAGCAGAAAGGCTAGCTATTCGTCCTGGGCAAGTCAGCTGGCCCATTAGCCTTGTAATAAACGACCCTCAATACTCAAATAATTGTACTACAATTTGGCGTGTGCTGAAGTTGTTACTCATCAACTTTTTTCGACGAACCTTTTGGTGCACGACTTTTCGGGATGGTTTGCAGTACCTCGGGTCCCAGGGTGGCCAGTTATCAAATCTCGTAGTCTTTGGGCGAATCACCCACGGCCAAACTGAGCGTAACTGTCCGGCTTTCCATATCAAAGACAGATCTTTTGATTTGGAAGCTCGTAATGGGTAACCACAATTATGTTCTCCAGCACTACTCAGGTAGGGAATGCACCAAGAACGAATAACGTCTGTTTCTGTTTTCCCTTTACTTTCTTCCCTTTGCTACCTACCCCCTCACTATGAGCAAGTTCCTGCACTTGATCGCTCAAGGGACCAGGAGCAGTATCAACTGCTGTCGGGTGTCCATCGTTCGTCTTCCATGCTGAGCTGGCTGGCCCAGAGCCGCCTCGAATACTCGATAATTGGTTCCCTCGTACTAGAGGCTTGATACGTGCGTTCGTCGATGATGGGAGCTCCGGGAAAGCAGCGGATGAAAGTTCTGGAGGTTTGCGCTGTGGTACAAGCACTTTTGGTGTCGAAGTTGAGGGAACCGAAGCGCTCGAAATAGAAGGACCTGGCGTCTGTGGAGTACTCCTCTGTATTGACAGTGGTCGTGGGGAAGGTGTATGAGTGGATGAACCAAGTAGTGGAGGAAAACGATCCGCTATCTGGGAGGATGAGCCTCCGCGCGGTAATGCCCCGGGAACAACACGTGACGAAGACGACGACGAGCTAGCAGCTTGTGCCACCCGATCCCAGACTTGTCGCGAGGATTGCTTGGAAGAACGAGCCGTTGCATTTTTAGCGTTGATAACACGCCCACTGGCTACGCCGGCATACGCCGTGCCTACCGATGTGGGGACGAGCTCGGTGAAGTGTTGACGTTGCTACCCGTCACCTCGTCAGACATCCGGAAGTAGATCCATGGACATATCTCACCTCGATTTTGAAGCCATTCCACGATGCTAACAAGTTTGATTTCTGTTCTTCGTCGTCTAACAAGTCGACAACGCCGTTGATAATGCTCGCAGTATCATCCAAGTTATTGACAAGGACATTCCAGATGGTGGAGATAATATCTCGGGCAGTCACTTCGTTGGCACGATAACCCCGTATGGCAGCTTTTACCGCAGGAAGCGCATTGGTGGGATTCCGTGCGATAGTTTGCAGTCGACTCAGGAAAGAGGCGTGACGCCTAAATAGACATCTAAGCAACACGCAGAGGGAGTGAATGAGTCACATACTCGCCAACGACGGGGTCAGTGTCCTCTGGTGGAGTTGATGGAACCGGTGTACCTGATGGGGATGTTGCAGCGCTAGCCGTGCCAGCCTCTCCTGTGAGACGTCCGCCAAACGCCTCTCTCCGGTTTCCTGTTGGGCGTATTGGTGGTCTGTTCAACGCGGGTGGAGGTTCTTGTTCTCGTTCGCGGGCGAGACGACCTCTGCGACTGCTACCCCCGGCGTCATCGAACGCAAATTCCGCTTGCACTCGCCGAGCATCCTTCTTATCACGAGAACTCATTTCCGCTCCATGCACTTCGACTTGGTGAGCTTTGAGATCCAGTGCAGAACCAAACACGACGAATTTTTGAGCCTGGCAGGCGGAATTTGTGCATGCGAAATGTGCCTGTGTGAAATGGGCTTCCTGCACTCGTGCAGTCAGGATCTCATTGTCACAGAGATAAATGCAAGGCCGCTCACTAATCTTTCGTAGTTCTGAAAGCTGAGCAAGGAGAGTCAAGACTGGGTAAAGGTAGAAGGTGTCGAAAACTAACTATTGATCGCGGACCTCATTCCGCTTGCATATAAAGCATTCTTCATGTCGCTCACGCATATGGACGTACAACTCGTCATCGCTGAAGAAGCATTCCCGACAGAACTCACACAACGGATGGACCCCGCCTTCAATAGGGCCCTTGGGCACCTGTTTATGAGACCGATTCGGCATCGATGGGAGATGGAATGGAAACATATTTGGTGGATACAGTGAATGTTCGTGAGCAAACACTTTCTTGGATCTTAAGCACAAGTCACTAGCACCACGTTTTTTCTTGAATTGCAGTCAAGCGCTCCGGACAAAAAAAACCGCACACCTACCATAACATCTTTCCATGCACACTACGCACGTGGAGCTTTAAATCTCCCCAGCCTGATCCTGAGTAATCACAATCCTGGTCTGGGCAGTTGTAGCGGAGGAGAACCAAAGTTTCTTCCATCATGTCGACGGATTCGAAGTATATCGAGAGCTTGAAATCTTTGTGGGGGATATCATCTGGCAGATAGGAGGAGAACGGGGCATCTGGGGAGCATGTGAATACGACCGTGGGTTGCGGTTCCTGTTGCCAAAAAAAAAAA
>Ga0307516_10004483_pt1 | contig 17190 bp, 19 predicted proteins | sample 19_EM_MG_FD_203310 | JGI IMG/M metagenome (GOLD analysis project Ga0307516, IMG submission 203310) | Populus trichocarpa ectomycorrhiza microbial communities from riparian zone in the Pacific Northwest, United States - 19_EM | ecosystem: Host-associated > Plants > Roots > Unclassified | place...
AGGAGAAAAACAGAAGAGTGTTGTCGGATGGACTACGTAAGTGTGATAGGATATTTTATGGTGGCAATGCGGAAACGGTGAATGAGATCAATACATCTGTTGTCATGAACGAGACAAGAAATTGTACCCTGGGTGTAATAACATATTAGCCAGGAATTACAGAAAAACAGGTGAGGGAATGCGAAGCGAGAGAAAGTCAAATCAGTCCAAAGTGAGAAAGAGAAAGACCAAGCCTTTAGTAGTAAACAGCACCCTGGGGTGTATATCCATCAGAGGGGTACACCTCATACTGTCCGACCTGCGTTATATCCATGTAGGGACTGAAATACGGCTCAGCAGGATAGTAGTAGTGTTGAGGGTACTGATAGGCCATCATCGGGTCCTGAGGGTGGTGATTTCCCTCCCCGGGTCCGTCTAGCGGCGCAAATATAGGCGGGTTGTTCATCTCTAGGCTCGTCAGCCTCGGGTGATATCCGTTCCTCGCCAACTCAGATGCAGAGCGCGAGGGCTCGAATGAAGTCGCCGTGGTACGTAATCCCGATGGGTTGTTCTGGTGTGATGGCGATGGCTTGCTTGGCGACTTGACAGCTGCACCGATTTCTAAGGGAGAGCTTATTTTGACGCGGGTTGTCTGGCGAGGGAAGGAGAATATAGGGGTGCCGGTGGAGGGGTCGATGAATCCATTGACCGGCGGTGTGTGAGGTGCAGATTGGGCCAAAAAGTCAGGCGAGACAGCGGATTGGTGGGGAACATGGCCAGGAATGAAAGAAATGCTGGGGGACGAGACATGTGAATGCATGATAGGCCGGGGGTTGTACATTGGCGGAGGGGCGGGTTGGAGGTACACTGGACGTCCGGTTGACAGTTCATACGGTACGCCGTGCTGATTCATGGCAATCCCCGGCGGCAGAGCAGGCACATATCCATACGGCGACCCATAGACTGGTGATGGTTGAGATACGGGAGGAGTAAACACCGTCTGAATGCTGGGAAGTAGGGCAGGTATTTGAGCCTCACTCTCGAACAATCCTCGCGAGCGTGCAACTTCTGCAATCTCTGGTGAAGGGTGCTGAAGGATGGCTTCCTCAAGTTTGTTGCCTGCTGTCGTGTCTGCCATAGTTACCGGCGGTTCTAGGGGCGATTCAACCGAAATCTCAAGTTGAGACATCGACGATGTAACGAGGGATGCATCTGTGCTGTCTGACAAGATATGGGAATGGCCAGCGACACTTGTCTCCTTTGGGGTAGACGATTCCTCCCTAGGCAGGGGAAGCGAATGTCTGCGGCCCACCGAGGGCCGAACTTTCGATGTCTCTTCACTCGGGGACGTGGTCGCTGGCTGAACAGTGACCTGTTTCGCCTTCTCTTGAGCCGCCGGTAGACGGACAGCATAGACCTTCTCTCCAGAATCGGAACCACCCGGGGATGCCGGTTTGGGGATCGGGATCTTCACGGCCGTGTTCCATGACCTCAGAGGTGCTCTGACAATCTTGGCCGGTTTACCAGGTAATTTGACTTGAATCCCGTATCCCTGCCCTTGGCGTGGTTTTAATGCAGGATCAAGGTCGAAATGGAGGAATCCCTCATGTTGTTTTGTCCACATGAGCTCGGGCTTCATCTGGTACCAAACTCTTCCTGGATTACCAGACGACGTTCGCGCCGAAGGCTGAGCAAACCCACGGCTAAATCCTCCTCTCCCACCGCGAGCAAATCCTCTCCCACCGCGGAAACCGCCAGCTGCTTGAGCGGTGAGGGCATGCTGTTGCGTCTCCTGGCCACCACGACCATTCTCCTTATGCTTCATCTCTTCAAATCCATCATGCGTCCACTGCCGTTCAATAGGGGGCACGCCATCTCCGTTCTGAAGTGGATCTTCGATAGGGCCATCCATGTCTTGATTAGGGTAAGAACCCGTAGATCCGAAGAAACCACCGCGTCCTCTACCTCGCATGAATCCTCTTCCACGACCGCGCCCTTGCCAGCGACCCCTCCACCAACCGCTGAGACTCCGTAAGTCCTTGTCGAGGAGACGATCATCATGACCCCAAAAGCCGCCGACGGTAGGAACATATGACGGGTCGCTCTCAAGACGCTGCTGATAAGCTTGACGCGCTGACTGACCTGAAGGCCGCGTGGTGAGAGGGGATTTGGATGAATGCCGGGATGCCGACGGGTGTTGCTCCCTCTCATCTGATTTGTCACCGGATTCTCCTTTGGTTGGCTGCGGTTCTTGCACGGGTTCCGAGACAGGACGTACACCTTTCGCAGACTTCTTGGCTTTACGAGGGCGAGCAGTCGGAGGTGCTACGTCTTGACCATCAAAGTCTGCAAACTCGATGACAGGGAGTTCCGCAGGCCCGCTGGTGGTTTCTTCAGCGACCATCTCTGACCAATTTGTGGCAGGTGCGAAGAAGGATTCGGCGTTCTGGGAGAGGTCTTTGTCCATCGCACCTCGGTCCGAGCTCTGACTGGTGTTGGGTGTGAAAGCGCGGGAGTGGCCATTTGGAACGACGTCTTCTGAGGCAGGCTCGGTATCTGAGTCAGAGGCGGAGTCAGGCGACGACGGCTCATCTTCTGAGTCAGAATCTGTTCCCAGCTCGCGCTCGATTTCATCATCACTTCCGACACTCCCATTTCTGCCTCGACGCCTGGGAATTCTCCTCTTCCTCATGGGACTGTGTGTGGTGGAAGCATTGGGGGCTATGCGTAGTGAGGGTACGGTTGCAGGCATATCTGTGACTGGTTGCAAGGACGATGGGTGAGACGGCTGTGGTGAGTAGAGGAGGTGGAAATCAGACCTTACTTTGTGGTGGATTGTTATGTCGTTTGAAGAAGGAGAGGAAGGTGGCCTTTTTATGTCGTCCCTTTGGTCAGAAAGCAAGTGCAGTTTCCCACATTCCAACTCCGACCGGGTCCGCACCGCCATTCACAATGGATCCACAAAGCTTCAACCACAGAACGGAACAGCTGGCGACAGGCCGCACATACCACTTTGTGATTATGCACACTTTGGGGTCGACCGTCGTTAATCCCAATCACCAGGTCGACCAAGTGCCGGAAGGCTATGATCCTCAAAGGACTCCCACCCTCCTTTGCATTCATGGCTTTCCTGATCTCTGGTACAAAGGAAGCTAGCATACTTCAACGGTGCATGACATTCCCCGATTAGGTTTGGATGGCGTTATCAAATCAGACCATGGGTCCAAAGAGGCTGGCGCGTCGTTGTTCCAGACATGTTGGGCTATGGGGGCACTGACAAGCCTATCGATCCATCGGAATACTCGATGAAAAAGCTTTGCGCAGATCTTGCTGCAATCCTCGACCTTTTGCAACTTGGCCAAGCTGTCAGTTTCGCATTCCATCTGGTAGGTTCGACGAGACTTTAATCAATGTTTCTCCAGGTTATCATAGGTCACGACTGGGGAGCATACACCGCTGGGCGCTTCGCATTATGGTATCCTCACAAGGTTCTTGCCCTGGTAATGTATGTAAATCTCAAATCGAACTGCTTTTCCACCTTCCTCAAGCATTGCATCGGCCAGGATAAGCGTTCCGTATACCCCTCCTTCTCGCGCATATATTCCAGTTGAGGAAATAGCTAGGATCGCTCCCAATCTAGGGTATCAGGCAGATTTTGCAAAGCCAACCACAACTTCGTTAATCGAAGCTAAAGTACGGGTTCTTGATCTGATAATTTCGCTGTTGCTCAAGCACAACAGCTTGAGAGATTCCTCGCACTCATCTTCCAAGCACCCGGATCCGGGAAACATTATTTCGAACAAGGGTCGCTTCCTGAAGCACTTCACGATGCTGAAGGTCCATCGACCTCTGTATTGAACGATAGGGTGGGCCACGCTCTCCCCTATTCCTTTTCCCTCACCAATCCTACCAGGAATTCAAATACTACTACAGCGAGCTGACAAAAGGCATGCATGGCCCTCTAAATTACTATCGGACGGGGAAATATCGACATGAAGAAGAAGCAGGTAGGTTTCGAAGTTCCTCATTGGCATTCTTTCGTATGCTGATAGAGCTCAGCGGCTGGCTTGCCGACAAATCTTCCCTCCGGCCTTCGAGTACTATCTGTCTACGGTACAGAAGACATCACGGCAACCGCTCGCTCAATCAAAAACGCTCGAAAATTCATCGACAACATGGACGAGATTGTGTTCCAAGGTGTTGGTCATTGGGTACTGGCCGAAGTCAAAGAAGTCACGGAGAGGGTGGCGAATTGGATCACAGAGGGTCTTACAAAGACTCAAACGAGCCGTTTATAAGAAGTAAGTATTGTAAATCTACGTACACTTGAACGACGCGACGCGCTTGTTTGTGGCTGCTGGACTTTATCACACACTCTAACTTGAATGTCCAACACACCGTCAAATTCCAAAGATGAGCCAGAGGAAATTCCTCCCCCACAACGCCCGCCTTCTCCTCCATTGCATACCACATTCGCAATCAGAGGTGTCTATGTACGAAACCCTCATCCGGCCGTCCGTCCTTGAACTCATGGACTTCGTCGGGATTCGTGACCCCAGCCACCAACTTTCTCCGCGTTCAAACCGCGCGATTGCCGCATGCCAAGCCCACAGGCGATGACCCACGTCGCATGGAATTGTGACGGAAAGAAATTAGCTGCTGTCGGAATCGACAAGATAACCAGAGTCTGGGCCCCCGAGAAGAGTGTCGGTCTCGAAGTCATATTCATCCCGAGTGTTTTTTTTTCTTATTATGTTCCTTTTAGATGGAGCCGAGGTCCGCCACCATGTTCTCGGGTGGGCATACGGATGAAGTGGACTTTGTATCATGGAACCCGACACATCCAGATTTGTTCTGCACTTCTAGTCAGAAAGATCGCAGGATCGTCTTTTGGGATGCTCGACGTATGTTCTCTTCTTTCTTCTTCTTTTGCAAACGCCGACACCATCACAGAAAGCCGACATACTCAACAGTGCTCTCTCAAGGTTTCGCCCGTACAGACAAGCTACTCTCCAGATGGTCGTGCCCTCCTATATGCGTCTGCAGGTCACCAGCTATTCTTTATGACCCTCGGAAAAGAAGGGGAGGACGCCAAAGAGCAATGGCATTCTTCTGAAAAAGACGCAGTCCGAGTAAGCCATCGTTTCTTCCCCTTCAGTTCTCTACTCAACGCAACACATTTACGCAGCTAACGGGATCGACGGCAATGTTTAATCACGTCGGCGATGGTGTCTTTCTTACACACCATTCTGAACATACGCTCCGCGTCATGGATTACCCCAGCTTAACGGTCCGAGAAAGTCCAGCAGCTCATGTCGGCGGTTGTGTCGCAGTCGCTCTGGATCCTTGTGGCAGGTGCGTTTGCACTTGAATATGTAAACCTGGTGCGTCCCGGCTTACTTGCGAGCAAGATACCTCGCCTCGGGCGGCTTTGATTCCATCGTCAACATCTTTGATTTAAATGAATGGATCTGTGCCCGTACGATAACAGTATGCGAGTAAGTCTTTCTCCTCGCAAACCTTTTTCAATCGACTTGAGCTTGAAATTTAACCAGACATAGCATCAATGCTCTCAGCTTCTCATACGATGGCGAGTATCTCGCGATTGCTAATGCAGGGTCTTACATCGATATCGTGAGCGTCTTTTTCAAAATTCTCTGCACGAGACTGACCACTAGGACGATACAGTGTGCAACAGAGACAGGCGTACCGTTACATCGCGTTCCTGCTCTTGCCCCCTCGCCGACCGTCACCTGGCATCCATCGAAATATGTCATTGCTTATTGTGGACAGACAAAGCTGCGAGAAGGTGGACCTCCGCCAGTTGCAGTGATCAGCATGTTCGGGTTGTTGGAGTGAAGGCAAATGTGTGGAACACGGTTATAACTCCACCATTCCGACTGATTTTGCAAGATATTGGGACTAGCAAAAGTAGTATTGGATATGTTGTACGGCAGAGAAACAGCGCACTACGACATGAAAACTACCGGTGCTGTAAATATATACTGCAGATACTTTAAAAACATAGGGTTTGATACGAGCGTAAAAAACGGGGATGACATAGAGGTTTTGCATAGATGTATGAAGCATATGGAGTTCATCAAGAGCAACCAATGCACGAAAGCTATAGAGGTGAGCAATAAGACAACACATGAAGATATATCAAGTTGAAAGCGAGAACAAAAGAGATGCAAGATAACGCGACAGCAAGCGACGATGATGGAAAACTCGTAGCCAAGAGTTCAAATGCGATGCAGAGAGCAGGAGCAATAAAAAACCAACAAACATGGAACAAAAAAATGGGGGGATTCAGACCCAAAAGAATATGCGATGCAGTGTAAAATATCGAGAGCAGAGCAAGAAAAAATCAACAAACATGGAACAAAAAATGGAGAATATTGGAATCAATTCTAGTAAGCGTGAATGACCTCACTGTAATCACCGGTGGAAGGCGGGCGCACAACCACGTCGGGCAAAATCTCATTCTTTCGTAACTGGCCACGCATCTTGGCGGTATCCGACCGAGCAAGCTTCAACGGCTTAAGATGCTTGCTTCTGGCACTGACCGAGGAGTCTGGATACGCATTTTCGTCCTGAACAGGCGCCGCTGCTGTTCTCGACTTTCGAGCTTTCCCCAGAGATAAAGGACGTGTCTCGGTACCAGCACCGAGGTCCGTGCTGTTGAGATTACGGTTCTGAAGGAGCGAGAGAGGACGCAGGTTCCCGCCAGGAGAGCCTGACTTTGCATCTGCCTTCGACGTCTTGCGTTGCAGCTTGCTGGCCTTTGGAATAAGTGGGCGCACGGCGCGAGTAGACCATTGTGCCAAAGTAGAAATGGTGGACGGTGGAGTGATAGTGGTGGACGGTTCAACAGGGTTAGAAGAAACCGGATCATCAGATCTGATATACAGGATACTTGAACGACGCGTTTGTCTAGGCATGGGCGGAGCGGGTTGTCTCGACACCACTTTGGTCGCTATTGAATTGTGAGGTGTGCTTTGTGCCTGGACTTCGTTTTCTAGTTCAGCGACGAACTCGTCAAATAATGTCACTGTGGAGGCTGCCGAGGGCGGAACGTTGGTTGAGGCGAAGGATGACCGCGCTGCAGGGTCCACGTTGTGAGGGACTTCAGCACGCAAACCAAGAGAACGTGTTGACATGGAACGTCCGAGTCCTGTCGCCCCACCATCCTCTTCCTGAACCACGTACAGATTTGGAATGGCGTCGGGAACAGTTTCGCCCCCAAAGACGGTAAATCTTCTTCCAAGGTCCACGTTGCCAGGTGTGCTAGTAATCTGACCAACTTTGTGTTCCAAAGCAACTCGAATATCTGCACCCCAAGCCGTCAAAGAATGAATACCATCCTTCCCAAGCCCAAAGCTAGAAGATATCGTTAGTATTCTTGTCTTAAGTATAAGCATCTGACATACCTAGGTAAGCTGTAGTGATTCTTTTTGTGCGCAGATATCTTTCTCTCTCTCGGTACCCTTGTGCGTGATCTCGCCGGAGTAGAGTGTATTTCGGGAGAAGAAAAGCCCTCGCCAAACTCCTTTAGTTTCTTCGCAAGCTTCTTTCCGTTGGATCTGTTGTAGGAACCAGAAGGAATCCAATCCCCTTCTCTCACTTTCATGCCGTCCATGTTGATGCCAGGAACCAAGAGGGGCAAGACACCAGCAGTAAGAGCATCGATTTCATTCATATTATCGACGGGCCCAAATGAGAAGCCTGACGAGAATGATTTCTTGTGTGCTAGAGATGCCAGCCGCGCTGCTCTGACGTTGGGAGGTGTAGGGGGAAGCGGGAAGGGAGGAGGAGGACTGATGTTGAATGTGCTGCGAGCATTCGGAGTGTCAGGACCGATTATAGAAGAGGCGGATCTTGAACGCAGGTGAGCTGATTGACGAGCTGCCGTAACAGCACCAGTCGCAACACCAACAACCTCGTCATTCACCGCTTCATGGTTGTCTGAAGATGAACCACAAACGACAACAGTTTGGGCAAGGGCTGAATAATGTCTTTGGGCAACCATTATTCTGCTCGCAAATTGTACACTTTCATCTCCAACTGAGAGATGTCCGTTAGTCATCCTACCGAACTGGACGCTGCTTTCCGAGCGGGGAGTGTGACATATGTTGATGGGGAGGGAATCCTCGTTCTGAATCGGTAGAGGCGGCGTCATCTCGCCATCATCCATGTCCTCAGGCGGGAGAACTGAAAGTTTAGGGACAGGGGTCAATACGCCTATCGCACGGCCTATTTTGCTCTTGCCGTCCACAGCATCGCCATTGGTGAGCCAGACGTCGCCACTGCGACGGCCTTCCACGACGGTGACGCTGGTGCTCATGCTACGCTTGTAATCCGAAGACCATTTAAAAGGACGGTCGTTACCAATTGGGGAAGGTCCACGAAGAGTCTCGACAGGAGAATCGGGGCGTATATCGAAGAGCCCCGAGGGAACTGGAATAGGTGAGCTCAAGAAGATGCTAAGGAGCAACAGTGGGGACGACATGGTGACGGAGAGGGCGAGAAGGATAGAGACGATGGTGGAAGCCGATGCATGCTGTGAGACAATAATCAGATAAGGATAAGATAGAGCCTGAAGAACAAAACTCAGTATTCGTAACACTTTCATATAAGAGGAATTTACCGTTGGGACCCAAATAATAAGCAACCAACCTATCAAGCGGAGCATAGATATGTCAAGAGGAGTTCCTGGTGGAGCTGCCAAGGCTGCAAGGCCATTCTCAGCTTGGAGGCTGCCGGGGGCGAATCCATAACCCCCCAGGACACGAGCATCCGCCAATTGAGGGGTGACCGGTCGGGATGCTGCGGTCAAAGGCGTACGAAGATCTGTAGTACTGACGTTGCGAATTGAGCCTTCATGTTGAGAGGTTGGATAACTCCACGCAGAGAGCGTACTATGAGATCCATTAGTGGATGTTAACCATGACGTTTGAGAACCTAGACGGGGGCGAGGAAGGGCGGGAGCATCCCGACGGAATGGATCAAGATCATCGAGGTCCTGAGGAGTTGTGGGAGTTGCAGGCCTCTGAGCATAAGGTAATGGAAGCGGTGGGACAGGAGGGATATTTTCATCATGAGGCATGGAAGAGCCAAACCAAAAGGAGGACTTGGCAGGTACGGAAGGATGTGAACCAGTTTGGGGGCGACCATGATGAGAGGAAGCAACGGTGTGATGTGTCGAGAAGGACCATCCTGACATGGAGTTGCGGCGAGAACCTGCAGTTGAAGTGATCCAAGAAGCACCGTCACGAAGAACATCAATATCCTCGGTCGCGAATGAAGGACGGGGTTTTTCATCTATTTTAACTGGAGGCCAAGGCTCGTTTTCTTCATTGAGAGCTGCGAGATTGCGTTTTATGATGACAAGGGTGGTAACGAGGCAGACGAAGGCGATGGTACTGAGAAGGGCCAGGGTGGAGGAGTAGGCCATGAGGCCGACAAAAAGGGATTGAATGTGGGCGGCGGAGAGGATGCCGGCGAGAGTAGTGGAGGTTACCGCGAGCAGTAATACGGGTGACCAGAGGATCCAATGCATCCTGCCGAATGAGACAGAACGGCCAAGACGAACATAGAGAAGGGTGACGGATGCTGCGACGAGGAGGCATGTCTGCCTGATTGTCATTGCAAACCAAAGTCGGATTGCTGAAGCGGGATCATTTGCGGATTTGTAGTCAGAGGGCCCGCCGACGGCCTCTGTGATTATCTGCCATATAAAAACGGACAAAGCAAGGAGGTCGAGAGCCACAAGCCAGATATGTGTTTTATCTGCGGGTGAAAGAGACTTGAATGCAGGCAATCCAAATTCGGCCTATAAAGCAGATGGTAAATTGTTTTAGGGAAAAATAAAAGATAGTTACCGGAGAGACGCGTCGACTGAGAGGGTGAGGGGGCAATATGGGGAGAACGATGCGTAGGATGAGACAGGCCGAGCATATGAACGAGAAGATGGCAAGAGCGAGAGCAGGGACTAGAGGGATCATGTTGTTCCAAATCGTGGATTCTTGAGTGAACGTAGGTAGACGTTAGAGCCGTCGTCGGCGTAAGACGTAGACAGCGCGGACGCTGCGAGAACGAAAAAGAACGAACTTGGGAGGGAACGAAGTAAGTTGTTTGTCCATCTATTTGGACCTGGTTCAAAAACACAGGGACCCACAACGCGTCGTCACGTGCTTTTATCTACAAGTACCGTGCTGCATCAATTAATTTTTGTAACTTCGAACTCGGATATTGCTCTGCGCTGCAGCGGCCCACTCACCAGTCTCCTTCCCGATGCTATATATTCATGTGAAGGTCATTTCCGGGTCTCGCCGTCCGTCGCCTGCGAGAGTCGTAGGTTGAAGGTGCATTGTATTGAGGCCCTTACGCTTGCTGTTGATACTGGTGCTTCCACTTATCTCGAATATGGGTGTTTAGTTATCATTCCCACACATAGTTTACAGTACTACATAACGAAAGTTTTCGCTTTTTCGTTTAAACAGGCATTTGCGGCGTGCCGCCTTCTCTACAAGTACGGTGAGTTCTCAGCTGAACCCTGCACGGTCGGTGATTCTGTCAGTGATACTTCTAATCCTGTCGGGTGAGAACAACCTGGAACAACGCATGCGGACTTTACGCGAAACACATGGTCGACATGCCGCGGTGACTGTGTCCGCGCGATCCACCTTCTTCTTGTTCTGATTCTTGTTCAGATAAACTAGCACGGCACATGGCACCACTTCTACTAATACGAGGTAGTTCTCTCGACATGGTCCCCCATCCCTCTCTAGCCTCTGGTCATGGCCGGCCTCTGGATACTTGTCCTCTCCGGCCTGTTCCTCTCCAAAGTCGCTGTTGCCGTCCTTCCAGATGGCCGACTCAACGCCAATTTCATGCCCCGTCCCACCGTCCCACGCATCCGTCTCATCGATCCAGACGCCCCAGTCACAAGTCGCAACGGCACGGTGCTCCCTCCGTACACCACCCTTTATCTTTTCGACCAGCTGATCGACCATAATAATCCCCATCTCGGAACGTTCAAACAACGCTACTGGCACACCTACGAGTTCTATGAACCCGGTAGCTCCATTTACCACTTCCCGCCCTTCATTCAACTCAACCTTTCCAGGCGGTCCAATAATCCTCACCACCCCTGGCGAAGGCAACGCCGACGGTAACATTTCACAGTCAACTTCATCTCTTTACCATACCCTCATCCGTCCCCCAGACTTTCAGGGTTATCTTACCAACCGAACCATCAACGGCCAGATAGGTAATTCAACTTTCTCGACCCTCTCTCCACAATCTTACCGTTTCCCCCCAGCTCAGCAACAGAACGGAAGTACAATTGTGATCGAACACAGATTTTACGGGTTTAGCAATCCTCGCCCCGATCTCACCGTGGAGAGCTTAAAATTGCATACCCTCGACCAAGCGGTACAAGACTTGGTTTATTTCGCAAAGAACGTTCACCTTCCCATGCCAGGAGGAGATCAACTCGCGCCGGACAAGGCTCCTTGGATTCTCGTCGGAGGCAGTTATGCCGGTTCGTATCTGTGACTAGAACCACCTCCATCAACTTACCCTCTTCAGGCGCACTTACGAGTTGGACCATGGTCAAGTGCGGTCTCTGAGCTTGCTTTGCAATACGACACTAAGCTACCGTCAAATAGCAAACCTGGTGTCTTCTTCGCCGGCTATGCATCCTCGGCAGTTGTTGAAACAATTCTGTAAGTTTCCAGCCGTCTACCCTTTACTACCTCGTCTGATTTTGGACATCAGCAACTTCTGGGCCTATTTCGAGCCTGTCCGGATCAATATGCCTCAGAATTGCTCAGCTGACGTTCAGGCCGTGATTGCCCACGTCGATAACGTCATCATAGGTGAGAATGCCGCTGCAATTCAAACTCTCAAGGATAGCTTTGGCATGGGCGGCGTCACCCATCTGGACGACTTTGCCGGTGCTTGTAAGTGGTCCAGTCGATTTATAGTGCCTTTTGGTCAAGATGATTCTCTCACAGTGAGGAACAACCTTTGGGACTGGCAGTCGCTGCAGCCTGGTAGTCCCTTCGGTGCCTTCTTCAAGTTTTGTGATGCTTTGGAAGTCAAGAATGGAGTGTCTGCACCCATAACGGGATGGGGATTGGACCATGCTCTCACTGCTTGGGGTGACTATTTCAAGACCTCTTATCTCCCTAAACGTGCGCATTGCCCTCCTCGTTGTGAAAATCTAAGCTGACAAATAACAAATGAGCAGTCTGCGGCCACTACACTGCAGAGTAAGCATACGACGAGACAGTCAACTTCATCTCTGACACGTTCATTCCTTCTTCAGGGGCTGTTTAGGGACTTACAACACATCGCAGTCATATTGGACCAATACCACCATAGACAATGATAACAGGTCTTGGTTTTGGATTGTGTAATTTCGAACACTAGCTTGGATGATTTTCCACCCGACTGATCAGATTTGTAGATGTAATCAAGTCGGATGGCTTCAGGTTCGCGTCATACGGATTTTATAGTGCATTCCTCTCATTTTCACAACAGGAAAGCGCACCCGTGGGAAATCCTACGCTTGTGTCGAGAGCGATTCAACCCGAGTATGACTTGGTATGTTGAATCGTTATAAATACCTCCGCGTTTTCATTCATTCCACACTAGCGACAATGTCAGCAAATGTTCCCAGGAGCGTTCCCTCCGATTTTCTCAATACAAACCGCCCAAGCAAAGACTGACCACACAAATCAAGTCTACAAGGGATGGAACGTAAAAGTGGACCACTTGTTCTTTGCCAACGGCATCCGTGAGTCAGCAATAAAACGTTACTTTTATCCTCGCACCCATAAGTCCCATCTCCCAGGTGATCCTTGGAAAGAGAGCACGGTATCTGCTAGAAATCATACCGTTCCCAGCACAGATATGCAGCCTGTTGCGCTCTCCGATGGGTTCCATTGCTCTGATCTGGGAACGTCAGCAGCGAAAGTGGATCCGACCATCGCTGCTGTACATGCAAAGGCTCTTGCATCCATGAAGTCTTGGTTGGCAACTTGGAAGCCGAGCAACTCGTACCACCATGGTTACCGCAGGTCAGCCAACGTGGTGGGATCTACCGCAGACTCTCAGAGTAAACCCATCAACGCGTTCTCAAAGGGGGCGGGTGTTTTATAGTCGATTTGGGACTTTTCTACTTTACGTATTTAAGTCGGACTTGAGAATTTATTTGACGTCTCTTGAAATACCCAGTGTTGTGTTCAGATGAGACACCTTATCGCACCGCGACACGCATTCTAGCAAGAGTTCAAAGAACCGATCAACCTAAATGCACAAGGCGTGAAGGGACTTGCAACAACAACAAAAATGAAAGCAGACAGACATCCATGGATTGCGCAACCAAGCAATTCTTGCCACCAGGGCCCCAAGTATCGTCACAGGGTCGGTAATCCCAAATGTCCACTACAGTCTCTCCTCTCGTATGAGTCCCAACAAGCTCAATATCCACACGTTTGCGGATCGTCTTGAACCATTCGGGGTGCGATACGTAGCCAATGGTTAAAGCGTCGTGGAGCGGCGGGCCGTCGTTGAAGCCAAAAGTGGACTTGTAGGTATCACCGAAGAAACCGATGATTGTGGATAGCGAGTGTCGAAGGTTTGTCGCTGGGATGGAATTGGATGGAATATCAGGAGATAGGAGCCGAGCGTGGAGATGGTCCGTGAAGATGGCCGTATGGCTAACGTTGATCGGAATCATCGTCGTCTTCACCGGCGCGTCAAGCACCATCTGCGCCGCATGAGCTGTGGGACCAACGACGAATATCAATCTGTGGGTGAATATCCAAAAAGAACACTATACCGTCGGCAACTCACGATCGCACATGATATTGAATTCAGCAACGGCAGATCGATTGCCCATGCCGACCCCTCCGCCCATGAACACGAACTCTTCGACGGCATCCAGCAGATTGGGGTACGCAGCCACGAACAGCGCGATGTTTGTCATCGGACCCGTCGACACCACCGTGACTTTGTGTCCCGATCCCCTCGCCCAGGTGGCCTTGATGTGGTGCACCATGCCTTCCAAGGCGCCGACTGTGTAGCCATCGGCGTCGGTCGCGAACAAAGAGAGCACCTCTGGGCTGTCAGTTTCGGGGAAGCCTTCCACGCCGCCTAATCCGTCCGGTCCGTGGATCTCTGGATCGTGTTTCGTAGGGACAATCAAAGGCTTTGCTGCGCCGGGGTAGACACGGATATGCTTGGGTGCTCCAAAGGCGACGAGGCACCGCGCCGCGTTTATCGTTGTGCAGTCGCTGGGGGCGTTGCCGTGGGTCTGATGGTGAAGCCTTTGGGAGTGAGAAGTACTGCAAGAGCTACGAATGTGTGGGCGCGCAGTTCACCGTTGAGAGACCGAGAAGGTGGATGTTGGGGCAGTGGAGAGCAAGCAGAATCGCCGTGGCATCGTCGTGTCCCTATGCTTTGTCCAGGTCATAGAGTGTAAATGGAACCAAAGACGCACTGGATCGACATCAAGCCAGACGTACTTGATGGTCATTATCAAGCGAGAGTATTTGAAAAATGATCGATTGATTATCCAGAAGGTTATATGTAGAGATGCAAAGACGTGAAAAAATGCATGAGGATGAAATGCAATGCTATACGATGGACAAGAAAGCAATGCGACGACAAATGAGAAGTAAAGAATGTCAAATCATTCGAGGGCGTGCAGGACTGATGCTCATCTTTCCCAGCGATTCTCCCAGAACACCTTCATCTCCTTGAGAATGGTCCGTATGAGGTATGTCGAGATATCCCTTGGAGCTCAAATCCGTCGTGATCTCCTGCCGGTCATCATCGTTGTACTCCAGGTCTGCGGCCTCGTCCTCATCCTCGTCATCGTCCTCTTCATCAATGGCGACAATTGACCACTCTCGGTATATATCACGGATATAGGTGTTTGACTTGGGGAGGCGATATGGGTCAAAAGGGAAGAACGTGTTCAACTCGGGATTGACGTTCCCCTTCAGCACAGTCGGATGTATTCCGGAACGAAGGCCACTCATCGTCTGTCGTCCTCCGCCATTCGATGAGCCATATTCAGAACGCTTGTTGAACTCCAAGATTGTGTAGCAATAAATGAAGTCAGTGGCGTGCGCTACTCGGGCAAACTGCATGACCACATTCGTCGAGCATACCTGGATGTAAAAAGTAAATATCTGCCCCCTTATCGAGAAAACAAGCGAGGCGCACCATCAAAGGATTCAAAAAGGACGTCACGACTCTCTGCATGATGCTCAGCTCAGGTATCCATTTGTTTCGCGCTTTGTCCGCATTCTGTGCCAACAATTCATCCCCGTGGTGTTCTCCCAGCAGATCTCTCCACCGGAAACAAAAGATCAAGAACACCGCTTGCGAGACGGCATAGAACACCGTATTCTGTGATAGACCGAGGCCGTTTTCGACAGCGCCTTCAACCGCGAGCTGTTCGATGCCTTCCAAATGAGCCTTGAGGAATCCACAGAGGACCCCAACTATCCTCCGGGTACCCTCCCTGTCGACAAAGGTCGCACGGCTCACGAAGCTACCGATATAGGATGCAGCAGCTGCACGAGTCATCACCGGGGTGTTAGTGCGTGTTAGCTCATCCGAGGTAAACTCGAATAGGGCACGCTCGACGAGCATGCCCTGGAAGATATCGGCGAACTCTGGGTCAAGAGATGTGTACCAGAAGACGAGGAATTGGGTGTATCGCGACTTGAAGGTGCGGAGGATGGTGCGGTCGAAGATGGAGAGAAGGGTGAGAAATTGGGTGCGCAGGAGGAGTTTTCGACGTTCGGAAGTTCTAGGCGACACCGAGCTTTCTGCCAGAAGTGAAGAGGGCGGAACGGTTCCTGAACTAGGAGTTAAGATGTCAGGCGAAGATGGCGGAGGTCTTTGCATGAAAGGTGCTGTTAAGAAAGGAGAGGAAGGGGAGTCGAGCGGAGGGAGCTCAGGAAGTGGAGGTGGAAGCTGCAGAGTACCGGAGGTTGTGATGGACGTATAATGCTGATGGAAGTGTTCGAATATCAGCGTCAGGATAGCGTCCAGCTTCTTCGCCATTTCTTGGATATAAGTGATGTTCAAAGGCAATTCACTCTCATCCATGTTGTCCTCGTTGTCGGAGAATGTGTCACTCAAATCGTCAGGATCGTCGCCGTCGTCACTGTCGTTTTCGAGATCGGAATCGTCTCCTGGAGCCACAACCGTATCAAAGGGGTCTAAATCGAAGACCTCCTGGTCAGGGGCATTCTCTACCACTTCTTCTAGGTCTTCTAGCTCTACTTGAACCTCGACCTGTCAAGTGAGTGAGCGGGGTACCTGGTTCTTTCAAAAAGACGACACACATCTATTTGGATCACGCGGTCAACAATAGTGGCCAAAATCTTATCGGCGAGCTCGGGACAATAGATAGAGACCCGTAACAGATTACGGATATAGGTGGTCTGCGTGATTTGGTTCTGACGTTTATGAGGAAAGTTTTTAACAAGTAGTGGTTGCAAAGTGGATGATAATGTTGGAACAAGGGAAAGGAGGTGTCGAAGTAATTCGTGCAGTCGGTCGTACAGCACTCGACGGGTTATCGTACTCGAAGATTCGATTGAGATTCCCTCGCGGAGCGTCTGAAGAGTCGAATCTGTCGCACAAGTCATTTGGAATACGAAGGAGAAAAACAAGGTGGGAAACGCACGATGAGTAAATCCTTGAGCAATTTTTCCCAATACGAGAGATAGATACTCCGGGCGTGCGCTGATCAGCATTCCAATGAACACCGTATATGCTTTCACCGTAGGAGAGTCAAGGGTGATCCATGGCATGTTGAGGATGGCGTGGACAAGGGCAGAATGGGTACGGTCGAGACGTGAAACCACATGTGAAAGAGCAGAGATCCAGAGGCGTAGTCGCGCAAGGTAAAGGACACTCTGCCCTGTTTGGTTCTTTTGGTTGAACTGGTCTACGAGTTCATCAAATGGTCCACTGATACCCTGCGTACAAAAAGTAAGTTGCTGAGTGATCGTGTGAGGAAGAGATCCGAACTTGCATTGCTCTTCTGCTGCAAAGCATTTTGGACAAAAACAAGATGCATATCCTTTTTGTAGTTCTCATCCTGTTTTACGCGAGAATTAGTGGCAATGGGTCGCCGACTCAAGACCCGGAGATTGGATTTTTTGGCCTGAGCCG
>Ga0307516_10004484_pt1 | contig 17189 bp, 13 predicted proteins | sample 19_EM_MG_FD_203310 | JGI IMG/M metagenome (GOLD analysis project Ga0307516, IMG submission 203310) | Populus trichocarpa ectomycorrhiza microbial communities from riparian zone in the Pacific Northwest, United States - 19_EM | ecosystem: Host-associated > Plants > Roots > Unclassified | place...
TGGCACGTGGACGGATCGACCCGACCCCGCCGGCGCCGGCACGCCGATCACCGCCACCATCAATCAGACCTTTCCCAAGGGCGCGGCGCTCGCCAAGTGGCTGGTCAACGTCCAAGCGTCGACGACGCTCGGCACCATGATGGTGACCTATCCGCGCGACAACCTGCAGGCCATCAACCCGGCCATCGCTCGCGACTGGATCACGGTCGAAAACCCGATGGTCAAGCCGGGGCAACCGCCGACCGCGACCGAGTACATGTCGTTCAATGCGCCGATCGGCGCCACCGACGACAAGATCTGCGGCCGAGCGGTCTACACGGACTTGCACGTCGCGTCGGTCGACGACAACAGCACCGCCAACGCCATGGGCTTTCCGGCGAGCTGCGAAATGCGCGACCTTTCCGCGCAAGAAAAAGCCGTGGCGTTCATGCTGTTCGACTTGTCGGCGTGCGTGCAGAACGAGAACCTGCCGCCCAAGCCTCCGAGATAATCGCCCGGAGGGCGATTATCTCGGGTTTGGTTTTGTTGCCACTGGGTGGCTTGAAGCGTCTCGCGATCCTCTTGTCCTGAGGGGCAGCTGGCGCTCGGCCTCGCCGAGTTCGTTCACTCCGGTCCTCGGCTGCCGATCGCGATCTGATCGTGCCAAGGTCTGGCTGGGGTGGTTCCATGCTCGCGCTTTGCGCGAGCGCACGTTGCACAGGAGTTGGGGCACTCGAGAGGCGAGAGCTGCAGCAGAAGTGCGCTTGCTGCAGCAGACGTCAGGTCAAGAGGATCGCAAGGACGCACCACGCGAAGTGCGGAAGCGACCCAAACCCCTATTCATCTTCCCACAAGCGCATGCCGCCGGTCATGCCGCCGACGTTGTCGAAGAGTGACACATTGGCGGGTAGGTCGGCTTTGATGTGCTCGGCGTTGCCGCCACCGATGTGTAGCCGGTCGTAGTTGAAGATAGCGCTCAGGAGCTCGATCATCTCGCCGACGCGCTTGCTCCACTTGTGCTTGCCGTGCTCCTTGAGCTCGGCGTCGCTCAGGCGCTCTTCGTAGGTCTTGTCCTTCTGGAACGGGTGGTGACCGAGCTCCAGGTTCGGGACGAGGTGGCCGTTCAGGAACAGCGCCGAGCCGACACCGGTGCCGAGCGTCAGCACCATCTCGACCCCCCGGCCTTCGATGACGCCGTAGCCTTGTAGGTCAGCGTCGTTAAGCACGCGCGCTGGTACGCCAGTGATGGTCTCGATCTCGGCGCGCAGGTTGTGGTTTTGCCACGACGGGTCGAGGTTCGGCGCGTTGAGCGTGATGCCGCGTTGCACGATGCCCGGAAAGCCCACCGATACGCGATCGAACTTCGGCTGCTGCTTGACCATGCTCTGAATGACTTCGAGCATTGCTTGTGGCGTGGCCGGCTTGGGGGTGAGCTCGCGAGCGCGCTCGTTGACGGGCTGCCCGGCGGGGTCGAGCACGATCATTTTGATGCCCGTGCCACCTATATCGATGCACAAGGTGCGCACCGCCGAGTGGTTTTGGTGCGCTCGGAGCAGCACGGTGCACGTATTGATCCGGGGTTCGGGGCGGGGGCGGCTCTTGTAGGGAATCGGCATGGCGGGGGGCGGCGTTTTCCTGGGCGGAGTATGTTACAGATTTCGGTGGTGAAAGCTCGCCTCTTGCGCGCCGTGTGGCTGCGCGCGCTCGTTGTGGTGTTTGGGGGCGCGCTGGGCGCGGCGCTGGCCTTCCAGCGGCTCAGCGTGCGGCGAGCGGACCAGAGCCTCGTTCCGGCTGCTCGCCCGGTTGCGCTGAGACGAGTCGCGGCGCACGACGTCGATGGCCCGTGCCTGGCTGAGGCAGCGGAGCTCGCGAAGCTTCCCGCTCTGGCGCTGCCGGCCAGCGATTCGCCGGAGCTGCGCGCGCAATTGCTCGGCCGCACCAAGAACGTGCCGGTGCTGTTCTTGTCGCAGCCCGAGGTCGCCAAGGACAACCCGGCGGCCGACGCTTTGCGCCAAGCGCTCGAAGCGTCGCCGGGCTACGCGACGTTCGACAGCGTCGTCGGCAAAGTGCGGCGGGCACCCGAGCTCGCGCGCGCCGTTTTCTTGCGCGAGGGCTACCTGTACACGGAGAATCCGGAGCTGGCGGCGCTCTACGGTTCGCTCACGTTGTCGCTGCTGTTTCGCGACGCAGAGCTGCACATCGTGCGCGGTGCAGAAGAGCTCAGCGCGAGGCGGCTTGACGACGGCGACTACGAGTACACGAGCGGAGACGAGCGCGGTCGCCGGGCAAAGCTTTTGCTCTTCGATCGCATCGCCCCGCAAGGCGTCGAGCTTCCGGCGACGCGGCACGTGGATCTACGCGCGCTGTCCGATACCCTGGGTTTCGACGAGCTTTCGCTCAAGCGCGTAAATGCCCAGGAGCTGCTCGTCGACGCCGACTATGCCGGCGTGCACGTGCCCACGCTGCTGCGCATCGCCGCGGGCAAAATCAGCTTGGCTTGCGAAGCGCCGGGCGGCTTTCGTGCGCAAGTTTTGGCGTACCGAGCCCAAGCGCAGCGCAGGGCCGTGGCGCAGGCGCGCTTGGTTTCGGTGGTCAAAGAGCAGGTGGACGAGGCCCTGCCGTTCGACGAACCCAAGACCGAAGACGGCCAGCAAGACGGCAAGCTCCGACCCGAATGGCGCAGCGCGTACCTCAACGGCAGCTCCAGCTTCGAGTTCAACGGCGATCGCTACGCCGTGTTCGATGCGTCCGGGCGTCCGCGCCCGCCGCAGGTGTGTATCGACTTCGTGCTCGATACCTTCGAGCGCGCCGGCGGCACATGGTGGGAGCCGCGCGGCGGCGTGCGGCAGCGCATCGTGGGCCGGCTGCAGTTCGACGACACCGCAATGGAGAATCGGCGCAGCGTGGAACGCTTCATCGAATTTGCCCGCAGTCACGGCGAAGCCTTCGAGGTGTACGAGCCGCCGCCCGAGAGTCGGGTTCCGCTGCGCAACCGGCAGCAGTTCTTCGCCGAGCTATTTCGTTTGCGCGCGCAGTTTCGGCGCGGCGATATCGTGGCGATTCTGGGACCGCGCGACGACGAAAAGCTCCACTACCATTCGTTCCTGATCGTAGGTTCCGATCCGCTGACCGGCATGCCCACCGAGCTGGCAGCGAACGCCGGTCGCCCGCGCATCCGCAGCTGGGAAGGAGAAATGCAGAACGCCCCGCGTCGCAGCATCTTGGCGCGCGTGCGCCCACGCCAACTTTGGCTCGAGTCCTTTTTGGCAGCCGATGTCGCCGTGTCGGCCGACGTGCCGGCGCCGACGCTCGGTCCGAACGCCAAGCTGCCGGCCGCAGGCTGAGCGCTTTGCCTTTGTCCTTGACGTAGCCCGAGATCTCGCGAAAAACCCGGGATGCCTTGCGTTTGGAGGTCCCGTTTTGAGTGAGTCACAGAAGCCCCCGGTCAAGATCGCCCTGCTCGGTTGCGGGACGGTAGGTGGCGGCGTGCTGCGCCTGCTGGAGGACAATCGCGAGTTTTTGGCCTCGCGCGTGGGTGCCCCGCTGGAGGTCAAGCACGTGCTGGTGCGCGACATGAACAAGGCGCGCGTTCAGGAGTGCAGGCGCGAGTGGCTGACCAACGATCCTGAAACCATCTTCGGCGACAAGTCCGTAGATCTGGTGGTCGAGGTGATTGGCGGCGAAGTGCCGGCGCGCTCGTATTTGGAGCGCGCGCTCAAGTCCGGGCGCTCGGTCGTGACCGCCAACAAGTTTCTGATCTCCAAGCACGGCCCAGAGCTGGTTCGCGCAGCCATCGACAACCGCGTCGACTTGGCCTTCGAAGCTTCGGTGGGCGGTGGCATTCCGATCATTCGCACGCTGCGCGAAGCGCTGGCCAGCGACACCGTCGCCAGTGTGCACGCGATCTTGAACGGCACCTGTAACTACATTTTGACCCGTATGCGCGAAGCCGGGTTGTCGTTCGCGGCGGCGCTCAAAGAGGCGCAAGAGCTGGGCTACGCCGAGGCGGATCCGACGCTCGATGTCGAGGGTCACGACGCAGCGCAGAAGCTTTCGGTGGTGGCGATGTTGGCCTTCGACTGCAGCATCGGCACCGATCAGTTTTTGATCGAGGGCATTCGCGGCATCGAGGACATCGACTTCCGCTTCGCCGATCGCTTCGGTTTCACGGTCAAACACTTGTGCATCGGCTACGATCGCGGCGAACAAGTCGAGCTGCGCGCTCACCCGGCGCTGGTGCGGAAAAACAGCGTGCTAGCCAACGTCGACGGCGTCTTGAACGGCGTGTTCGTGATGGGTCGCGCGCTCGGGCCTTGCCTGCTCGTCGGGCGAGGCGCTGGCGACATGCCGACGGCGGTCAGCGTCGTGGCCGACATCGTCGACGTGGCGTCGTCCCGCATTCATGGCGAGTCGGGTCTCGCCACGCGCGGCATCCAGATCAAGACGCGGCCGGTCATGTCGCCCGACCAAATCGAGACGCGCTACTACTTGCGCTTCGACGTGGGCGACCACCCGGGCGTGCTCGGCCGCATCGCCTCGGCCCTCGGCGCCGAAGGCGTGTCTATCGAGCAGATGGTGCAAGAAGGCCGAGCCAGCGGCGAGGGCGGTGCGGTCCCGGTGTGCATCCTGACCCATCAAACCCGAGAGGGCGCCGTGCGCCGCGCCATCACCAGCATCGAAAAACAGGCAATTCTGAAGGCGCCAGCGCACCTGATTCGCATCGAGGACGTGTGAACGCGCCGCTGGGGCAGGGGCCCCAGCCGACAAGACATGCAGGTCTTGGAAGAACAGATCACGATCAGCGAGAGCAGGAACCACCCACGAGACCCAAACCGGCGAGGCCGGCGCCCGTTGCGGTGCTGACCGCGGAAATCGCCTGACGCGACAGGGCCCTGCTCCGGTAGCACCTATTGGTCAAGACTTGACTCAACAGTCACGGAATAGTCTTCTCGAGGAATCCAAGCGCGCGTCTGCGGACGCGCCGCTCGGCGTGTTCGACTCGGGTCTCGGCGGCTTGACGGTGGCGGCGGCGCTGCGCCGTGCGCTGCCGCGCGAACGCATCGTCTACTTGGGCGACACCGCGCGCGTTCCGTATGGCACGCGCTCGGCCGAAACGGTCGTTCGCTACGCCCGCGGTTGTGCGAGGCTGCTCACCGAGCGTGGCGTCAAGGCGCTGATCATTGCTTGCAACACGGTTAGCGCCGTGGCTGTCGAGATCTTGCGCGCCGAGCTGGATCTGCCGGTGCTGGGCGTGGTCGAGCCCGGGGCGCGCGCTGCGCTGGCAGCGCTTGCCGCCAGCGGCGGCAGTGGCCCGGTCGGCGTGCTGGGCACGCTGGGCACCGTGGCGTCGGGCGCGTACCCGCGCGCGGTGAGTCAGCTATCGACGCGCGTGGAAGTGGTAGCGCAAGCGGCGCCGCTGCTGGTGCCCTTGGTCGAGGAGGGCTGGCTCACCGGTGAGGTCCCGCGGCTGGCCGTGCGGCGCTATGTAGAGCCGCTGATCGCCGCCAACGTCAGCGTGATCGTGCTGGGTTGCACGCACTACCCGCTACTCAAGCACACCATCGCCGAAGTCGCCGCCGAGCTTTCGGGTCGCAGCATTCCCGTCGTCGACAGTGCGGAGGCCACCGCGGCGGCCGTGCAAGCCTGGATCAACGACGAAAAAATCGCCCCCGCCGTCAGCGATCCCGCGCCGGGTACCGAGCTTCAGCTGCTGGTCACGGATCTTCCGAAAAGCTTCGCCGCGATGGCCGAACAAATGCTCGGCCACCGCGCGCCCACGGTGACGCAAGTCGATTTAACGGCTTAAGTCGCCGTAGCCCCAGCTCCGTAACGACTCGGATTTTTTCACAGGAAGATCGGAAGATCGGAAGATTTCCTTGGATGGAGCACCGTACGTCGCCGCTCGAAAACGTTATTGGCTCCGCGAAGCTACGCTCGGCTCGAACCCCAAAATTCTCGCCCTTCCGATCTTCCGATCTTCCTGTAAAAAAATCTGGGTCCTAACGGAGCCGTTACGCTTTGGCGCAGAACGCCAACACGGCCATGCGTACGGCGACGCCGGCTTCGACTTGGTCCAAGATGACCGAGTGTGAGCCGTCGGCGATGTCTTCGGAAATTTCGACGCCGCGATTCAGCGGGCCGGGGTGCATGACGAGCGCGTCCGGCTTGGCCAACGAGAGACGCGCAGCGTTGAGCCCGAACACGCGAGCGTATTCGCGGAGGCTGGGAAACAGCGCGGCGCCCAGGCGCTCGCGCTGAATGCGCAGCATCATCACCACGTCGGCGCCTTCGAGGGCGGGCTCGATGCGCTCGTAGAGCGGGCAGCCGAGCGCGGCTGCGTCGCGCGGCAAGAGCGTGCGCGGTCCGGCCAGCCTGACCTGGGCGCCCAGCATTTTCAGCAGGATAGCGTTCGAGCGCGCCACGCGGCTGTGCAAGACGTCGCCCAAGATGGCGACGGTGAGCCCGCGAAAATCTTTGCCGCGATGGCGCCGAATCGTCAGCGCGTCGAGCAGCGCCTGCGTTGGGTGCTCGTGCATGCCGTCGCCGGCGTTGACCACGGCGCCGCGCGTGTGTTTGGCGACGTAGTCGGAGGCGCCCGAGGCAGGATGGCGAATCACGATCGCGTCGGCGTGCATGGCGTCGAGCGTCTTGACTGTGTCGCGCAAGGTTTCGCCCTTGCTGCTGCTACTGGCTGAGCCGCCGATGTTGACCACGTCGGCGCCGAGCCGCTTGCCTGCTAGCTCGAACGAGGTGCGCGTGCGGGTGGACGCCTCGTAGAAGACGTTGATGATGGTCTTGCCGCGCAGGTCGCCCAGCTTGACGATGGGCTTGCGCGTTAGCTCCAGAAACTCATTGGCCTTGTCGAGCAAGTCGTTCGACAGCTCTGGCGTCAGACTTTCGACCGTCGTCAGGTGGGCAAGCCGCGCGGGCATGAGGGCAGTGTTTACACCCTAATTTAGCCAACGACCATCGGGGCCTTTGTCGTCGTCGTCGTCCGCGCGGCCGCCGGGGAGGACGCGCAGGCCGCCCGGATTGGGTCGTGGCTTCTTGCGCGTGTTTTGCCGCTTCTCTTCGCGCTCGAGCTGGCCGAGGCGAAGCTTGAGCCAGGCCCGGCGCAGTGGTGGCGGCGAGCCACCGCCCAGCAGCCAACCGAAGAACATGCCGCCGAAGGGCGCGAGTTGGCCCTCGGGCGGCATTTGGGCTGCGGCTAAGCGCAGCAGGCCAAATCCGATGACCACCAAGATGAGCGTGCGCGACGAGACCGGCAGCACCATGAACAGGTTGACGACTTGATTCTTGAAGGTGCAGGCCCAGGCGATGGCGATCGCGGCCGCCGCCGGCGTGAAACCAAACCAGTGACTCGGCGCGACGCGTGCAGCCGTGTCGGCGGGCAACGCGAGCACGCTTAGCATTTGCAGCACGTAGGCGAGCGTGGACGTCAGCGCAATGAAACGCAGCGTGCGAGCCGCGCCCCAGAGTGCCTCGAGCCTTGGCGCCAGGAAATACAGCCCGATCAGCGTCCCGAGCAGATGCCACACGCCCTCGGTGCCGAAAGGTGAGTGCAGTAGCGGGGCGGTGACCAGACGCCACACCTGGCCGTGCAAGATTGCGGTGGTGTCTCCGCTCAACGCCAAGAAGAGTGTCGGCGATGCGCCGCCCCAGTTCAGCCCGATGGCGAAGGTGAGCCAGATCGCGGTGATGACCAGCATCAACCCCATCAGCGCCTTGCCGGGGCGGGGTAGCTCGAGAGCGAAGCCGCTGTTCTGCATCGGGAACCTACGCAGTCTTTGCTATAACGCAGCTTGCCCGGCTCGGCACGGAGCGCCGGTTACTTCGCGGTATTCGGCTCGCACGTCGCGGTCACGAGCTTTCCGGGTGCGACGTCGGCGTGGCAGGTGAGCGAGCCGAGCTCCGCGCTGCCCTTGACGGCAGTCACGGTTACGACGGCAGGGCCCGGCGGAAATCCGTGGTCGAAGGGCTGGAGACATGCTGGCGGCGCAAAGCTTTGTGGGGCGTCTTCCGCTGGCACCTGAACCTGGACGTTCGTCACGTCGCTCGCCTGACAGCTGAGCGAGAGTAGCGCGAGGGCCCCCACCACATCTACGCGCAACGTGCCGACTTGGCTCAGCGGGCTGCATTCCGCACTTACGCTGGCGTCGGGCAAGATGTAGCCATCGCAGGTAGTGCCGGCGAGCGGGAGGCTTGAGTCGCCGCTTGCAGTCTGTGCAGTCACGTCGACCGACACGCGAGTGCGAGACGGCAGGCCTGTGAACAGGGCTTCGGCCGTCTTCGTGCAGGCCACGCTCTGGACGTGCGAGAGGCCGTCGCCGGCATCGACGTTGACGGTCAGGTGGTCGACCTCGCCGGGCTGGTCGCCGCAGCGCAGGTCGCCCAGCAGCGCGCCGAGGGGCACGCGCAAATCGCCGCTCGTTGCCGAAACCTCAGCGGCGAAAGGGACGCAGTGGTCGGCGCGGATGATGGTCGAGTCGACCGCGATGGCTCGCTTGCACTGGGCCGTCCAGCGCGGAGCGAGCACGGGCGTGACGGGGTTTGCGTCGGTTGGCGCGGGCGAGACCATCTGCCGCGCACCGCTGGCTCGAGGCGCGAGGTCATCGGTGTCGTAGCCGTCGATGTCCACCCGGTAGTGGCGTCCAGCCACGACGAAGCCGAAGCCGACTGCGGCCAGGCACGGCGTCGGGACGGAGCTTGGCAGGTGGAACAACTCTGGCGTGGCGCCACCCGCGCTCACTGCTTGGCCGGCCTCGGCCTCGGAGCTGCGGTCGCCGCCTTCGCCGCCTTCGCCCCCCACACCGCCGAAGGTTTGGTTCAAGTCGACCAGGGTCGCCACGTAACGCTTCAAACCAGCGCCGTTGCTCGCGCACGGAACGTCGCCCAGAAAAGCCTCGGGCGAGACCGCGATCATGGTCGGGTGAGTGACGGGCAGCGTCGTCGCCGCGGTGCTCGAGCAGCCCGCGAATGCGATCAGCCAGCCACCCGCGATGAGGTAGAGGAAGCGCATCGAAACGAGCTGCTGGACAGGCATGGGCGCCCGCGTCTCTAGACCAGGCCAAAGGCTCCGGCAAGCAACCGAGACCTGTGGCGCGCGCCGGCTGCTATCCGGCCGCCGCGCCGCTTTGCGCGGCATCGCCCGCGGCGCCGCCTTGGCTGGGCGCCCCCGCCGTCGGCTCCGCGCCGCTCTGCCCGCCGGCGCTCTGACCGGCGGCGCCGGTATCGGGTGGAGTGTCGAGCAGGAAAGCGCATTCGCTGGCAAGCTCGGGGTGGGTGACGACGTCGCAGGCTCGGCTCAGCCCGGGGTGGGCGTCGGTGACGACTGGGTCGCAGCTCGACAGTTTGGTGGTCGGGTCGTCTTGGGCGCAGCGCCCTGCCGCCTCGATCACCTGGACACACGCCGACACACTGGCGCCCGCCGGCGGCTTGGTCACCAGGCCGTGCAGGCAGTGATCGCGGTAGTAGCGCTCGCAAGCGCCAACGTCCTCGATGATGCCGCACGGCGCGCCTGCGCGGCAGCGGGCTTGCTCGATTTCTCGGCAATCGTCGACCCCGACGGCGGCCGTGCCGCAGCCGGACGCGGTCACCAGGCTGAACGAGGTCGCGGCCGACAGGAGCGTCGCCGTGAGCATGCGGAAGAAGCGCATCTGGCTCGTTCGGGTAGCACGCGATGCGGGAGGCGGGCGAGCTTTCAGGCATACTCGGCGCATGAGCAGCGCGCTGATCCTGGCCGCCGGCTATGGCACGCGGCTCCGCCCGCTCACACTCGAGCTGCCCAAGCCTGTCGTGCCGCTCGGCGATCGGCCGCTCTTGGCTCACGTCGTTGCCGCCTGCCGTGCTGCCGGTGTAGCTCGGCTGGTTGCCAACCTGCATCATGGGCATGAAAAAATATCCTCTGTAATCAGCGAGTTATCGCTCAATGTTGAAGTGGTAGTAGAAGCAGAGATCCGGGGTACAGCGGGCGGGGTCGCCGGCGCCCGCCGGCTGTTCGAGCCGGGGGCGGTGCTGGTTTGGAACGGCGACATCGTCGTGGACGCGCCGGTGCGGCAACTGCTGGCCGTCGCCAACGCGCGCGACGCGCAGGTGCTAGCCGTAACGCCGCGCGCGGCCGGCGAAGGAACCGTGGGCATCGGCGAAGACGGCTCGCTCGTACGGCTCCGCGGCAAGGTCTACGGGCGTGAGACGCGGGGAGGCGACTACCTGGGCGTCATGGCGCTCGGTCCCAGCGTCGTCGCTCGCCTGCCAGAGCGCGGCTGCTTGGCGGCGGACGTCGCGATGCCGGCGCTGGCGGCGGGGGGCAAAGTCTGGACGGTGCCGACCGACGCAGCGTGGAGCGATCTCGGCGACTTACCAGCTTACGTTTCAGCCAACTTCGACTGGCTCGCGCGCTACCTCGCCGGCACGCCCGCCGTCTCGCGCCCGAGCGCGAGCTCGTGGCTTGCTGACACGGCGAAGCTGGCACCGGGCCTAGCGGTCGAACGTTGTTTGATCGGGGCGGGGGCCGAGCTGCGCGGCGCAGGTGAGGTGACGGAGGTCATTGCCTGGCCGGGTGCTGTCGTTTCGGCGCCGCTTTCGCGGGCGGTCGTGCTCGGCTCCGGCAGGGTGGTCCCGTTCGACGCGGCCGCCGAAAACTAGCCCGGTTGGGCGTTTTGCCAGTACCCAAGGCACAACCGCATATGGCACAGGTCAACGTCAGGAACCTCGAGCAGATCCAGGAGCACGATTCCGGTCGGCCCTCACGCATCGGCACCCTGCTGCTGGTTTCGCTGGCCGGTGCAGCCGTGGTCAGCGCTTTCGTGATGATGTCGAAGAAGGGCGGCGCGCCGACGCGTTCGACGCGGGACCCGCTTGCGGCTCTGGTGGCCGAGGTCAAGACGCCGGGCACGCCCGCCGAGGAGCTCGACGGCAAGGACGTCAGCTTTCCGCGCATCTTGAGCGACGACGCTTCGCCCACCACCGCGCTGGCGGCGGTGAAGGACGAACGCGGTCGCCTGGTGAAGCAAGACGACTCGCTCGAAGCCGCGCAGCCGAACGCCGTCCTGGGTGCGCCGCCGCCGGCCAGCGATCGCTTGCCCGTCGTACCGTTGCCGGTCGGTACGCTGCTCAATTCGTCGCCCGTGATCACGACCCCGCGCGACGCGCTCACCGACCTGGCGGCCAGCGCCGCAGCTGCCAAGACCGACGCCGAGCTCGCGCCCGAAGGCAGCGATGGCGGCTTCCAGCTGCAGGTCGCAAGCTTCAAAGACCAAGCCGAGGCCGACAAGGCCGTCGAAGACCTGCGCAAGCGCGGCCACCGCGCGTTCCGCCAAGCGGCGCACGTGCCCGATCGCGGCGTCTGGCATCGCGTGCGCATCGGCCCGTTCAAGACCAAGCTCGAGGCGCTCAAGTACAAAGAGAAATTCGAGCGCACCGAGCGCATCGCGCCCTTCTTGATCGACCCCGAGAAGGTGAAGCACGCCGAAGAACAACGCGCCGCGCAGATCTCGCAGTTGCAAAAGCATCACGAGCGGGTGACGGGCGACTGAGCTGGCAAGCGGGCAGTTTTCGAAACTGACGACTGCCGACTAAGCCGCGTGGCTCGGCCAGGGGCGGCGCACGGCCTCGTTCAACTGCCCTTGGTCTTTTTGGCCAGCTGCTGGCGCACGGCCGACGAGATCGCGCCGGTGACGTTCTTGCTCTTGGCCAGCATCTTGAGCTCCGATTCGCGGAGCATGGGCACGAGGCGCGCCGCGAAGGTGAAGGGCGTGCGCGGGTTCATGACCAGGTTCAGCTTGATCTGGTAGTTGCGCGTGAACTCTCTGTTCATGGCCAAGAGGCGCAGCACGTCTTCTGAGACGTTGCGGCTGGCGGTGATTTGCACGGCCTCCGGCTCTTTGAGCAGGGGGCTCTTGGCGGCTGCGGCTGCGACCAAGCGATTGGAATCGCGCACACACAAAAGGCGCATCGCGGCGTTGCCGAGGGTGGCGGAGCGGATACGTTGGGAAATGGTCATTTCGGCGAGCTGCTGATAAACCGGCTTGGCCTTGGCCTTGACCCGCTCTTCGCCTTCTTCGTCGATCTCGTGAGTGTCCTCGCCGTCGCCGAGCTCGAGTTGCTCGGCGGCTTCCTGCGTCTGGCGGAACAGAACGTCGTCGAACGTGGGCTCTGGTGAAGGTTCGGCGATGAGCTCGTTCTTGATGGCTAAGGCAGCCTCTCTGAAGGCCGGAATGCTGAGCTCGATGCCGTTACGCACGCACAGCTCGATCAGGCGATCGGCGGTCGACATGCGCACGCGCTTGTTCATGTAAAGCTTCTCGATCACCACCGGGTGCTTGAGCATCAGCTCTTCGTTGGTGGCGATCAGCTCGCCGGCGCGCTCGTCGGCGCCGCTCGCCATCAGCTCCAGCGCTTCGCCAGAGATGCGCGGCATGCGCAGCAGCTGCTCGGTGACCTCGTGGTTGGTCGCGTACAGGCTGGCGAGCGACAAGATCACGCTGCCAGGCAGATCGGCGGACAGCGCGCCCGTCATGATCGGCGCCGGCAATTTGGCGAGCGTGCTGCGCGCTGCCTCGCGCAGGCTCGGCTCGTCGCGCTCTGCCAGAACCGCAATCGCGATCACGATTTCGTGCGGCTTGGCGCCCGGGATCACACCCTTGGCGGCCATCAGCTGCGCGGGTAGCGGCGCCCCCTCCGAGAGCACCCTTTGCACGGGCGCTCCCAGCTTCTCTAGCTCGATATCTGGCTTCACGGCAGCAAAGCGAAGCCTACCTCAGCCTGCCCCTCCCGTGTACACTGGCTAGATGGGCATCATGGACTTCGTGAAAGGCGGCGTGCAGCGAATGATGATTGCGCGTGCCGACGCGCAAAAGGGCAAGGTTCTGTACAAGCACCCCGATCAGAACTTCCCGTTTTGGAGCCAGCTCACCGTCGACTCGGACGAGGTCGTGTTGTTCTTCAAGAACGGCTTTTACGTTGCCACCTTGGGGCCGCAGCGCGAGCCGTACACGCTGACCACGCAGAACATTCCCTTCTTGGGCTCGCTGGTCGATCAATTCACGGGCGGCAACGCCTTCATCAGCGAGCTTTACTTCGTCACGATGCGCCCGATGTACAACGAGGGCTTCGGCGATCAGATAGGCTCGATGCGCGATCCCGATCTCGAGCTGCGCGTCACGTTGCGCGCCAACGGCACCTACTCGTTCCGGGTCACCGATCCGTACAAGTTCGTGGTCGGCTTCGTCGGGCAGGGCGGGGACCCCGAGCGCACGCTGCAGTGGGTGAAGGATCTCTTGTTCATGGGCCTCAAGAGCACCGTGGGCGAGCTGATCAAGAGCCGTGAGTACACGCTGCTCGATCTCGGCCAAATGGGGCCCGAGGTGGCCCGGCGCATCGTGCAAAATTGCCCAGACCTCAGCAATTGCGGCGTGCAAGTGCTCGAAATCGGCAAGCTGAACATCAACGTCAGCGAAGAAGATCAGCGGCGTCTCGACGAGAAGCAGGACGTGATCGCCTCCGCCAAGGTCGAAGCCATGGCCGCGCAGCGTGGCGTTGCCAAAGCGCAGGCCGAAGCGCAAGCGCGCCAGTTTCAGCTCGATCAGGACTTTCAGCAGCGCGCGCGCTACGTGAACCAGCTCGACATGCAGCGCTACGGTCAGTTCGCTCAGGCCGAAGCGACGATGGGCCTTGGGCAGGGTCTCGCCCAGGGCGGCGCCGGCGTAGAAGGCGCTGCGTTGGCGCAGGGTATGGCGCTCGGCGCAGGGCTTGGTTACGGGCAGCGAGCCGCTGCACCGCCGGGCTATCCGCCGCCGGGCTATCCGCCGCCCGGTTACCCGCCGCCCGGCTATCCGGCGCCGGGCTACGGTGCCCCCGGCGCGCCTCCTGGCTACGGCGCGCCGCCTCCAGGCTATGGCGCTCCGCCTCCCGGTTATGGCGCTCCGCCTCCTGGCTACGGCGCTCCGCCTCCTGGGCCCAGCTACGGCGCTCCACCAGCGCCGTCCGCAGGTGCGCCCGCTGCGCCCGCGCCGGTAGCGGCCGGTGGCGCCGGGCGGTGCCCCGCGTGCTCCGCACAGAATCAGCCGCAGGCACGCTTCTGTAACGAGTGCGGCGCCAAGATGTCGTGAGCGACGACACCGTTCTGCAGTTCGGACGCCCGCTCCGTGAGGAGACGCTGCCCGTGCGAACTGAGGGGCCGCCGCGCGCGACGTCGTGCCCGGTTTGTGGCTCTCGCTTCTCGCCGGACGGTCGGTTTTGCCCGTTCGACGGCACGCCGCTGGTCGCCGCGGTCGGCTGGGATCCCAGCGCCGACGCCTTGCTCGGAAGCGTCGTCGACGGCCGCTACGAGATCTTGCGGGTGATCGGCGAAGGCGGCATGGGCATTGTCTACGAAGTGCGCCACCGCGCCCTCGGCAAGCGCTTTGCGCTCAAGGCACTGCGCAAAGATCTGGCCCTCGACACCGAAATCGCAGCCCGCTTCATTCAAGAGGCGCGCACGGCCGCGGCGGTGTCTCACCCGGGCTTGGTCGAGATCACCGACTTTGGGCGGCTCGAATCCGGGCAGGTGTATTTCGTGATGGAGCTCTTGCAGGGCATGTCGCTGGCGGCGCTGCTGCGCACCGGTGGCCCGCTGCCGGCGGCTCGCGGCTTGGCCATCGTGCGGCAGCTGGTACACGCGCTCAAGGCCGCGCACGATGCGTCGATCGTTCATCGCGATCTGAAGCCCGACAACATTCACATCGCGCGCGGCGACAACGAGACCGATCTGGTGAAAGTCGTCGACTTTGGCCTGGCCAAGGTGATCGGCTCGAGCAAGCTCACGCGCGCCGGCATGGTGTTCGGCACGCCGCACTACATGAGCCCCGAACAAGCCGCCGGCGAAGCAGTCGATCATCGAGCCGACATCTATGCGCTCGGGATCGTGATGTACGAAATGTTCACGGGTAAAGTGCCGTTCGAAGCCGACAGCTACATGGGTGTGCTGACCAAGCACATGTACATGGCGCCCGCGCCGCCAAGCGACTTGAGCCCCGCACTGAAATCGCTCGGCGCGCTCGAGGAGGTCATCCTGCGCTGTCTGCAAAAGCGCCCAGCCGCCCGCTACGACGACCTTTCGGCGTTGCTCGCGGATCTCGATCAGCGCTTGCCGCCAGCGACTGCAAGCGGCAGACGCGAAAGCGCGAGCCCTGCCACTTCCGTTCTGGCCGATCAGCTCGAGCTTCCGACGGAGGACGAGGTCGCCCCGCAGCGTGCCGTGCGCCACTGGCAGCTGCTGATCATCGCCTTCGGGTTCATCGCCGGTGTGGCCGCCGTGGTGGCGCTGCGCCGCAGCGGGACGCCGGCCACGCCGGCCAGCGCGGCCCCGCCGCCGACGGTTCAGGCCCGCGGCCCGAGCGTCGCGGAGCCGCTGCAGCTTGTCCCATCGCCCGCGTCAGCGAGCCCGCTCGTGAGTAATTCATCGCTGCCAGCGGCGAGCTCTGCGCGCGTACCTGCCCACAAGCCGACCCAGATTGCCCCGCATTCAGCCGCCACGCAGGTGCCGAAAGCGACCCGCCCGAGCGGCAAGCGTGGGCTCGGGGCGGGGGAGATCGTCGACCCCTGGGCTCACTGAGCTGAAAGCGGCGTGGTGAGCCCCTGTACGTTCGGCACTGCTCGGCTTGACAGCGGGTTGAAAGCCTTCAACGCTTCCCGTGTCGCGCACACGGGGCACGACGGGCAAGTGGAATCGAGTGGCAAAGAAACAGCTCCTTTTGGTTGATGCGGATCCGCGTAGCGTGCGGGTCTTGGAAGTTAGCCTGAAGAAGTCGGGGTACAGCGTCACGACGGCTAGCGACGGGGCGGACGCGCTCGCCAAGATCGACTTGTCGGCGCCGGACCTGATCCTGAGCGATACCAGGCTGCCGCGCATCGATGGTTACGAGCTAGTCCGGCGCATGAAGGACAAGCCGGAGCACGCGCACATTCCGGTCGTGTTTCTGACCAGTCAGAAATCGATCGAAGACAAGATTCGCGGTCTCGAGCTGGGCGTCGAAGATTATCTGACCAAGCCCATCTTCGTGCGTGAGCTGATCGCTCGCGTGAACCTGCTGCTCGCCCGTCGCACGCAAGAGCGCATGGCCACCGCCATGCCCATGAGCCGCCGCACGCGGCTGAGCGGCTCGCTCGAGGACATGGGCGTGGTCGATCTTTTGCAGACCTTCGAGATCAGCCGCAAGACCGGCGTCGGCAAGATTGGCAACGGGCGCAAGGAAGCGCGCATTTACTTTCGCGACGGCAAGGTCGTCGATGCCGAGCTCGGACGTTTGCGCGGCGAAGAGGCCGTGTATCGCGCCTTGATTTGGACGACGGGCACCTTCGAGGTCGACTTCTGTCCCATCGATCGCGAAGACATCATCCCGACTTCTACGCAGGGCCTCTTGATGGAGGGCATGCGCCGGGTCGACGAATGGGGGCGCCTGCTCGAGCAGCTGCCGCCGTTGCCCACCATTTTCGAGGTCGACCACGAACAGCTCGTCGAACGCCTCAACGAGATCCCCGACGACTTGAACGGCATTTTGCGGCTGTTCGACGGCAGACGCACGCTGCTCGACGTGGTCGACGATTCGCCGTTCGAAGACCTGTCGACGCTATCGACCATCACCAAGCTGTTCTTCGAGGGCCTGCTCGTCATTTCGCAGACCGCGCCGACGCCCGACGACGACGTGGTCCCGAGCGAAGAGCAGCCGCAGAACAGTGCGCGCCCCGAGCGCTGGTCCGCGGCCAGCGGCGACGAAGACGTGGTGCCCGAGTACACGAGCGAGCCTCGCTTGCCGGCGGAACGGCCTATGCCGTCGTGGCGACCTTCCGCGCCGCCGTTGGCGCTACCGGGCGAGCCGTCTTTGCCGCCGGAGACGCTGCCTGGTCTTAGCCCGCGCGACAGCCAGCCAGATGCTGATTTCGCGGCCGCTGCTGACTTTGCGCCAAGCGAGCAGTCGAGCGCCGAGCGCTCCAGGCCGCGCGTGGTCATGCCGAGCGTGCATGAAGCCGCACCGGCGCCGACCACCGCTTCGCCCTTCGACGCGCGTCAAGCCCACCGCACCCAAGCTGGGCTCGGCCCGATGGTGCCGGCGGAGCTGCTCAGCGTGCCACCGAACGGCGCGGGAGCCGCAACGCCCGGCCCCGTAACGACGCCAGCGGCTGCTGCCACGCCAGCGCCAGCCGCCGTGGCGTCAAGCGCAGCAGCCGCGCCG